>Ga0214542_1000261_pt1 | contig 88096 bp, 45 predicted proteins | sample CNSS1metaG_FD_160096 | JGI IMG/M metagenome (GOLD analysis project Ga0214542, IMG submission 160096) | Root nodule microbial communities from cowpea collected in UCLA plant growth center, Los Angeles, California, USA - CNSS1 | ecosystem: Host-associated > Plants > Roots > Nodule | place: USA...
TTTTATTTTTTTTATTTTTTTTTTTTTTTTTTTTTTGTTTTTTTTTATTTTAGTTTTTGTTTTTTTTTTTTTTTTTTTTTATTTGGTTCTTATTTTAATCTCAGAAACTCATAATCTATCAGCCATTTATATGTCTACATTGTTAAAATTTTTATGCATCTTTTTCTGCAGCCAATAGGTTTGGGTAAAATTGCAAAGTTTATTAATGCTGGGAAGATAGATTCTTCCGAATTGATTACAATGAAAACACTCAAGGTTTTATAACTGCTACCCCACCTTTTCAGTTCTTCTGGAATTGTTTTTGCTTCATGTGCTTCCTCTCATTCTTGTTGTCATTATTATTACCATAGGATGCAGGGGTACTTGGGAAGCAATCGAAAGATGGAGTGAGATTGATGGGGCGTGGTTCAGAGCAGATCAAGTGGCCAATTCATCTAGAGGTAGACTTTATACGAAGACCATACGTGTTTAGAGGATCATAATCACGCTTTTTGATTCTTAAGTTTTAACTTCAGAAATATATCTTTGTATCAGTTTTTAAACTTATCTTTATCTCATTTCTTAAATTTCAACATAGTCATAATCAATCGTTTTTCTTTCTTTTGTTAAATATTTTATGATTAGTTATATTGTGGCTTGAAATTCTTTTTTCATTAGCAACATAAACTAACTGGGCGCAGCAAGATTTTTACCTTTGTAATTGAAATGGTACAATGGGTGTAGGGTGTCTAACTTCACATTTCTAAACAAGACCAAGAATTTTGACATCTCGGCTATACTTGATATTTGTTACTTTTACCTTTTTTTTTCCTTTTACCTTCGTATAAACAAACAAAATGTTGTAGTTTGAGATTTATGTTATAATTGGAAATGTTAATATTTAAATACCATAGTATAATTTAACACAGCGATTTTACAGGTATCAAGGGTTACTGTTAGGGCTAAGGAAGCAGTTGAAGCAGCTGGTGGGTCTGTGAGAAGGGTGTATTACAATAAGTTGGGCTTGAGGGCACTGCTGAAGCCTGAGTGGTTTGAAAAGAAAGGAAGATTGTTGCCTAAAGCAGCTAGACCTCCTCCAAAGCAAAAGGATAAAGTTGATAGCATTGGTCGGTTGCCAGCACCAACAAAGCCAATTCCATTTTTAGTTGAAACAACCAAGGATCTTCCAGTTCAGCCATTTAGTTAAACTATTTTCAAAAAATTTTGTAATTCTCTATGGTGCAAGTCTGGCTCACAAGTTTTTCATGCAGTTCATGCAATTCAGAATTAGATAAATGAATTCCTTGGGGACAAAGGAAAGGGAAAATCTTGTTTATTATTTTTATTTGTTTTAAGGATTTGATCTTTGTCACTCAGTTGAAAAGAGCCTTAGGTTATTGTCTCTGTGCTGGGAATAGAATCTTAGCTTCTTCATTAAGGGTAATTTGCAAGAACACTCTTCACTGTTTACTTTTCTCTGGTTATGGATGGTGCTTGTTAAACTGACTTAGCTGAATTTTCATAAATGGACGATTGTTTCCATCCGAATTTATCAATATACAACGTTATTATTCACTGATTATACATGTAGATGAATATTAGTTGTTGTTTTTCTTTTCATTACACTAAGAGCTTGAATAAATATTCTTAAAGATTTTTAACTTGCACAATAACACTTCTGAGATGAAATCAACAGCTGTAGTAACTTATTCACAAAGGTTTGTTTTTTATGCTTTACCCTTGCTTGTGGCCACAGAATAGTTTCAGGTACATTACAATTTAGTAAATCTAGCTCCCGTTGAACCAAATACATGGATGATTAATGAAACACATTAAAATGATTAGTTTAATCCATCAACACATTAAATTCAAAATTGTATTTTTATACTAAAATAACTAATATATGCATAAAATTTATAACAATAACAATAAAAGTTCATATTTCAACTTTTAAGAAATTGTTATAATAAAATATCTCATATATAAAATATCAATTAAACTATTAAAATTTATGACAGTATAAATCCACAAACAACAAATGAATAGATAACACTAATTTTAGGTACAAGATTCTGTTAGCTTAATGACTAGGGTGATTTATTTGGGTATTGATTTATGTTGAATTTTTATAAAACTAAATTGGATTTACTTGATAAAGGTTTTTCAAGAGACTGTTTTTTTTTATAATAATAATTTGTTAAAAATTTATACGCATATTTAAATTATTTGTAACAATATATAATATTTTTTTTTATATATACATCTTATATTTTTATTTTACTTTTAATTATATTTTGAAATTTTAATATTTTAAAGTTAAAAACGAAGAATAGTGAAGATAAACATTCCTCCCACACAAGACTTCTTCACACTATAATTATACTGTTTTCCTTTTTATGTAAATATGAATTTTGAATTACTAAAAATGAAAAATAATTACAATATGATCAAAGATAGAAATTATTTAAATGATTTCTCGTATAGTAACATGTCTCTTTTAAAAAATGGTTGGTATATAAACTAGTATTTTTTTTTAATTATCATATTATTTGACATTAATATTTTTTTTTTCAATTTCTATAATATTTTATCGCATGAAAATTTGTGTCTATGACTCTCATATGTCTCTCATCTTAAATTAGTTTTAAGACCAAATTAATAAATAGGTATTTCTCTTAAAATATTTATGGAACAAATAAAAAAGAAGAGCTATTTTTGAACCCCGAAGACGTTGTTAGCAACCAGTAACATGTTCTTTGCTTCTCTTCTCGCTCCCAACAGAACTTCAAATTGTTTTCCCTTTGTTCACTGAGTAAGTTTCTTTTTGACGCGCTTCGTTTCGCTTGGTATCTTATTTGGTTCGGCTACTAAGTGTATGAAATATGATGGGGTCTGAGTAGCATTGTTTCTCATCTGCACACCAAGTGTTTGCTTATTTGTCTGAGTGGCTCGATCGAGAATATACGTTGTGATGGAATGTATACGTGTCTCTTGTTTGTGTGGGTTTGACATTCAATAGAATTTTGGGATGTTTGTGAGGTCATGGTTCCGTGTCTTCTTGTCTTGGGATGCTGAAACTGAGTAAGGAGTAGGGAGTTGGGATTTGTATTTTGTGGTTTGAATTATAGTATTGTCATGGTTATTTCTGCCCATGTTGTACTGTCAATTTTGCTGCTGGATGTGAGAAAATAAATTATTTTCATCTATTATGTTGTATTATGTCACTGGTTATGCATTTCAGGGATTTTAAGGCATATAATTCTCGTCGGCTTTGTTCCTGGAGTCTTGGTGCGTGGCTTTCTTTTTTTCCTCATTTACTCTGTAAAGCAACAACTTTTTGTGTATATTTTGTTCAACTGCTGCAAAGACTTCATTCTTATAAATTGTCCTTTTTATTTTTTTGGTGTAATATTGGATTGTTCTATGGTCTTATGATTGACCAAATTATTTTCCTGTCCAACTGGAGGAACTGATTAATGGAAAATACTGTTTTTAAAGGAAACATGTTGAAACAAGCAATTGGCATAACATGCAAAACCCGTGCTTATGCTTTTGAAGGAAACAGAGTTTTGCCTTGGGTATATGTGCCTTCGTGCTTTTTCCGCAGTGGACAGGTAAAGTCTCTTATATTACCTTTCAAAGTACAATTTAAATTATTTTTACTTTTTTCAATATTTTTCAGTAGAATTTCCTTTTTGTCTGTTTAATAAATTATAGAATTTGGTTGAATCTTGATTTAAGTTTCCGACTTTGGGAGCAACTTCATTGGTTTATAAAGAAGACTTTGTGTACAACATATGGGGGAAAACCATTCAAATATGTGTCAAAAACAAATGATAATGAACACTTCATTTTCATTTTGTTTCATGTAATATGGTGTGATGGGCATTACTGCCTTTAATTGAAATAATTCCTTTCATAGATAAATTAGATAAGATGCTAAGTTTCAAACAAAGTATGAAATCCTGAAGCTTATGAAGTTGTATAGGGTTAAATTGGCCTGTGATAATAAAATAATTTCTTTAGCTTTTGCATATAGTTAGGAATGAGCCTAAGTTTAATAGAAGAAATAAAGTTTGGAAGGTCTACTACAGGAGGAATAAAATTCAGTAGTTTAGGTTTGTGACAAACTATAACAGAGGATATTATTTTGTGATATTAAAGGGCCCTGGTTTTAATTGTAGTGCAACAGTTAAAGATTGTGAAGGGCATTGGTTGATAGTTGGAATGGAAAAGGTTTATGCTGTACAGCAGTTAGCTAGAGATTATTCAGCACTAGTGTGAATTCATTGCTCCCACATATATTTGTAGTGTATCAAATCAACTACCTGGTATTGTTTTACCGTTCATTATGTGGCTATGCCTTTCAATAGGACATGTAGCACTTTATGTGCGAAGTTACCATTCCAAGTAGCTGGTGTGGATTTTATCCAATTGAAAGATAAAGTTCAACAAGCCCAAAATGCCTATTTGAGGTGAATCATTTGTGTAGTATTAATACTCATTGTTAAGTCATTTCTTTTATACAGGTACATAAGGCACCTAGAAGTTTTTTTGGGGTAGAGGATTTCCTTGATGACGACAATAGTCGACCTTACACATACCAAAAAGGCAAGAAATCAAAGAATCCAAACAAGCACATATCTTTTAAACAAAGAACGATTGCGTACATGGAGCCGTTTACACTTGATGTGTTTATCTCAAAACGCTTTGTATCAGCTTCACTCACTCACAGGGTGACAAGCAAACAGGTTGCAGTTGCAGGTACCAACTCCAAGGACATAAAAGCTGTTCTTAGGTCTCGGTCAGACATACCAGCATGCATATCCATCGGTAAGATTTTATCTGAAAGAGCAAGAGAAGCTGATGTTTACACTGCTTCCTACACCCCAAGGGAAAGGGACAAGTTTGAGGGGAAAATCAGAGCTGTAGTTCAATCACTCATTGATAATGGGATTGATATCAAGGTTTACCTTGATTGAGTTGAGTAACTCAAGATTTTGTGGCTATCAGTTTGATATCAATTGGTGATTTCTGGTTTGGCTTTGTGGCTAGTTAGTTACCATATGCTGCTTTAATGGATAGGAAGATGGACAACCTAGAGAGGAAATCCATTCAGGCTCCTATTGGGCTGGAGGAAGAACTTTGATTCAATGTGATAGCTTGCAAAAGAGAGAGGCTGTTCAGGATAGGCTTTACTCAACACATTCTGCTGCTGATGCTTTGTCTGAAGACAATCAGATGCAACACTATCAGGATAGTTTGGAAGCTACCACTGTGCCAGTTTCATCCCGTTACTCTTTTTCTGGTCCTTCATATTCACTTCGCTAAATCAAACAATCTCTTCTGAAATCTCCTTTATAGTATGTTCCTTAAGATTACCATCTATTATGGTGAGTGACTCAATTTCATTAAAAAGAACTGTACGAATCCTACATACTTTCTCGGTTAGGCAACACTCTGAATTGGGGAAGCGCCATTTATTCACTGTGTTTGAGATTTGATGTGCAAAGTGCCATTCATAATCAATGACAATTTTCCTTGCAGACCCCAGTTGCTTTGCAACTTTCACAATTTGTGACTTATGACTAATTGGCATGTCATTTGCTGCTTTGGCAGACAGGGAGATAAGCAAGCAACATTTCAATTGATTTTTTAAAGTCAGGATGTTATGCTCTGCAAGCTTATAATTTTTTTAGGATCTGTTGACACCCTGTATGAATGTGGATACTCTGTATAATTTTCAGTGTTTATGTCCTAAAAAATGTATTATTTTGCCAATGTTTTCATGGCCAGAATGGTTAACAGGTGAACAAAGATAACGTTTTAATGTTTTTAGTCAGACCTCATGATTGCATCTTCAGAAGCACGTTTCTTTTTAATGTTTTAGGATGATATACCTTAATCAAATTTGATCACCTTTGAACTATGCTGAGCTTGGGGGTGTGGTGTGAATCATGAATCATACTGAACCCGCATTGGTATTTCATTATTTTTTCACTCGTAATCTTTTCTCTATTTCCTTTTTACTTTATATCAAAAACCTTTAACTTTCACTTTATTGTTTACTTTCATTTTTCTATCATTTTGTCTTCTATCAAATAGGGCAAAGGAAGTTACATGTTGGAGTCTACTATATGCACCTCATCCACTGAAAACTTAAAGGCCTCACCCTCTATGTAAATATCTCAAAGGTTATTGATGGTATTATATGATTGCAGTTGCAGTAAAATATACAATAAAATAGAAGACGAGTACGTCCAAATTTGTAGTGAGAAAAGAATACGTTGCAACAGTGGGACATGTCTTTGTATATTCCAAATAATATATAATAAATGTTGTTTAATTCCTGACAAATATAAACTAATTTTTACTTATTCAAAAATATAAATAAATAATAATAAAATAAAATATCAGTCCTAAACAATTAACATATTTCTCAGAATTTATTCCATTTATCAAAAAGAATAAAAGAAATATAAATGTCATTTATATCCCAATAAAATATCATTTATTAGGATATAAATGTCATTTAATAAAAATATAAATATAATACATATCTATTTAATATTTATGTTACTTCTTACAATTTCTCCTATTTTAATTTTAAAGGTATGACTAGGGTTGATTATTCATATCTACGATATCATTAAACTAAATACTCGCTACACTTTTTCAGTGAGAGATAGTTAAACTCCAAAAATCTTCGCTAATCGGAGAATAAACAAATTATCGTCTCCAAAAACTCGGGCCTGCCGGCAAAAATGGGTCTGTAATGCGATTAGTTGACCAAATAAAATGGCCCAATAATAATTTCATAAAAGAAAAATAGTTATTACATAATATTTGGAGAGGTGGAATTGTTCGTTTGTTCCAACTCGCCTTAAAAAAAACCAAGACACTACTAGATGAGTGAATGAAAAGAGGATTTGGTGTAAGAGCTTTGTTCATTTCCTTTCGAAACTGTAACCCTCTTCCGCCGCCGCTACTACCACTGTCAGTCCCCTTTCGCGCCGCCAGATCTCTTCATTCTCCGTCGTCTTCCGTCGCAGCCATGCCCGGAGCTGGGACTCACGATGAGGAGTGGCCGGCGAAGCGCGTGAGGGACACTTTCATGGGTTTCTTCGAAGGCAAGAATCACGTCAACTGGAAGTCCAGCCCCGTCGTCCCCTTCAATGACCCCACTCTTCTCTTCGCCAACGCTGGTATGTTTCCCGATGAGTGATTATGTGTGTGGATTTTTTTCAAATTCTTCTTCAAGTCAACGTTTGCCATGCTATGTTTGGAATTGGAAATGGTCGTGGTGGCGGTAAGGGTTTTGACTTGAAATATGAAGTGATGCTGAATACGTTGTGATAATTTGTTAACATTAACATTTTTATGGTGAGAGAAGAGAGGGAAGAGGGAAATGGTAGGTGTTAAAGAGGTTTTTGTAGTGGAGAGTATTCATATTTGTTGATATATATATTGGTGATAATAGTAAGTTAATAACATTGCGTTATTTGATTTCCGGGAAAAATTTACGGTGTTAAGGTTTATTTGTGGTGTGATGATAGGTATGAACCAGTTCAAGCCAATTTTTTTGGGTACTGCGGATCCCAACACTGCCTTGAGTAAACTCTCTCGTGCTTGCAACACACAAAAGTGCATTCGAGCTGGTGGTAAACACAATGATCTTGATGATGTAGGGAAGGACACCTACCATCACACCTTCTTTGAGATGTTGGGAAATTGGTCCTTTGGGGATTACTTTAAAGCAGAAGCCATCAGCTGGGCGTGGGAGCTTCTAACCGAAGTATGTTTTATTGGTTGGAGTTCATATTTTGCATCTTGAATTATGATCCTCTTTGTTGTAAACATTGATATTGTTATGTTAGATCACTATGCCAAGTGCTTTGTCCATGAGAATGATATCTAATAACTAGCAGCTACCTAGTAATTAACTACAGCTACCCCACCTGTAAACATTTTGTTTGCTTAATTTGTGCGTTTCTTGTGGTGGTAAGTTGGTCTTCTGGTGTCCAGTTACACTTTCATTTAGCAATTTTTCCATCACTGTCAACAGCACTTCCAACTTCCACTCCATCAATTGCACCATGCCCACTATTAATGCATTGAGTACTTTTATTGTGACTTAAATATTATGCAGGATTTTGTTAGTGTTCAATTGTCAACTGCAATCTTGACATTGGCTATCACATTTAAGGGCCTCTACTACTTGCTAATTATGGATAACTTAATGATCACTTCCTATGAAAAAAATAAATTGGAATGCTTAACTTGCATCTATGGTATTGTGCTACATTTTTAAATTGCGAAGTCGGTGGTCATTTGACTTCTTGATTTATATAATCCATAACTTTTGCTCTTGTTAAGTTCAAATCATGAACTTCTGTTTTGTGCTTCAGGTTTACAAGTTACCTTCAGATCGCATGTATGCCACATATTTTGGTGGTGATGACAAGGCTGGTCTTGCCCCTGATATTGAGGCTAGAGATATATGGCTAAAGTTTTTGCCTCCTGGACGTGTGCTTCCTTTTGGATGTAAAGTATGCTTTCACCATGTCTTAAATTAAAATGTGAAACAAAATCATATTAATGTTGTAGTAAACAATATGGATTATTTTATACTAGTATTAGAGCAAAATACATGGATGGATGTTATTTCACGGACAACTTGTTACTCTATTTTTATCATGTGATGATAAATTATTTTTCGTACTTAATGGGTAACAGTGTGACTGCAGGTAGTTATTGGCGAGTAATAATTGAAATTATACTGTCAATTAAAAGATTATTTGGGTTTCTCAAATGAATGCTGGGACCATTTCACCTTTCCTCTAAGAAAACAACTAGAATGCAACTTTTTTTCATAAGAATCATATGGCATACAAAATTAAAATTTAGTATTGTACTGTAATTTCTGTCTGAACCAAGCCTGCATATCTTACTAAATCTGTATCTTTGGATAGGACAATTTCTGGGAAATGGGTGATACTGGTCCTTGTGGACCTTGCACTGAAATACATTTTGACAGAATTGGTAACCGTGATGCTGCATCATTGGTTAATAACGATGATCCTACTTGCATTGAGATATGGAATCTTGTCTTTATTCAGGTACTAAAATGATTTACAGAGACCAATAATTTTTCTCCTCTCATTTATGTACTTTGCTAAGTTAAGTTGGTACTAGAATCCATTTTAGCATGCAGTCTTATTCTGTCACCATGGATCTGTATGTATGTGACTATCTTTACCTGGTAACAGTTCAATAGGGAGGCTGATGGCTCTCTTAAGTCGCTTCCAGCAAAGCATGTCGATACAGGCCTGGGTTTTGAACGATTGACCTCTGTACTACAGAACAAAATGAGCAATTACGACACTGATGTCTTCTTGCCAATCTTTGATGTTATTCAGAAGGTATGTCGGTGAAGGCATTGGAGTTTATTATATTTCCCTTGTGTTTGATGGTAGTCAGCAGGTAATTCTGTAATGTAGTATCACTTATCACTTTTATAGCAGACTGTGTACACATGATATCAAGCGGAGAGAGCATTACCTAACCTATCTGAACTCATAGTTATCAGTTTGTATAAATAGGTTCTATTGGAACGTTTAAATATGTAATTAATGTAAGTCTATAAAAATTACCACGGAATTAAATGTTGATTGTCCGGCTGGTACCCATTGTCTATAGTGATTTTTTAAAGTTTTACTACCTTTGCCTACAATGGATGCAAACTTGTAATTCACTGTAAGTTGAATCACATTAAATTGTGTTTTTTTCTTCTTGTTTTCTGTTTGTGCACCTTGGACAGAACTAGGTCATTTAGATTAACCAACTTTATTCCTCAAGTTTCCTCGATATCTAATACCATTGGACAACTCCTTAATTTCAAATATCTATTTAAATAAATATCTTTTTTGACCTTAGATAACCAACATATGCAAAATGTTGATTTTACTTTCTATTTTTAAATACTTATGGTTCCTACAGAAATATATGTAGTTACGTATACGATTTTCCATGTGTCATGGCATGCATTTCCATGTGCTGTGTTAAAATCCTGTGAATGCTTTTATGAATTTGCATTTAAGATTTTGCATGTATTTTTTAAATTTCTATGTGAATGATCCCCTTGTTAATGTTTTTTTGTTTTCTTTTAGTAGTTGTATTTAATTTAATATTTGTGACTGGAAACTGTTTGATATGTAATTTTGCTTTTGTGTAACCCATTTACAGGCGACTGGTGCCAGACCATATTCTGGTAAAGTTGGAGCAGATGATGTAGATAAAGTTGACATGGCATACAGGGTTGTTGCAGATCACATCAGAACTCTTTCATTTGCCATTGCTGATGGGTCTCGTCCTGGTATGATATTATAGAATGGTATTTTCATTGACATTGCGAGTCACGAAATGGCAGCTTTAAGTCACGTCATTTTTTTTGTCTTTTCCCTCTCATAGCTGGAGGGAGGCCTGTTCTTCATTGACAGGTTTAAGTCTGTTGGTAGCTGCACTGCAAAAAATAAATTCCCTTAGCCAATCTATTTAGGTTTTTGACTTTTTGATTATTATATATCTGGAATACTAGCTGTAAAACTTTTAGTTTGTGTGGGCATCACGTAGATCCGTATTAAACTAAGGAATTTTAATATTTGACTGGTTTCCATATATTTTCAGGTAATGATGGTCGTGAGTATGTTCTGAGACGTATACTTCGTCGAGCTGTGCGGTATGGACGTGAAGTGCTAAAAGCTAAAGAGGGATTTTTCCATGGGTATGTATAATGGTTAACAATTTAATCTGTTGCCCGAATCTTGTTGTAAAGCTTTGTTGCCAGTTATGATGCATGGATATGTTACATGTATTGGATACAACGGATGTCTGAAAAGGCGATTCATCTCATGTTAATAAATATAGGATAAATTAAAATACGTTGAGAGTGTATATCTATGCATATATTTAATTCACAAAAACAACAAAATAAATGTTATGGTAATTTAAAAAACATATTAAGATTGAAAATTATTATTAAATATTATCCAAGTGTATATACAAATAGTGAGAGTGAGAGTTGCTTCTATCAACATTTGCTGTCACTTAAGTGGTACTCAAATATCAATCCTGAAAATGATTTCATGGAATAAATCACAAAAATTATATATTTTATGTATTTTAATGTTTGGAATATTATAAAAATAAAAATGAGTGTAGTAAAATATAAGACTAAAAGAAATTATGATTGTTATATACACACACAAATATCAGTGGAATGTGATATTTGAGACTATTTTAAGAAAAAGGGGTTAGAGTGTGGGAGCCTTGGGAAGTGTTGTCTTATTCTGCGTGTGCTAATAAGTTGCGGACCCTCACTGATAAAGCATTCTATCGGAATAAGGTTTAACCCAAAGGACAACGATAATTCATTAAACGGGATCATTAGTTTTACCAATAAGCTACAGTTCTAACTTCCAAGCACTCTGTCTATGTATATTAAGTACTTTATTATTTTTAATTTCTGAAATACCACAGAATACGTATCTAATTGTATCCTTGTTTGATATGTTCTTGACAAGGATACGCTAGCTTGATGAACATAATGTGCAACACAGGTTGCCAGATTTTGCGTCCTGGTACCATAAGTATAATAAAACATATTTATGTGTGTTTGAGTAGTTATGCTAGGATCCAATTGCAAGGTCATGGACTTGATTGAGTCCCACATTGGAAGTATGAGATTCTAGTGTGGGTTTTACTGGGCCTTAGATTCTTCTACTACAACAGCTAGCTTTTGTGTTGCCATTGTACTGTTGGCCTGAGACTACTCAAAGTGCCAGTGCATAGAAAGACTACTGTGGAGCATGGTGAGATGCTCAGTTTCTATTGCAATGTATAGGACTGGAGTGAGTGAGTTTATTGGGCTTTGGTCCAGCAACTGCATCAACTAGTTTTTGTGGTGTGCTTCTCCCTAGGTTCTTATCAAGTTAGGTTGGCTAATAATTCAGCTGTACTGCATGTTTAACCTTCAGCAACATCCTGACAGGTCGTCATAACTGCTGGCTCTTGGTTTTTCCGTGACACAGTGGTGAGAGTCTGTTAGTGTTGGGAATGTATTAATTATGTGTATGTGTAAACTTTCTACTTGTAAATTGATTTTTTTGTAATCAATTTAGTTTGTAGTAAACTCATATATTCTCTCTTAGTTCTGTTCTCTACTGTGTTTTTCTTTCATTTTCGATGACATTCTTTCTTAAATGAATTCTTTCACCTGTTTATTTATTTATTTTTTTTCAAATTTTGTACATTTCTTTACGGAATTGTTGCTGAGTTCATTCTCCAATGATTCCGTGTTTGTATAAATATGTGTACATACATTCTATTTGTAATGTTCTGTCCTCATTTTTACTGATTCCCAGGCTTGTAAGTGTGGTGGTGAATTTGATGGGTGATGTTTTCCCTGAGCTAAAACAACAGGAAACACACATTCGGAATGTAATTGAAGAGGAGGAGGAAAGCTTTGGAAGAACCTTAATTAAGGTGACCATAGGCATATGCTCCTGTATATTTATGGGTTTTCATTAGTCAATCTTAATGACAGCCATTTCTCAAATTAGTTTTGATTCTTGTGTACTTTATTCATTGCTTTAGATGGTTTTTGCCATTTTCTTTTTCATGTTATACATTTAAAGATTATAAGAAAACCCGACTGTTTTTCCTTTTCCCAGGGTATTGAGAAATTTGAGACAGCTGTTCAACATGTTCAAGGAAAGACACTGAGTGGGGAGGCAAGTAGAACCTGTTATTTTCAGTTACCTTGTAGTCATATGTATTTGCAAGTATATGCCGTCTATTTAAAATTCAAGCAAACAAATATGTTTGTGAAATTTCACTTAGCTCAGATTTTTTTTTTGTTGTGTCATTTTTTATCTGTCTTTGGGGAAGTGATTTAAATGAAATTCTTTTCATTTCAACTTTAAAATTCTGTTGTTTTTATCCATAACCATTAATTCCTTTAATTTTATCATAATGATTTGTTGATTGTGTTATAATCACATTTGCAATAATGCACAAATACACCAGTGTTGAACTGTTGATTTTATTATTCAATATGTCATTCCATGTTGTTTTCAATAGACCTATGGGATATTTCTCATGCAGTTGTCTCTTGATTATAGGAAGCATTTGTCTTGTGGGATACATATGGATTCCCATTAGATCTCACTCAGGTAGGTGGATTGGTTCACTTTAATGCTGTATGGAACTGTGAGTCTATGCTATGCCTTTGTTTTTTTTTTTTTTTCCTAACATTTTCCTGTTGTATCAGCTGATGGCTGAAGAAAAGGGATTAGTTGTTGATGTTAAAGGTTTTGATAAGGCAATGGAGGCTGCAAGAGAGAGATCCAGAAGTGCTCAAACAAAGGTATTTTAATTGCTTGAATGCTTCTTTTCTGTGCATAAGTTTCTTATTTGTTAAACACCTGATATATTTAAAGGTTAAATAAACTAATCCTTGACTGATATTAACACTCATTTTTTCTTTTTTCTGCTTCTCCCACAACTTTCTTTTGTCATTGTCAGCAAGCTGGTGGGGCCATTGTCATGGATGCTGATGCTACCTCCGCATTGCACAAAAGGGGCATATCCCCAACAGATGATAGCTTCAAATATGCTTGGTTCAAGGTAGTTTTGTTACGAATAGCTATTGAACAGAGGAGTTTCTACTATTGGTTCTCTTGCCCCCAACCTTTCTTCTTTGATTAAACTTGATATTTTGATGGCTTGCATATTTTCAACTTACTAACTGGAAGGAGACATAATGAAGCAGACATTATATTTTGGTTATTGGTTGAGCTGTTGTATTAAACTTTTCAAGTCTGTTTATAGACTTGATATTCTACTGAACTTCTATTCCTTCCATTGATTTCTGTTCCTCACCATTTCTTATCATAGGACCATGAGAGTGTGGTACAAGCAATATATACTGGTTCTGAGTTTGTTGATACCATTAATGCTGGTCATGATGTTGGTTTAGTTCTGGAATCTACAAGCTTCTATGCTGAGCAAGGTGGTCAGGTATGAGGCCTTTTAAATAAATTATATGTTATATTTTCAATATAGTTTTGTTTGTTTGCTTGAGCATATTAAGTAGCAAAACTAGAAGAGAATAATGGTGAAATAATACTCGGCGTTTTAACATTAATGCCTTTGACATATGAAACAGTAAAATAAAAATGGTCTGAGTTATAATGTGCAGAACATGATATTTTGATGTATTTTGCTAATGGGAAATATAAGGCAAATATGCCTGGAATTAGCCAACTTGCATGAAAACAGGGACTGAAAATAAAAGATTCTACCTGTTGAATTTGTTAGTTCGATGCAAGTGATGCACTCTCCTTTTTTTACGGATGCAGATTTTTGATACTGGATCACTTGAGGGTACACTTGGTTCATTTCAAGTGCATAACACTCAAGTTTACGGAGGCTTTGTTCTTCACATTGGTAATGGGACCGGTGTCTCTGTTGGTGACAGAGTAGCATGCAAGGTCTATATATATATTTTTAATTTTTTTTTCTCTGTACTTCTTACTTTTATTATTAGTCCTTGACTCCAATTTCTCCATTATTTGTTCACTTTCCGGGACTTCAAATACCTCCAATTTGTTTTGGTTATCTATCAGTACTTTTCTTCTATGTATTCCTCATTTATTTTGTATATTTCATAACTTTTGTAGGTTGACTATGGAAGACGTGCCCTCATAGCCCCTAACCATACCTGCACGCACATATTAAACTTTGCTCTTAGGGTATGATGATAATGCCACTGAATGAAGACGTGCCATTCCCCTTACTGATCTGTGTGCTTGCTGAAATTTCCTATGTTGAATGCAGGAAGTACTTGGCAATCACGTTGACCAGAAAGGATCCATTGTTCTACCTGAAAAATTGAGATTCGACTTTTCTCATGGTAAAGTTTGTTCAATTGGACTGCTAGAATATTGCTAGTGTAAATAGTTGTTGTTTACTAAGCTTTAATGATCAGGCAAGCCTGTTGATGCCGACAATTTAAGGAAAATCGAGGCAATTGTTAATGAGCAAATTAAAGCTGAATTGGATGTTAGTGCAAAGGAGGCAACTCTTGCTGAAGCCAAGCGTATCAATGGTTTACGAGCTGTTTTCGGTGAAGTAAGTAATGTCATTTCACAGTTTTTGGTTATCGTATCCTGGATCATGTTCCTCAATATTCTGCCTTGGTGTAGGTCTATCCCGATCCTGTTAGAGTTGTGTCAATTGGACAAAAAGTTGAGGATCTTCTTGCTGACCCTGCGAATGATAAATGGTTATCTATTTCATCAGAATTATGTGGAGGTGAATATTATAGCTAATGTTTCCTTTGAAGGTCTTTTTTTCTTTATTATTCGAGGCTCTTCATTTTTAGTTGATGATCTAGGCACCCATATTTCAAACACACGAGAGGCAAAAGCTTTTGCACTTTTATCTGAGGAGGGCATTGCAAAAGGCATACGCAGAATAACAGCTGTCACAACTGATCGTGCTCATGATGCAATGAAAGTGGCAGATGAGTTGGAGCAGCAAGTAGATGACGCAGCTAAGTTAGATGGAAGTTTGTTGGAAGAGGTTGGTATTTGGGTTTCTGTTCATATAAGATTTTCTGGAAAATCAGGCTTGTACTTTTTTCCTTTCTATTCTAGTTAGTTGGCCAATTCAACAGGTCAAAATGCTTGGCTCCATAACATCTAATGACTTATTATGAGAAAACAGAACTAGCATACAACTAGCTGAACCAGCTGCCAAATTGGGCATTGGAATTGCTTGTTTTAAGGACAGTTATCAAACTAGATGTTGGGCTTATAAAATTTCCTAGTTTTGAACCCAATATCAAGGCCTAATGGAACTTATTCAGTATACTGGAAAGTTAGAAATACTTGAGACCGTTAACATGAAGTCTTGATTGAATTACTAAACTAATAGAAAAACTGATAAATACATTTATTATGCATTGAAAGTTCCTTTCTTTTTAGCTTTGAAGGAAGATGGGAGTTTATCTGCTACAATGGTATGGATATACTACTAGACTGGGATTTAATGTATTCTAATAAGTTTTTGCTTTATTTTTCTCTCCTTTTGGGCAGCTAGAATATGTAGTTGTATACTGATATGTCTGTCTTGATCCACCGTCATGCACTTAGTATTATCTGAATATATAAACACCATAGTTGGGAGCCTAACAGCTGAAGTTAGTGCATGCCCTCTTTCACATGATTGTCTCTTGATCTCCTTTTCTTTTTCTTCATTATCAACAATGATTTTCCTAGCAGATAGATTATAGATATGGAGCATACTTATCTTTCCCTTCCAGAATTGTATTCACTTGATTTTCTTTTTCCTTTAACAGAAAGTTTCATCATTGAAAAGCAATGTCGAAACTATATCAATTCCTGCTGCCAAGAAAGCTGACATCAAGGCCAAGATAGCCCGACTACAGGTATTTTATATGTGTGGAATGTATTTGCAGGCATTTTTGTTTTTATTTCTTGTCCTTCAATTTGCTCATGCATTTAGTCATACATTGTACTAATATCATATTTCTTGTAGGATCAAGTGAGAAAAGCACAGAAGCAGATTGCTGAGGAAAACAAGCGTAAAGCTGTAATTATTACAGCTGAGCAAGCTGAGCTTGCAGCTTCTAAGGGGAAAACTTTTTGCATATCTCGTGTTGATGTTGGTCTGGATGTAGCTGCTGTTCGTGAGGCTGTTACAAAAGCCATGGACAAGAAGGTAATTGCTGATTTTAATTCTGGCGCCAATTTAGTAGTTGTCATCATATGGATGAATATGCTTTGTGAGATGTCATATTCCTGTTATTTAAGTTTTCTGTTAAAATCAGACACTAACTTTTAATGATGCTGGATGTTAAACAGGGCATATCTGTGATGGTTTTTAGCACGGATGCATCTACAAACAAGGCTGTAATTTGTGCTGGGGTGCCAGAGAAAGGAGATAAAGGTAAGTTGGATGTGGCAGAGTGGCTGAGTAATGCGTTGGGGCCTTTAAAAGGGAGATGTGGTAAAGGAAAAGGTGGTCTTGCAACGGGTCAGGTTAGTTATTGACTCATTACTTTAATCTCTGCACATAAGTAACTACTATTTAATCTCCAGGGTCTAGGATAATGCTCGAGATGCCATGGGTTTTAATCGTTTATTGTTTAATTACGACCAGTGTGGTCATGAAATTATTTTTATTAGTTATATCAAACTTATTTCAATAATCCGAAGAGCAATTGAAATTTGTTAGTTTACAAAGTAGGTTCAGAAACGTTGTTTTAATTGAAAGCTTGATCATGTACCGTGTACGCAAATTTGAATTGCTTTAATATTATTCTTAATTGGTCCAGTTTTTTTTGGAATTGATTTGATGTAATCTTAGTTATAGTTTTGTTGGGATTGATTACTCTTTTCTAAAACTTATTTAGAGAAGAGGGGTAGAAAAAAATAATGGAACTTTTTGTAGGATTTGATTTGAACTTAAACGCTGGCCAAAATAAAACTAGTTTTTGAAAATTCAAGTGCCAGCCTCACTATTTTCAAACTAGGCTTATCGTTACGGAGCTACCTGACTTATTTATGGAGACATCTCATAATTTTATATAGTTTGAAATTCTTTTGTCCAAATAGAGTTCGGTCACTTTGAATTTTTCACAATTGAAGAAAAATGTTCATTAATTGGGAGAATTTCTGGCACGCATTGTGCATTCTATTTGGTATTGTACTGATGTGTACGCTTATCTTTTTCAGGGTACAGATGCAGCACATGTTAACGAGGCTATGGATCTTGCAGAAAAATTTGCATCAATGAAATTGAGTTAATGTTGTACTGCAGTTTATCTTTCGTGTGGTGTTAGCATGATTCAGTGGATCTTTAGTTTGGTATTAGTTATACAGAAGGGAAGGGCACTTGAAGTAATTATCCGATCCAGATGAGTTGAACAAATTTCTAGTTGAGTGCCTGAATATTCTTTTGATACGAACATTAGTTTTGGTTTTTATAGACCACTAATTGTTCCACAATACAGTAGCAATTGCTCTGATAGATTATCAAGACATTATGAAGTTCTAAAATGTGATAATTTTCATAGCATTTATTTGTTTTTTGATTATTTGTGTACCTGTAAATTTTGATGATGTCCGCATTTCGTTTCACATAAACGGTCTAATACATGTCTAATGGGAGATTTAAGGTCCACCGAGAGATTTTAGTTTCAGTTTTTAGAGGAATATAAGGTAAATAGTCATTTTTCGAAGTAGCATATGAAAGCTTCCACAAAGAAAAGAGGTGAAAAAAAAAATAAAAACAGTGGTTTTTGTTTGGTGATAATATTTTACCATAGATATTTGACGCCCAGATATGTAATATATTGTGATCAGAGAGAAGTTTTTGTGGTTTAGGAGTTTTTCTTTGGGGCCATAAATACTCGATCACTGATAGATGGACATCATAAATTTCTTTTATTTTTTTCCTTTCTCTTACTTTTTTGTCTTCGCTGATATCACTTCACACACTGCATTGTCTCCTTTCAATTAGGGTTTCTCCATTGCCCAATCTTGAAAAAGAATACCTCATTAGAAGGTGCACCTTGTTTTATTATTATTGTTTTTTTCTCTTCAAAACTTGTCACATATTCTGCGACATATAGAATATAATAAAACACATATATATATATATATATATATATATATATATATATATATATATATATAACAATAAATAAAGAGATATATTTTGTATCTACATTTCCTTATTCCAGTTTTACCTTTAATTATTATTTTAAAAACTAATTATTTTATAAATAGTTTATCTTTCATTATTATTCTAAAAATCTCTTTTATCTTAATAATTATTTTAAAAACGTATTCTTTTGTGTACCTGTTTATTTGTTTTTTAACTTTACACTTAACAAATATTTAAAAAAATTAATTATATACTTTTCATAAATCTTAACTCCAAATTTTATGAAAATTAAAAAATGCAAATAATAAATAAAGAGGATATTTTTTCTATTTTTTAATTTTATCCTAAACTATTATTTTAAAAATGATTTATTTATAAATAATTTACTTTTGATCGTTAGTTTAAAAATATCTTTTGTCTTCAACCGTTGTTTTAAATACTTCTCTTATGTACATATTTTATTTTTTAATTTTATATTTAACAACTATTTTAAAAATTTATTATATATTCTTTATTGACCTGAACCGAAACGGACCGAATCAAACCAAACCGAATTAAATCGGATCGGATCAACCTAGACCGGAATGAACCGAATCGAACCAAATTGAACCGAACCAAACAAAATTGAACTCAACCCAACTCAATCCAACCCAACTTAATCGAACCCAACTGAACTAAACTTCAATTGTGTTGAATTTTAAAACACCTTGAAAAAAAATTAGGAAAAATTTTACACTTTCATAATTAATTAATATAGAGTAAATAGAAAGTCGCTTTGTAATATGCGTAAAATTTTACACTTTCATAATTAATCTATAACAATATATAAAAAGGATACCCTCTTTTGTGTCCACATTTCGTTATTCCAGTTGTACCCTTCATTATTATTTTAAAAAACTAATTATTTTATAAATAGTTTACCTTTAATCGTTATTCTATAAACCTCTTTTGTCTTTAACAATTATTTTAAAAACATATTCTTTTGTGTACATTTTTTTTTAATTTTACATTTAAAAAATATTTTAAAAATTAATTATATATTTTTTATAAATTTTATTGAACTGAATCGAACTGGATCGAACCAAACCAAACCGAACTAAATCGAATCGAATTCAACCGGATCAGACTGAACTGAACCGGACCGAACTGAACCGAACCAAACTGAACCAAACCAAACCGAACTCAACCAAACCGAACTGAACTGAACTACTCTTTAGTTGTGCTGAATTTTAAAACACTTTAAAAAAAGGAGGAAAGAATTTTACACTTTCATAATTAATCTATAATCTATAACAATATATAAAGGGGATTCCCCTTTTTGTGTCCACTTTTCAAAATACCAATTTTACCCTTTAAATATAATAATTTATTAAATTTTTAAAAATTGACCGTTACTTTTATAAACTTTTTATAAAATCAGATGCCTTTGTTGTTCTGATATATTTCACTTTATTTTTAATAAATATAATTTTAATATATATATTTATTTAATAACATTATAATATTATCACTGCTAATAAAATATTACGTATATTTAAAAAATATACACACAGGCGCGATAGCGCCTGTGTTACGCTAGTAATATATAAATAGGATACCCTATTTTGTGTCCACAATTCATTATTCCAGTTTCACCCTTAATTATTATTTTATAAATAATTTACCTTTAATCATTATTCTAAAAACCTCTTTTGTCTTTAACAATTATTTAAAAAACATATTCATTTGTGTACATATTTATTTATTTTTTAATTTCACATTTAACAAATATTTTTAAAAATTAATTATATATTTTTTATAAATTTTAACTCAAAATTTTATGAAAATTAAAAAATGAAAACAATAAATAAAGAGGATGTTCTTTTTATTTTTCAGTTTTATCCTAAATTATTTTTTTAATTAATTATTTTATAAATAATTTACTTTTAACCGTTAGTTTAAAAACCTCTGTTGTCTTTAACCATTGTTTTAAAATCTTCTCTTATGTACATATTTTATTTTTCTAATTTTATATTTAACAACTATTTTAAAAATTTATTATATATTCTTTACTGATCTGAACCGAAACGGACCAAACTGAACTAAACCGAACTAAACCAAATTAAACCAAACCAAACCGAACCAAACCAAACCCAACCCAACCCAATCCAATCCAATCCAACTTAACCGAACCCAACCCAACTGAATTTCAGGTGTGTTGAATTTTAAAACACCTTGAAAAAAATAAGGTGAAATTTTATAGTTTCATAATTAATTAATATATACCAAATGGAAATTCTCTTTGTAATGTGCGTAAAAAATGTCACATCCAAAAATGCGAACAATAAATAAAGAGGATACTCTTTTTATTTTTTAATTTTACCATAAATTATTATTTTAAAAATTAATTATTTTATAAATAGTTTACTTTTAACCGTTAGTCTAAAAATCTCTTTTGTCTTTAACCATTGTTTTAAAAACTTCTCATATGTACATATTTTATTTTTCTAATTTTATATTTAACAACTATTTTAAATTTTTTATTAAACTGAACCGAACTGGATAGGACCGAACCAAACTGAACTAAATTGAACCGGACCAGATCGAACTGAACCAAATCGAACCGAACTGAACCAAACCAAACCAAACAAAACCAAATAAAACCGAACCGAATCGAACTGAGCTGGACTACTCTTTAGTTGTGCTGAATTTTAAAACACCTTGTAAAAAAGGACAAAATTTAAAGGAAAATTTTACACTTGCATAATTAATCTATAACAATATATAAAGAAATACCATATTTTGTGTTCACATTTTATTATTCCAGTTTTACCCTTAATTATTATTTTAAAAAGCTAATTATTTTATAAATAATTTATCTTTAATCGTTATTCTAAAACCCTATTTTTGTCTTTAACAATTATTTTACATTTTAAAAATATTTTAAAAAATTAATTATATATTATTTATAAAGAAATAAAGAAAAAAATTATAAAAATATATTAGATAAAATCTTTACTTATTCAAGTATTGTTTCAAATTTAATTTGATTTAATGTCTAGTAAACAAATTAAACAGCTCTTATATTGTTTATATTCCTATCAATAATTTTTCTTTCAATTTTTAAAGCTAAATTTTTAAAATTATTTATTTATTGTAAATTTCAATTATAGCATAAGTTATAAATTAGAAGTATTGTATGATAATTTTTTTAAAATATGTTACTCTTTTGCATTGTAAAAGTTTAAATGTTAATTAGTAATAATAAATGACAGTAAAGTGATAAATAAATTATGATGGGGGTATAAATTACATTTGTCAAGTAAAAAGATAATGGGTCACGCGCAGGGCACATGTTAAATGGTCCATCCTAAAAGATACCGTAAAATCAGAAGCTATAAATAGGGCTAAAACGTGATTTCGAATTTTTGAGAACAGATAATCGAACTAAGAAAGTAAGAGTGGAAGAGCCTGAAAGCAGCGTCTGAATCCGATGGCAAAAGAGGGAAGCGACTTTGATGAGGTAAACAACGCCGTGGAGGGCACGGGGGAGGAAGAAGAAGAGGAAGAGCACGCCGCAGCGCAGGAGGAAGATGACAATGACATGGAAGAAGAGGATGAGTATACTTTCAGGTTTGAAAACGGGATGGATCCTTTGGACTTTGTCGACAACAATGACGATTCAGGCCTTCTACCCTACGAACGATTCGAGCGTCTTGAACAGGAAGCTCTCGCTGATAAAAAGCGAAAAGCAACTGAACAATGCCACAGGTTCGTTGGTTTCTTCAGCCCTAATTAATTCCGACGCTGTTAGGTTCTGATACCATTAGGTAGTGAAATTTGAGCCTTAATATGATATAAGAGTCTTCAAGAGTCTATTATAAAGATAAGCTCAAATTATTATAATATATAAAAGGAGCAAACCTCACTTATATAAATAGGGGAGACCTCAGTTACTCAGTTAATTATCGAGCCATTGTCTTCTTAATATGATGGTATGAGAGACTAATATGTATGGTATCCATCCAAGTCATCGACATATATCCTAGAGAGATAAGGTGAAGTTATATTGTTGTATGAAGATGAGTTAAGCTTAAATTATTTCTTAATAGACTTGTTATTTATTTCCAAATGATTGCTTTATTTGTTGTATTAACTGCATTTGTGATCGGACTTTTGAATTTGTAGTTTCTGCTTTTTGTTGTCGTTGCTGTGAATTGTGCTGTTTATACTTTAGTCTGTTCTCTAGGAGTGGGTGCAACTTTGTATTGTTAATATATTGATTCAGAGCTGTGCATGTGCAACCGAGAGTGCCACAATTACGTACATGTTGAATAGAAATTGAAATATGTTAGTTGTGAAACTTATTTTTGTTGATGGCAAAGGAAAATATTGTAGATACAAGAAATTAGAGCAAAAGGATTGGAGGTTAAAAATTAAAATAAAAAACAGAAAATCCTTGAATCCCTTGTTCAATGAGATGAGCTACTGAAGATTCTTGATTGTGTTCAGGTGCTAAAAGGGTTGAACAAATTCTAAATGTATTTCACGAGGATAAATAACTCTCTGCGCTTACTTACTTTTTGGATGCTTGTTTGATCTGTGCTATTTTGTGTCACTAAATGCAGTGAAGAGCCACCTTCTAAGTTGGCTAGGGAATGTGGTATTTCCGGGTCAAAGATAGCTGAGATAATGGAAGCAATGAATTATCATGGCGTGCGCAAGAGATCAAGAAAGGTATGCTATGCAGTGCATATGCCAGTTTAGTCTACATAATATATTATGTTTGCAGTTTGTCTGGTTGTCTCTATTGGCAAGTAGGCTTTGAAAGATAAATTGGTAGTTCATCATTGTGTCAGATTGCGAAGAATATTTTATCTCTTTTTCTTTTATTTATTTTTTCTACGTAAGCAAGGGCTACCATGAAAGAAGTTGATTGCCTTCCTTTATTTTTTGTTAGTCTCCTTATGCATTTTTAGCAGTTTGCCAGTTCATAAGCAAAGGCTACACCAGAAAGAAATTGATAACTTTCCTTTAATTCTTTTATATTAAAAGGTTGATTACAAGCTTTGATCTCCAGCAATGGAGTGGATATTAGAGGAATACATTTGGTGTTATGGTTTTGGAAGAACATTTAAGATCTGTGGTAAATGCCTGTTGCATTTTTTGCTCATTGCTGTTTCTAAGCTGTTTCCATTTTTTATGCAGGTTAGCTTAGTTTATTCTGACAATTTACCCCTCTTTTTTCCATGAATTTTCTGTTCTACATGATAGCTTATCACTAGTTTAATTGTGTATACAGTTTTCTTCATATGCTTATGGTTATTTATTTCTTATCCATACAATATCCATAACCTAGAACAGATGTAGATGAGAATGTAAAAATGTAAGCACTCAGTTGCAAGTTATGTGACTACCTTCTGTTTTAAATTTTAATGTGACATGACTCTTTTAAGTATTCTCTATCTGCCTGATGCAGCCTAAAAAGAGAGGCAGGCGGAAAGGATCAAGAAATAGAACGGACCCTAAGCTAACACGGATGCTGGGTGATGCCACACTTCACTATGCATGTGGCCATTATGACAAGGTATATTATTCTGTCACATGACAGTCCTTAGCTTCTGTCACTGGAGTTTTGTATTAGTTAGTGTCACAGTTATCCAGTATATTGAGGTAGATAAGTAAGTCCCTGTACTTTGTTAGTTTATTGTTTTAGGATGGTTTTGATGGGAACGGAGAAACAAATAATGGGCCACAGGAGCACTTGGTCCAAGAAGCACAAAGTCAGCCCAAAGAATGGATTGCTTATGTCAGAAAAAATAAAGGAATTAGGAAAAGGAGGGGCTTGAGGTGAGGTGGCAGAGTTAGTTTCGGAGAGAGAGATATAGAAGGGATAATGAGCCTAGTTTTGGGGGACATGGTGATTTGGTTGGATTTTTCTGGTATATAGAAGCGTTTGCTCTCAGTAAAGGAGCTTAGCTCTGGGGCATAAGAGGGCCTGTCCTCTTATTGCATTATTTTCTGTTTTCATCCTTTAATTCCAAGAAGTTCCCCATTTCATCTTTTTTGGTGTTTGTTATTGCATCTGTGTTTTGGTTTCTGGTATATAACAGGTTTTCTGTATTAAGTACCTAAGGAGATAGGATAAATGATACTATTTCTCTCTGTCTAGGCTCTTTTTGCCTTCAGCATATAATCATCTGATGCAACCTGGGGTATTATGCGCGTCTTTGTTTGTTGGCATACCTTTTTTGGATCCATTTTTCCTAATCAACCTTTGTTTTGCTTGAAGTTTTCTTTTTTTCTTTTTGTAAGATTTAAGCAAATCCAAGTTGATCAAATTAATGTATTCACCAAAGAGATATGTGATCGGGTTAATACTGTATGTCTTGCTTTTCAGATAGATATGGTTGCCTCCAGGAGAAACTCATTAGCTGGAAGTTATATTCATGTTTATTGAAATGATCTAACACTTTCCATTTCTATTTGTCTCAAGTATGATAGATGGCATAAGATCAGGGTGTTTAGTTTTTTTATTCTTAATGCTTTTTGCATCTGTCGAGGCTTGATTTATATTATAGATTTTATCATTGCTTTAGGCTTTTTCAGAATATTTATGCATTCCTTTTCTATGTTGTTTTTTTGCAGGCTAAAGCTGTGCTGCTTGAAGTTATTAAGTTGGCACCGAATTTGGCTGATTCTTATCACACTCTTGGACTTGTCTGTAGTTCACTCCAGGATTATAAAAGAGCAATGAGTTTTTACCTAATTGCTGCTCATTTAAATCCTAAAGATGCATCTCTTTGGAAAAGGATTTTTACCTGGTCCATGTGAGATGGCTTCTTAGTTTTGTTGTCTCTGTTATTTTTTTGAAGTTATTCTTCTGGAATAATTGTGATGATGGTTAAAATTTCATCTAGTGATGTCCTTAAAATATATGACCCATGTATTCAATTTGTTGATGGACAATATGGTGCACAACTGGCTCATACTCTCTCATAAAATACCACCCTACCACCCTGCTATTTTCTTTTCATATATCATCGTAGTTTGTTACTGTTTATAATATAACTTAGTTTATGCATGCATTACTTTTAAACAATGCTGAAAGAAATAGTATGATGATTGAGTTCTGAACCTTTTCCAAATGCAGAGAACAAGGTTATATTGATCAGGCACGGCATTGTCTTTTAAAAGCAATTACAGCAGATCCCAAAGATGTTACTCTTAGAGGTCTTCTTGCAAGGCTTTATGTTGAACTTGGAGACTATCAAAAAGCTGCTGTTACATATGAGCAAGTACATCAACTCTGTCATGAGAATGTTGATCCACTGAAAACTGCAGCTAAGGTTTGTCTTTGCTTTGAGATAGCATGGACATGCATTCAATTTTGTCAATAATCCTTTGACATTAGTTGTTTTTGTTAACAATTATTTCCTATGGAAATCACGGTTTGCCTTGTGATGCTTTATAATGCATTTATCGCATCTGCTTGTATGTCGCGTGGACTGTATCTATATACTCTGACTAACATCTTTGAAATGGTAAGCAGATGTGTATAAAATATAATGTTTGAGAGGGGTAAACTTTAAATTATCTTAATATACATGCAAAAAGTATAAGGGTTGAGGAGCTGATAATATTTTTATTCAATTAAACGTTAATTGGTTGACTTTCAATGTCGAACTGAATTTATATTGCTTTCTATCAGTTGTACAAAAAATGTGGTCAAGTTGAGCATGCTGTTTGTATTCTTGAAGACTATCTTAAGAGTCAACCTGATGGAGCAAATTCGAGTGTAGTTGATCTGCTGTGTACCATATTGATGGAAACTAAGGCGCATGACAGAGGTCTGCAGTATATAAAACATGCCCAAGCTGCAAATGCATGGGAAGAGTTACCATTGAATTTGAAAATTAAGGCTGGAATTTGCCATGCTCATCTTGGAAAAATGGATATGGCTCAGGTGTGACTCATGCTTACTTATAATTGAATTAACTGTGTTTTTCTTAATCATGGTCATGGCCCCTTTTAATCTTGCTTAAACCTCATATATTAGGTTAGGTTAATTGATATTCTTTGGTGTCTTTGGATGAGTATTTAGTTTAGACTTTCTTAGTTATCTTTAATTTTATCTCTTTCATTCTGTATGCTCTTTCTTTCTTGTGTCCTAGCCAATTTATGTGTAACACACATCGTTACCTATCCACCATAATATTTCCCTCCATGTAATATATCCCATGTGAAGCTTGGGTTTTCAATGAGATTTGCACGTAACTCTTTTTTGCTGATTTCCTATTTTGTGTAGATTTTTGTCCTCTCTCCTTTAATTCTGAATAAGAAAACTTAAATTTATGGTCATCTTCTATATAATCTTTTTTCCTTATAAAAGGGCTTCTTTTCTTAAGGAAAGAAAGATCAATTTCGCAGTCTTTAAAATTGTGTACAAGTACTACTCTCTTTCTTCTCCCACCGCATTTCTGAAACACAATATATCATTATTTTTAAGTTACATTTTCCATGTTTCTCATTAGCTTAATTTCGTACAATGTTGGAGTGCAAGCAAATGTATAATACATGTAATGACAGTGTATGAATCTTTCTTTTGACTTTGCTTTCATTTTGATGTATTACTTAACATTTCAGTTGATTACTAGGTTCTCTTCAATGATTTGAAACCAGAGAATGCAAGCAAGCATGTTGACTTGGTTATTGAGGTTGCTGATTCATTGATGGGTCTTGAACATTATAACCCTGCATTGAATTATTATTTGATGTTGGAAGGAAATATTGGAAACGAAAATGTATGGTAAACTCCTGCCCATGCATGCCAATTATCATTTTAATTTTTTACCAGTAATTTGCTTTAGTAGGTGACTATTTTTGTCTTGTAATCTTATGGGGATGTATATATTGGAATCTTTAAATTTATTGTTCATATTTCTGTTAGAAATAACCATTCTTGTGTCTTTACATAATAACTCAAGCTTTAGGGGAGTTGTTTGTTCCATGATATGGTATTGGAACTTCTATGACTGAGTGGTCTAGAGTTTGATCCTTATTGACCTATCCAGTAGGCACAATTACAAGAGCTGGGTATGATAAAAATGGACATGAACACAAGAATGCAACCAATTTTAAAAATATTGGACAACACATCTATAATTTTTAAATTATAAAAGAGAATTCATGTTTCAAAAATGAGAACAAGTTATTATGAACACTATAAAATATAAAAGATTATCTGATTATTGTGCTATCTAATCAGTATTAGTATTGACTGCTTGAGTTTTTCTAATACATTTCCTCATGCCCAACGTTTCTGAAGCTAGTTGGAAGGAAATAATTGAGGAATTGTATTGTCCATCTGTATCAATTATCAAATGTAATTGTTTACTGTTTTCAATTTATTCTATTTTCTTTGGCTCTTTTCGGTTGCCCGATACTATTTATCTAGCTTAGAAATATAATTTCAGTGTATGCCTTTCGTTATCATCACTATGTTATCAGGATATTCTATATTCTTACTGAAATTCTTTCTTGCAGGGTCCTCTATATCTGAAACTTGCTAAATGTTACATGTCCTTGAAAGAAAGTTCACAAGCAATTATTTTTTTTTACAAAGGCAAGGTTTTATTTTTAAAGAGAATGGTATTTAGTTAATGATACTTTGTGAAAACCACTTCCCCTTTGTTTTTCAATATAAATGAAATATTCTATGGATCATTTCTTTTTAGTGATGAAGCTTCTGAAACGATTTTTGATTGTCAAAATCTTTAAGTTTGGGAGCATCCTTTTTTCTTGCGGGAGTAGGATTTCGCTTTAGCATCATAGAATCAAGGCAGTTCTCAAATGTATTCTTGGATTGCTTTACTTTTGAGTAAACTTTTTATGCATAACATAACTGAAGATCTAATAGCATGCATTCTTCACATATAGATCAATACACAGATTTACATTTTTCAAGTTATCTGATTTGTGAGCTTTCCCATTAGCTTCCTCATTCAAAGACAGTTACATTTTTTTGGAATGAACTTTCTGTAGTTTTTTATTTGATATTTTGTGTGCTTCTTTACTATGGAGAAACATTTTATTGTTGGTTTTCAGCTTTATTCGTTTTGGAAGAAGCATGCTAAAATTTTGTGGCACTAATTTATGTAATTGTCTTGTGAGATTGGTGCATTCGTTGGAAATAATTACATCTTTAAGAGTGTCTTTCACCCTATATTTGATTTGGAATAGGATTTTTTGTAGCTTCGCTCTACTGATTTGCTCATGGATGTCACAATGAGTTTCTGTTTCAGGTTTTGCATAGAAATTGAAGATGCTTCATTCTTGATTTTATCCTTTCACTGTTTTTTTTTCTTGAGGTTATCTTATCTCCTTTCCTTTATTCCACATTTTTTTATCTTCTTTTTGTCTATCTAAATACTATAATTAAAACTATTGAATTATTGCTTGAAATTTTGAAACCATGGTTTTATGCTGTTAATGGGAGAAAAAGGGAAGTCTGTCAAATTCAAAATGCTTTGTATCACATCTTGTTCTGGCTTGGTGCTGAGACCTCATGGTTGACATCAGTTATAAGAGCATATTTTAGGCTTGTATTATTACGCTAGTGCATGTAGATCCAGTGACAGTGAAACAACACTCTGCTGTTACTTCCTGATGATTGTTCTGCTGTGAAGTATTCATACTCCCTGGTTGCTAAACAAGATTTTGTTTCAGCCCTTGAAATACTACAAGATGACGTTGATGCACGGATAACTCTGGCTTCCCTTCTGCTTGAAGAGGGAAAAGAAGATGAAGCAATTTCCTTGTTGTCTCCTCCAAATGATTCTGGTATTTCGAACATGTTTTCTTTCTCTACAATTGAAGTTCTTGGATGGAGATTTTAATGTGAAAAACTTGCAGACTCTGGTGAAGCTAATCCTGAAAAGTCAAATGGATGGTGGGTTGATATAAGAATAAAACTGAAACTCTGCAACATTTATTGGAATAGAGGGACACTTGGTGATTTTGTGGATACAATTTTCCCTTTGGTTCGTGAATCATTGTATGTTGCAACTCTTCGACAGAAGGTAATATTAGAGAAGCCAAATTTTCACCTCTTTGGCACACAGTCAAATACAGATTGGTTTGGTAGATGCTCTTGGACGCCTATGTAGGCATGCCTGCTACTTGCTTCAGAATGTTAACATGTTGATAAACTACATTATTTCAAATAGATCTTAAGATTTATTTGAATTTTCAAAAGACATTATTGCTGTAGGGTAAATCAAAAAGGCGACTCACCAAAAGAGATCTGGTCGAAAGGGTTAGGATACTAGATGGTCCAGAAAAAGATAATGTATTTCGAGGATTCAGGCCAGTAGCTGCAGCATCTGATCGGTATGTGTTTGTGTTGTTTTGTATATACGTTATTTCTAACTCGACTGTGTCATGTTCAATCAGATGCATTACCATTATGGGTGATCTGTCATAATTGTGTTTAGTATGAAATTTATTAGAGAAATTGTTAGTGCTGACTCTTGAAGGTGATTGAGGGATATATTCTTTGGATGGATTGTTGTTGATCTGTTTAGTTGTTAATTGATTGATGACCATTTTTCTGTATATCCCCTTCTGCCAATTTCCTCTAATTTTTCGTGGAGTTTGGTGTTGCACAATGTTGGGAAGCCATTTTGTTATCGTCACCTTAATAATTGTTTGAGCCACTCTTAGTGTCATGTGTTGGGACTTCAAGATCGAAATCACTGATTTTATCCCTATATATAGCACTATGAAAAAGAATAGAAGGCTTCTTTTAAGAGAGTGAAACAAAGATTTCATTGTAGGTATTTGCTTGACTGAGTACACCCCGGTCAAGACAAGTTATCTATTTATAACAATAATGATTATAAGGATAATAAATAACTACTACTGTTTTCAAGAGACTAGTTAAAATATCACTACCTAAAATGCATTGAACTCAGCTAAACACAAATTATGTTTAACAAATTAAATAGTAGTCATTCTTTTAACTTGTTGAAAAGAGAAGTTTACATAAGTATTTATACCTAACTAAATTCAATACAAGGGATGGCTAACCGTCTTTACTGAAAGGGTTACATGAGATAGCTGTTAGCAATAGCTAATAGCTCTGACTATATACTATAATTGTACATATACAAAATAGCTCAGTACGTACTCTAATATTGTGAAATTGAAAGAGTATTATTAGTATTATTATATCTAAATTTTCATTTTTCAAATATTATAATACTATGATTTCAAACATTTACTTCAATTTATCCTTTCCGTTGTTATTCTATATTTGGAAAACCATAGGATAGCATCCCCTTGGCAATATCTGTGTGGTACTCATATAATACATGTATCTATGTATTGGATGTACTACCTTCATTGCAGATATTACAAAATATTTTGGGTGAATAATTTGTCTTAGTGTTTATGCTTTTTTCATGTTGTTTGATTTGGATACTAAGTGAAAAGAATTGTGTTTTGTGTAATTAGGTTGAAAGCTTCCAGGGCAAAAAAGTTGCTGCAGAAGATGGCAATTGAAAAGGAGAAAAGAAAAGCTGAGGCACTGGCATCCGGAATTGATTGGCTAAGTGATGATTCAGATGAGGAACCTCAGGTGATCCGTTTGGTGTTGTCTACTCAATTCTAGAACAAATGTCTTGATGATTATGTCTTAATTCCCTTTTGGGTTTATTGCATGAGATATTTTTAGCAAGAAAACAGAGAACCTCCCTTGTGCAATCTTCTCAAAGATGAAGAACATCACCAGCTAATAATCGATGTTAGTGCTTCGATTTTTTCTTTTTTGTGTGTTGCACCCCCTTTCCTCTGTTATATGTCTGACCTGTTAATATCATTGTACAGTTATGCAAGGCATTAGCATCCTTGCAAAGGTATTGGGAAGCACTGGAGATTATTAATCTCTCTCTAAGATTGGCTGGTACATCTCTGTCTACTGACAAGAAAGAGGAACTTCGATCCCTTGGAGCTCGTAAGTCCTGAAGACAGGCTTTTGCTTATAGATTTATTCTTTGCTTCGAGTTCCAACTTTTCTCATTCGAAGAAATAAAAATAAAAATTGAAGACTTCCACTTCTTGTTTAATGTTTATGTTTGTTTCATTCCCTTGTTTAGCTTTACATATTTCCGATATTACAATTCTAAAGAAAAAGAAAATTAATGCTTTAGGGAGGGAAGAAGCTTATCTTACTGATAAAACAAATTTATGTTCTCCACAGAAATGGCATACAGTACCACGGATCCTAAACATGGGTTTGATTGTGTAAAATACATTGTTCAGCAACATCCACACAGTGTTGCAGCTTGGAATTGCTACTACAAGGTTATCTCAAGGTAATTTTGTGAATGCATGGAACCATGGGTTCTCGAGAAAATTGGTTAGGCTTTCTAATTTGTTGTGATAGGTTTATGACTTAAAGATAAAAAAAGACCTGGCTTTGTAAAACATGGTTTACTTGTTCTCTCCTGGTTTATAGATTGGAAAACCGAGACACAAGACATTATAAATTTGTACGTGTTATGCAAGGAAAGTTTGTGGACTGCGTGCCTCCTATTCTAATTTCTGGCCATCAGTTTACCATATTTAGCCATCATCAAGACGCAGCAAGGAAATACCTCGAAGCTTACAAACTATTGCCAGAGAATCCCTTGGTTAATCTCTGCGTTGGTATGCTTTTCATGTCACGCTGTGCATGTACCGCTTTCCTAACCAAGAACTAGCAGTAATTGATTAGTTAATTTTATCAATGTTTCTCAGGAACAGCCTTGATCAACTTGGCATTGGGTTTCAGACTTCAGAACAAGCATCAATGTCTTGTACAAGGTTTAACATTCCTCTACAATAACTTGAGAATCTGCGAGAACAGCCAGGTTTGTCTGCTGAGCCTTTCATGCAGTTTTTTAGCTCATTAAGAAGAAAATGTTTTATTAAATATTAATAATAAATGCGATAATAAGAAAGAAAAATATCACCTCTAAGTTCAATGCACGTATGGTGTAAGTTCCTATCCAGTGGGAAACTATGCACAGTTGATCATCATCGAGTTCCTTTAAATGAAAATATAAATAAACATTGAACCAGCTGATGTAGGCATTCAGATACTGAACTTCAGAAGGTTGATTTGTTGTCGTGAATTTCTTGCGTTTTCATTTGTTCAATATGTGAGACTGAAAAACTTTGCAGGAATCCTTGTACAACATAGCTCGGGCCTATCATCATGTTGGCCTTGTAACTCTGGCGGCTATTTATTATGAGAAAGTGATTGGTATTTGCGAGAAAGACTATCCTATTCCAAAACTTCCCAATGAGAATCCAGATGTCATCGAAAATCATAAACCTGGTTACTGCGACCTTCGCAGAGAGGCAGCTTACAATTTGCATTTAATCTACAAAAAAAGTGGCGCTCTTGATCTAGCTAGGCAAGTTCTCAAAGATCACTGTACCTTATGAGTTCACATATACCTTCTCCAACTACAAGCATCTTGCAGGTTTAGTGCTTAGTATTTGCAATTAATAACGTAAAAAAGTTTAGAAACACTTGCGATGTGCAAGTTATACTTTTGTAGAATGTATTTTTACAATTTTACTGTTACATTGTAATTACATGTTGCCTTAATTGAATATATCACGATTTAAAAAAAATGAACAATAGTGAGATAATAATTAAATAGTTCATATTGGTATATTTAAAGAGTTATATATTATGTCAAGTTGTAAAAGGTATATTTTATGAATTGTTATTGAAGGTGTCATACTAGGTATAATTTACAATCAAGTTCAAATTTAAATTCTGCGAGATAAACCATGTTGGAGGAATAATATTTATCTGGTGTTATGTATACTACCTCTTCTAAAAAGTAAAATATTTAAAACAGGAACACATTTCTTAATTTGAAACTCGGAAAATTTATGAGATTTTGAAATTTACATTGTTCGTATTTAATTTTTTTCACTTTTAAATATTTAGGATAAATCAATATAATTTTATTAAATTTAAAACTTCTACTTTGAACAAGACATTTTAATTTTACTATATAAAAGTAAAATGAAAAGTTGACGTTGTAATATTTTACAAAAAATAATTTTAAGCATTTAATGACTAAAAATGTAAATGTTGACATTTTTTATATGAATATTAATAGAGAAGAAAAATATAGAGAATGGAGGATTTAAAGAGAGGTGATAAAGAAAAAAAGAAAGAAAAAGAAAGAGATGAGAGAGATAGAGTAAAGAAGAAAAAGAAATGACAGAAGATAGAGTGAAGATGGTAGAGAGGGAAAGAAAAGCATACCAGATAAGTAATATAGAGAGAATATATAGAATTGAGAGAAGAGAGACACATTTTTAATTATTATTTTATTGAGTAATTTTTTTAATATTTTAAGTAACCATGTTTTTATAATTTTTTAAAGATATCCTATGCTAACATGTTTCATTACGTAGTATTTAAAATTATTTAAAAATAAACCACTATTAAATTTCTTAATCTAAAAACAGAATAATATTTTTATGTTCCCTCTTAATAAGAGGAATAATACAGATATTGAAAAAAAAAACACTATATATACTTATAGAGCAAAAGCGTGTCAGTAAAATAAATGGTAGTGCTAATTGAAGGTGGAATAATTTTCAATTGCTTAAAAAGAATATCACAGCTTCTTTAATAAGGTAAAATGTCTATAACTGAGCAAGTTAAAAATGACACTTTATTAAAATTCTAAAATATATTTTCTTAAGAATGTATTACAATTTAAGAGTAAAACTACACCAACTGATAATTGACAAGTTTATTCTTAGTTGATAAAATTAATTATTAATTGATAAGTTTTTAAAAGTTTTGAAATTATGAACCAGTTGATTGAATTAAAATCACTAGTTGGTAGATCATGCATGAACTAGTTTATTCTTTTCTATTCTTTCTGCGTTTATTTTTAACTAAACTCCTATCAATTTCACTATATTTATCTTTATTATTTCTGCACCCACCTATTTGTTTTCATATTTTTTTTCTTTCTAATAAATTTACTCTCCTATTCAAATTTGAATTTTGTACAGAATTTTTAAAGTTATTCCTATGTTATAATTTTGAAGACTTTGATATATTTTAAAATATATTTACGTTTTCTAATATATCAAAATTAGACAAAAACCCAACCTCTAACTCTCTGTCAAGACTTTTAAAATCAGGGTTTTTCCTCTTAAACACACTCCTTTGGCCTCTCATGTTACAGAAGTTGAGAATGTCAACTATAGAGATAAATGGGATTTTTTTCGCAGGCTTTTACGGCAACTTCGCTGAGAGGAATCGGTGTGCGGATGCTTTTTCCTGAACTTGGACCTTCTTTCCAATTCGTGTTTATGCATTAACAGTTTAGTTAATTGCATTTGTTTTTCTGTTGCACGCACGCCATCTGTTTGATTAAATTAAATGCATTTCTTCTCATCACCACACTATATTTTTCTTTTCCAAATTCATTGCTAACCGGAAACTGGTGGTTTCACTTTCAGTGCACCTCATTCAATTGAAATTTTTTAGCATTAACCTGGTGGTTAATTTTACATAGCTAATATGTTTGATTTGTTCTAAGGATACAGCTGAATAGTGAAGTATTATAAAGAGTGGATGAGACATTTGGAACTGGCGCGCGAGATTATTTGGAGAAACAACATTTAGAAATGATTGTAGCAGCGCGAAAACTCTCCTCTTCAAATATTAAACCACTCTTTTATCTATCGTTTCTTTGTGAATGCAGAAACCATTTCCACTCAAATGTCTCTTCGACCTTAATACCTTACTCAAAAACCCGTCTCCGGAACTCCACAAAATTTTCATCTCAGTCGTGGGTTAATTTGTTTAGGTTTTGCTCTTCACATCATGCAGATTCAGCTACAAAACAGAATTTACCCCTCTGCCGTGAAGGTAATTATGATGATGTCAATTCCCAATCTCTTCGTGTTTGCCCTGGCTGTGGGGTTCATATGCAAGATTCAAATCCAAAGCACCCCGGTTATTTTATCAAACCATCAGAGAAGGACTTCAATTATAGACTGTATAACAATCTGGAACCCGTTGCACAAGAGCCTGAGTTCTCCAACTCTGTTAAAAAGGGGTTTGTTATTGAACCAGAAAAGCTTAATGGTGATGATGTGGGCTTGATTAAGAAACCAGAGAAGCCTGTGGTCTGTGCACGCTGTCATTCGTTAAGGCACTATGGGAAGGTGAAGGATCCTACTGTGGAAAACTTGCTACCTGATTTTGACTTTGATCACACTGTGGGTAGGAAGTTGGCATCAACAAGTGGGACCCGGTCTGTGGTGCTGATGGTTGTGGACGTAGTGGATTTTGAGGGGTCGTTTCCAAGGAAGGTTGCAAAGTTGGTTTCTAAGACAATTGAGGATTATTCTGCTGCATGGAAGCAGGGTAAGTCAGGGAATGTGCCTAGAGTTGTGCTTGTGGTGACAAAGATAGACTTGTTGCCTAGCTCGTTGTCACCAACAAGGTTGGAGCATTGGATTAGGCAGAGAGCAAGAGATGGTGGGATTAATAAGATTACTAGTTTGCACATGGTGAGTGCACTCAGGGATTGGGGACTGAAGAATCTTGTGGATAATGTAGTTGATCTGGCTGGACCTAGGGGTAATGTGTGGGCTGTTGGGGCACAAAATGCAGGGAAGAGTACTTTGATAAACTCTATAGGGAAGTATGCTGGAGGGAAGATTACACATCTGACTGAAGCACCTGTGCCAGGGACTACACTAGGAATTGTTAGAGTGGAGGGTGTTCTTCCAAGTCAAGCAAAACTGTTTGATACACCCGGCCTTCTTCATCCTTACCAGATTACATCGAGGTTGATGAGGGATGAGCAAAAGCTTGTTCATATAGGAAAGGAATTGAAACCAAGGACATACAGAATTAAGGTTAGTGCACTGAAATTAATTTATGGGGATTTATTTTTGTTGTTAATATAAGTACGCTAACTTGCATTATTGTGTTTAATTTTTTTTTTTTTTTTATCTTTTGTCTATTGATAAAACCTGATGTATTTCGTTTTTTTTTTTGCCAATTTATTGCTTTGGTAGGCTGGCCATTCAGTTCACATAGCTGGTCTAATGAGATTGGATATAGAAGACACATCCCTGGATTCTGTTTATGTCACAGTGTGGGCTTCTCCTTATCTTCCACTGCATATGGGTAAAATAGAAAATGCTTCTAAATTGTTCCAATATCATTTTGGCCAACAGTTACAGGTATTATCTTTACTCATTTTATTGAATACTTACTCTGCAACTCCTTGTCCATTAGGCTTATAGCTGATTGTAGAGTATCTTCTCAACGTATTTTCTGTTGTTTCATCTAGTTGAAAAGTTTGAGGGCTTCTTCTCCTTGGCCACGAAACCCTTAAAGCATTTAGTTCCATAATACAATATCTCGCTCGATGCTTTCCATAAAAGCTTTGATAATCTTTCAAGCCTATACATGTAGTGCACATATTAACCAATAAACTATCAACAGACACAAAAACTTCCGAACTAGCTGTTTCAGCATAATTTGCTTCCATTGATCAAAGATAGCGTTATAAAACAATTGAATTCCAAAATTTATAAAACAATGCCAAGATCAATATAACCAAAATATGAGTAAGTAATTTCAGATATGGTAACAATAGTGTGCCGAAAACCATGGCAATAAAAGATGAACAATATGGATGGTTAGCTGTGAGTCAAGTGAGAGAGAAAGAGATATTTTTAAACCAGGGAAAATGTGAGAGAAGAAGTATCATGTTTCTTTTTAAATTGTTTAGTTTTGGGACATTATTCACCCTAGTTTTTGTCTTGGACTGTTATTATATATTTTTTAGTTTGATCACTGTTCGCCCAACCAAAATTGGTGTGTCAGTGGCTTTTAAAATGACCTTGAAATATGTTAGTCGTGTTTAATTAACCTGGTCAAGATATTTAATAGCATTTCTCTCTTCTGTTTTCAATCCACACATGGTTTGGTAATGCTCTTAATAAATTTAGTGGAACAATTTTCAGAGAATTACCAATAAACTTAAGTAAGATCTAGATGGAGTCGCTATAATATGCTTAAGGTGAAGTTTTATATCCAAGCAAAATGTACCTAGACCTATATGTAACAGGTTTAAAGAAAAATACACTTCATTCTTGTATAACACATTGTGAATTGTTCCTTGTGCAGCCACCAATTGGAGAAAAACGAGTACAAGAACTGGGGAATTGGGTAAGAACGGAGTTCCATGTTAGCGGGAACAGTTGGGAGTCAAGTTCAGTAGACATTGCTGCTGCTGGACTCGGGTGGTTTGCCATTGGACTTAAAGGAGATGCAGGGTTAGGTGTTTGGACTTATGAAGGAGTTGATGTTGTTCTTCGCAATTCTTTAATACCCTATAGATCACATATTTTTGAAGTTGCAGGATTTACAGTATCCAAGATTGTTTCCCAGTCCGACCAAACTTTAAACAAGTCAAAGGAACGAAATAACAAAAAGCCAAAAAACCAGTTTGTTGAATCACCTCTTTTGACTTCTGATAGAGTCATATAATAGTGGTGTCATTTTGATCTCTGATGGAGTCATGTAATAGTGGTGTGAGTTTGGGAGAACAAAAAGATAATTGAATATCATGGCATTTAGTTTTCTATACTGGTGATGATGTGGGTTTAGTTTATTTAATATTTTATGTTGCATTTTGTTTTCCTTCCGGGTTTGTTACAAAATGAGTTTGTAATTCAAACAAGTCTCGTCCGATAATTCAAATTTTATTTTTATTTTTTGAATTGGATCCTAAATGTTAATACGATTGAACTCCAATAAACATATATCAATGTAACTGGGTTTCTGAACGTCCTAACATAGACTTTTTAAGTAGGTTTATTTTTTATCTTGAAATAACGGTCGCTATGGTTGGAATAAAAGTGGAAATTAGGACCCAGAGAAATCTTTACAAAACTTTATAATATATTTTGCTTTGAACATGTTTAATAATATATGAAATTTGATTGAATTAAGAAACAATTTTATGTTAACTAGTAACCAGTGACTATCATGTAAAATTCACATAACAATAAGGTTGACTATCATGTAAAATTCATATAACAACAAGGTTGATAATCAAATTTTGACAACTTTCTTTTATATAGGTGATATTTTTTAATTGGTTTTAAAATATAGAAAAATAAGAAAAAAGAAAATGGGAGACCATTTAAAAAATGACACATCAAATTATAAAAGAAAGTTGTCAAAATTTAATTGTTAAAAATTTATTTTTCTAATAATAAATAGTGTGCTCAAAGAAAAGAAGAATGAGAATAGGAAAGATGGAAAAAGGTTTGTTTGATGACATATAAATTACAAGAAAATAATTTCTCTCTATATATAGCCAATCCTATGAGTTTACTGTTCAATATCTGTTAATAATAAGATGGAGAAAGGTTAAATGTTTGAGAACTATTTGACAATTTATATAAAGGTAAATAGTCTTAACAAAAGTTAATTTTTATGTTTGTAAAAGAAAAAGAAAGTAAATAATTATGATTGGTAGTGTCAAATAGTAGTGTAAAAAAAAATGGTGTGGGTGTCCTAATAAGATTTACCTTTCATCTTTTTTTCTTTTTCTTTTTTTCTCTTCATTCAAACAATTTTTTGTTCAATCCAATCAAAAAATTAAATTAATCATTTATTCAAGAAGTGGTCCTCTATTTAAGTATGAGAGATATGATGTTTCGTAATTTATTTTCTTTGTCTTATAGTAAACGTCTCTTTTTCGTCCTCTATTTTTTTAAATATCAATGAAAAATGATACCCTTCCTAAAATAAAAATAATACTTGAATAGTAAAATATATTTTGGTTTATCTAACTTTATGTATTTATAGTGAAATTGATTTCATCACTCCAGTAACATGTATTTTATTTTATTATTTTTTGTATATATTACAAATTATTTTTATTCAAGTCTAGGTAGTAGGACCTTATTGTTGTATATGATACATTTTCATGCCCCTTATTGAAGAAAGAAAATAAAAATATCCTCTTAAAGGTGACATGGTCAATAAAAGAAAAATCTAATACATTACTCACACAGACGAGTCTTGAGAATCCATAACTAGAAATAACTTTCCTGTAACTCATACAGATGTAGATAAATATATCTGAATTTACACTTCTACTTTATATATAGTCTATTATTTATTTTTAAGGTTTTATTTATAATTTTTTTTTTGTAATTTCGTTTTGTGACTTAAAGTTCCACTAATTTTTTATGTACTATTTTTGTTAATTTTATTAATTATTATCTTAATATGATGATGTTTAGTCATGAATACTTGAATCATTTAGAATTTATTAGCGTGCTCTTATATTTATTTCCATATTATCATTTAAATATTTTTTCTTACTTTTTTACAGAAAAAATCTTCATATATTTATACAGGATAAATATAATAATTTCTGTTCTGTTTGTTTATAATCATAATTTGCAACTTCCTAGTTGTTTTTATGTGTAAGAATGAAAACTCTCGCTTTTTGCGTTCTGATTTGGTAATAAATTGTTTTTTTTTCATTAATAAAATGATTATAGTAACACAAAAAACAATTATATTTTAAGAAAACACTAACCATGAAATGAAAATATAAATGAATACAACTACTAGAGGTACTAAAAATCAATTTAATAATTTTTACATCATATAAAAAAACCTCTGCAAAATTTGCAACAACCAATTTTTGTATAAAACTAAAGTGGTAAGTTGAAGTATTTTTGAAAGTATATTACTTAAGAGACTAAAACACAAAATGTGAGTTACAGAAACTACACATAATGGTAAAAGGAAAAAGGAAAAGTTTGTGTTTGTTAATATGAATTGTGAAAAAGCAAAGGAAAAAGAAAGAAAAGTTAGGAAACGTTGCAGGTCTTGACATCACATTGCCAGCTAGGTAATGTGAGAAAGAAAGAGAAAGAGATAGGAATTTGGACATTCCATTCCAATTTGACCATTCTTCACAACAAAATCCATTTTTCTTTAACCCAAACCCTTCTAGTCTCTCTTTCTTCACTTCTTTTTTCTTCATTTATATTTATTTATTGACACTCTTTTTTTAATTTTATATCTCTCATTATTAACTGATTAATTTATTAGCCAAATCGGAGCGTTCCTTCTCCGGCGATTCCATGTTCCGTTTCTAGGGTTTGCGTTCTGCGATCGCCGCTCGCCGCACTCGCAGAGATGTCGCGCCAGACGACGACGACGGCCTTCACTAAATCGAAGACTCTCGACAATAAATATGTACGCCATTTCCCCCCTTCACTCTCATTCGATGATTGGTTGTTCTTCGATCTCCACTTTTTTTTTGTCGTAATGCTGCTGTTGCTGAAGATCGATTGGTGGAAGCTTTAGCCAGCTGTGTGGGATGAGCTGTGTGGGATGATGTGATTGTTGTGAATTTGTGAAGTTAAAGGAAGTTGGATAATTGTTTGTTGTTAGTGTAGTGTAGTACAATGTGATGGGGTGGTGGCTGGTACTGGTGCTGGGTTGGGCTGGATGGAGTGTTAGGTGCAGGATAATGTTGGATCAAATGAAAATACTAGTGGTGCTTAGTGTATTCCCGGAAGTGGTGATGCTGATGATGTATTGATGTTGGAATTCGTCCCGGAGAATTATTATTATTATAACTTTATTATTGCTGTCTGGCATTTTATTTTACTCTTTTTGGATTTGTGGTTTTGCTTGCAAGGGGTAGGAAATTCATGCTGTAATGCTGAACTTCATTTGCAAATATTTGGAAATCTTGTCTTGTTTCTAGTTTTGAAATTTCATATGGTATTGGATCATAAAATAGCTTAACTTTTTAGTGGCTGATGATTTTATATGTGAGATTTGGAGCAGATGCTGGGAGATGAGATTGGGAAAGGAGCTTATGGGCGAGTTTACAAAGGTTTGGACCTGGAGAATGGAGATTTTGTTGCCATTAAACAAGTTTCTTTGGAGAATATTGCTCAGGAGGATCTCAACATCATCATGGTATGTAACGTGTATAATTTTCCCCTCCCTTTTGAGTTTTAACTTTCATGTTAGCTATCAACTATCAATGGGAAAGTATTGAGACTTATATCCTACGCTGCATGGATTTGGGTAAGGTACTGGGTACGATTATGGGTGTGAGAAATGGTCATTTAGAACAAATCTTTAGTACAGGTATGGTGCTGTGTGTTTGAGTCTTTAAATGCATCTTCTGCTTTCACACTGATTGATTGGGCACTAAGCATTATCTCCCTTTGTTGCACATTATGCGTTAGTAATGGGTAATGGTAAAACAGATAGCAAAGTGCATGTGTGTATACACAACACAAATAGCATTCTTTAGGTATATTAATGTATTTTTTGTTTTTTGTTTTTTTTTTCTGCTTTCTTATCTATTTATGAATTATTAGTTGTTTTTCTTAGCTTTTCTATTATTTTTACGTATATGAATGTATATTGTTAGATATTGTTAGTTACAATATCTTATGTTAGTTACAATATTATGTGTATTTGGGCTTAGTCCATATTTTCCTTCATTATTCTTCATTATAAATATATTACATTATGTGTATTTTCTACACAAGGGGAATTAACCCTATACGTAGTTTTTACTATTTTCACACATATAAATATACTTATATATTTTAGAAAGGATTTTAGAATCTGTGTTAATCTTTTTATCTACCCTTTCGACCCTCTAGTTTGACAGTGTTGCATTTAGCTTTATTTTTAGTATTAGTATAACATCTTGGCTAAAAGAAGAAATTCATTAAGCAGAAAAAAATACAAGTAATGATTCTCCGTATCCCTTACAGAAGATATTCAACTATTAAGAAAGAGAAAAAAAACATTAACAGAGCAAAGCTGCTCAGTCCCTCTGCATCTTTGTTGAGGAACTGCTTTGAAAATAGAAGGCAGTTACCTAATCTTATCCCTTATACTGTACAGTTAGTGGTGTGGGGATGCTCAGTATCAATTTTTGTAATCAGTGTAGATAAGCTAATTCTCATTGTTGTCTATTATCTGATCTGCCCACTACAATCAGCAGCTTTCACTAAAATAGTTTTAGTCATACTTGTTTTATACTCTAAGTTGCTCTGCCGGATACTATCATAGATTGTATGTTGCCATAAATAAATTACTTCTTCAGTTTTGCCAGACAACAAAAATTAGGGCACACTCATCATTGGGTTCGTGGGCTTTTCCACTCATATGACTGACCTTCTCTTGGATCATTTCTCTTTATGTGTGACTTTTGCTTGGACACTTGACTGACCTTCTCTTGGATCATTTCTCTTTATGTTGTTCATAATTGATATTTCCTTATCTCCATTCACTAATCTGGTTGTTGTTTTGTCTGTGATTATGCTGTCATTTGATGGATACCAGCAAGAGATTGATTTGTTAAAGGTACTTCTATTCCTCAATATTGGATTAGATTTTTGGATTACATTATAAATTAGATTTTTATTTTGCTCAATAACTGTCATGTTGTTATTTGCTCCATTTCTTTGTAGTGTATATTGTTTGTGTAAGCATTAGGCTATGATATTAATGGCATGCTACAGATGTTCTTGCATTAAAATATACTCTTAAACTAATATGACTTGAATTGGACCAAAAGGAACGTGGTCTCCTTGCCTGGCTTGGGAAAATTAGTTATTAATTGATGTTATATACAATTTCCTTACTTATATGTGCCCCAAACCATGCATGTTCTCGAACATGAATTAAGGAAAAAGCTTTGTGCCAAAACCTTGGATATGGGGAATCACAAAGTTCTCCCAAAAAGTGGGTGGAGAAACCATAGACAATTGAAGTGAAGTTGAATGTTTGTAAATGTATAGTGTAGTTACTGTTATGGCTGTGATAGCAGGGAGAGAGGACTGCAAGAGATTAAACATGACCTTTATGCGCTGGTTGTAGTGTGCAGTTGGAGGTGCCATAACAAGAGGTGGCACGTTGTGATTCATTCTATTATGCTATCTTTTTATGTTTGGTGATGCTGTAAAATGAACAGTTCATTGGCTTAATCTTGGGAATTATACAAAAAAGCTTGGGGTTCTGAGCACATTTGGATTGTCTTCAGTGATATTATATGATGTCATGTTTTTTAAATGATTATTATTTTTCAGAATCTGAACCACAAAAACATTGTAAAGTATCTTGGATCTTCTAAGACAAAAAGTCACCTGCACATAGTTCTTGAGTAAGTGGGTTCTACTCTTTCATAACATTAAATGATTTAATCATAGCATCATTCAAAGGGTAATCAGTGGAGTTAATAGATTCGGTTTCATGCTCTTTTGCCGTATCATAGGTATGTAGAAAATGGCTCGCTTGCAAATATTATCAAGCCAAATAAATTTGGACCTTTTCCGGAATCATTGGTTGCAGTATATATAGCCCAGGTTAGTAGGTGTAGGACTACTCATTGAGGCTTTTTCTAGTATGTGATTTTTTTTTTGTATACTAAATATATTATGTTATGAGATAGGTGTTGGAAGGTTTGGTTTATCTTCATGAACAAGGTGTTATTCATCGAGATATTAAGGGTGCAAACATACTGACAACGAAGGAGGCAAGCTTTCTAATTTTATGTTCTTGTTATAATATTTCTGGTTATGCAGAAGATTTTTCTTATCATATAATCTTTCCTTTTATTTGGACCTAAATTAATTGTATCTGGATGTATTGGTGTTAGTAATCTAAAATCAATGTTTAGCCATGTTGATCACTGAAGTTTTGTTTTAAGAATCTAATTATATTTTTCAACATTATTTTTATGCTTAATGATATACTACATTCATTTTTGCTTTATTTTTAAAGCGTTGTCTCTTTTGTGCTTCTTTTCTCTGCTGAAAGTTGTGTGTTATGTTCACGTTATCTTAGAATACTCTGTTTTTCCTTTATAATTATAAAGATTCTTAACTATTTTTGCTTTTGTTGCTGCTTGTTCAGTTAGTTGAACTGCTTTACCAAGCAATTCAGAAATTTTGTAGTGAATCAATTTTGAATTTAGAATATAATCTTTCTAAAATAAGGAAGCGGAAATTAGTAGACAAAGAAGTCTGTTTCTTGAATATTTATTTTGAGCATTATTATTGTGTTACTTATTTTGCATTTAGTTCATTACCCTTTATCTTATATGCAATTTTAATTGAAAGAAAGAAAACTCATGAAGATGAAAAGAGGAAAAGTATGAAGAACAAAGAACATATGTCATCCTCCTTAATATAAGATGGGAAAGGACTGCACTGCTCTCCCACACTGACTCTTTTCTACAGTTCCCATTTTGTCTCTATTTTTCTCTACCTCTGTTTTGTCTTTGTTAAGGATTCTGTTGTATCTTTTAACCTTTTTGAATTTTTTTCTCTAAAGTGAGGAGGTATAACCATTGACTGAATACTTGGTGATTTAGACTGAGTTGACATTGATTGAATAATTAGTGACTGAGATTGAATTAACTACATAGTTTGTTGTATATGTGCATCTGTTGATCACCATCTCAAATTTTTTCCATTCAATGGCTGCAAATTCTTACCCTGTAAAGTGAAGGATTCACTCCAACCTTTTGGACTTCCATCTGTAATAAAATTTCTTCTAATTTTGTATTACAGTATCAGCATGAGTTTTCTTTAATGACACACTCTAGATCTTGTCATATTTTTTGTCTAGTTTTCTGTTTATATTACATTGTTTTTCTCTTAAATTTGGAAATTTTCTTTATTTCTTAACTAATTACATTCTAATTTCTGCTTTCAGGGTCTTGTGAAATTAGCTGATTTTGGTGTTGCTACAAAACTAACAGAGGCAGATGTTAACACTCATTCAGTTGTTGGAACACCCTACTGGATGGCCCCTGAGGTATTAATTGTTTGATGTTCTTTTGCTAAATCATTTACTTAGAACGTTTAGTTAGTGCCTTGTTCAAATTGTTTTTTAACACTAGAATGATATTAGGAGATTGAGTTCCTTTCTGTTTTTTTGAGCCAATTTGTTGCATTTTTGGCCACTTTGGTATGCTATTTACTTTGTGCGACCACTTCTCCCTCAGATCTACTACCCTTTTGTCATTCTTAGAATGTATTTTATTTTTATTTTAATAAGAAAGGTAGTTTATTTGTTGAGCTTAGCTCCTTGCTTTCATTTTGGAGAACCTAATTAAGTTGATTGTGAATTAAAAAGACTTCTAGTATGTTGTATTATTGTGCTTGATTAGGGTGGTCATTGATAATTTGGTTTTAACTTGTCAGGTTATAGAAATGGCTGGGGTTTGTGCAGCTTCTGACATTTGGAGTGTTGGCTGTACAGTTATTGAGCTTCTTACATGTGTACCTCCTTATTATGATTTGCAGCCTATGCCAGCTCTTTTCCGTATTGTCCAGGTTTGCTATTGTGCTATCATTTACTGTATTTTCAATATATGAAAGTTCCTTAGACTTGAGTTTTGGTTGATTCTAATAAGATGTTTACTATCCTTATTATTAGCCTTTAACAGGGTAATTTACTTGATGCAAAATTGTAGATCAAGATAAGATTAGATTTTGTTTTAGATGATGTCTTAACTGTTTGTGTTTATATAGGTATACATGCTGTAAATCATTAGGAGTGTAATACAGATTTAACAGTTACATTTATCATTTTGCTAGATAGTGACATTGCATATGATTGTATTAGAAATAAGTTCATAATTGGTGCATTTTGTGTTTTCTTGTGTTCTTGATATGCTTAACTAAAAGAGTATGATTTCATTTATAACCCTTGAGGTTTATCTCAGGATGAGCACCCGCCAATTCCCGATAGCCTTTCACCTGATATTACTGATTTTCTGCTTCAATGCTTTAAGAAGGTAAATTCCATCTTAACTGTTTGTTAGAATATATTTCGTATGCATCTGTTGTTTTAGCTTAGATTTTCTGCTATCCTTCTCCTTGTTTTATCTCCACCCTCCTAACATGAATTTGCTTTCTGTTTTATGAATCTTTTAATGTATTGGTCAAATTTTAATTTATCATATCTCTACATTGTAGGTCAGGCAATATAGATACATTATTAATCTGATTTGTAATTGTATCAAATAAAACTTGTTTTCTATGCCATTTTGTTGCACATTTCAGGATTCTAGACAAAGGCCTGATGCTAAAACTCTGCTGTCTCACCCCTGGATTCAAAATTGTAGACGTGTTCTGCAGTCTTCTCTTCGTCATAGTGGAACACTAAGGTAGATTGCGTAACATATAATTTCCTTCATCTTCCAGGAATTATTATTATTGTTGATAACGGTGTGTGACTATTGAAGTTATCATAAGGGAACATACCTGTGCTTTTCCATTCCTCTTTTATTTTGTTGTTGGCTTGGATAATGACCATTAGCATTGATCTTCTTATTCGTCTGGTGCTTTTATGGCCAATCCTTGAGCTAGTTGTTGGAGTTGAGTTATACATAGGTTTTATAGTGTTGTATATTTGTCATATTCTTGGCCAAATCAGAACATCTTAACATCCTTACCTTGGTTGTAATTGTGGTCATTTCTTTATTCTTAACTATATTGAGACAAATATAATCACTGATAGATATTTCAATAACCTCATGACCCTATTAATCATTTGTGAGACATTTAACCATTAGGACAAGAGGTATGGATTAATAATTTATATAAAATTATATTCATTTACTCTTAATCACTAATGATACAAAGTTAACCATATTTATACTGGGTGGAGAACTCCAGCAGTTCGTATATCATCACTCCCTTTTTTCCTGCATTGGTAATCCGTATTGCATAGCTGCTGATAACTGGAGTGTTACACATTGGATTTGTATTATATATGCAGTGTTCACTTCCAATTTGTGGAGGTACTTCTGAGGATGAATTTTCTCTACTGAAAGAATTGGGTGTTTATTGATTCTACAATTTATTTACTGTTTTTTTTTCATTTGAATTGTTGTAAGGTATCATTTACTTTTAGCTCTATAACTGTTATTTTTTTTTATTTGAACCAATTGTGCTACCACTTGCAGAAATATAGAGGAAGATGATTCTGCAGATGCAGAAGATTCTGGTGGTTATCATAAGAGTGCTTACGAAGGCTCTTCTGTGGAGAAAGAGGTTAGTGTTGATGGGAAGCTCTGAGACTATTTTATTCTATCTATCTTTAGTACCAAAGTAATTTTTTATTTATAGGATTCTGGAAAAGAGCTTTCATCTGCGGCTCCTCAGGGCAGAAAATCTCATGAAGACAATGCTTCAGCTCCTAATTTTTCCAATGAAAGAGCAGAGAATGAAGATCATGTTCCATCAGATCAGGTTCTTACCTTAGCCATTCGTGAGAAGTCACTTCTACAAACTGGATCTAGTAATCTCTCTCCAAATAGAGAAGTTGGTAATTCCGAGGCTACTGGCAGTCATGAAATTTCAAATGAAGAACTTCATGAAGTTATGATGAATGGAGAGGTTGGATCACCACAATCGAGAGGAATCGCTAGTAAGGTTGGAGGAAAAGACAGCTCTGTAAACAATGGTAACAAATCATTTGCTTTTGGGCCAAGAGGTCAAGATAATAGTTCCCTCAAGGTATTTCGTGTTCTTATTAATTGTTTGGAACTTTTTTTGAGCGGTTACTTAGTTACTGTTGATTATTTATTTGTTGTAAATTCCATTTATTGTATTGCTTTTTCTTTTTTAATACAGACACATAGATAAAATTTTATTTTAAAAGCCAAGCATGATCATATTAACTGAGTTGGTTATGCAAATCAGATGACACGCTTGGGCTCCTTGAAAACTAAATATTTGATAAATCCATTTAGAGCTTGGTACATCTTAATTTTTTGTCCTGAAGTGTCTTTAAGTCTTTCTCTTCCCATTCTAATCAGACTGTATTCGTTTTTGTCCAATTTTTTCATGCATTTACTTTTCACTGTACTTTGTGCCCTCTTCAATATCATTAAATGCTTTTTGAACAGTGTAAGTGTTGAGTCCATGATATGAAATCAAGTCAGCTAAGGTTTCTCAAAGAGTCCCTGTTTTTCTTTTAATAGTTGATGCTATAATTCATCACAAGAATATGTCAAAGATGAAATCTAATACAATTGTCTAATTGCCATCTGAAGGCAATGAAGATGCCAACCACTGTGGAAGGAAATGAGCTGAGTAGATTTAGTGACCCACCAGGAGATGCGTGCTTAGATGATTTATTCCATCCATTAGACAAACAACCTGGGGATGTTGCAGCAGAGGCATCCACATCTGCATCCACTTCTCATATGGTTAAAGGTAACACACCTACAACTGATGGTGGGAAAAATGACCTGGCTAAAGAGTTGAGGGCCACAATTGCTCGAAAGCAATGGGAGAAGGAAAGTGAAATTGGACAAGCAAACAATGGTGGGAATCTTTTGCATCGAGTAATGATAGGTGTTCTAAAAGATGATGTGATTGATATAGATGGTTTGGTAAGTTACTCAGTCTTGATATTTAATATTTGTCTATTAAAGTCCTGTGTTATTCTTTTGACTCTCTATTGTCTCTCACTTATCAGGTCTTTGATGAAAAACTTCCTGGAGAGAACCTTTTTCCTTTGCAGGTACCAGGGGTTTTTTCTTCTATGCTCTGAATAACTTATTTTTCCCTTACATAAAGTGGTTTGTTCAATTCATTTTTTGGCATTTCATATATTGTTTTTTCTTGGTTACATGTTACAAAATGTTATCATGTCATGTTCGATTGTTGTTTGGCATTAGCATAACGTTGTATATTGCAAGGTAGAAAATACTCATCTTTCAATATTGGCTCATGTTTGTAAACATTGTACATTATAGTTTAGTTATGGAAGTAATTTCTTGGATATCTTCATTTTTCCATTTTCATTTCATATTAATTTCTGCTGTGTACACCATGAATATGGTTTTGTACTGGGCCATCTTGTGAAACATGGTTCTTCATATCTTTGGGTATATCTTTGGAAAAAGGCAAGAAGAGAATAGACTGGGGAGAGGGAGGGAAAATGCAATTTTCAATTTGCACTAATTCTTTTGATGTCCAACAATGTGTGCTGTTGATGTCAATTATTTTATACTTTACACTTTTTAATTTAGCATTTCCTATTATGGCTTCATAATGTTCTTCTCTCCACTGTTGGATTTTCCTTGTGCATGTTTCGCATTCTAGTGGGCTATACATAATTTTGTAAAGTAATTCAAGTTAAAAAAAAAAATTCAAGTCAGAATTGCATTTTGGCATATTCTTTGAACTCCCAAATCCAAACTATTGAACTTCATAATTTATGTTGCTGTGCTGCTTTAATAATAATCTTAATAAAAAGAAGGAAAACAAGTTTTAGTGAGTTACATGATGATTTCAAATTGTTCTAATTTCTTAGAGCCACCACTTTCTTTTCTGTGTAGCTTTTGTTGGATTCAATGGTTACATTCTATGTTACCCTTGATTTTAGCCTTAGATGTATAAACAATGTCGTTTTGCATGTGAAAGCTGGTTCTCCCTGTAGAAAATTTTGAGCTTGGTTCACCGCTGCTTTATATATTATACTTGCATCTGTGATGTATTTACCACAATGCTGTAGGCTGTTGAGTTCAGCAAATTAGTTGGTTCATTAAAACCAGAGGAATCAGAAGATGTGATTGTGTCTGCATGTCAGAAACTTATTGGTATATTTAATCAACGCCCAGAGCAGAAGATTGTTTTTGTTACCCAGCATGGTTTACTTCCTCTAACAGATTTGCTAGAAGTTCCTAAAACACGTGTATGTGTTGTTCTTCTTGATACTTCGTCTAATATTTTTTCATTATTGATAGGCATGCTGACAATTTAGTAACATGGAAGAAGACATCTTAATGTAAATATAATTATTTCAGGTTATATGTTCTGTGCTTCAGCTTATAAATCAAATAGTTAAAGACAACACTGATTTCCTTGAAAATGCATGTCTTGTTGGATTGGTAAGTACTATATCTGTTTCATGCTCCTCGAATTTTACTTTCCCTTTCCCTGATTAATTTAGTTGAATTCTATATTAAAAATTTGTCTAGTTGATGTTGGGGAGCCTCGATCTATTAATTTGGATTGGTTAGTATTATTACTTTATAAATAATGTAGTATGCTAAAATAATAGTTTATTGGATAATAAATCAGTCAATGGGGAAGCAATTTTGTTGTTGCTCGATTGGATTAAAGGATTATTTAATACAAGAGACACACCTCTAACATCACTATGAATAATATCGAAGATAGTAGAGTTTTAATGGCACAACCCTTTTATGCCATTCTGCAAAATAGATTCGGGAAACCCCTGCAAGAGAAAAAAACACAAGTAAAATGGAGTGGAAACATTCTGCCCACTTTAGTTCCCTTCGTGGTCATGTTCCGTAGCACTTACTCCTACCCAAATCCAGCTCAAGAGAAATTAGCATTGAATAGTAGAGTATTACTCTGTAAGCTGGCTATGAGTAATTAATGTACACAACCAAAAAGAACTGTGCAAAAAAATCAGTCTAGTAGTGCTGAACCTGTTATAATTATAGAAATAAGAAGCAGATCCTATATAATTGAAAGCATATAGATTATATATGTATTATTAGGAATATTTTTATTTATTCCCGTGTCATATCTTTATTACTAAATCTCCTCTATTAGTGGTTTTGATTTCGTTCTCTCAAAGTAAATAAAGCATACGTGTTGTCTAAAACACTGTTTCGGCTCAATATCACTCTTTTTCTTGTAGTTTAACTGAATTAATAAAACAGAGATCAAACATGCACTATGTCGTAACTTGGAGAGCTCTACATAGATCGAATAATTCTAGTTGCTTTTAATTTAATTGATTTGATTGAGCAATTGTGTAATACATATATAGATGCAATTTACAAAGGAAATATATGAGAAACCCGAAATCTAAGTAATGATACTTATTTTCTGCGATGTAGAAATCTCCTAACTGAGAAACCTGGGAAATAAAGCAAGAGTCAACAATATCGATACATATCCATCTCTATGCTATTAAAATCTCTTGAGAAAAGTCGGAAATGAAGCATGAATCAACAATAATCAACAGTTGGGATTTTCGAATATTAAAATTTGGCCAATAAATATAACTACTAGAGTACTGAAACTTGACCATCTTATTTGTGTTGCTGAGCGTTATCAGATATCTCGATTTGGCTATATTTAATGCAAAATTTCATGGCAGATTCCTGCAGTCACAAGCTTTGCAGTACCTGATCGACCTCGAGAGATTCGAATGGAAGCAGCTTATTTTTTACAGCAGCTTTGTCAGTCAAGGTCTGGAATGCATTTTATTTGTTATTGTTATTGTTGTTTTTACCTGGATTTATATTTTGAAAATAAAGTGTAGAATTGATTGTTTTTATTTAATGCAGTTCTTTGACATTACAAATGTTTATTGCTTGCCGTGGAATACCAGTTTTAGTGGGATTTCTTGAGGCCGATTATGCCAAGTACAGGTTAGCTTTTATGTGAATCGTGCTTGTATGGGAGTGCTTGCAATTTACACTAGATTATAGTTTGCAATGCAACGCCAAGATTTGTTCAATTTAAATATTTCAGAAGTGATCTAGATTTGGCTGATTCTTTTTAGGGAAAGACGTTATTAGATGTGGGAGTGATCTTGAAAGGCCACATAAATGTCTTTACATAGTATGGGTCTGATGTGCATGGGTTCCTTGATTAGAATCTCCCATGTTTTGATATAAAATTGTGCTACTTTCTCTATCTGGAGTATACTGTTTGACCTTTTGCCAAGAGCGATGAAATGAGATGTGGGACCTATGTAAAATAGTAGTGTATTCCTAAAAGATCTCTTTGTTTTACAGAAAGTCTTTTTTCTCCCCTGTCAATGTTCCATTGTTCCTAATATAGGATATTCATGTCAACTGAACGGCTAGTGGCAAGCTTTGGAGCTTTCACTTCCAGCGTGAGATTACTTTGCATTTTTGTCTTATTTTTTATCTGACAGCCTGATAGAGATAGTAGCCATTTGGCCCTGCAACCAGAGCTCGGATTTGTTGGAGAGCTGACCTTTCACGTTATGTTAAGGCCCTTCTGACAAAGCTGTTCAGTACATTGATCTTCACTGGCACCATTTGACTTAAATATTTCAGAACATTATAGCTTTCACCCTGCTTCAGGCACGAGGGCTTTTGTCTGAGGTCTTTCATAGGGCTTTTAGATTATGTTTGCAGCTCTGATTGATTACTTATTGTTAAGATGACCCAATTGGTTTGGACTATGGTCATATATGACGCAGACAATCCTCTGCCCTTAATTTATTTTGGGAGTGGGGCGAGGTCTGGAATAAATTCTTAGTGATTTCTTCTCATAAATAAATTCTAGCAATCTACATTTGCTCTTACATTTTATTCTTAAAATTTGTATTGTAAACGCTGACTATAAAACTGTGTTTCAGGGAGATGGTTCATCTGGCTATTGATGGCATGTGGCAGGTATTTAAGCTTCAGCAGTCAACTCCTAGAAATGATTTTTGCCGGATAGCTGCTAAGAATGGAATACTTCTCAGGCTTATAAATACTCTTTATAGCTTAAATGAGTCAACTCGACTAGCTTCTAGCTCTGCTGGGGGTGGATTTTCAGTTGATGGTTCAGCTCAACGCCCCCGATCTGGTATCTTGGATCCTACACACCCTTATATTAATCAGAATGAGGCGTTGCTATCTTCAGTAGACCAGCAAGATCCCTCTAAAGTGAGACGTGGAGTCCTTGATCATCACTTAGAACAGTTACATCCTTCATCCTCCAATCCTCGAAGATCATCAGATGCTAACCACTCCATGGATGATGCCATGTCATTAGAGAAGAATTCAACTCAAACACCCAGAGAATCTTCCGTTGGTGCATTGAAAGAGCGAGATGTTGAATCCAGACAACGTATCTCCACTACCAGGGCATCAACTGATAGGCCACCAAAATCAACAGAGCCATCATCAAATGGGTTATCAGTGACAGGAGGTACACACCAGGAACAAGTTAGGCCTCTTCTTAGCTTGTTGGACAAAGAGCCACCATCTGGGCGCTTTTCTGGACAGCTCGAGTATGTACGTCAGATGTCAGGATTAGAAAGACATGAAAGTGTACTCCCTTTATTACATGCATCTGAAAAGAAAACGAATGGGGAACTAGACTTTTTGATGGCAGAATTTGCAGGTAATAATAAGGCTCTATCTGATTCTTTTATGAAGATATTTCAAGACAAATAACAAATTTAAAGGAACTATAAACTCAGTAAAATTTAATTTGAACTTCTCATCATCTTTTTGTACAAATTATGCTTTATTTCAAACTTAATAAATTAGAAGATCCTTCAAACCTTTCTAGTAATATTCATTCTCAATAGGTACAACTACAAAAATTGGTTATTAAGCAAAAATTGGTACAACTACAAAAATTGGTTATTAACTGCTTCATTACTTCTACTTTTTGTAATTGATTGAACTGGACTAAATTATAAGCTTAAGCTTAACTGCAGTAAGTTATTGTCAACTACAAAAGTTCAGTTTATACATTGTTGCTATTTAAAGAAGTCATTTTTTTTTTAATTTATAAATGCATATTGATTTCTAGCTATGCCCTATATATAAATGCATACATACACATACATATGCTAACTAGAGGTAATGGGCCTTACAAGTAAAGGCCCAAATCACTACTCAGAAAGAAAAAGAATCCAACATGTTTCTAGCAAACAAGGATTTAAAGCTTTTTCTGATTATAAAATCTGTTTTGTTAGTAATTTTGTTTTGTTAACTTCTATTCTGGTTTGGTTTGGTTGTCATTTTGTGTTTCTTTATGAATGGCACAGTATTTGTGGTTATGCAGATGTTTCTCAACGCGGAAAGGAAAATGGAAGTCTTGACGCCAGTTCTAGAGTTTCTCATAAAGTCACTCCCAAGAAATTAGGGACTTTCAATTCCAGTGAAGGAGCTGCTTCCACATCTGGGATCGCTTCACAGACGGCATCAGGTGTCCTGTCTGGTTCAGGTGTTCTAAATGCTAGACCAGGTAGTGCTACTTCGTCTGGGCTACTTTCCCACATGGTTTCGTCACTGAATGCAGAAGTTGCCAGAGAATATCTGGAGAAAGTGGCAGATCTTTTGCTTGAGTTTGCGCAAGCTGACACAACAGTGAAATCTTATATGTGTAGCCAAAGCTTGCTCAGTCGTCTTTTCCAGATGTTTAATAGGGTGGAGCCTCCTATTTTGTTGAAGGTGACAAAACACATCTTTTTTTATAGTTCAGCTTATATCCTACTACTTTAGTTTCTGACCATCCACGTATTGGTATTCTAGATACTGAAGTGTATTAATCATCTGTCAACTGATCCAAATTGCTTAGAAAATCTTCAGCGTGCTGAAGCAATAAAATACTTGATACCAAATCTTGAACTCAAAGAAGGATCTCTTGTATCAGAGATACATCACGAGGTGTGTCTTGCTTACCTTACTGTTATCCAAATTGAGTTATATAAAGCATACTTATACATGGCATAATTTTCTGTACAATACTTTCAACTATCATTTGTATTAAGCTCAAAATAAATTTTAGCATTGGTTATGTAGTAACTGCAATTTTCTTTTATTTAAGAACAGAATTCGGTGCAGGAAATACTCTGATTATAGCACATTATGTAGTTGCCTTCTAATTAAGCATATTGTGGGTTTTGGACAAACGTTATTTATTTCATGTCACCTTTGCTTTTGATGGTTTAGATTATCTGTAATTTTTGTTGGTGTTTGTCTTAGTTGGTGTTAGCTATCTAAAACGGGCTTGATCTCATCTTCCATTTTTCTCTTTCTACAGGTCTTGAATGCCCTATTCAATTTATGCAAGATAAATAAGAGAAGACAAGAACAAGCGGCTGAAAATGGAATCATTCCCCATTTAATGCAATTCATTACATCCAATTCTCCCTTGAAACAGTATGCTTTGCCTCTTCTATGTGATATGGCTCATGCATCTCGCAATTCAAGGGAGCAGTTAAGGGCTCATGGTGGTTTGGATGTCTATTTGAACCTTCTTGAGGATGAGCTTTGGTCTGTGACAGCACTAGACTCTATTGCAGTTTGTTTAGCCCATGACAACGATAATAGGAAGGTTGAACAAGCATTGCTGAAAAAGGATGCAGTTCAGAAGCTTGTGAAGTTCTTCCAGTCCTGTCCAGAGCGGCATTTTGTACACATATTGGAGCCATTCCTGAAAATCATCACGTATAGGACTCTATTCTTTTCTCTTCATTTGGTTATGTCCTTGAATACTTTAACTATTTGATCGATCAGTCTTGCACAGATAGGTGATAAACAAAGTTTTAGTGCACCAAAGTTCCTTTTCCTCTTTTGAAGTGGAATAGGTTTCGATGAACAGTTATTTTTCACCTGGCTTTGATGCATAATACAGAAAGAGTTAGGAGTAGGGACTGGGTTATATGTAGAGCTTGATGCTAGAGTCTAGATTAATTATATTTAGTGGAATGTAATTATATGTATAATGGGCACTGCAATATTGCTAACCTCTTATCTTGCACTGTCCCATCCTTTAGGCCAAACAGACATTATACATAGTCACAGACATTATACAAAGTCGGTTGAATGGATGGGTTGAATTTATCTAGCTTGCTTTACGGGTTTTAGGATTCATCATATTTCAAGAGGCCAGGGAGTTCTGAGTAACTTGAATAATGGGTCATCTTTGAAAGTGAAAATGAATTAATGCACTTTTACGTAGTTGCAGGAGCAAAATCCTACAGGATCGCTTCTCTAACTGGATAACAAGCAACGAAAACTTTAACATTGGATAGTTTGGTGTTTTGATGATCCCTGCTTTATACACTGCAACGTCATTATTTATCATTGCTGTCATTGCTACCCGATAGGTTTATTTGTCTAATAATGCTTATGTATTCAATATAAGTTTTAGAGTTCAATTGTCTAATTATATTCCTGAGACATTGTTCTCTAGTCAAGTTGTAACATTATTGGATCCGTATAATCAACCTCTGGGATATAACCCCCCTCCCCTACATCTATGAGACAGTTGAACTCTACAACAAAAAAGTCTGCTATCTATAATATAAGACTCTTTTGTTGTAGAATTCAACTGTCTCATTGAGGTTGTAGGGGCTTGAATTTTTTTCTTTATAAAATTATTTTTTAAAGGAAGAGATCAAAAGTGAAGATATACTCCAAGGAAAGAAAAAATCAAAAGACCAGATACACTATATTCTTTATGTTACGTTTGATGCTGCTGTAGTAGTTGGAATGTTATTTTGTGCTTTCATATTAAAATATTCTCAGTTTCATTTGTATTGGAATTTTTTTTAATCTCTGTGATCATATAACTGCAGAAAATCTTCGAGGATTAATACAACATTGGCTATTAATGGGTTAACGCCGTTGCTCATTGCAAGGCTTGATCATCAGGATGCTATAGCTCGTCTTAATTTACTCAGGCTAATAAAGGTACGGGTTGAAATATGATATTTTTTGTTAATACATGCTAAAATCTCTGGTGAGTAATACCACTCCTTTAACCAGGTTGTGTTGCATGGTCAAGAGATGTCAAAATTTATATTCATCAGAACTAGAAAAAGAAAAACTAAGATGAACAAACCGGCGTAGAGGATTTCATTTGTGGAACTTCAAAAATTCTAACTACAATGCTCACTTAAGTGTGGCTTGGCATACTTAAAAAATTGTTAAATCACATTCTTACTTTATCTAGAACTTCAGATAGTAGAATGGTGATCCAATAAAATCTACTGGAGCTTTAATTAATAATATTGTTCTATCGACACATGTATTTAAGGATATAGTCTTGTGTTAATAAACATTTATTCAAATGTGAGAAACTGCCTTCCTTTCTTTGAATTTTTGATACTTTTATCATTTAAAATTCAGAGGTGATGATGTTTCATTTATAAATGTTGGTCCTGGAAGATTTGTCTAAAGAATAGTGTTAGAATTTATGATAGTTATTCCTGGTACAGCAATAACAGTTACGTAAGTGTTTAAAAATGTTGTTGCAGGCCGTTTATGAGCATCACCCTCAGCCGAAGAAATTGATTGTGGAGAATGATCTACCTGAAAAGCTTCAAAACTTAATAGGGGAACGGAGAGATGGACAAGTGTTGGTTAAACAGATGGCTACCTCATTACTTAAAGCGCTACACATAAACACTGTTTTGTAAATTTAGATTTAAATGCTCATTTTCTTTTGTGTATATTTATCAGTGTACATAACTTTCTCTCTTATTTGGTTTGCTTATTTTCATTCCCTGTTTGGTTGAGTGAAAAGAAAAATAGCATAGGCCGATGTATGTCATTTTCATTCTTGGATAATATTTTAGGGGGTGCCTCATTTTGTCGGCTTCAATGGCCGAAATGTATTTTTTGTTTGTCAACTACAGTATATATAGCTCTTCTAGTACATGGTTACAAGGTGGAAAATTCTCTACCCACTTACTAATCAAACCCTTCTTTCATTCTGGTCTTTGATATTTAAAATGACGTTTTATGTATGGGAAATCGAAAGGCAACGAGTTAAAGTGGCTCCTGGGTGTTTAGAGTCTATGATATATGGTTCTTCGTGCTTAGTATTTAAAAAATATTAATTTTTCTGTAAGGAAAATGCTTTATAAATCGATATCACATAGTTCAGAAGTTATTTTCCTTAGCCCGAGTTAATTTCAAGAATACAATGACTTATACGAGTTGGAATAACTTTATATGTTATTAATCATGAGAACTATATCATGAATTGAAAGTTTGATATTGTATTTCATAAATTTATCGTACATGGTAACTTGCGATGTCAAATTAGTCTTTTCCGATAAAACTTGAAATTCAAAATGTGAAAGAAATAGATATCACAGGTAACACTAATTACTTTCGATAGTTTCTCGCATCAATGGGTAGAACGAATTATGATATGACTAGTTCTTCTTCTAGACAACCTCTATTGAGATGCAGTAGATGCGAAACATATTGAACGATATGACTAGTTCTTCTTCTAGACAACAATAATATACTATTTCCAGATATCTCATTATATCTCGAATACATAAAGATCCCAATGGATAAACCAGACAATTTCAATAATTTCTGATTACCATAAATCAGATAGACTTGATAGAACCCCTGTTGTTTTATTTAAATTGTCTTTTTAACATTGAACTAAAATTTCGATAGAGAAATTACTCGTGAAAGCATCCAATGAATAATAATTAAACACTGTCAAAAAATATATATAGGTAAGTGGGGAAATTACCCCTGTTGTTAAGCATAAGATTTCACATTCCCTAGACAAAATTAGAGGCTACCTACATTTCATTACAACACATTTAACTGAATACTCAAGTCAGCTCAAAATGGAGAGCTCGAAACACAGCCTCCTAAAAAGAACTAATTCGTCTAAATAATTTGGCAAGTGATGGGAATGCAGAGGCCCTTTGAAAAGTATAAAAGATGAATCTATCTATAATGCTTTGCTCAAAAGCATTGGTGATGATATGTTAGAGATGAAAAGTGTCAAAATCAGCTCCCAAATCCAAATGGTGATTTTGTCCTGTTACCTCCTTCTCCATACATTTCGTTCCACTTCCTCAACTCGGTCATGCTTGTTGCATCATGCGCAACCGATGGACCCACCTACACATTTTAACCACACTTTTAACATTTTAAAACTAATTGCACCTCAAAGACAGACAAAAAAATAGCTTCAAACAAGCAACATGTCAATGCAACACACTTCTAAAACTTTATTGACGGTTAAACTCAAATTAATCTTTAAAATTAAGAGACTGATTAATTACGTAGTGGACCCACAAATATTTGTAACTTCTAAAAATTTCGGTTAACAGTAAATACAAATAAAACTACTCTACAAATACACATTGAAAGTACTTGAACATCCAGTAAAAACATCACAATTCAAAATGAACAAATAGAATATTATATACCTTGGTTTTGGACTGAACAAAATCATCCAAATTGAGAGGCCTTAATATTGAAGTTGTACCACTACTGGCTTCCTGTGCAAACCAAAAGAGAATCCATACATCAGAGATCAATTTGAAACCATTTTTGAATTGCAGATTTGCAACCAATAGATAATATCAACGTAGATAACAACATTGATATTAGTCACCACTATTGTCCGTTGACAACTAAACTTGTAACTTACTCAAAAGATTAAACCCGTATCCAAAATGTACAAAGAGGATCAACCAACTTTACTGATCCAGAACGTAATAACTTTACTGATACCAAACTTCTTTGGTGAGATGCAGCTAAAATAAACTGGGGGAATATATAACAACATTGAATAAAATATTTTCCTGGAGATTTGTTTTCACAACATACAGATCTGCTAAAGTTGCAATATACGAAAATTTTTTCATTAGATCATTTCTCCTTTGCCATTATTAAGTATTATTTTACAAAAATAAAAAAGTGTAAAGTACAAACATCACGCGAGCAACAAATGTGCATTTTATACTCGTCCAACTTTTAAAAAGGATAGTGCAAAAATCTCGCAATTGCTATGAAAAATCTGAGCTAGTTTCAAATTTGTGATCTGCATACCTTCTTTTCATTCTCTAAGAGCTCTTGAACAGGTCTATACGCTGCAGCAATACAGAGGTTCTGCAAATGTAAGCATGAAGCAGCATTAGAGATACATGACTTGAAATGCTTAGATAGAAGATTTTCCAGCTTAAGCAAGTGTGATAATTATTATAATGTTAGGCCGACTATGCTAGACTGCAAAAGGAATTTGAGAGATGGTAAATAAGGTAGCACTCTCAGCCAGCTACCTTAATTTCCTTTATATCCCTCACTTCCCTAGTGTGGTACAATATAGTGATGCCTAACGTACTTTTTAACTCAGTTGTACTTAACAATATTTACCTTCAAATCACTGCCCGAGTATCCATCAGTCATGTTAGCAAGTTTATCTAACTGAAATTCAGAATCCAAGTTTTCTTGTGCTAGAAAGATGCTTAAAATCTTCATTCGATTTTCAGCATCTGGTAAATCAACATATATCCTGGACGAAATAATGCCAACACAAATCTTAGTTATAAAAGAAGTAGTAATTTCCCGCATTTATCAAACCACTTCCGTATTATAATCTTGACTATGAATTTAAATAAAGTTCTACACTTTCTACATGAAGGTACTTATTGAAGTATAAACTTTTAACAAAATTAGTGGCATTATTATGAGTTTGGCCTCAATATCAAGCTTAAGCTTTTGTCCCAGTTGACTTGACTTTTGTTGATACTATTCGACGATATAGCATAGTAGTAAGGGATATAAGAGTGACCACAAAATAGTGTTAACTTCCTCCAGATCCTAACAACTAATCACATAAAAAGTATTGAGTTCTGTAGCACACACAAACAAGGATAAAAACTAAATCTAAATGAAAATCAGACACAAAATGGGACAATCATAATTTAAAAATGCGACATTGATTATGACCATTCGGCTGTAAATCAAGCTTTCAAAGAGAGAAATCATATAGTTTACCTTCTTGGTAAACGACGAATAACAGCATCATCAAGATCAAATGGCCGGTTTGTTGCTCCTAGAATAAGGATTCGTTGGTTTTCTTTTGACCTCAATCCATCCCAGGCTGCCATAAATTCGTTCCTCATTCTTCTAGTGGCCTCATGCTCAAAAGCACCACCTCTAGCACCAAGCAAACTGTCAACCTATACAATACAGATTCAAGTCAAAAACCAAGTGTCCAACTTGTGAAAGATAGATTTGAGGGTGCACTAAAAACGTATATCTATAATTTTACTTTTGAAGGCACATTCCTGGAAAGTTGAAACATATGTTTCACATTGAATAAAAAGGAGTACTAAGGAATTTAAAATCCAGAAGCATATTTTTACACTTCAGCTTTTCTGGAAGAAAAAACCATGAGGAAAAAATAAATCATAAGACTGAAATCTGAATTTCGTAGTCATCTTGAAACATTCGATTCAAGGCATGAAGATGGTACAGAAAACATCTAGATTCTCTTATGCATTGAGTAATCTTATAAATGTGAGAAGTTCAAATTTGTGTGTAAAGCATTTCTCTTTCCAATTTAACTAATCAATTTAAAGAGCACGGACATGTCAAAGAGAGGAGACACGATTAGTCCATAAAAGTCCACTCTAAATTATTATTGAACTCTTTGGATTCCAACTTTTTTCATTTAAATTGAAAAATTTAATACAGAACCAAAAAAATCAAACTATATAAGAAAAAGCGAAATAATGAGAGGTTATGCATTCAAACACTCACTTCATCAACAAATATAATGACAGGAGCAAGCTTGCTGGCAAATGAGAAAAGCGCTTTGGTTAGTTTTTCAGCATCTCCAAACCACTGTCAGGAAAAAAACAAATATATGTATAAGATATCACATGCAGAAGAAGATAATATATCTTAAAACAACTGAAACAATTTACATAAGAAAATAAATGGAAAAGAAGCTTCAAAGGAACTTGATTTCGGAAAAATGTTTAATTACTCATTTAGCCCCTATAGCTGTACAAACTTTACCTTTTAGTCCCCATACTTGAAAAATCATAAATGTTAGTCTCTACACATATCACTTCAATCTCTTTTAGTCTGCATACATATAACTTCTTCTAATCACTTGTATTTCCTACCATCTAAACTCGGACAAAAAGAGAATAAAAATTAGATTACGAATTAGGGCTGGGACTAAAACCTAAATTTAAAATCCTTAGTAATTCCTTCAAGGTTAATTGTATATTATTATTAATTTTGCATTTAATAGACATACGTAACAATTACTAAAGACCAAACATGTATTCAATTATATTAACTATTAACCAAAAACTAACAAAATTAAAGTTGTTGTACAAAGACTGCAGTTTTTTTTCCTTATTGTACTAAAAACAAAATGACAATACTTGTTGTACAAAACCTACTATTTACCATTCTGTTTACCTATCACGCAATCCATGGTTCTTGCACTTCAGAATCCCTTGGTGTGTTTTCTTGCATGTTCTTTCTTTATGTTTCTAAACTATTCTTAGTTATTAGATATTTCTTCTACACAAATCTATTTGGAAGCTCAAAACTCCCTCTAAGGTCATTTTTTTTATCTTTTGGACAAAGATTTAGGATTAATAAAAATTGTCTATATTTTATGAAATAAAGGCCAAAGTTGTGTCGGAATATTTGATTGATATCATTGTAATTGTTTCCTTTCACCCTCTTTCAGGTCAAGGATATCATACATACGGAGCAAATTAAAAGCATATAAATTTTCAGATAAAACAACTGAAACAGGAAAATGTGCTGGAACCAAAACTACCTTTGAAGTAAGGGTCGAACCAGTTATGCTAATAAAATTTGCACCAGCTTCAGTTGCAAGTGCCTTCGCCAGAAGGGTCTTACCAGTGCCAGGAGGACCAAAAAGTAAAATTCCTTTACAGGGCTGTAAAATGTTTCTTCAAATTAGCTTTACACAAATAAGTGAACAAAAGTAATTTGGCTACAGTGAGAATACATACAAAAGTACACAATCATTACCCGTAACAGATTTCCTCGAGAAAAAAGCTCTGGCCTTCTCATTGGAAGAATTACGAGTTCTTGAAGTGCCTTTTTCACATCTTCAAGAGCACCTACGTCATCAAACTTCACTCCTATTTCACCAGGAGGTACTACAGATGAAATGAAATTGCTCTCAAACTCATCCTTTGCAAGGTTCTGTTCAATATACATATAAACAAAATCAACATAAGACGAAACATGCCCAGAATTTAAATTAAGATGTACATGTTCGGGAAAATGTACCCTTTGTGGGAGCATGTTTATATCTTAAGTGCACTAAGCCATTAGTACAGTGCTATACAACATAGTCCAAAGGACAATATTTATCACATGCATATAGTAATATTTTAGATACCAACAAAGATCACTTTGAATAATACTACAAAAACCACATACCTTGAGGCTCTGAGAAGACTTCCGTGACATTGTCTCCTGGCTCGTCAATCTTGAGACTGCAATTTCAAGACTTCACAAAAAAGAACAAGTGAAACTTAAAATTCTATACAATCATATATTACAGATAAAAAATAAAAAAAACGATTTATATTATACCTTTCACGAGGTAGGCACAATCTTTCTCCTTTAACAGAAGGAAGCAAGCAAGACGACAAATAGTGATTTTTTGCCCAGCCTACTACTTTTTCAGCTTCTGAAAACAAAAACACATGATGCATACCATGACATGTTAACACATTAAATTTCAATGACAGTAAATTTAATGGTTACCAGGTGCCATTGGGACACTTGTTAAAGATTCACAGATGGAAAGTATTAGCTAAAAAATAAAGCCTTTTAAGTTCCCAATGTATTAAACACTCCTTGTTAAATACTCCCCATGCTTTTTTTGCTCAACAAACTCCCTTAAGGCACCTGTTAACAAAACCCTATGATATTATAAGTTATAAATTTGCACCTTGTACTTTTATTGAAGACAATAAAAAATGCAAAAAACTAATCTCAACATCAGCATGGTTTGAACATGTTAGAGTGCAACCTATATTTTTGCCCTGATTAGAGCAACAATGTTCTTCCAAGGTTTTCGTTGACAGCACTGTAATGGAATTCAAGATTTTATTCAGTTTATTCAAAATTGTTCCCCCTATCCCCTGCACCTCACGTTTTACAGAAAAGAATCTCTCTTTTTTTCCATTGCCATGATTAAAAAAAAAAAATTGTTACTCTTCCAATTTATTTATTTTTCTAATAGGTTATGAAATGGAAAAAAATAGAGAGGATCATTTTCCCATTTTATTTTTCAGTGGATAATTTGTGATCCAACCTTTTGCTCTCTGGTTTTTTAATAAAAGAATTGTTTAAAAAAAAAACGAACACACGTTGTTCACTGGAAACCATCCGGATAATATTAGGACTAAAAGAGATAGAGATATATAAAACATGATAAAAACAACACGAGAATTTAATAAGCTATCAGTTTTCTCTTGCCCTATTTTTAATCATTATCAACCAACCAATTAAATGCATTACTAACTCCAATATCAAGTACGGCATAAACAAGTATATGAGCTTCCTAGAATCAAAGTAGTTTCCCAATTTAAGCTCTGTGATTATTACTCAATTTCAGATTTGTGTTCCGAAAAGGGAAAGACATCATTCATGGATGACACAAATCATTTCAATCCAAAACGGGAAAGACATAGGGGTGAAGGCAAGATACAAACAAAATGGTTGACGAAGAAAAGATTAGAACAAATAAGAGAACGAGTGGAACTTACTGAGCTTTGTCAAAACAATGCCATCAGTATTTAAATGTAAAAGGTCAATGCATGATAGCTGATGTTCTTCGAGAACCTGCAAAATGCATCACTACTTTTATTTGACATTGATGGTGTAAAATGCATCACTACTTTTATTTGACACTCATTTATGTAATGCATGCCCTCTATTTGACTATTTCAATGTGCAGATTCCATTATTTGCAAACTAAAATACCTAATAACTTTGCTTTATGACACTTGTAGATAAGTCGTTTATCTACTTGATATAACATTGAACACTGTATATAATACTCTGAAGTTGTTTTTAATTGTCTCTAAATCTTATGATTCAATATAAATTGTGATTCATGATTAAGAAATTAGCTTTGTAATCTCATGGTTTGAATCTGGATTTGATATGCATATATATGGATCACAAATGATCAATTATGAATCGGGTAACAATAAATGCTTCAGAAACCAGAGAATTACCTTCCGTAGTATACTCAAATTACTTCGTGAAGTCACGATTTTTTTATCTTCTTCAAGTTGTTTCTTGAATGTTGCCAGCTGATTCTCATCCTGCAAAATGTCATACAGAATTACAGATGAAAAAATGACATGAAAGTTAGGTGCTTTATAATCAATTAACAGAAACCTTAAGAGATCCATGTAACCAATCAACAACAGTGAAACCAAGATGACATTTCTGCTTTAGTCTTCATGAAGAACCACAAGATTTCCAATGTATTTTGAAAAATATATATTACTAATTCTTATAAGTAGAGGGAGAGGGTCGGGATGGGGGATCCATAGCAGAAATGTCCCCCAATAAGAACATCCATTTTTACTTGGCCAATGAAGAAAAGATGGGGAAAAATATATTGAGGAATTCGAAAAATATTGTGTGGTGTACAAAGCATGGACAAGCCACTTTTCCATTATGATCGGGTTCTTAACATACATCTGACTGGTAATGAATTAAAAAAACTTTAGGGGCTTGTATGTTGGCAATTTATGTTCTTGTTCATTATTGTTGTAGTGATGGGCAGTGTATTGAGATGTTTAATTAAAACATTAAATGCCTCATACTAAGTGTGGTATTTGACAATTGTGAGAATCCCTAGAGTTGTACTTCACCGTAGTGTAAACAAAACAAATACCTAGGTGATTTTTCGTCAACCATCAAGATTACCATAAGTGGATGCATATGCAAAACAATTACCTTGGGTGGATGTATACTCAGAACATTAGAAAAGAGCTTGTTAATTTCGTCATCTTCTGATGTCTTGTCCCCTTTAATTCCCTCAGTCCAACGCTTCAGAGAAAGAGGCTGTAATGTTCTCAATAAGAATTCAATGATGGCTTAGGACCACATAAAATCATTTGATTATTTCCACAGTGCCCAAGTGCACTGCCCTCGTTTGTTTCAGCATCCATATTCAACACAACAGATTATAAATCATACACCAGGACAGATTACAACTGGACTCAGTCTTCATAGAATTGGTCATAATGAATCTTACAAGAAAATTAAAACAGAAAAGGTAGTATCTAAAATGCTAGCATATAGCGACAAAAGAATCATAATATATCTAGCTGAAATGGCGCTCTGGTCTCTCATCATATATATATATATGTATATATATATATATATATATATATATATATATATATATATATATATATATATATATATAGAGAGAAAAGCATGAGCATGAACTTATTGGTTTGCAATAACTTGAACGTTGCAAATAGGCAAGGTAAAAATCGTGTATATATCTGCTAAAGGAATAAAATGGCTAAGGGGAAGGACCCAACCCGATGTATGCTAAAACATCAATCACACAATACCAATAAAAGTTCCTGTGAGATCTAAAATTTCATAAATAGAATACTAAAGATATGGAAAACAAAATACTATGACAGAAGGAAAGTCAAATTAACATGAACATGAAAGCAATATTAATATTTTATGGCATCCAAGATATTATAAACATCCCAACGAAATTCTTAAATTTATCATCTATATCATTAGACAATCTACTACAAGAGACTCAATCCGAACCTTAAGTATCTCAATAAAGTTAACAAAATATGCATACAAAGAATAAATTATCATAACTCTTCAAAGCTGCTATTTGAAAGAAAAGAACTCCGTATTACATTTAACAATGTAATATAGTTCATTGAGATACAAAAAGAAACAAATGAGTAGTGATTTGAAAGCAGCATAATTTGAAATCACAGGTTAACAATAGAATGTTTAACAGAATGCAAAATTTTGTAGAAAGATAAAGAGCATTACCAGCTTAGCAACACGTCCAAAATTTGGTAGTATCATTGTCTGTCAGAAACATCATGTGATCAAGGTAAAAGTCAATAAAATGTAAATAGTAGCAAAGTAAATGCATTTTAGTCTAGAACATTGGGAACTTAATACTTCATGACAAAGAATAACAATTGAATCTTACAAATTGTTCTTTCTCCTTTGACCCTGACTGTACTTTATTTTGCCCACAAATCAATATTATAGGACCAGATAACTGGTCAAACATCTCCTCAACCCTTTGAAAAAACTCATTTCGGTTTGACTTAGGAACTGATTTATGTAACCAATGTGAACTGTCAGGAAAATAGACAATAAGAGGCTGTTTTCTACGCAAAACCTGCAAAAGCAATAATCAGGCCCACCCATAAGTAAAACAAGATTTTGTTCATCTTATTATGAGATTTCAAAAATTTAAAAATGCCAGATACCTCACATAAAGCCTCCACAGCAATGTAGCAATCCTGTGATTGAGCATCAAGATCATTCTCAATGTCCTTAACTGTTTGCAAATAAAAAAAAATGTTTTAAGCCAAGGAGATAAGCTACTACTCAACCTCTGATAAGTATAAAAAACATAATCATCAAATCCAAACCATATATATTTGAAAAAAGATCAAGGTCACTTTGAATAAGATAGCTTAGAAGATAACATTTTTCTACATTTTGAATAAGAAAAATTTACCATGAATCCAATAGATTGGGGGTTTCGTATGATCATCACTAAGGTTCTCCACCTCACCCTCGTTGACCTTGTCTTCATTAATATCCAAGATGACTGCAACTCGATCGCCATTGACCTCATAGACCTCTCCTCTCTGACCATTAGTTAAAGGTCTGCAATATATCCACGTAGGTTAAAATTGGAAAAAAAGAATGACTAGCAAGCTACAAGCACTTTTTGAAAATCTCACTTGCACTTAGTATGTTTTGTTTATCAAATTATCAAAAAGTTATCGAAGAATGATATTAAAGAAAAACTAAGTCATAACTTTAAGCACATCATGAATGGCAGAAAAATGAATCGTGGACATCCCAACTATTAACTGTACACATCAATATCAGAAAAAAGGGTAAATTATATATTTTACACCTCAGAGTATCCAGGTTTTTCCATTTGATCCATCAATTTTAAGAAACCTGTAATGTAGTCCTTTTAATGGTTTTGCATTGTCCGTGTAGACCTTTTGTTAGTCTTCCTTTACTTTTGTCTTTCAAGTACTGTTTTTTGCTTACTTTTTGGTTTCTAATATCACAAGCTTTTCATCTGGTCCCTCTAAATACCACAAGTGTCTCATTAGGTCCCTAATTTTTAAGAGTCGTGCAGGCATTTTATGGACAAAAAACCAGGAGCCTATCAAAAGAAGTACATGGGAATGGAATTTTTTTTGAAACCACAAAGGGAAATTGCAATATTAGGATTACACCCATGGGAGGAACAGACAGGAAGTTCGAGCAAATAGATGAAAATAACAAGGAGCTATCGTGCAAAACTCAAACCTGATCCCAGTAAACCCAATAACTAAGATTTCAACACTTTACAATCTACAAACAACCTAAATACTGACTAATGTGTGTAGGATTCCTTGTAGGGTCACATTGCATGTTTTTCAAGATCAAGTTGCATCCCAGTCAAAGCTCAAATTAAATGAAAGCCATCTTGTATGATGTGTAAAAATCTATATTGCATGTTTAAAAAAATGGGTGTCAAGAAAATACCAAAAGGTTAGAGGCCTTTAACAGTTTGACTTCTATATATAGGGATGACTTACCAACCCACCTGCCATGTATAATAGTATAAGCATTAGTTGGACCATCAGATGTTGGTATCTTCCCCAGTATAACCCTGTGATAAAATTATATATGCCAATGTCAGGTGAGTGCTAGCTCAAAGTCCAATGGGGATGATACATGGTTTTACAAGAAACGTTTGAGGCAACTCTGTCACCAGAACATGGGCTTCACATTTTCTTCGACACTATGTCCTAAGACATTCATCAAAATTACAGGGCCCAAACTACATATTACACAAACTCCTGAAGTACGTAACTATAAAATTATATAAGTCGCTGACACCCACTAACCAAGCACTTGCAACTTGCAAGTAGCATCAAACACACTTAAGTGGTATTTAAAAGAAAAAAATGGTATAATAATAGAAACGCTCACAAACATTGGCATATATAATTCATTAATCCCATCACAAGATAAATGGACAAGAACAAAGATATCCACTGATAAACACTGCATATACTTCTCCAATATGATATAGACAAATATCAATTACTTGTCTGTATGAAAATCAGATTATCATTTTAAGAACTTCTATTTTCAGTTCTTTGAAAGACTTCAGTGAATTATGAGTTCAAGACATAGAAATACAATATTCATGTGACTAAACCGTTGTATGGGAAAGAAATCAGTATATGAAAATTCGTGGGAAGCTGTTTCTCCCTTCACATTATATTCCTCCCTCAGGTTTAAGAATTCCAATCTCACAGGTGCGGTGTCACCACTTCCTCTACAATTACCAATAGCACCACTATTCTAACCACATGTAACCAGTAGCCACAAGCATGAAAATCATCCACATACAATAATCATTTCAAGGCAGAAAATATCTTATTAATGAATGAAGATCTTTCCTTGTGTTTTTATGCAGCAATCTAATTAAGAATCACATTAATTTCTCAGCTTCAGACTCTCAAATAAAGTCCAAAGAGGTCAGCAGTAACCCTTGAAAGCGTCATCTATGTGACTGGCAGTGTATCATCTATGCAGTTCTCTTGTGTGCAAGTGTCTACGCTAACAAGATTACATATTTTATGTAGCTGAGTTGTGCAAACGAGGAAATCTTCCAAAATGATTTATCAGAATCAGTCACGTTGGCAGTCATGGTAACAAGTGTAAGCAACTTCATGTACTTAGCTCCAAAAATATTAGGCATGCTTTATTCAATAAATTAAATGAATGTTTCAGAAAAAAAATAAATAAATAATCTGAAGTTCTGTGGGAGATGATGGACTACATAGGCGAAAAAGGGGGAAAACATTTTATTACCTATCCTCGTCTGTAACTTGAACAGATGGCCCAATGTACTTCACACGGTCACCTACAAAATGTAATGAAGCAGTAATGTAGATATTTGCGTTAATGCTTCAAACAAGTTGAAAATTGAAAGCAAATAAACGAGCTTATAGAAGGGTAATTCATTAATAGTTTGCTAAATCTTAAATTCATTCAATATCACAAGAACAACAAACATATAAATTATCTTTCCCTACAGCAAATTTGCAACATAAAACAATAACAATAATAACAACAACTACAAAGTCTCATACCTCAGGTGAGGTCAGCAACATGAATCTCACAACGCCACTCAGTAAAAGAGAAGACTGGACTGCAAAATCTATGGCGCAAAAAAGCTCATAAAAGGTTGGACCTTCATCACTTTACGAGCCAATTTCACTTTTTGAATTTGGCTCTAAGCCCAAATTCTCAATATGTATGTGTGATTTAGGATAGTATCCACATTTTCAAAGTTTTCATGTTCTCTGATATTTTGTGGTTTGTTTCCTTAATTAGGATTATTAATATAAATATGTGTGAATGACTTAGGTTTATTATCCCATTACATATCATTGCAATATATGATAATGCACAAGTAAATATTATTTAGTCTCTTCTCACTCTATTGCAAAAAACCCACAATTTCAACTTTGTGACATCATAAAGGAAAAAGGCAAGGAATAGCTCACGGTGTGAAGTCTAAATTTCAAAAATAATGGACAACTAGTAAATATAATTGACATCTTATTTTTGCTTGCAAGTAGAAAATAAATGTACAAAATCACATTTAGCAAGTTCATGTGTATGATTGAGGTTCCAGCTAGCTGAACATGTTACCTTTCTTTAGCTGGCATCCAGATTTATCAGAAGATTTGGTATCATTAGAATTAGACTTGGAGGACTCCGAACTTTCAGATTCTCCAGCCACAATCTGTCAAAAATTTGGGGTAGGGGTAAGACATAGAACTATCAGTGGTGACTGAATGAATTCAAACCTCAAAGTTTATTTATAATCCTATATACTAATAATTCTAAAGAGAAGACTAACAAGAGTTTTACTTACGATAAACTTTTCCTTCCTTTTCAATCTAGTAATATAAAATTAGAAATCTCTATTTCATTATTTTCAATCTAGTAATATTCCTATTATTTATCAGTATAAATAATTAAACATAAAGAATCTTTGCTAGTATTAGAATAACACAACTGCAGTGAAACTAAACATTGGGTGAACTCTAATATAATGAACAAATAGATGCTCTTTAACACTAGAATCAGAATACCACCTTCTAAATATCCATCATCTTAATTTACTGTCTATGCAGTAATTAATAGCCTTCACCATCACCGATACTTTATTTTATCACAAGCCAAGATATCAACAAAAACACCCTTTTAATAGTAAACAGTACTGAAAATGCACCTTCTCAAATTCCTCGACATTGTAAGGGACAAGTTTCCGAAGAACAGCTGCTTTAACCTTCTTAAGGTGTGCTTCAGCTGATGCTACTGCATCTTCATTGTCACTTGCATCTGACTTTGCCTCTGTACTGCTAGCCCACTCTTCTTCATTGCTGGCTTCATTATCATCATCATTCTCTGATTCAAGAGAACCCTCCTCCCCAGACTCTGCATTATCATCATCAGATTCGTAGTCTGATGATAAATCATCATCAATATCCTGCATAACAATTCAAATAAGATAAATATTTACTTTGTAGTGCCCCTTCTAATATAATGTCTAAATTCTTCCAGAACTTACATAAGGAGCAAGGATGCTGTTATCGAGCACTAAAAGAGGAACTTGTAAATCTTGTGCAAGAGCTCTAACTAATCTCTCACGATACAACTCAGTGCCTGAAGTTAAAAAGACAACATCAACATTTGGTGCCACAAGCCAAAAATTATAATAAAATTTTGAGCAATAAATGTGAGTCAAATGGCATCCAAAATAAACATTACAAATTAAATAGAATAACAAGGACAGAAAATAAGGAATAAATGACTGACCAGGAATGCTCTGAAGCAATATTCTCCCACTTGAAGATGAGAGCCCAATACCAAAAGTTGAAGCAAACTTATTATGTCTCAAATGGGAAGCAGCACATTCCACCAGAAGATTTTTGGTATTTTCACTGCAGGTGGAAAAATACAATTTAATTACACAATAAAAGTCACATAAAGAAGATACCAAATTGAAAAAAGAAGAACAAATAGGAAGAATAATAATTACTGAATATGATAAGGAAATGTATCCCAAGAAATATGTATTTTCTCCCAAGGAAGAATTCTTCTTATGAACTCATTTTTAAACTTATCCCTCCTTGTCAAAAATGGTGATTCTCTCCTTTTATTTTCTATAGTTAGCCTCTCATTATTAAGCCATTCCTCTTGTTCCTGTTCTCCAAGTCGTGCATGTGCATTGCAGTACTCAACCTCTTTCCCAAACTTCTCTTGTTGATTCTGCCTTTTATCAAAGTTGGTTCCATCACTACCATGTACTTGTTTATCCTCACTTGCATTTCTTCCATCACTTTCAGAACTATAGGCACGCAACTGAGTACTGTTATGACATAAACTAGGCCTTTTGTCCTGAGCAGCAAAACTAATTGTAGATGAAGTATGTTTACATGAATATGAACCTAAAAGACGTTCTGGGATGATCCTTCCATGTGAAGCATATTCTTCCACTGCAGTCTTTGGGGACAAAGATTGAAAGTATTGATGACCAGAGAGTCTTGGCCTAAAGAAGTATTTTGATGGCTGCAACACCAAAGCCCATACTCGATCTCTCCTGCATTGTATTCTCCTCAAGTACATTGAAATTACTGTCTTTCTTCCACTATTATTAGCTGCAGAAGAATTCCCAACCATTAGATAATTCATCAAAGGTTTCTTATGCAATTGATCTAATGATCAAACTGTTATTAAAAGTCTGGGTAAACAATTCACACATATAGCATTGAATAGATTTCTGTAAGACAAAAAAATGGTGAACATTTGAGCATGATAAATGGAGGAACCAAAAGCAATGAATATTCAGTTGATTATAATATGTCTAAATTCATAGTGAAATCGCAAAATTGAAAAACATTTCCATTCACATACAAGTAGTTCATTGAAAAGTTATGTTTTGGGGAAGATCGTGACTTACTCGTAAGTCAAGGTACATCTGAGAGCATACGTAAAATAAGAAACAGGAAAATACTAAACTAAGTTTACAGTTTGACCACTTAATATTCTACAAGTTTCCACATTAGACTAATTAGAGAGAGAGAGAGAGAGATTGATTCTCATTGTTAGGATTATGTCAGTTCCATATAAGAAATGATATATTCTGTTATTAAGGGTAACACACTATCTCTTTAAAATTAGAACTCTTAAATTCAAAGACAACAAGATGGAACCGTTTAAATTTAGATAAATTTGTCTATAAACACTTCTAAGTGAAGAAAATAAGAAGGAAGGACGAATTAAGGTAAAACGAATTGAGTTTCTCCAACAAGGTAAATCAACTTATGCATTTCAGCTTCTAAAGAAGTTAGAAGAGAATATTTTTTAAATCCTCTTATGGAATCACTAATTATGCATGAATTCATTTCAATTCTAAATTGAACCTCTAAACACATTCATTCATGAATTTCAACAAACATGTAAATCAATTATAGCAGAAGATCGAAGGTTGCAAAGGTTACTTAGATCCTATACGTGTCTCTTCTCTGCTCTTCCTATCTTCCATTTTTTTTTTCTTCGTTATTTTACATGCTTATATATTAAGTCTCCCATGACTCACCTTTAGCAGGTTTCCCCTATTGTAATCTTTTTATCCTTTAGTATCTAATTTATTTCATATTTTAATACTTTATCTCTTCGAACCAAATTTAAACCATATCTTAATCTTTTCATTCATCTGATACTAAAATATAATTCTCCGACATTTCTATCACGTCATGTATAGGAACTAACTGTTGATATCACCAATTAAAGTTTCCGTAGTAATACAAACATTCATTTATTTTTACTCATTGTATGTTTATTTTACATATACATACTGAGAAGCACATTTATGCACATTAAACACTGAGAACTTCAAAATCAAAAATAAGCCATAAGCAACAGCATTTTGTATCTAGAGAATGTTTCCAAGAAACCAGAAACTACGCCAGCATCCCCTCGTATTCAGATAACAAAGAAGGGTGCTAATAGGGACAGCTAATATACAAATTATCTCTAGCAGTGTCCATCGTTATGCACAGTTCATTTCTGAGGATCTGAATATAGCATAAAATAACTTCGCAATCACAACACCTAAAAACATAAATTGATATTTCAATCTAAAAGACATGGCACAAGATCCACGCTGAGCTCCCCCACTAAATACAACTCCAAATACAAAAAACGAAAAAACAATAATATATTTAAATCATAGAAAACAAAAACAATTAAAAAAAACAGTGAAATAAAACGGTGAATGATTCAGAAATTCCCTAAGTAACTGAATCAATTTATCAAGAAAAAAATGTTGAAGATATATGAATCAATTGTGAGGGAAGCATAAGAAGAAAACCTTATTGGATGTGTGTTGTGTTGGGTTGGAAACGAGGTCAAAGTTTGGGCATAAGAGACCAAAGTGCAGAGAAGATGAGAGAGAGAAGCGAAAGAATGTGCGAGAAGAGCGTAGAGAGCAGATAGAATAGAAAACAAATTCGAATAAGAGATTAGAGAAGATGTTGTGTAACTCGTGTGACTGCAAAACTAAACTTTGCGCAACGTGTGCGGTGTTCAGCTGTTTCCCCCTTGCTTCTCCTCGTGGGTAGGTTTCATGTCTTCATTTTTTTTTTTTCTATAACTGGGCCTTCAGAGTTCCACACTCCAATTAGCCCAATCCGGTTCCTGCTAGTTGCACTCTGTTTCCTCTAAATATACCTTATTTTTTTTATTTTTATTCAAAATAATTGATTTTCTGTTCTTACTTTATATTCGGAAATCATTTTTCAGAAAGTTAAGAATATAAATATTATTTGAAAAATATTTCCCAAAATGCTAAAAAGCAAGATATGTTCTCGAACTAGTAATATAAAAGATGAAATATCTATATGAAAGTGGTTTTTGAAACACCTTTTACATTCTAAATAAATAAATAGTTTCTAAATATTTGTTTTAATTTTCAAGTTCTAGAATATATTTTTTTAAATATAAAAAATTTATTTCAAATATTATTTCTTGAAATAACTTTTTCTCTTATAAAATTAGTACTTTTTGAAATATGTTCCAATGTTAACATTTTGAAGAGTAACTCTAGTTGTATGTTATAACACGGAAATAAATAAAAAAAGTATTTCACAAAATACTTCTAAAAAAGTAGATAAAGTATTTTTGAAAAGCAATCTTTTAAATATTCTTATCATTTCACATACTCAAGTACATTTAAGAACATATTTTCTTCTTTTAACATTTTACAGTATACTCTTTTTAGGTGTCTGGTTTTCTTATCATTTCAAAGAAAAATAAGGATAGTGTATTCTTTTAAATAAAAGCATTCATTAAACAGAAAAAAAAAATAGATGTATATAATAAAAGTCTTGGTTTATCTTTTTCTCAAATGCTTTGATTTTCTTGAATGGTTTGAAAATTTTAAACCTCAAGAAAAGCACCTCACTCTTATAGGCATCCATCAGAACTGCAATGTGCTTCTTTTCAAATCTATTTTAACTTCAATTTTGTTATCTGATTGAGATTGCTTCTGGATTGACAATTTTAATATTTTCTATTTTATTACTTTCAAGTAGTTTGTGAGATTTATTGATTTGTATTTTAATATCTTTACTTCAATCATTTCCCAATGATATTAGTTTCTTATACTAAATTTTAATTAATTAGGCATCTAAAATGAAATCAAATTTATTTTTAAAACTAATTTGGGCACGATTAACAGGGTATGATTCACCAAGACTATATTTATTATATTTAATTAATGGTCATTTCCCCTTAGTCAAATGGATTATTATAATTGAACATCATAAAAAAAGAGTAAAAAATTTCCGCATATTTCAAAAGTAAGATAAGATTTAATGTTTTTTTTTTTTGCTTTCTTATCAACAATGCAAAAGAGTAGGTATTCAAATTGGAGGTATGGAATTTTGACCAAAAACTACTTTAATTTTTAAATATTCTAAATCAATTTCTAAAATTGATTTGCACATATAAAAGATTGTTTAACTTCTCGAAAGAATTATTGGCGTTGATGTTCGTGTCAAAAAGCATGCGTTAAAACAAACTTTATACATGTCAAATATAATACAGATTAATGAAATCATGAAAAGTTTTAATAGGCAGCAACAATGTTTATCTTATTGACCAAGTTTTTGTAGTAAAATATGATAATAACAACTATTATAGCACAAACATATCAGACACTGAAAACACATACGATCAAAGATAACAAGTGATAAATATAAAAGAAACATTCACGAAATAAAAAACAAAAAAGTCAACATTGTCAGGGAGGTATTTTTTGAAAATGAAATCCTTGATATTAAATATATACACTATACAATTGAAATATTTTAACTAAATAAAAAAATAATTATTAGTTAATAAAAAAAGACACTGTATTCATAATATAACTCTACCTGTGCAAAATAAATGAAAAATATAAAACATAATATTTCAAACTTTATCATGAACCGATTACCCTAACTAAATCAATTCAAATTTATTATATTTAAATTTAAATTGGCAGAAAAATTATTAACTGAATTAAGCATATGTAATTTCATTTTAAAGTCAAATGAATCCAAGTTATAAACACCACAAGTATCACTAATTATTAAATGATTAATATTTGCGGAAACAAAAGTACAACGGAAATTTAATGATTCGACACTAATAACTTTAATTTTAGAAGTTTACTTAGACATTAATTTTGGAATATGTATAATTAAGAGAATGTTTGAATTAAACCTATCTATTAACAAAAAATCAAATACGTAATCCATTCTTGTAGAAGAACCCAAAAAGATTGAGTTTTCCGATAAATATATAAATATATATTTATATTTGCTTCGGCTTAAAGTAATCCGCGATGCTGAAGAGCTACAATTACTGTAATATAATAATGCATAAAAGACAAATGTATCAAATCTCAAAATTTCCCAATACAAGCAAAATACTAAGAATTCATACTAACAAATACCAAAACTGATGTGACAAAAAACCTAATAGAAGGTGAAGAAAACAAATACTAATTCAGTATCTGCAAGAAAGACTCAGGCCACTCTAGTCTTCATCGTTAAACTTGGTCTTTTTCCCTGCATAATCATAAATCACATAAAACTAGTGAATCATCCGTGCAGCAGTAAAACAGTTTTATGCAGCAATTGCACATGACAACTAAAACAAGGTAAATCCTAATAAAAAACTATACCTGTGCCTTCCGCCATGGATCTATTTGGTGGTCCACGACCTCTTCCACCACCGCCTCTTCCACCAAATCTACCACCACCACCACCGCCTCTTCCACCTCCACCAAATCGGCCACCACCACTACCACCAAAACGTCCACCACCACTGCCGCCAAACCTACCGCCACTGCCACCTCTTCCACCAAACCTACCACCACCACCTCTTCCACCACCGCCTCTTCCACCTCCACCGGATCCTTGATTATCCCTAGGCTTGGCTTCATCCACTGAGAGGGTATAACCTCCAAGTTCACTTTCATGGAGTTCTAGAGCTTTGCCAAAGCTATCAGCATCACCAAAGTCCATGTAAGCAAACCTGTAAATATTACAAATGTCAAATTGTAGGTAAAAGAACAATCCTGACAATCATTTATGCATGACTAAAATGGAAGGAAAAAATGCAATTAAGTCAAGCTACCAAATCACATAATAGTGAAACAACAGGACGAGAATAGAAAATAGAAGACACAGATAACATACCCCTTGACAGCACCAGTGTCGTAATCTTTCGGAATTGATACCCTTGTAATCTCTCCACAAGAACCAAAATGTTCTTCCAAACTAGCCCTTATCTAAAATAAAGCCAAAATATTATACACACCTATAATAGCAATAAATTATAGCCAACGGGTACTGAATTAGATATATTACCTCATCTTCCCCAAGTGATTTATCAAAACCCCTAACAAATAGTGTTTGAGACTGGCCTCTTCCACTTCTCTGGGATGAGTCTTTCCAATTGCTACAGTAATGGAAATAAGAAAATCGGTTAAGTGATGTTGACGATGATGCTTACAAAAAAATAATATAAAACACCAATTACCTGCTATTGGGAGTAAAAGCACCCTTGTCCCGGACCCTGGCTGAATCCAGACGCAGGGGACGATTCAATAATTCTTCTCCATTCAACTCAAGAGCCTAATAATAAATAATGAAGAGATTCTCAACTAAATAATATTAATACGCATATACTCAATTCAGAACACACATAATAGCCAAAAAGGAAAAACTACTGATAGATAATACCACACAACATAGAAAATAGCCCCTTCAATGCTAATAATCTCTAATAGCTTTTACTTTCTTAAACGAGAAAAATAACAGGACAAATCCTTAAAACTTTAAAAGTTCACCAAAGAACAGAATTAAAAAATTCTTGTAATAAAAAATTTACAAGAATTAAATGTATATAGATCATAAGGTATCAGAAACTCACCTTCTGCGCAGCTTCAACTGTTGCAAACTCAACATGACCAAATCCTTTAAAATTACCCTCCGGATCTGTAGCAAGACGAACATCAACAACTTCTCCACAATCCTGGAAGAAATTTTCCCTGCACAAATACCAAACATCAAATTAGTAGTTAAATAAGTTAAAAAGGCAAGAATAGGTAAGAACAAATATTGAATGAGAAAGAGCACATACACATCAGCTCGGGTAACACTGTACGCCAGGTTCCCCACAAAAAGAGTATTTGAGCCGCTCTCTGCATTTGGTGTAATTGGAGTATTGGGCTGCAAAATTGCCACATAAAACATCACACAACTGGCATTCAAAGCAAGAAAGAATACAAAAGAAGATTAAGTTTAAATACAGTTTTCTTTCCGGATGAAGCAGCATCTACCATCTCAACATCCCTAGCCTGTTTTGCAAGAATAAAGTAAATATTAGAATAGCATCAAAAAAAGATCGAACAAATTAACCGTAAAAACATAACATAAGAAAAAGAATTGTCGCTGCTTACTCTTTTTTGCGGAGTTTTGGAGGGTTCCTCCTCACTTTCTTCCTCACTATCATCATCTGAACTGTCACTACTTTCTTTGACTTTTTTCACAGCCTTCTAAGAAAAAGGGAAAAAATTAAACCTTACTTTTAAACAAATAAGAATGCAAACAACATTAAAATATAAAAGTACCAAACCAGAACAATTCTACTAAACCAATAATAGGCCAAAAGGGAGTTTGTACCTTCTTCTGAGGCTTTTCACTTTCATCAGAACTATCATCCTCGTCTATATCCATCTTCTTTCCCTGCGGATAGCAACAATTCAATGAATTCAAATTGACAAGTGATCACCAAATACAGAAAAAGCTTCATTCGAGGGGAATATGCATAAAATACAACCAAAATTGAACCAACCTTTTCCTCTTCAGAATCACTTTCAGAAGACTCCTGCAAAAGTTATATAAATTTCACCAAAATGTCAGAAAAGTTAAATTTATTAAAAAACTATAAAACCAAAACAATGGAAAAGAAGAATTAAATAAAATACCTCTTCTGAATCACTAGTTTTTGAGGTCTTAACAGGCTGCTTAGACACAGGCACTGACTTGACATTGGAAACCTTTTTGGTAGCCTCCTTCTAGAAACACAAACATTGGAATTGTTTAAGGTTGACAAAACCAGCTTATCATTGACTTGAAGAGCATGAACCAAAAACACTATTCAAAGATGATAAAATTGGAAAATTTACATCGTCTTCATCAGAGCTGCTATCATCAGAATCAGAGCTATCAACTTTCTTCTTTGGCACAGCAGAAGGCTTTGACACAGCAGTTGCAGAGGGCTTGACATCCTATGTATTTACAATTATAAGAACAGACATAACGCCTAAAAACAATTTACATGAACAAAACAGGTTCGATTTCCACTCACAACCAATAACCGACAACTTACATCATCTTCATCAGAGTCTTCACTTGAATCATCATCTGAGCTTTCCACTTTCTTAGCGGGAGCAACTGATGAGGCAGGCGGCTTTGTAGTTGCAGATGTTTTCTTTTTCTAATATTATCAACCAAATAAACCCAAGGACAAAAGCAGAAAATTATTGCACAATGTTCCCACATATAATGGAGAAATAAAGATTGTCTCAATAGAAACACACTGAACAATCTACTAGATATAATTTCTTATTTCAATTCCAGATAAAATATAGAAAATTTTGGTGTTAGTATAAAACTTACATCGTCCTCATCAGAGCTGCTATCAGAGTCAGAACCTCCACTAGGCTGAGTCTTCTTGTTAGAAGACGCTATATTCTTCCCTGCAGCAGGGACCACCTTGGTTTTTGGAACCTTAGAACAATATCAAAAAAACAAGAATGGTGAATATTTCAACAAACAAATAAATTGATTTGGCTTCCACCAGTTGAGATATGATGAAATGTATTACTCACATCATCCTCGTCAGAGGACTCCTCAGATGAATCAGAAGAGCTTGCAGCTGCAGCTGGCTTGCCTTTCTTTGCAGCGGCAGTTACAGAGCCATTCTTGGCAGCTGGTTTCTGAAACCAAAAAAGAAAGAAAAAGTAATGACAAAGCCGACAACAATACCAATGAGTGATAATTCAACTAACGTAAAATTTAAGCAATTTTAGTAATTTAATCATAAATACCTCATCTTCAGAGGAGTCATCTTCAGAAGACTCCGAGTTGCTAACTGGCTTGCCTTTCTTTGCTGGGGCACCATTTTTAGCAGGAGCCTTTTGTGAAGGCACGACAGCTTTTGGTACAGGCTTCTGATTGAAGAAAAATAGAAACACAATGAAGGAATAGATACAAGAAAGTATGACTATGTTGACAGGAAGTACAAATTTCATTTATAAATTCAACAATAAATAATCAGGTTTAATACCTCCTCCTCAGACTCTGAAGAAGAATCATCTGAGCTACTCTCCTTTTTATTGGGCAGTGGTGCAGCTTTCTTTTGTTTCGCGGCTGCCACTTTCTGTGGCTTCTTTGCACTCACTTCGTCCTCATCAGAAGAGTCATCTTCAGATGATTCAGAAGAACTGGAAGCTGGTTTTCCTTTCTTTGCAGGGGCTTTTACAGCACCATTATTAGCAGGGGTCTTCTTTGGAAGAGCAGCAGGTTTAGCAGCAGGTTTCTTGTACAAAAAACAATAAAAAATAGTTAGAGACGATAAAGATGACATGAAATTTAGACCTTGTAATCCATTAAACCATAAATAAGACTTGTGCAATACCTCATCTTCAGAAGAAGAATCGTCAGAACTGCTCTCCTTCTTTTGCACCTTTGCTTCCTTCTTTTGCTTCTGCACAACCTCTTCTATCTTCTGTTTTTTTGCAATCGCTTTCTCACTTTCTTCTTCAGCTTGTCGCTTGCCACCTGAAAGAGAAAAATAGTTCAAGAAAAAGAACAACTAAAAAACAAAATATCAAGATGAAGTTCCAAACCCGAAGTGACAGTGTTTGTGTGGTATGTTAACTAGTTCTCAACAAATACTTGGTACAGATTCTCACTTAAAAGCACAAGACAAACAAGACCAACGAAAAAGTTAATCATCTCAGTTCAAACTTGAATTATATTCCACAAAATGACAACCATGAGTTACAAAATCAACCAAACTTATTCATTCGTTTCAAACTGAATTTCAAAACAACATTGGTTTTAACCAATACAAGACAGACCCGAACCAAACCTAAAAACAAGCCATTAAGTAAAACTGATCAACAAAAATATAATATAGATAACATGATGTATAAACAAATAACATAAGGACACCGAACAAAATACAAAAAACACATCAGACAAAGCTCAAACAAAAGTAGAGAACTATATGGTACCCTTCTTCGCGGATTTGGATGGCGGAACAGCAGCTGGAGCGGCGTCAACCTTCAAGAAACCAAAACAACATCAAAAAATAAAACAAAGAGAAGTTAGCTCAGAAAAAATAGGTAAACAGAAAAACGTCGAACGAAAAATAAAATTCATATAAAGATTGAAACAAAGCACAAACCTTGACAGCTGATTTCTTGCTAGACTTGCCCATTTCAGATTAGAGGAACGTGAAAAGCAGGGTGGCGCCGGTTAGGAGGAAGAAAATGCGAAAGAAGAAAGAGGCTCTGCAAAACCCTACCGTTGCGAAGGATTAGGGTTTTGGGAACAACAGAGTGTGTCCGAGAGGATACAGCTGCTATATTTATATACTACGCGCCTCTCTTTGGTCAGGGGTTAGGGTTTTGGGCCTTGCAACAATGTCACTGCGCGTTTTGTTGACTAACGCTTTCATGGGCTTAGATTTTTTTTTCTTTCCAAATTAAATTATATATGCAGTTAAAATTGTAATAGTTTTTTTTATTAATCTTTGTAAAAAAAAACTCAATAAATAAAAATTTGTTTATAAGAATTAAATATTTTTAACATAGTATTTATAATATTACTTTTTTTATTATTCAAATTATTTATAAAATTAAATTTCAGTTAAATCTAAATGTATTGAAAATGATAAATCAAAAAATGTAAAAAAATAAGAAAAATATTTAGAGAAACTCTATTCAAAAAAGGATGATTAAGAGTGTTTTTTTTATATTATAATAACTAAAAAAATTTAAATCAAGTTAGATATTTTTATATTTCTTTATATATTCACAATGTTCCCTTCGAATAATGTTATATTCAGATTTTTTTAAAATGTATATAAATTATTTACTTAATAGGCTTAAGTATATACCCCGCACAAATAATATTTTAGTTTACAAAAATTATATACAATTTAATAGAAAATTTAATGCAGGTGTTTGAATATTTTTCTTCTCACTTTTAAATTAACATCGACTTGAATCGTCTAATTTCTTGCTCGAATTTTATTTTCAAAATAAGTGTGCAATGTTGTGCAATGTTGTGTGGGAATATATGAAATAAAAAATTACTTTTAAGTTATAAAAAAACATATCAAAAATTTTATATCTTTATCATAAACATATCATACAAAAATTAACTATTTATATCTTTGTACTAACAAGTTACCTTTTCAAAAAATTATATGTTCAAATTTAAAATCACATTTTTTTTATTGCACACATAGGAGTTTTTGAGAAGGTATTTCGGCAAATCCATAACTAAGGATAATAGCCATTTTTTTAATGAAAAAGTTAGAAAGAAACATGTAAGCCTTTTTTAGTTTTAATATATTATTTACTCAAACTTATTTATGTCATGTGATGATAATTCCTCAATTTTAATATGAAGAAGAATTTGAAATTAAACTTTCACATGTCAAATATGAGCTTTCCTTGTGTGGCGATGGATCATAATAACATAACAATATTGATCTCATACAACAAGAGATCATCAGGACTCAATGTTAAGTTCAAATTGTTGGTGAAAAAAAAAGGAATAATATATGGTAGGATAACTTTTTACTCATTATACATTTGCAAATGTAGTCTCAATCAACCTCCATCACTATCTTTGCCTTACATTTTATAAGGTTTCACACGACTTACACAACGACTTAATGCAAATGGAAAGGCAAATCAGACGTTGAAGAGGGAGGTTCAATCTTTAAGACACTAGTTAGACAATTCCTCCATTTTCATGAGCACTCTCTCTGTAACACTGACACAAACACTAGGACTAGCAATAACACCAAGATCAACAACAACAGCAACAATAACTACATATTGACCAACATAATGACTAGGAGGATGAAGATGTGCATGATGCATCAACTTCCCTTGAATACAAAGATTATCAAACATTTATAATTATTGCTAACATCCTCATGCAACCTTTTCAAAAATTCTAGTTTATATGAATTTGCACCATTACACTTTTTTTTTACACATTACATTTAAATTATATCATAACTTTGACATATTTGTATTAAGTTATTAAATAAAATGTATGTTTGTAATATAAATGTTGTTTTGATTGTATACATGTTTCTTTGGTTGAAATGTAAAACCATAGTTGGCAGCAAAATAGCCTTAAATAATTGATGGACAATACTAATGAAAATATTTGTTGATAATTGGTTATAATAACTTAGTGACAAAATATGTCTTTCAATAATAACTGACAAAATATTTTCGTTGTACAATTCAACACATAATTGTTCAGAATATTGACGGATATATCATTGATAAAGTTATTTTCTACCTTTTATTGGTGTTAAGTTTCGTGAATAAAATCAACTTCTCCATACTCAAGTTTATGTTATTTTTGTATTGTTTTGTATTTTAGTTGCTTTGTGGTTTTTTACTCCTACTCTCTATTATGAGTGTGTGAAATGAGTCAATAAAAAAAATTTTGATGGAAGAAAATAAGTTAGAACTCAAGGAAGCACGGTTTGATAAAAACTAATGATTTTTAGACATATACTCACATCGGGAGCATTAGAATCCTACCCAACACTACAAACACAGAGAAATGACTCACCTATAGTATACATTGCCCTAGATCACCCCGGAAGGCCAAAAAATCACCATTGGGCGTTAGGTTAACTCGATGGGCGAGTTGGTGACTCGCTAGGCGAAAATAAGGCTCACCCAACAAGTTACAATACAAAAAACATAGATTTTGGGTATCGTTGGACGAGAATGAAGTCATTAGGCGAGAATATCGACCATAATACGCGAATATGGTTTGATCATGTTTCTACAAGGATTTTAGGGCATTTTTGCACAAATATAAACACTTTGGGTGCTTTTGAGAGGTTCTTGGAGGTTGTTAGGGGTGTTGGAAAACTCTCTCTTCTCCTTCTCGGGTCTCCTTCTTCGTCCACTAAGGTTTTACCCCTTTTGGATTAGAGAGGATGATGAGCTACGAAATTGGAGACAAAGATGCAAATGAGAGGCATAATTGTAGCATGAAATAGTTGTCAATAACATTGGGGTGGGATTGCTTCTACTTTATGGTTCCAATTTCTTCCATATTATTCAATTTTGTAAAACCCTAGGTTCTCCACCATAGAAAACAATTTCTATTTGTTGAGTTTATGTGTAAAATGTTGGTCTCTTGGCAAGCGTACCAAAAGTCAATTGTAGTATAATAATTTGAAGTAAGAGTGTCGAAACCACGAGGAACGGATTCAGTTAAAATAATTAATTATCTCGATCAGCATATATATACAAAAATTTTAATTTGATAGATCATTGACGTTTAAACTAATTTGCATAAACAAATACAGTAAAAGCAGAAAATTAGATAAAAATTCAGTAAAAGAAACTGAGATTGAATTTCATCTATCTCCCTTGTCTGTAATGTGGATGAATATAATATATAACATCTAAAAATACCAATATTGATGCACACTCAAAAATCATTTATATCGATCCCTCGCGTATAAAATTCATAAGATTAGTTCCCTGAATATTGATTCCTCACATATTCAACAAACTATCCAGCATTACAGTCAAGTGTTAAAAGCAATTGATATATTGAGATCTATTCCTAGCATCACAGTATATCAAGTATCATTGTTCAAATCAGATTTTCAAAAATACCTTCCGGCCATATCTAAAAATCAAAATCAAAACATCTATTGATCAGATAGAAGTAAGCATTAAGAGCAGAACAATAATACCAATATTGAGTAAAACAGAAATGCTATGTATAAATATCACCAGATTACATCCAAGTTTGAGTAGATTACATTCAATCCCAAGGAAAGAGATTAGCCACTCATGGTAGCCAACAAAATCCTATGAGCTAAGAAGAAGAAGAAGAAGAAAATGAGAAATTGTGTTCTGCTTTCGTGGTTCCAGCTCTCCAGATCTTCAAGTGCGTTTCTTCTCCCAAAATTCCAAGCTCTCCTGTAGTTCTGAACCTCCAAAATATATATACAGCCCAAACTCTCGCTTGGGCTACTGAATCTCGCTTGGGCTACTGAATCTCGCTTGGGCTACTGAATCTCGCTTGGGCGAGATAAAGTACTTCAGCATGAAGGAAGGGTCTCGCTTGGGCCACTCATTCTCGCTTAGGCGAGATAGAGTTCTTCAGCCTGAAGGAAGGTCTCACTTGGGCGACCATGTTCTTGCTTAGGCGAGAATTGAAAAACTGGTAATGGCTTCTTCACAGAATCTCGCCTAAGCGAGATCAAGCTCGCTTGAGCGAGAAAGGCGGCAAGTGTCTCGCTTAGGCGAGAAGACTTTAACTTTGGGCGAGCCTGTCCTAGCTTGAGCGAAACACCTTAGCTTTGAGCGACCTATTGCAGATTTTCCTCCTTTTCTTCTCTATTTCTTGCTTTCTCCTTCACTCTTCTTGAGTTCTCTTCAATCTTTCCTGAAAAACACACAAAATAGGATCAAATGATTTCTTTAAATCAAAACTTGGAAGCATGTGATTGAAACTTAGATTTAGGGAGAATCAATATGAAATACACAAATTAAAAGCATAAATGCCAGATTTTGTTATGAATCTTTACTAAATTTTGGCACTTATCATAAAACACTAAATTCTTGTGTAAAATTATGTTGCTACAATCACTACAAGAAAAATTGATTATAGTGATATAAATATTCATCACTAAAAGGTATAAATATGTCACTAATAGTACTTTGTGACAAAATTAAAATTGTCACTAACAATTATGTCACTATTATACTTGTGACAATAATTTTAAATGTCACTAAAACTAAATTTTATTGTGACAAAAATAGTTGTCACTGTTAATTTTGTGTAATAGTGACAATAATGAAATATCACAAACATATAAGATAGTAGTGACAAATTTATTATCACTATTATATTTTTTTAATAGTGATAATAAAAAATTATGACAAATATATAAAAGAGTAAAATTAATTAGTTATTACTATTATTAATTATTATTATTATTATTATTATATTATTGTCAAATTTTATGTGATAATTAATTATTATCATTATTATTATTATTATTATTATTATTATTATTATTATTATTATATTTATTATTATTATTATTATAAATGATATAGTAATTGCTGTAAATAGCTAACATGTTATAATGAATAGATAAGTCACATTTACATTTTAAAAATAAATATCAATTAAAATAAATAAACATGAAATATAAATATATAACATCCATTACATTTAAAATTACAAAAACAAAAATATGTAACTATATATCCAAAAATTACATATAAAATGATACCAAATTCTACTTTATACAATTACATTAAATAAGTATTTTAAAAGTAACATTAGACAACATCTTCAAAGGATTTTGATCCTGCAAAATAACAAAAAAAAAAAGTAAATCATTAGTATTTAATAAAAAATAATCGATAATATATTATAAATGTAAAAATATCCATTACATTTAAAATTACAAAAACTAAGATATGTAATTATATATCCAAA
>Ga0214542_1000262_pt1 | contig 87917 bp, 34 predicted proteins | sample CNSS1metaG_FD_160096 | JGI IMG/M metagenome (GOLD analysis project Ga0214542, IMG submission 160096) | Root nodule microbial communities from cowpea collected in UCLA plant growth center, Los Angeles, California, USA - CNSS1 | ecosystem: Host-associated > Plants > Roots > Nodule | place: USA...
TATATATATATATATATATATATATATATATTTTGGTTATAGTCATTGAAAGATTTTGATTTTATGTATATGACATTGATCTTATACATACTACAAGACATTTGACACCACTTTTATCCTAGAATCTTAAGACAATGGCGTTATGGGTATTTAATTTTATATAGTGTTTAACTTTGTCTATTCTATTAAATGTGAGACTTTTGACTTACATTTAGATTATTCCCAACAATCTCCCCTCAAGAGTGTTTTTTCATATAGTATATTTCTCTTTAGGTATATGATGACTCCTTTTTTGATTGTGGTTATATGGTCAGTCACTTTCGGTAATCCTTTTTTGTTATGGTTATGCGGTCAGTCACTTCGAATCATCGACTCTCATACCACTGATGAGTTATTTTCTCATATAATGACTTTTGACTCACACTTAAATTATTCTCACTAACAATATCCCATAAAAATACCATGCATGCACGATAATGGTCCTCAAGAATACCCACATAAAAGTAAAGTCAAATCAAACGAAAAATATGTGAAACAGTAGTTTTCATCACATACTCTACGTAAAGGGCTCCATAATTTCCTCTACATACGGTTCAACAAACTAACCTACCCTATATGGAGCCCCATAAGAAACAAACCAAAATCAATGTCTTTGAATAAAAGGATAATTAATGTTTTTGACTCAATTTTCTTGGATATTATTATTATGGTAATTTAATTTCATTTAGTCTCTCTCTCTCTCTTTTGTTACGTGGCCATGGTTTTTCTCATTCTCTCAACTGTATTTCATTAATGGTGGAGGTGTCTTCAATTTTGTCCACAAATTCATGGGCTATGCTTCTACAACGTGCGTGCCTCTCACCACCATCAAAGTTTTGTCTAGTTTAGTAATGGGGAAGAAAAGTTGATTTGTCAAGTTATGTACAACTTTCAAGAACAAACCTATTTTTATATTGCTTTATTATTCATTTATTATGTCCCTTTTATTCTATTTTATTGTCTGCATGTGACAGCTAATAATATTTAGATGTACAAATTAGGGTAAGATATCCACCCAAGCAAACCAAACTAAATATTATATACAAAGGAAAAATTAGGTAAGGTTTATTCCATTTCACACTCCACTCAAATCATTAGCCACCACGAAAATATAACTATTGTGAAAAAAAAAAACTATATCTGCTTGGTTTTATAATTTTAAATTTAAAATATAAAATAAAATTTACCAGCTACTAGTTTTATGAAAATCAATCAAAGAATTCAAAAAAACAAAATCATAGAAAAAGCGAAAAGGATGAGCATTAAGTTAGATTCTTTTCAATATTTGTAAATTCTAAATTAAATTACAGTGAGATAATTAAAAATAATTGAGCTCTAACCTTTCAAGCTTTTAATGTTGGTACTACATAATAAACATTATAAATCGCGTGTTAGGTTATTCCAACCACTTACCAAAATTAATTTATAAACTAAGCAGATTTGTTATTAGGTACACACTAAATATGATGCCATCAATCATAACATTTTTCGGATAACTAATGTTAAGATTAATTTTGGAGTGAGACTTATGAGACATGTTTATAAGTTTTGGTTCTTTTTTTGGATTGGTCAATGAAGTAATATCTAGTATATATTTTAAAATAGGTTTTGCAATGTAGCAATTTCTCTGGTTTTGGTTTTGGTTTTACTTTGACTATAATAGTTTGGGTGTTAAAATTGTTTGTGTAATTGAGTCAATTGTATCTCTTTCTTAAGCACGTGTAAGCAAACGTGTATGATTTTGACATATATCCGTCATATGTGAGTAAAGTGGGTAATTTTCTTTTTTTTTATATTAAAACCATATCTACGTCAATCTATAGTCCTAGATTCTCAATTATTTGCACTCTGACGGAAACAAACGTAAGCAACGAAAATCTTAAACAGGAATATTGCCTAATATATGTTTTTCTTCCAAAACCATGCTTCTATACAGTAAGACGATAAACATTCTTAACGGATATTTAAATTTGATTTTTTGTCATTTAACGGTATCATGCATGCATAAACCTAATTAATGTTGTGGGTACTAAATGACATCGATATCAAAATACCTTGTTCCATTTGAACTAAAGTTTTACATAACCAACGTGTTAGTGGTGGTGTCACGAATTTATAATGTTTAATCAGATTTTTACTTTAAGTGTTTAACAATTAATCTAGATCTAGAAATTAACATTTTACATCCTTCAAAGGATGATTCACGTAAAATTATAGTTTTTTACATAAGTTACCAATACCTTATGTTAGAAAGATTTTTAAATATCTATCTCTCAATGTACCAATTTGTTAACTGTAGAATTTACTAACTCATTGTACTCGTCGTCATCATCATCAACGATGGATGTAACATCATATCCATTATCACACCAATAACTCATCCTTTTTACTCAGACTTATCTTCACACACAGTGTATTTTGTTGTCAACTTCTCGTTTAGTTAATTTAGTCAAAATTAAATAAATACTATAATTTTTATTTTTTGTTACCATTTATTAATTTATATTGGTGGTTGTTGAAAAGTCTCAAATCTTGAAGTGGGACTTATATATTAATTGAAACTTGATAATGATTAATTTAAGATAAATTAGTCACTTAATATCAATTGGTTCTAAGATAATGACTAATTTAATATTAGAATCTATAATTCAATTTTAATTATCTGGTTCAACAAATATTGAAAATGTGTCTTTTCTACCAAAATATCAGCTCTCCCTCTTTTCTTTCATTTTATTCCCATCTTCCCATTTTTTTTTCTTTATCAATGAGTGGAATTGATTATATTTTCATTTTTTATAACTTCTTAAAACTATACTTTTAATATATACATATTATTTTAGAATTTTTTATTTTAATTAAATATATTCCTTTTATGAACCTATATAAACACGAATAATGAAGAAAACTAGTAAAACTAGTGTCTAGTGGTGCCCAAAAACAGTTTGAGCATGTTTTGGTAGGAAAAACATTGTAGAAGAGATATTTACAGGAAGATAGTGGTTGAGGTCAACCAAAATAAATGTTAAATTGTTAAAATATTTTTTAGACTTGATTAAGATTTAAGTTATTCATTGATATATTTTTAATTGAGTTAGTATTAATGTTTTTTTATCAAGTATATAAATAAATGTATATTTTTTCTATTTTTCTTTTTAAGATTTGAAAGTGATTGTTAATATTAATTTGTTATTTTATTTAGTTGTTTTTACATTTTAAGATATGTCAAGTTATACGGTTAATATAAAGATATATCATGACTAATGCGAAAACGAGTAATTTTTATTATTCTTGTGGAAAGCATGTTTAATACTTGGTAAAGCCTTTCACGATATTATCTATGATTTACATATAATGATTAAGGAACTAACTGTCAACACCATTGATAAGACTATTTTATTATTCAACACAATTTTAATAAAAATAATAAAAGCTGCATGTTATATTAATTACAATATCAATAAAAAATCACAGTGTAACAATATATCACTCAACTAAAGAAAAAAAAATGACAGACAAGATAAAAAAAAATTAAATATTCGATAACAAATATTAGAAATACAACTAAAATTACACAAATTTATAATTTTTTTTATTAATATTAAAACTGGAAATTAAGCAAGTCGTCGAATTTAAAAATTAAATCTTTCCAAGTCTCAAGTTGTGTATTATATATATTATATATTTATATATTGCAAAATAATCTGGTGATAATAATATATTCATAAGACCATCTAAATACTTTTAATTAAATTATATTAACAGTTTTATATGTCACTAAAAGTCTCTCGAGTTTATAAGAAAAAAGTATTTAGACTAACATAATTTTTTTTATTATATAGTCCTATTTCTTAGTTTTCAAAATCTGCTAATGGATCATCTTTCTTGTTACATTTTTTCACCATAATGATAACTACTAATTATTGAAGAATAACTAGTTTCTATATTTCTGAAAAATTAAAAAGGAAAATTATGTTGTCACGTTAAATTAAATGAGAAGAAAAAATAATTAAGAAGACATATTTTATAGTGAAGTCAAAGCGGAAAATTGTATCGTATCATTAAGATGAGAAACAAAAAGAGTACGTTTATAGAACTAGAGACGTTAACATTTTTTATTTGAAAGGAGACCTTTAAGATGTTAACACATAGTGTTTATGTAAGGAAATCATACATCGTATTCATAAATTTCTTTTGAATTGATATATACATGCTAATGATAATTTTAATTATTAATCAATATATATAGAACTAATAAATTAATTTAATTACAAATACAATTATTTATCACTTTAAAAATAGTAAATAAGGACTATAAATCCGGTAACAGGTATTAAAAATAAAACAAAATATGCAGATATTTTGTTTTAAAAAAGATGAAAGATACCTGGGTTTCCTTTCGCTTTTCTCTAAATATTTTAGTTTGATGATTATTTTTATCTATATTTTAATCCCAAACAGGCATCTATCTTTTTTCAATTCTAATAAAAATTTATTAAGCTATAAAATAATTCCTATTAAAAATAATTATAAAAATAAATAATTTGTATAATTTTTAGTTATAAATAATTATTTAAATTTAAATAAAACAACTATCAAAAAATAAAATATAAAATACTTATTATAATCTATAAAATAATTAAATTTACATAACATATCTCATTTAATAGTGTAAAAAGCACAACAAATAATTAAGACTATATAAAATATTAATACAGTTATTCAAACAAAATAACTATAAAAAATATATATATATATATATATATATATATATATATATATATATATATATAACTATACCATAATCTTCTAAGAGTTGTTTCAAAAAAGAAAACTATTTATAAACATCATCGAGACAAATAACTTTATTAGACAGCTTCACTGAATGAGGAGCATCATCACATGTATTCTCCTCTATTCACACAATTAAGTGATTATTGCAAAAGAAAATCAAACAACAAAAAAATCACAGGATAAACTAGCATACAAAGAAATTTATACAAAAGAAAATAAGTCACATCACTTTAGCATCAATACAAATACAATAGGTATACACACATAACAGTTGACACTAAAATCAATTATCTGGATACATGTTATTGATATATGATTCAATGGAGGTGTGTACTTGTAATGGTCTCTATACTCTGCATAGTTCAAAGGCACAAGGGTTATCACCCAACCACACAAGGTTAATACCCTTCATGCATACGACCAAAAAAACAAGTCCAAAGGTTATGATTTTCTACTACTCTCAACATATAACTCATTATACTCTATTTGAGTGTGAATGATTCTTAGAGTTTAAGATACCTCCTTCTAGACATCTCTTATATTAAGACATATACTAACAATATCATCACAAAGAATTTTCCTTAAAATTCTTTAAACATCATAACTTCACATTATCACACATCATTCCATACCAATTGATCATTTAATATATCCACCAAAACATTTTCAGCTCAAATCATAACAAAGCCAATAAATATGCTTAGTAACCAACTACAAATAATTTAAAAATAATAAACATGCAAATAGACAAAATAGAGCATATGGCGCTTTGTGCCATTTGCATCGTAAAAATGGGTGCAATGCCATGGAACAAAAATACTCCCTGATATGCAATGGTTTCCATCGCTCAGCACCACCTGGCCAATGCTCAACGACACCATTATGGGGCTTAGTGCTACATCAGAAAAATAAGATTTTTGTATTGTGATTAAGGGAGTTTTGACATGTCCAATTAATCAATTTGGTACTCCTATTTTAATATTTTGAGTCAAAACATTTTCACATAAAATATAGCTTGTACCAAATTGCTCAATTACTTAGATTTAAAATTATCTCATCCACATACCAAATAAATCACAAACATTGAATATGCAATTATCATCTAAATCATACAAGATCACAACAATCATACAATCAAATCAAATTCATCAAAACCATCCACATTTAATCCCCGAACGCAAGAGAGCAACAACAATGCAAAACTTCAATTTTATAAAAACTCACACAACATAGACTAAGACTAGTTTCCCTTACTTGATGAAAAGCTCAAATGGTTCTAACAACACGAAAACCTTTCCCAAGCCACAAAGTACTCTATCTACACATAAAACACCACAAAGATGATCAAATCAAACCCTCAAGACCATTGATCAACAAAAAAACAAACAGAAGACTAAAGAACACATACGACCTTAAAGAGTTACGCATCCAAGGATGAACAAAATGACATAAAATGAAGAGCTGAAAATCAACTTACTAAAATAGAGAAATTGATCAGATAGACTTGAAGATCTCACTGTGAGAATCACACAGACGGTCTCCGATCTTCAAACAAATAATCACTATATTAGATATCTTACGAGAAGGGGAGACAACTTTTAGAAAGATAGTTTAGAGAGATGAAATGTATTTAAGTAATGAGATTCCTCTATAAAATTTCAATTTATAATTAAACGTTTTATTATTAAAATAATAGGATATCATTATTTTAAAACAATATCACTCTTAAATATATTATTTTCTAGGTACTCACAATAATCATTTAAAAGTACAAATATAAATATATGACAAATTTTAATTTAAAGGAATTGTTATTTAAAAGTAAAATTAAGAAACAATTGTGTAAAAAATTAAAAATCTTTTTATAGGTATAGATTATTATTATTATTATTATTATTATTATTATTATTATTATTATTATTATTATTATTATTATTATTATTATTAGAGTAAACATATGAACTATCACACCTGCATTTATGTATTTTTTAAATATCTTAAATTTATTTTAATTTTAAAAGTAGTAATTAAAAGAGTAAAATCGAAAAAAAAGTGTATATAGTTATAGATATATAATTATAAATATAGATATAAATAAAATAAATTTTAGTTATTGACGTAAAAAGTTATAAATAATATTATTTAAATACTATTATGAGTAATTATTTAAATTTGAAAAAATAGTCACTAAAATAATAAATGACTAAATAATTCTTTTATAAATATTTTAAATTATTACGTAATTATTTGAATTTAAAATATTACTAAGATGATAAAATTGAAAAAATAATTTTTTTATTTATTTTAAATAATTATTTAAATTTAAAAAATATAATTAAGATAATAAAATTAAAAAATAAAAGAGGACAAAGAAAGTATATCATATATATATATATATATAGTTATAGATAAACATTAATTATCAATATGTTGAGAATAATCTAAGTATAAGTCAAAGTCCCAGATTAGTTAGAAAAGACAAAGTTAAATCTTATAAGATATAAGACCCATTAGATATGTAGATTAACAAAATATCTCTGGAAGAAGTTTGATGTTCAAGTAAAGAAAGTAGATGAAGGTCCAAATTTTAACATTGATAAGGGTCTCATGTCACTACCATGAAATTCACACTTGACAAAATTTTTTGTATTTAGTTAATTTTTAGGAAATATTTCAGTTTTAGAAATATATTTCAATTTTAAAAATTAATTATTATTTTAGATTAAAATGAAGATATTGGAAGTATTTTATAGTTGATATTCTGTTATATCTTATTTTTTTTTTGTATATAGGGTATATCAATATCAATAAAATACAACAATAAATCTTTTCCTACAATATATTTCATATATATGTTACATGTTTCATATCTCTCGTATTTTCAAAAATTCTATTAATTATTTTTGCGCTCATGGATGGATTCCAACATTATGTCTCACTTTTTATTTTTATTATTACTACAAAAGAACCTTATAATATAATAGAAGAATATGATTTTATTATTTGAGGGAATCTTGAATGAATTAAAAGAAGTTATAGAAAATAAAGATAGGAGAGAAGAAAATACTTGGGTGTGAATGGTTTCCAACTGTTTTGTGTGGTTGATGAAGCGTAATTAATAACTAAACTGATAATGATAAAATTTGAAAACATGTACCCACTTCCCACATGCTTTAGCCTATAACTATTTCCTTCATTCTCCTGTGATTTCGGTGGTTCATTCTAGACACCCAAAAGGTCAAACACTGCACCACCACACACACGGACACGTTGCTTTACCGTTTACCAACCCAAACCTTTCAAACTCAATTCAAAAATTATACTTTCACCAAATTATTAATTATTTGAAATTCAGCAACTTTTGTTCATTTGACTGTGTACAAAAATTACATTTATTATATTGCTATCAACTTGATAAAAATAAAGTACAACTAGTGCGGATCATTGTACTGAGAAGAATAAGTTGAACCTTCAAATATTCAAAAACATATACTACTTGAAACTAATGTTATATTCCTTCTTCTACACAAGTTCAAATCATAATCAATCTATGAGAGTCTCAATACATCACTGTTTTTTATGCCATGTGTTGGATTTCTTAATGCAATATCTATTTTATGTGTTTCTATACCTACAATTGCAATATGAATTTCCAGCCATTTAACAAAGTAAATACTAAATTTAATCATATTTTTAAAGAAGTTCATTCATTAAAAACTAGTAAGAATCTAAATTTTTGTTTAATTTCTAATACATGTTCTTAAAACGTATATTGTTTTGGGTATAGAGACATAACACCTATTTGAAAACACTCAGTCTGTTTTTACTCTTCCTTTGTTACAATTTTTACTGTTCGATCTCCTTTTTTAGCTTCTGTTCGATTTCCTTTTGCTCTTTCCTGCTCGGTTGCATAGACGATCGGGGTATCTGTCTATAAGGCTCTGATGCTTAAGTCAACTCAAGTCTGTTTGGATAAATGCAATTAATGCTGTAATAAATGCGAAGTAAAAGTTCTTGTCAACTTACCTTGGGTTCCTATTTATAGTGTTTGACATGGGTCTGCGATTATGGTTTTCTTAATCATGGTCCCATTACTTTTTAAACTTGATTACTGACTTGTGTTACGTTAATGTACATATTTAGTTTTGATGCAGCTGCTCGACCGAAGAGCCGTGCGTGCTGTCGAAGCCCTCATAATTATGACGACAAAGTTCCACTAAAATGAGCGGCTATGACTGCTCGGGTTGTGGGCTCCCTAAAATCACTCCGGAAAAATTGTCATATCAACAACCCACGGAATTATCCACCTGTAATGGGCGACCTTCAACCGCTTATCTTTGGACTGCCTGACTGAAGACCTAGCTAAAAATGTCGATAGGTCATGCGGTACATGTACCTGGTCCGTATTTTACTACCAATGTAAGATTTTTTATTTTCTTTTTTGTATTTATGTTACCATGTTCATCTTTATATTGATTAACTGATATTATTTTCATGAAAGAAAGCAGAATCTAACATATTAATTAAATAAGTGACGATATATATGGTTTTTTCTTGATTTTTATTGGAATGTTATTTTAATAAATGACTGTTCTAGCTTTTTCTAATAGGTATCTGTTTTTCCGGTCAGTGTGTATATACAGGAGGATTCATTATCATTATTTAAAAAAAAATATTAAAATAATCTTTAGTAACCCAACCGCATAACAACATACTAACCTGATGTTTTCATGTTTAAGGAGAAAAAGTCATGGCATTCTCATATAATTATCAATAAATGTGATAAATCATTTTGGTCGAAAATATTATAAACATTAAAAGTATCTCACACATTCATATAAATAAATAAAAAATACTTGTTTTATTAGTCATAGTAGATTAATATTTGTACACTTAATATTGAATACGAAGGATGTAGAATAAATGAAAAGGGTATAGGCGTGGTGAAAACTATTATTAAACAGCTGACTTAAAAGTAAACAATTATTTTTCTAAACATTAATAATACACAGTAGACAAATGTTAGTAAATGTTTTTAATACAATGGTTAAAAGGGTTTGGGATATTCTCCTTCTCAGAATATACAAGAGAATCAGCTATTATGTTTATTATTTAACACAACGATTAAAACAATAAAACCCATTAAAGTAATAAAACGAGCAACGAAAAACATAAATGCATAATTTAATGGGATAACGAGTTGATAAATTTTGATTTCAACGGAAAATGTCAAGTGAAGAAACCAATAACGAACAGAAACTCTATAATTTTTAATGCAGTTTTTTCTTTTTAATCTGTTGATTAGTATCTTAGTTAGCGAGAACTTAAAAAAGTACCGAGGTAATTAAGGTGAGTAAATAATCATAATTATACGATAATGAAGAAAATAAAAGAAGAAAATTATAAATCCGCAGAAGGACCTGGGAAATACCGTTCAACGAACTGCTCCAGCAATTGATTATGATGTCATGTAAGGCTTAGACAAACTAAAACAAATCAAAGAAAGTTTCGATTTTGTAACCTCTTCCTCTTTCCTTGTTTTCTTCTCACAACAAAACTTTTTTAACCTATATTCTTTTTTTTTTTCTTATTTTATTATTTTCTGCCCCATTTATATTTTCATCTTTTTCCTCCCTATTTAGCAACCTATATTTCACCATTTAGGTTAAACTTTCCGTCCAAATTACGTTAAAGAGACATATTACAAAATTAAGTACATAATTATAATCAACGTGAAAATATTTCAAACATTTATTTATCAATTGAAAATTTCATTATAATTTTTTATATATTTATTATTGTGAATGTAGTATTTGAAATGAAAGTTTATTAAATAAATAAAAATAGTTGAAGAATGGGACATGTAGAAGGAGGGGTAGAATGGTAAAAGCGGAAAGAGACAGGGTGAAAGGAAGAGGGAGGGCCAGCTGGAGAGTATAAAAGGAAGAGGCTACAACGGCAATGCCTTATCTTCTCTCTCCAACACACAAACAACACACTATTCTCTCTTTTCTCCAATTCTTTTCTTTTTCAAATTTAGGGAAAACGCCAAATTACGCAACAGCCCTTCTTCTCTTCTATTCTTCTTTCTCCTTCTTCTTCTTTCTTGAAGCCTTCTCTCTCTATATCTCTCTTCTCTCTCTCTCTCTCTTCTTTCTCTTCCTCTGCTTCACTCGCGTACGCGCAAATCTGCTATTTCAATCCTCTTTCTCTCTGATCTACGTGTCCACCAACTGCACCTCCACGCCCCACTCATTTTCATTCTTCTCAACCTTCGGAGATCCAACCGCCAGATAATACACAGAATCCCGCCTTTTCTACGTTTCTACACTCTCAACACAAGGTTCTTCGTTTTTTTCTTTAACTTTATTATTACTGTTCTTTTCAAAAAAGTAATGCGAGCTTCCTGCGTACTTTTTCTTGTTCAGAATTTCGAGCCACTGGACTGGATTGCATTGGTGTCTGCTTTCTCTTCTTTATTTTTTTGCTCTTATGCCATGTTTGTTTTAATTTTGGGAGTGGTTTCAGCGTCGGCATCGTTTCTGCATTTTTTCGTTAGCGATGTTTTGAGGATTCCGAGTCAGATCTGCACCGGTTTATCCGACGAATTTGTTCTTGTTCGTTTATCTTTTGTTCATTGACTTATTTCGCCTCTGGAATCTCTCACGTGATAAAATACGCGTGTTATTTTAGTTGAAGTAGAACTGTGAACATTGTAGTTATATTTTTAACGATCACTTATGCAAGTGCTTTGGATTACTTTTTTTCAGTGGGTATAATCCTTTATGTGCTTCGATTCTTTCTCATAAAAGCTTGATTCAATTTTTAGTAAATGGATTATTTGCTCTTTCGTTTGGTCACTGTGCAAATTGAGAGTCGCGACTGGCTGGAGTTGCTGGTTCAAGTTCAAATGAGATAAATATAAAGGGTTGAGGCATGAAAAAGCGAATTCTATAGATCTGTTCTGAAATTGGAGCTGCTGTTTGGAGTTGCTATTTTTTTTTTAATAAATAATTTTAGAAACAAGTTTGGTTTTGGCAAAACTGTTTGTTACCACTCTCCTCTTGTTGTCATATAAATGCTGTTATTATTTGTTGTATGGGTTGAAGTGTAATTTTTGGGTGAACTTGGGTATTTGTTTTAGTCAAACAAGACTAATATTTCGAGATACTGAAATTTATTGAAGTGGTTAGCCTCTTCCATATGTCCCGCCTTTGATACTCCGTTATTTTATATCATATCATTTATAGTGTTTGCCTCTTTGCCTGTTTATCCGTCTTCCCCATTCCTTGGGAGATGGAAGATAATATATATACATGTTTTGCTTTTTCTTTCTAACTTTATTAAACTTTTGTATGTAGCTGCAGTAGAAATTCATTATGGTGGCAACTGCAGCTACTTCATCAATTTTTCCTGTTCCTTCTCCCTCCCCGGAATCTGGGGGAGCAGGCAACAAGCTTGTTGGTGGGCCAGCGAACCTTGGAGGACTAAAATCCAAACCTGTGACTTCTGGTGGCTTGAAGGCAAAGGCACAAGCCCCGTCGAAAATTAATGGAAGCACAGTTGCTACTTCTGTAGAAAGCTTGAAGCTTGAAGATGATTTACCTTCACCTCCCCCTAGGACTTTTATCAATCAGTTACCTGATTGGAGCATGCTTCTTGCTGCCATCACGACAATTTTCTTAGCAGCTGAAAAGCAGTGGATGATGCTTGATTGGAAACCAAGGCGACCTGACATGCTTATTGACCCCTTTGGGATCGGAAGAATTGTTCAGGATGGTCTTGTCTTCCGTGAAAACTTTCCTATCAGATCGTATGAGATTGGTGCTGATCGAACAGCATCTATAGAAACAGTAATGAACCATTTGCAGGTAAGCTCGCTCTCATACCAATTATTTTTTTTTTAATCTTCAGATATGAATATGTTATAACTAAGATAGGGTTGTATATTTATTTATTCACTGTGCATAATTGGAATTCAAATGTAGATAATATCATTTTTTTTTTAAATATTTTTCATTCTAGAATTATCTCAACTAGTTGTTTAACAGGAAACTGCACTCAATCATGTTAAGAGTGCTGGCCTTCTTGGTGATGGATTTGGTTCTACTCCGGAAATGTGCAAAAAAAACTTGATATGGGTAGTCACTCGTATGCAGGTTGTGGTTGATCGCTATCCTACCTGGTATGTCACCCAGATTTACACGTGTTTTGGAATGTATCCATCCTAAAGCTATTTCTGTGTCTATTTTAGTTAGTTAATCTTTATAAGAAATTATCACTATAAATACAGTCATGGTATTTAAACTTAGTTATGAAAATCTCGATACTAGTGAAGTTCTGGGGATGGCAGTTGATCTGATAAACTATACACAATGTACTGTGGGAAGCCTTATCTGGTATTGTTGTTGATTTATTTTTGAGAACTAGATGTATAAAGTACGCAGTTATTTTGGCTTCTTGGTGCTGGGTTGCAGTTAGATAAGCTATTAGTGAATATTGTTATGGTTGTTCTCAATCTAATCATCTGAAGTTGGGTGTCTAAATTTGCTTCAGGGGTGACATCGTTCAAGTAGACACGTGGGTTTCTGGATCTGGGAAGAATGGTATGCGTCGTGATTGGGTTTTACGTGACTGCAAAACTGGTGAAATCCTGACAAGAGCCTCCAGGTAGAAATCATTTTCCCTTTCCTTCTGCTTCCGGCTAATTTTAAGACGTGTATCTGAATGTGCATGACTGGTGATTGGGCACAATTTTGGATCTTTCAAACTCCTTATAAAAGTTATGGAAAACAAATCTTTTCTTTTCTTTTTTTCCTGATTAAGTAAAATTTGTCACAGCTGAAATTTGAGGTAAGCGATGAGTGTATTTTGCAGGTGAAAACCTCTAATTGAGTAAACATAACTTTGTATCTTAGATTATTATTAAGTATCATGTATACGCATTCACCCCCTAGAGCTTGCAGTTAGCATCATACATTTTCTGAACAGTTTGTTACGGTTTTGGTGGTCTACAGCGTTTGGGTCATGATGAATAAGCTGACGAGAAGGCTGTCTAAAATTCCAGAAGAAGTCAGAGAGGAGATAGGATCGTACTTTGTGGATTCTGCTCCAATTCTGGAAGAGGATAGCAGAAAACTGACTAAACTTGACGACAACACAGCAGATTATATTCGTACTGGTTTAAGTGTATGTCAACTAGTTTTTTTGTGATCGCTGTCATTAGCTATTTTCTTTAATTTTTTCGTATGTTGTTTTCTAATCAGTTTACAAATTGTATCCTTATAATTTACAGCCTAGATGGAGTGACCTTGATGTCAACCAACACGTCAACAACGTGAAGTATATTGGCTGGATTCTGGAGGTATTTTTGTACTCTTGCATTCTAAAAAACTTCAATTCATGTTTCCTGCTTGGTCTCTTTCTTCAATTCTTCGTTGGGAACATTCTATTGTAGCTCAAGCTTGGGAAGATCATGTGAAATTCAGGGTAGAATTATTAATCAAAATTGTCATCTGATTAGAATCAGGACAATTGCAGGTTATGATGTCAGACACCCAGTTTCCCTGTAGGTGAACCCTTCTCTAGTCTGCCGTGTCAGTCAGTCTATCTAATCAATTGATTGTTTGTGAAGTGAGTGTGTTTGGGAGGGAATTTGGTAACAGAGTATGGGTACTTTCCGATATTAATTTGTGGGCCACGGAGGAGCAAAGTGTGGTGGCGGCTTGAAAATAATGTGATATAATTGAGTTGTACTATGCTGCCTTTTGAGATAACACTGAAAATTGGGCAATAGGGGTGATCTTTATGTAAATGAGTTATATTCTCTTATCAGTTATTGCTGGTTGATTTATTCTTGGAGATTATCTTTGATTCTTGCAGAGTGCTCCACAGTCAATCTTGGAGAGTCATGAGCTTTCTTCCATGACTTTAGAGTACAGAAGGGAATGTGGTAGGGACAGTGTGCTGGATTCCCTGACCGCTGTATCTGGTGCCAACATTGGCAATCTCGCTGATAGCGGACATGTTGAGTGCAAACACCTGCTTCGACTTGAAAATGGTGCTGAGATTGTGAGGGGTAGGACTGAGTGGAGGCCCAAACCTGTGAACAACTTTGGTTTTATGAATGAGGTTCCAGCAGAAAGCACTTAAGATTTTGAAATGGTTAACGATCGGAGTTGCATCAGTCTCCCTGCTATGGTTACCTGGAGAGTTTTGCTTGTCTGTCCGATCTACATGTCTTCATATATATAAATATTATATATATATATATATAGATACCTTCTAATCTGTGTCACTCTGGTGGGTAAGAGGAAAAGCAGTAGTAAATCTGATTCTCGTTGTAATTAGCTACTGCTCTGCTCTCTCTTTCTGCTCCATATTTCATTTCATCTCTTAATGCGCTACTGCTAGGCTGTCTTCAATATTTAATTGCTTGTTAAAAATAGCTAGATATGTATATTATTATTCTTTTTCTCTTGGTTGAATTAAAGATGCAATTTTCTCTTTCCTTGTGAACACGAAACCATTATTATTATTATGATTATTATTATTATTTTTGTATAGCCTGTATGCAAGAATGAATGCATGCTCCAGCTTGTATTATGCCAACTTCCCACATGGGAATTATTGTATGCAAAACATCTCTTCTACTCGAAGCCTCTTAAAATAATTTGTGCATATTATCTTACATTAATGTGTGTGGGCCTATGCATGTGCTGTCCTACGTCTTTGTGTAATCCACATTTTGTTGGGACCCTATAATTGGGCTCACTACTCCTGCCTCTTACAACTTTCACCTTTATATGTTTCATTTTGTTGAATTCAGATGTCTATGTTAGTCTGTGACAGATAAAGGTTAACACTAAGTTCCAGTTTTTATTTCATTGCCTCCAAAGTTGGTGTACTCTGATGATGAACACTGTCTGGTAAACGATTGAGGTCATTTTTTAAAACAGACTTATGGGTTTTTCCTTTTTTTTCTTTCAAACATTTCTATTTTTTTATATATTTATTAAATTTTCTTGTTGCTTACCCTAAGCAAGGAAAGTTAAGTCATTTACTTATTTAATTTCTTTTCTTTCGCTGCTGTTACCTCTTTTATATTATTTCATTCAGTTTAACTATCATAATATTGTATATAACATTTAGTTTATTTATTCAATGTCCTAAAATAAATTGATAATGATATACTTTTTGTTAATTTTTCAATAACAAAATTTTTGAGTTAAATTTAAAAAAAAAATCAAAGTAACAAAACTCTCAAATTTATAGAGAAGATAGCAGTTCTGTCAAATATACATTTTCAGTTACTTCAACTAAAAGTTTCACCCAACATTTATGATTTAAAACATGCTTATCTTTCTAAAGTATGTCAATGTAGAAGTCATCGTATACATTTAACATAAGTGTTAGTATGATAAGAAATAGTGAGAAATTGGAATGAATTTTAAATCCAATTCTCTTTGTCTTTGCATGAAATAAATTTATTTCTGAAAATTATTGTGTGAGACCGTGAAATGACGATAGGGTTTTGGTATGTGGAACTAAAAGAATGTGTTGCTTTTCCAAATCTTGATGTTGTTAAAAGTTTTTTTTAGTTAATCTGAGTTATGTATAATTTGATGAAAAGAAATCAAAACAATTTTATTAGGATATTATAGTCTTGTTTTGGGTTTCACTCCTGAGAATATACTGTGATGAGAAAGATGATATTCAACAGATTGAAAATTAGAACAAACAATACAAATTTGAATATAACAAGAATAAAATAATGCATTTAGTATAAAACAATATGATAAATTTGAAGTTTGTTAGTAAAAATAATGCTTATATATTTTATTTTACTTATACAAAACACAATGGTTTTTGTATTAAAAATGGCTAATATGTAATATAAAAATTTGCAAGGAAAGTTAATAAGATATAGTATAACAAATCTTTCACTCATTACATTTCAAAGCCAAGTTCTATGGATGTTTAGATTAAAAAAAACATAAATGAAAAGTACGTAGTGTAATTTAAGGAACCACTGGTTGTACAAAATTCAAGTAATTTGTTTGCATGACTAAGATAATAGGACATGTCATGCAATGAAATTTTTGAGAAAGAAAAAGATAATACATTTAGTCATTAGATATAATACAATTATGATAATTTATTTTTAGGAGTGATAAGATGACTTTGAAAGATTGTGAATTTAACTTTTAATTTGATCTACTTAGTTTTCGTATAATTTTTAATTTTTAGAAAAAAAAAAAGAATTGGTCCAGACAATGGAAAATACTAATCATTCAAAAAACTTGAAATTGTAATATCACAAAATTAGGTATCTCCTATTACACCTTTGTTTAGACTCTCTATGTTTCAACTTCATCCATTAATTGCAACTTTTCCTTTACACACCTTTAGTGGTTATAATAATAAGAAGCTAGGACACACTCTATAGTCCAAAATTGAACATATTCAAAATATTAAAAGTAAAATAAAATTTCATTTTCATCAAATAATATAATTTATGATATTGAGAAAAAAATAATGTTAATTATCTAATACGATAACTTTAATAAGATGTTGGCGGATCAGTAAATTTTACCTCTACATTTATCACAATACTTTAATCATATATAGAAGGACCAACCATTAAAACTGCTTTAACAAATTTTAAGTACAAGTTGAAAACTTTTAATTACTAGCTAGTCTCATAGGTTTACCTAATCTTTTAGTTTCCACTAGTTTAGCAAATATAATCATAAAATAAAATCTTGCTGAATAATAATTTGTGTTGAGTTTAATAATTATATTATTATGTGTAAAGTAAAGGAAGTAAAATATTTTATTCTGTTATTTAATCATTAAAAGTGGTAAATATAAGAAAAATACATGTGATTAAAATATAAAATTGTTATGTACATTTTCTGTATTGTTTCTCTTTTTGATCAATGTAATTTAATTTGATTATTTTAACTGTTAAATTTTGAATCAATAGTCATGGTTATTATTTTATTGGTGTGTATACATCAATATATTTATATTGTTAATATATATTTTTTACATGTTTGTGCAGTATCTAATTAAAAAGATTATTTTTAACTTCTCTTCCTGTGCCTATAACAAATAACTGTTAAAGATTACTAAGAGACATAATCTTGCCCTAATTATTTTCTTAAAAGCCAATTATGATCAACAGCTGTGTTCGAAATCTAATAGAACAGTTTAGTAGCTGAGTGTTCATTCACACTCTTATCCGTATACTGTTGCAGAAGAAAACAGTAATTTTTGAAGGTTACTCTGATACTGTTTTCTCCCTTTGATGATTTCAAGAAAAAGTTAAAAATCACCGGTGGCAGATACTACCAGGTTTCAAACTCTACATGGCTCCTCCATTCGATGCAATATTCACTTCATTCGATAAATAACAAATAATGGGATGAAATATGTTTTTTATTTTTTAAATTTTAATAAAAATTAAAATTAATTTTTTTCTAAATATTAAATTAATTTAGTTTTTTATTTTTAAAAATACGTAAATTTAATATTTTAAACCAAATTTTGTTAAAGTTTATTTAACTTTTTAAGCGCACGTTTTTTAGCTGAACTTGAAATGAACATGTGTCAAATGTGTCAAATGTTATAAACAAACCAAAATAATATAATGATATGTATTTAAAATATCAAATAAATTTAATAAAATTTGATTAAAATAACTACATCCACGTATTTATAGAATTAAGAGATTAAATTGGTTTAATATTTTCAAAATTTTCACTAAAGATAAAAACATATTTAATTATAAATACAAAATAGTGTTTTAACTTATTTTTATGTAGATTTTTCAAATTAAAGAAATCTAAATACGCAAAACTTATATTAGAGTAATATTTTTATTTATACATATAATATTATATACTGTAACATTTTCTAATAAAATAAGAGAGTAAGATTTGGAATTTGATGGAAGATGCAGCTGAACATTGAAAGTTTCATGTTTTGGTTTGGGATTCTCCTGGGTAACCTAACTATGGCACTGTTTTCCCATTCTTTTTATAATTTTTTTACATGAATTTTATTTTATCATATTTGTACGAGAGTATATAGTATGAAGATGTTAATCTTTATTATTGAATATATGTATTTATTTTGAGTTGATTTAAATTCTAACTTGCTAAGACAGATAAATAACGAGATATTTACTCTACATTTAGCATTTAATTATGTCTCTCATTTTTCTTTTATTTCATATTTTTTCCTCTAATTTGCTCCTGATCATCATCAACCTTAATTTTCAGTTTTTTAATCAATCTCATCCCTTTTATTAATTAAAAAGAACATGTATTATGATTTTCTGTCTTGGATTATTATTTTGTGTAAACATTGTTTAGCTATAAAATTTATTAACTAATTTTCAAAGCAGTCTTTTTTAACAATGATTTTGTTTGTGCTTATTTTTTCTAAATGTTTTTTAACAATATAAGTATATTTATGTATTTTTTAAGTTTTTGTCTAACTATTTTAAAAGATAAACAGTTTTTGTTTTTTAATAAACAAATCATATCTACTTTCTAAATCAGCAATTTAAAAAAAACACTTATTTAAAAAGGATTTATTTGACGTTCAAGCAAATTAGTAATTGTGTTATTAGTTAAGATCAGGATCAAAATAAGAAAACATGAGTTCTTATTACTAATTAATATTCATAACTCAAACTAAACTTAAATTTCATATTATCTGGGCAGCGTAGTGATGATTACATTACATGGATCTGCCATTCACTTTGTCTTGTTGATTGAAGGTTAAAACATTTGTCTTATTTCAATAAGCTTTCAAACATAGCTTTAGCATGAAAAGTAGGAATGTCATGATCAAATATAAGGGTTAAATGGAGTCACATATTAACCATCTTTTGAGAGGAAAAAAAACAAAAGTGATGATTAAGTATTTTATACCACAACATCAAAACTTGAAAATTGTATGTTTCATCTCATGCAAATGGGTAGATGTTGCAAATTAACGGGAAAGATGATAAAAGTTGAACAATACTAATACTAATAAAATTAATGCTTTAAGATTTTAGATTAAAAATAATATTATTTTGTTATATTATGTGAATTTAACTAAATTATTATTATTATTATATCTCGAGTAAACCTTTCTCAAACATTCATATTTAAACAAATTTCAGCATTTATTGAAATATTTAGAGATCATATATGCAGTATCTTTGTAACACTTAGGTATCATGTCTTTCTGGTATGTTTTCTCTTATTCCTTTCTATTGGTTTTTGGATCTTTAGGAATAATAATGTATACATACAAGTAAAATTTAAAAACAAAAATATATTATACAGTTGGCCAATAGTTATATGTGCAACCACAGTCATTAATCTGTGGTGTTCTTTATTTTAATGGGTTGAATGCTATGTTTGTTGGAGAGATTTAAATGGTTGAACAAACGGTTTTTGATTACCGAGGTAAAATTTTAAACCACATTAATATACAATATTCAATTTAGTACATACATGTTCCTTACAAGAGGAGCTTTCTTGTAAATTGCAAACCCAAACTATTCCATTATCTAAAGCCTAATGCATAACTTTGAATTTGAACTATTATAAATAACGTAAAATAAGATATTTTTTGGGTGGAAAGAAGAAAATGTTTTGTTTTTACAGTTGAAACAGGACATTGGTAATTTATGTGTTGTGTTTGGTGTTGAACGATGATAATTTTTGCCATATCTAACTTTTTTACCCTCCCTATCTCCTCTTCTGTGTCTGTGTTTGCGGTGATTGTGTCCCTTACTTTTCGTGATTCTCTATTTTGTTCTCATCCATCGCACACACTCATCATTCATTCATTCATCTACCTTCTCTCTCTATCTCTCCGTAACTCCAAAAATCTAGCCTCGAAATTGGGCATCCAATTTTCACTTTACGTAATCACCCTATGTAGGACTATGCCCTATGCACCTTTTTGTCCAACCAAAACAAGTAATAAAATAAATCATAAAACTAAACCAATAACCGAATTAACCATTTCATAATCATATACATGTATTTCTTTTTTTCAGTATCTACCTACGTGGTCGTGTACTTTTCGTTTGATATATATAATTGTAACATATATTTTTGGCTTTCGTAAATTAGTCATATTTATATAATTGAGTTCACTGTGCAGGAGGGAGTGTAAAGTGAAGATTAAGATGGAGTTTAAGTTGGGTTGGGTGGAGATTGGAGCGTTGTAGTTGTACCTGCGATGCGGTTGTGTTGTGAGTAACAAAGCAACATTAACTAAACCAACAACATGTGGCGTCGTTTGTTCTCTTGAATCGAGGAAAAAAAGCAGAGAGAAATTCTTTCTCACCATAGTGCCTGCCATTCATGGAGGGATCCATCTTGATGCATCAAAATGCTCCCTTTCCATCCATTCTCCAAATCTAGCATTCTTCTTTGGATCAAACGCCATTTTCTCTCTTCACTCTTCACTCTTCACCTCCAAAAACCTCTTCTTCTTCTTCTTTCTTCTCTCTCTTCCCATTTCACCTATTCCTGCACCTTGTTACATCTTTATGCAAACCGTTAAAGTTAAACTTCTTCTCTGACTAGCTGCTGCTTCCCTTCTCTCTCTCTCTCTCTCTCTCTCTTTCTTAAGAGGGTTTGCTTCGGTCTCACAGAAACCAGGTTGGTCTTTTCTGCTTCTTTTACTCATACTCTCTCTCAACAGCTGTTCTTAAATATACTAATTTTGGTGGGGTTCCTGTTTTGAACTCACTTTGGAGTTTAACTGAATTGTTATGTACTGAAGTATTAATTTTTTTTTTCTAGTACTGGTAATGATCTTGTCAGGTACAAGGTCCTTAATGGTTCCTCAAGTGGTTGTGATTCTTCTATTTCTTCTTCTATTTTTCAGACCCAGATCTCGGTTCTACCCACCCACTGTTGGGCTGCTTCTACAAAGCCTTTAATTTTGTTAATTTCTTGCCTTAAATGGGTCGTTTACATTTTTCTTTTTCTGTATTTTCTCTTCCAGTCCCCTCTTTTATCTTGTTTGATTCCGAGACTTTCTGATATGAACTTGTTCTAGTATGTTCGCCTGGTGCTTGGGGAAATGACTGGTCTTTTAGTCTACAACATCTTTGGGTGCTTAATTGTAGTTTGTAGTTGAAAAATTACTGAGATTCATACAAATGCACCGAATTCAATAATATCTATGGATACCAATTTATAAACTGTTGGTAGATCTGGCTAGAATATGCTGCTAACTGTTCTTGGAAAGCATACCAAAGTACCTACTTTCAGAAACTTATGTTTTGACTATCCTCAATTCCTTTGTCACTTCCCCTTATCCAAAGAGTAGTGTTTCTCTCTTGATCTTCTCTCTCTCTCTCTCTACTTATATCCCATGCTTTTGCATTATTCTTCAGATTATGAATCTTCTCGAGCATATTGAGTTAGTCTTCATACTTGGTCTAATATTCTTTCTTACAGAATATTTGGCAATTTTTCTTTAGTTCTTAATGTTTGATGTTCTGGTGTAATCTCCAAGCAGGTCCTGATTACACTTTCTATGTCTCGTAAACGTGCCTTGTTTTTCATTTTTGTTATGTTGTTGAATGATTACATTAAAGCAAGCTGATTTTATTGTTACATGACAAATCAACTTGAAAGAACTCCTGGGGTTTGGTTTGAGCTTTTAATGGAGAGTGATAATTTGGTTGCAGGCGTTCTCGATAGATTGCCACCATGATAAAGCAAATTCTTAGCAAATTGCCAAAGAAGGTGCCAAAATCTGACTCATCAGATTCTTCAAGGAGTGACTCTAGCAATTCTACAAGTTTTGGGAATGTTTTTCAGTGTACAAATGTTGGAAGCACCATTTCAAGCAAATTAAATGTCGTGAAGAGGGTATCTTCGGTTGTTTTCCCTGCAAGCATGAGTGCTGGAGTGGAAGCAGTCGACCCGTGTCTGTCCTTCAAAGATGTTTCAAACACACAGAAGCAAAGCCTGTTCATTAGTAAGTTAAACCTTTGCTGCAAAGTCTATGACATGAGTGATCCTGACAAGAACAGTACAGAGCAAGATCTCAAACGACAAACGCTGTTGGAGCTTGTTGATTTTGTTTCTTCTGGATCTGTCAAGTTCACAGAACCAGCAATCGCGGCTTTGTGTAAAATGTGTGCAACTAATTTGTTCAGGGTTTTCCCACCTAAATTTCGAACAAGTAGTGGTGGTGGAGAAACAGAAGACGAGGAACCAATGTTTGATCCTGCCTGGTCTCACTTGCAAGTTGTTTACGATCTACTACTCCAATTCATCAACTATAACTCTCTTGATGTGAAGGTGGCAAAAGCACATATAGATCATGCTTTCATTTTAAGATTACTTGACCTCTTCGATTCTGAGGACCCCAGAGAAAGGGATTGCTTGAAAACAATTCTGCATAGAATCTATGGGAAATTCATGGTTCACAGGCCTTTCATACGGAAATCCGTTAGCAACATCATCTACCGCTTTGTTTTTGAGACGGAGCGGCATAACGGGATCGCAGAGATGCTTGAGATTTTTGGGAGTGTGATCAGTGGATTTGCCTTGCCATTGAAGGAAGAGCATAAGATATTTTTGTGGAGGGCTTTAATTCCTCTGCACAAACCTAAATCCGTTGGCATTTACCACCAGCAGTTAACATATTGTGTTGTACAGTTCATAGAGAAGGATCAAAGACTGGCCAGCTCGGTGATAAAGGGACTATTGAAGTACTGGCCAGTAACAAATAGCCAAAAGGAGCTCATGTTCATCAGTGAGTTGGAAGAGATTTTGGAAATGACTAGCATGGCTGAGTTTCAGAAGATCATGATCCCTCTCTTTCGACGAATGGCTCACTGCCTCAACAGTTCTCATTATCAGGTACTTTTTTCTACACTGCTTCTAAACAGATGATGAAATGGTTGTGTTTTTGGTATGATTGTTTATTGATGCCTTGATGATAATATTCAGGTGGCTGAACGAGCACATTTGCTATGGAACAATGAGCACATTCTGAATCTGATAACGCAAAACCGACAGGTGATTCTGCCTCTGGTGTTCTCAGCACTTGTACATAATGCTCAAAGTCACTGGAACCAAGCAGTGCTGAATCTGACTCAGAACATAAGGAAGATGCTGTCTCAGATGGACGAGGAGTTGGTACTGGCATGCCAACGCAGGATTGAAGAAGAAGATTCAGCTGCAAGTGCTGCAGCTGAGAGGAGAAGACTAACATGGGAACGCCTAGAAGCTGCTGCTTCTGCTGCTGCTGCTGCCAGTGTTCAATCTTCTTCTGTAGGTGGTTTAGTCCCAGTAAAATCTGCTACATGCTCAGTGGCATGCTAAGCTAATTAATTGGTTTGAGTTATGATATGATATTATGATGATTATGTAAGCCTAATTAAGCTTCTAATTAAAATTACATAATAGTGGTGTGGTTCTTGAGTTTTTATTTATCTGTGCCATTTTATTGTTGGCACAATAGGGTATGTACGTACGTATGTTTGTTTGTATGTATACAAATACATACTTACTAGCCTCAAAAATTGTGGTGACTGAGGGAGGAGTGTTGCATAATGCATAATGGTTAATGGTTAGAAAGGTTGGTTATTTGAATTGAGAAAAAAGAAAGAAAGTAGGCAGTGATATTTGATTGTGTTATTATTATTTAACATTATTGTTTTGTTGTTAGGAGTAGCAGAGAACAGAGCAGAGAAAGCATAGCAGAGAGAGAGCATGTGTGTGTCGGTGGGTTATTCGTGCGTGCAATTATTTGCAGTGTCAGCACCGTAACCCTGACTCTTTTTTCAGTTTTCTTACTTCCTGGTCCCACTCTATTCTATTCTATGCCTCTCTCCCTATAATGCCAAGTTAAAACCAAAAAAGTTACATCTATTTTTACCTGCTCCACTTACTCTATTTTCCTTCTCTTTTTCATCAAAAATCTCTCTATTTTCTCTTATTTTTAAAAGATTTCATATTTGTATAAAATAATCAGACAAAGTGAGTTTTGATAAATGAGTCACCCACATGACACACATTACTTAACAGAGGCAAAAGATTGACCTCTTTGGCGGGGAATGATGTAAACCTCTACTTTAACCCATGCAAAGTCTACACAGGGATTACTTAATTATAGTATTTTTATTTTTATGCTTAAATTCTAAAATTCAACTTTATCTTAATCTCTTCTTCAGATACTTATACAATTTTTTTTATTACTGTAATAAAATAACAAGTTTCATAGCTATCTGTATGAAGAAAATGGAGTAAAAGTAGTGTTGATGTTTTATTTTTGATGGCAAGCTTCTAATTACGTGGTTAATGGGATATGTTTATGTCTTACTTACCTACTGCAAGCAACGAAGCTCAAAAAGTTGACTTTAGATTTAATGCGTTCACCCTTTACGCCACTGTTATCAGTCTCCTCTTTGGTTTGGACTAATCAATATTCAACTCTCTTTTTCAACAATTAATGTCATAACTTTTGCATCACAGATATGGAAGTTTTTGACTTTAAGGACTCACAATTTAATATGTTCACAGATTTCCTTTTCTGCCATTACATACACTCTTCACATTTGGTATTTGGTGTCCATTGTTATCTTCTAACATAACATCAACACTGTTTGATTCCACAAAAGTAAGATTAATCTCCCAGAATATAAAACATTGGTTGAAGGAGAAATTCTATATCAAATACTTTTCGGTTCACATAAATAGAATCAAACACTTGTCATATACTTAAAGAGTCTCAACTTTTAGTTGCTTGTGTATCACACCTTCTTGATATAACTTACTAATACTATTATATCTTAATTAATACCAAGTTTACACAGCATCTGTAAAAAAAACACAAATTTATATAGTCGTTACTATTTTCATATTAAATGAAATATATCAAGATAACACATGGATTCATAGTTTAGAAAAATATATCAAGGAGTTATAATTTAATACACTTTAGTCATTGGCTTAAATAACAAATTTTACACGAGGGAATCTTGGTTAAGAGTTTACAACTTTGTCAGCTACCAAACATCCAAATTCTAAATTTATTAGAAAAATATTTTTTACATATATCTTAATCCTTCAAAACAAAAAAAAAAAAAAAAAACTATTTCTTGTGTCTAAGTTTAACTTGTAGATAAATAAATAATATTTATTTATAAAGTTAATTAAAATTAAAATAAAAGGTTCATAACTTTTCAAGCAATAAAAGTTATAGAAACAATAACCGTGAGGAATTAGAAAATAGTTTAAGAGTGATAATTATTTTATAGATGACTCTCTATTATTATATTATTAAAAGATCAAATTATAACTATAAATTTCTAGTAGTCAAGTTTTGGTATATAAAAATCATCATATCTTTATTTTTTTTTTTTCCAATTCTTCTTTGTCATCTTTCTTTAAGATTCAGACTTATTCTTCATCTCTTTGAATATATGAATCCACCTTAGTATTTTTGGCATATAGGACGACACAACTAACTCATCAAAAGTATCACTACTACAAGTTGAGCATTTGATGATGGTTAAAATAGACATGTGAAGATTCAATATTCGTTATTTTAACTGTCGTTAAAAGTTCAAAAAAAATAACGATGGTTGTGAGAGTCGTCGTCAAAGCGTAAAATAACGACAGTCAATGAGAATTGTCGTTCAAAGTAGAAAAAAAAACTCATGAAACAACAACAATTATTTTACACAACTGTCATTAAAAGTGTATGTGTGTGTGTGTTTTTTTTTTAATTCATATTTGTATTTTTGAAACCCACAATTTCGGCATGATTTTTTAGATTGTGTGAGGAGCACATGTGGTGTTAGGATTATGGGAGGGAGCTAGTTATTTAAATAGATTGTGTGATTTTGTTGAGAACATATGAATTTCTTATTTATGATATTTGCGGGGAGATGATTGAAGTAAATTTGTTGGTTATGTTGTTGCTATGTTGAATTAGGGCATTTTAATGTGAACGAAATGAGTCATATTTGAGAGTAGATATACCAATTTGGATTGAATTGGCTCTTGTTGATTTTTGTTGAATTGAATTCATTGCTAATGTGGTTGAAAAATAGATAAAAAAAAATACCTTTTAGAGCCAATTATTTAAACTGGTATATTTTGAAGGTTTTTAGTTTTATACAGACTCCCTAAGCGAGCCAAACCTTTGTTGTGCGAAAAATGAAAGGCTTGTAATCCATTGAGATCTAGATGCTCAACTCATCAAACAAGTATAATAAAATAGGCTTGGTCACTGGGTGAGAGGAACAATCACTAAGAGAGCGAAATAGTCGCTTGATGAATTTTTATTTTTAAGAATCTAGTAGCTAAGGGGGATCGTCGAACAAGGCTGACTTACCGAGCAAAAATGTGAATTTTTTTTCTCCAGTTGATGGTTATTGGGCGAGCCAGTTCCTTGTTGGACGAAAATCTATGTTAGAAAATTCATAGAGCTTATATGAAATTCATAGAGCTTCCATGTTAGAATTCTTTTTTATTTTGAATGAATAAAATAAATATAATAAATGTTTAATTTTAAAAAATAACATTTAAGATTTTGATAATTATTATTATAACAAAATAATTTTTACATAAAAAAAATATCATGTCAAAAATATATTTATGAATTTATAAATATTAAAATATGAATTTAAATGAGAGCAGTAACTCATGAAATTTTTATCATTTATATCAGGTAATAAAAATTTTTATTTAATTTTATTTATTCAACATTATTCATCTATAAAGAGAATTGGTAATTTCAAATTTTCCTTCAATTTGTTTGAGTGAATTGGTTTTGTGCTCAGCATAGTCAATCAAAGCATCCTACATTCACAGAAGGAACAGATATTAATTGAATGGCAGTTGGCACAAAGGAAACTTAGTTGATAAGAAAAAGTGAAATGAAAATAACAAATCCCCCTTTTGGTACCCATAAATTGCTTCATTTGTGCATAGCTTCATCATCTTCAACATTTAACTTCAACCACACACACATAAGGGGAGAAAAAATGTATGCACCTGCACAGTACCAAGAACCAAGTTATGTGGAACACGTTCGCAGACGCCACCAAGAAAAGGGATTCCTTTACGCTTGGTTTGTTTGCATACTTATCATTCTTGCTTTTGTTGTTAAATTTTTTGTTATCATTGCTCTTCTCACTCTACCACATACATCATTCAATTTTCATCATGTTGCTCTCATTCTTCTCGACACTTCATAATTCCCTTTTCCTTTCACAGTGTGCACTGTTATCAATTTCATTTTGTTTTTTGCTGTCATTTTTTGACTGGTGGAGATTTTCATTGGGATTTGCACCTGCAGTTTCTTTGCCTTGTGCTGCTGCTTCTGCTGCTATGAAACCTGTGAGTGCTGTTTGGATGTGTTATGTTGCTGCTGCCCCTAGATATAAGGGTCACCATCCCCTGTAAAAGTCCTATGAAAATATTATCATCATATACTTCCTTCTCTGTGTATCTATCTAAAAGTAATAATTACATAGATGAACATGAGACTTTCTGATATGAGTGTGTTACTTTTGACTTATGGTTGTGATCAAAATTACTTTATGATCAAGGAGGCATAGACCTAACAAGTACCATTTATTTTCTCTGTTTGTTGAATATTTTAATTTGGCGCAAGTTACTCTGGTGATAATGTAATGGTTATAAATGAAGAATAAACTATGAATATTTTGGGGACCCTTTATCGTGTTATGTTGTCGGCAAAAGGCGTGGTGATTCTAGTGCAGAGTGATGAAATGGAGCCCTCTTGGGGTCCAAATTTGAATAGGCATGGTATTCAACAGTTTCTATGAGTTCATCTTTGAATTTACATATAATGGTGGCCACAACAATGCTTATTTGTTTTTTTACCAGAAAAGTAAAGCAAAACCCTTATAAAGTTTATCAAGAAGTTATATTTAGATGTTCTGTCCCATGCATGCATGCATGCATGCCTATGAGAGTAATGTGGATAAAACATCTTCAAATGTCGAAAACTGAATAACATATTAATGTAGTTGGAGGAAGTACATAAGGGTGTGTTTGTTTCTTGGTTTTTAAAAATTATATTTTAGATTAAGAGTAAGAAAAGAAGATGAAAAATACGATAATAAAAAATTGATTGTCAAGAAATAAAAATAACCCGGAGAAGTCCTGTCTTTTTTGTAATTTTGAAAATTAAAATGGACATAAATTTTATTAAAATATTACTCTTTTTAAACGTTTTAAATATCTCTTTTTTAAAATAGATAGTATCTTTTAAGAGGTAAGAATCTACTATATATTTTAGGGTAGGTAAGTAAGTAGAGTGAGTGGTGAGGTTTGATTTGAAATGTTAAGTGAGGTCCATGAAAAGCGTTAGTGTTGATGGATTTAAGAGAATCAGAATGTAAAGTTTGGGTTTGGTTAGGCCAACTATAATGGATTTAGGGTGAAGATTGAGAAAATTGAGCAAGTACGAAAAACCCATGATCACTCTAAGCAAAAGGTCATTGCAACCCTGAAACAATCAAGTTTTTGTATTGCTAAAAGTTAAGTTTTTTTTTTTGTATTGCTAATAGGTTGAGAGTCTGGAACAATGGAACTCTAACATCTTCCTATGACTTTTCCTTCGAACATACTTATCTATTCTGAAACGTTCCTGTTAGAATTTCGAAAACATGATTCTCAAGAGAAATTTTTCGACAGAGAATTTCTAAAAATAAGATTTTAAGAATAAATTTCTCATAACATATAAAATGCATTACAAAATAAGTTTTTTGGAAACATATGTAATACATATCAAAAATGTTTTTTAAATAAACATTCTAGAACAAGGTTTTTATTTCAGTTTTTTTTTTTCTTTCTCTAGAAGAGTGCAGTTAAAAATAGGAAATCAAAAGTATAAACCATATCTCATTTAAGCCACTAGCATTATAATTGGGCTCATAACAATTTAGTTGTTGAAATGAAGTTTTGTGTTGATCCACATTCGGACGAGTTCTGCTATATCTCGTTAAACCTATTCTAGCTATATACATCAATACTAGGTGCACCACAATAACCAACCATTGTTTGTTTGATATGGACTATAAATAATAAACTAACATATGCTAAAAATGTCGTGTGCTCTAGAATCAGACACGGTTGTGAATCAAATGTTGATGCAATCCACATTAGACGAATGAGAATACAGAACTAACAGTCTAACACCAGAGTCACAAGTTTTTGAACTCTGTGACCTTTTGGCCACAATAGCTTCTTTTGATGACTTCAGAAAATGTACCAACAAGCGATTGCGGTAAAAAATGAGGTCAGCAGTATTGATACAAAATTCACTGCATTATTGTCAAGAACATTGGAACCAGAAATCTTTTTCACTGTTGGTCCTGGCTTTCCAACAACCTGCAAGATGGTGTGAGAAATTTCTCAATGCAACAACATAGAAATTCATGTGAAGAATATTCTTTATAGGTGGTGTAAGAAAATTTACCTTGCGGCGAACAGAACAAAATCCACTGAATTGTAATGTTGCACCTAAGAGAGAGTCAATGAGACTTCCACATAGTCCTGCAAGGGTAGCAATGGGTAAGACCAGTAGTTGCTTAAAAGCTGCACTGGATTCACATCTTGTAGTTGAGAAACCCAGAAGAACAAATGACAATCCAATCACGCTTCCAGCTGCTGCAGCTGCGAGAATTCCTGTTTTTGTCACACCACCATTTGTACCTTTCTTCACATGCTGATAATCAAAACAAATGAATTTGTAACCACATGCCTTTTACACGGATGCCATAAGAACAGAATGTGAGAAATAATTTAGGGAGGCTCAGAATCTTAAAATCCCTTTGAGGTTTCAAACCTCACAAATAAACTTCACGAATTTGTCATTTCTAGGAACAGAACTGATATGGGTGTTACAATAACATCCCTATTCATGACATAATAAGGGTAGGGTTGTTACGTTATCCTGCAATGTGAATGTTAATGACATTGTAACATCATGCTCACTCACCCTTACGTGCTTCCAATGCCCCACCAAGCATAGCCTCCGGTTATACTCACTTCCATCACTCATGAAATGGTTAGGTTGAATATTTGACAAAAGTCGTATTTTTCCCTCACTAACCTATTTTTGGTCTCAATTTAGTCCCTCCAGTAAGCAAGTTTCACATTTAATCTTCAATTCCATAGCAACTTGAGCCAGTGAGCCAGATGGAATAACTAGCTATCATCATTAGACTCATATGATACAGTGTCCATCTAGTACATGTCACCCTATTTACCAATTTATCACTAACATAAAGCTAAGCTTAACCTTGTAAAGACCATTCTAATAATATATCAGATTGAGGCTAAATTTGGCTACTTTCCGTATTTCTCAGAATCAGGTGGTCCATGGAGGGACTGATAGGTTTGAATTTGATCTGAGAGCGACTAGATTGTAAAAAAGTTATCAACAAAAGATTAAACTGAGAGCCAAAACATTACCGATCTAGGAAGCACGGATTAAACATGGGCCAAGGGATATGACAAAAATTTAGAAATTGGAAGACACAACATGGGCATAGTGCAACATATAAAACTAGCATTTAAGTACAAATCTTTAACTAAAAGATAAAACCAACGTTTTAAAAGTTAGCATCAACTAATAAAATTCTATCGTAGTACTTTTGTTTGTATTTGTATCAAAAGTACAAAAACTGCAGAATGAAGTTAGGAGAACACACACAAGTCTCCATTTGTGTTGAATAAGGGAGTGTGTCTGACACGGTTAGGATAAGTAACAGAAATTAATGATGGACCAAAATTGAATTTTAATCCAAATTGAACAAGGGTGACTTTCAAGAAAATGGCCAAGATTATGGGAAATGGAGCTTGTAACATCAACCAAACACATTAATTGAGCAAATTCCTGAGACTTAATGACAAAACATTCATGAATAAGTTGAACTAAAGAAGAAAACACCAAAATGGACAGAATGGACAGAATGATCAAAGAATAAAGGACTTTGACCAAGACACTATTCACCTTGAAGGTTGTGATTAGACGGGGCTTATCCTCACTGAGAATTCCAAGCTCCGAAGACCAAGTATCCCCATTGCAACAGGAATAATGGCCGATAACAGCACCAATGAGAGCCGTGATCAAAGGTGAGTCTTTAGAGTTCAAGCATTTATCCTGGCCTTCAGTAAGCACCCATATAGCTATAACCAGAACCGAGGCAATGCCACTATTGGCCAGAACTTGTATCCTGAAAATAAGAAAAACAAGGAAACTTTAGTCAAAAGGAAGACAAAAACTTAGTGTGGATAAAGTTGGGATCCTCGTACACACAGGTAAAAACTAAAATGACAAACTTTTATGTGAAAGATTTGATAGAAAAAGAAAAAACCCATCCTAAACTCAGTGACATCAAAGAAATATCTCAATCATCGTATGGGTAATTCCATAACATAATTCATTCAAATAAAGGCAGCAATCATTCCTAACTTACAAAAACACACAACCAGTTGACCTTTCAAAAAGATATACTCAGAATCAAAAAGCTGCAAGCAGACAAAAAAGTAAGAACTCACCAGTTTCTTTGTCCACCTTGTTTGAATTCAGGATCGAGTGTTCGCTTCTTATCCTCTCCAAACTTTGTGAGAGTGGACGAAGAAAAGAAGAAGGCAAGCAGCACAGCCCCAAACCTTGACGACCCACAAACGAATGGAACAGAAAGATTATTTTTTGGGGCCACCCAGAAGAAAAGAGAGGAGAAGGGTGAAGAAGAATAACCTGTATCCCACAAAAATGTGAAGAGCCATGACGAAGAACCCTGCAATAGCGCCAGAATTGCTGAGGGATTTCTTCCGGTGAGCTCTGAATGCGATTACGAACGCAATGAAGATAGCCACAGAGAGTTGAAAAAACCAATCCATTTGAAATTAGAAATTGGTGTTCAGGGAGTTGATTTTAGAACATAACTGTGTAACTATTTGATGAAACTATTCACAGTGTTGTACTTAGAGTGGCTGGTCACTCTCATTGCACAACCACCGTTCACCACCAGATTTAGCTTCTCTCACAGAATCTTTTCATTTTATAAATAATATCATAACAAAAATAAATTGAAACGGGTTATAATTAATTTAAAATTATATAACATTTAAAAATCTTATTAATTATAATTTTAAATTTTGACAAAAATATTTTATTCTATCTTAATTTTAAGTAATTGATATTTTAATAACAAGTGTATAATATGGCGTGAAAATTTTCAGGTTGGTATTTCTTTTATAGATAAATGTGACTCTGTATATCCTATGGAAACTTAATTAAGCTTTGTCATTATTACCTTATCATATGAATATTAAATAAATTAATTGATATTTGTTTGATTAATAATTTTAAATTTGAATATTAAATGCAGATATATCTTAAATTGAAAAAATTATCATTTATTTATAAAATGGTTATTAAACTGAAAACAGATTTCTTTTTCACTTTCATATTTTTTTTCCTATAAATATAAAAATCTCAATTTTTCTCATATTAAATATGTTTTTGGTGCCTTAACTTTTTAGTAAAAATTAGAATTAGTCCGTCTTCGAAACCTGATCAAATTTAGTCCATCAATTTTAGAAGTACGTAAATTTAGTTCTTTTAACCCAATTGTGTTAAATTTATTTGACATTTCGAACACATTTCATGATAGCATTTGAGTTGTTTATAATATTTAACATAATTCCACCTCAACGTTAGTTGAATGTTAGCTAAAAAATGTGTTCGAAATGTCAAACAAACTTAACAAAATTTGGTTAAAATAACTAAATTCACACATTTTTAGAGTTGGAGGACTGAATTGGGTCTAAGTTTCAAAGAGGGACTAATTACAATTTTCACTTAAAGTTGAGGGACAAAAACATATTTAACCTCGTAAAAAACTATTTTAAGGTGTTAAGATTCATTATTCTTACACATTCACATACATAATATAGTATGATACTGACTTTAATCCATGAGAGATCCAATGAGAATGTGTTATTTAATATCTATTTTCTAACCTTTTTTTCTCAATTTATCTCTTTGTCTTTCTTTCTTCTCTCAGGATTTCTTTCTTGATAATTTAATGTGAAAAAACTTTATTTCTAGAGATAGAACCTTAATCTCATTTCATAACCCAATGTCCATTGAACTTTATTTTATTTTATTATAATTTTCTATAATAATCAATAAGTCTTTATATTTTATTAAATTACATTTGGATCCATCATAATATTTTGAATGAGTCACATACTATAATTAATCCGTGAATCAATTCTAACAAGATTATTTTGTTATTGTCATTGTCACCGTTGTCAATTGGGGTTAGAAAAATTCTTATCGACCAATAAAGCTCGACAAATGTTTTATATTGGTAAACATTTCAATGACTTGACATCCCCTCAACTCTCATGCAAGAGAACCAGTTCACACCGAGGATTGTATTGACTTACTTAAAAATTTTGACTAAAGTGAAGCATAGTGAACTCTCAAAATTTAGTACATATTGGTGGAAGCTGACACCTCATACAACGCTTTGATTGGATGTCATACTCTCAATTAGCTCGGAGCCATTTTTTCGACTACAAGCATAGCAATGGAGTTTCCTCTAGAAAAAGTAACTATAATAATGGTGTATGCGGACCTTAAAGCAGCAAGGGAGATACATAATAATGTTCTTACGGGGAATCAGTGTAAATCTTCTGGAATGAAGTAGGAAGATTGACCTTCAAGTTATAAACAAAGATTCTTTGGCATTGAGATGTAGCATAAGAAAACTATGACTATATGAGAGAGGGTATAATAATTAAATGAGTATTTTTTATAGAACTGCATTATATTTATAAGTCTTTTTGGATTGACCAAGTAAAAGATATAAAAGAAAAATCATTTTTTATATATATATATATATATATATATATATATATGGAATTACAATATATTTAGTTGATGTTATATTACTTGATTAACTATTGTATTATACAATTGTATTTTATTAAATATTATTATATAATTCGGATATGGGAGACACGTCTACCATTCATTCTCATTTTTGTTGAAAGGAAAGTATTATTGATTAAATATTATATTATACAATTGTATTTCATTAAATATTATTCTATAATTCGGATATGGGGGAGAAACGTCTACTATTCATTCTCATTTTTGTTGAAAGGAAAGTGTTCATATATGTCCTATAAAAATCACAGTTCACGATTGAGAATTTTTATTTTATTTTCTATGATTTACTTATTTTGCTCAAAACATAGTTTGAGTTTGAGAGTATGAATCATATAATAAACTAGATTCTCTCGTATTCGCTTCTTCTATGAAACACAGTTTTTAGGAGTAGGCAAGTTAAAAATCTTGTAATCAAACCATATTCTTGCTTTCTAAAATAGAAGTGTTATAATGGACAACACAAGTTCATAATCTAACCTAGTACAAGTAAAAAAAAAAATCTAATTTTAAATTAAAAAACATTATTTTCCAAGTGAATAAAAATAAATAAATCAGATTATTTTGTAATTTGAAAATAAAAACACTTTATTTGATTGCTGATTAATTTTAGTTTGATGGCTGGTAAAAGTCCAATAAACTAAAATGCTTGAAGACTTACCACATTTCCAAACATAAGTAAAATAAAATTTATCCACTTAATAAGGATCTAAACAGTGTTATTTTCAGTTTTAAAATCTTTCTCAAATGTTACCCATACATAGTTAAATTGATATTGATGACGCATTGGAAAAAAAAAATCTTCAGGTTTCTATTAAAATTTTTAATCAATTTCTCAATGTTCAAAAATTTGTTCGATTTCTGTATTATTAAATTATTAAAAATTTTAATAATAATTTTTTGTTTTAAAAAGTAATTTCAAAAACCTTCTAAACATTCACATCACACTGTGTTATTTTATGTTTTCCAAAGCTTTCCCAGAAACTAAAAAGACCATTTTACCGCTATGTTTAATTATTATAGAATGCTTCCCATCAATTCATCTAAATTTAAAAAAGATGATCTAATCAAACTTATTATAAATAAATATCTTACTTTGCAAGGTTGTGGTCAGGGTGAGCTTAAGTAAATTCATTATTTAACTCGATAAAAAAATCTCGCATTACGTTAGGTATGATTTTTAATTTTTTTATTACATTAAAATAATTTTTAAACAAATATTATATTATTTAATATTTGAATGATTAAGCAATTTAATGTTTCAAAATACTTATTTATTGAATTGAATATATAACCAAGGGAATTAAAGAATAGTTTAGATTATTATTATTATTATTATTATTATTATAATAATTATTATTATTTAATAACTGGTCAATTTTAGGTTTCGATATTAAATGCTCTTATCCAACCCATAAGAAATCGAGTCAAATTGGATTAGATTAAGTTTGATCAAATCTACAAAAAAAAGAAATCAACTTAATTAATTTGAATCGTTTCATCTCAACGAACATGCATGTCATTCGTTACAAATTTAATCATATTAAACTGAAATTACAAGTTTATATTTAACCTAAATTATAAATTACCAAAACTAATCTCATTCTAACTCGTTTTTCTTCTTCTAGTCTTACAATATTTTTTTATCATTGAAGTAATCGTAATTCACATTGAGTTAGGTTGGTCAATTTCTTCCCAACCACTCTTCTAAATAAAGTTTACACTTTTTAAGATTTTCTTTTTTCAAACTCTGCCTCAATCATATCAGATATTATTTTAGAATTTTATGTTCATATTTAATTTTTCTTTTTTTTAGTTTTTACCTATCCACTACATCAAATAACTCATGTAAAGCTTGATTTTATATGCAGATGTTATGTGTATTTAATATGTACCTGAATTTATATAAGAACCTATATCTTTAAATCAGAACCGAGTATATTGGTTGAACCATTATCTCTCGGAATACACTGTTTTTCTGAATTTCTCAAAAAAAAAAATCTCTAAAATCAAAGCCTTCTTAGAAGGTTCTTTCTAATTTAAAAAATTTGAAATCTTTTAAATATATTTCCACAAACATAATAGTTTTGTTTATTGTTTAAATGCAAATATTTTTTCTTCTTTTGGGTCTGAGCATGCAGCTATAGAGCTCGTATAAGTTGGGCCATGGATCCATGAAATTAGAACCACTGTTGACCAAGAAATTTAACCTCATTCTTTAGGTAATTACTTTCGGCACCATGTCGTACACCCAACATTTCTGGAATTTATTTTCGGAATACAGTAAATAATTCGATTTCCTTTTCCAAAGAGCAAACGTTTCTTCCTTTTATAGAAATCAGTTTTCGGAAACATTTTGATGGGGTTTCGAGAACAAATTTGATGGAGTGCAAGAAGTAATTGTAATTAGGGATGGCAATAAGACAAGTTGAAAACGGGTTTTGTTATCCCATGTTCTCATCTTTAGAAAAAAATTCAGCCTCATCCATATATACAGGGTATTAAATTTTGTTTCATACTCATTTCTATCAGATAATGGGTATATACTCGTAATCATATTTATACTTATTTTCTTATTGTTTTCATATCAATTAATTAATTTTATTAAAATAATACAAAATTATTGTTAAAGAAACATAATATTATCACATATTTGATATTAAAAGAAGGGTTATCTCTTCAATATCAAATATTTAGAAAGAAACTATAATTGTATATATTTCAATTATATACACTTTAAATTAGAATACCAAATAAAATTTCATGAAAATCAAAACATTTATCAAATTTTATAACACTAATGAAACCTAGCTAATAAAATATAGAAATATTAAAAAATATATAAAAAAAATATTCAAATTAAAAAATATTTTAAATGTCTGTTTACTTTAATTTTTTGTATTAAAATGAAATCTCTTATTTCATATTGAGCGTTGTGAAGTTTGAGTTAAATGATTATTTTGGAGAGTGTGGGTACTCGGAGTTAAAGGGCATGAGAGAGTTGTGTATGTGTCTCCCTGTGTTTATTTTATTTCTCTATTAATAAAGTGATTCTCAGGTTTTTCCCTAACATATATACCAATAAAAGTTATAATACATCACCTTATCAAAATCACAAATAATAAAGATTAAACTAATAATAATGGAATTTTAACATAGATAATTCCATTTTTTGAACTTCAATACATTTTGAATGGTGATAAAAAAAATCATGACAATTACATTAAATTATTATATTATAACAAATAAAATTTATTTATATAATCAATATTGATAAAATTACATGATGATAATGAGTTATAAAATAAAAATAATTATATAAAAAATATCAAAATAGTGTTCTACATGATAAAAATAAATAACGAATAAAAATATTAAAAAATATATATCAAATGTGTGTCTTAGAAACAATTTGAGATACCATGAAATGAAATCGCACAAAGGTAAACAAATGTATAATTAAGGGTATGATAAGATGAGACATACTGTAGATCTAAGAAAATTTTTTAAATATTAACATAGTCGTTGGTTGAGAGATAACATAAATTGTTTTAGCAAAAAAAAAAAGTTTTTCACATGTAAAAAAAAATAATGATGGAATAAAAAGGATAATTTTTTATACAACCTACTAAATGAAATATTTATGTTATTGAACACTTAAATTGAGAGGGTTAAACATTTTCATGCGAAAATAAAATATACAATAAATGAAGATATTAAAAAAATAGTAGAAATATTTAAATGTGAGAAATGAAAAAATATTTAATTGAAGTACATCATTTGAACACAATTGCATAATAAGACAAAAAATATCAATTAAAAAAATAAAAAAAAAAAAGTGTGTATTATATATATATATATATATATATATATATATATATATATATATATATATATATATGGTTACTTAATAGACTATGAGTATTTTTATAATTTAAACAGGAATGAAAAAATGACGGAAAGCGAGTATGAGAATGAGACAAAAATGTATAGTCATCCCCAATTTGAGTAATACTCACGAGGCGGGTTTATTTGTTACTCGTATATGTGATTCTTTTGTTACCCTTGAGTCCAAAAATGTTACATTTAATAAATAATAATAATTTTTTAATTACAAATTGACATCTTTGAGGAAATAAAAAATCATAAAAATATTTTTTATTACAATTCATAAAATAATTAAAAAATAATATTTAAGTGATAAAAAATATTTATAAAGTTTTACGAAAATAAAAAAGTGATGTTATTCTTATTAAAAAAAATTATTTATCATATTAAATAAATAATCATAAATATTATATTCACCTATGGTAAATAAGTGATTTTTAAATAATAAATCTTCTACTCACCTATCTCAAATAATTGATTTTTAAAAGAAATTTGACCAATTTCATTTTCAAAAGTGTTTTTATACAATTAATTTTTAAAACTAGACTAAACACGAGGAATGCATTTTCGTAATTTAGAAAAATAGGAAAGTTGATTAGATGTGAACAGTCACTCACAAAGTTTATGGCAAAGTCATTGATAGTTAATAGTTATGTAGTAAATAGAAGAAACTATACTTGTATATGTTTGACTTTATGGTATCGGTTTTATGAAATTTTTAAGTCAACTAAATCAGTTAATGTTTATTATTTTTTCTTAATATAAAATCTGAAGACAAATTCTAGTCATAACAATGGAAGAGTTGAAATTCAATGTTGCGGTGTGTTTATATTAAAGTTTAAAATTTAAAGATTTGATGATTATAAGTTTTGAGATGACATTTGATGTTTTCAACCATAATATATTAAGTTGATGATATGCAGTGTTGAAGATGTCATTTTTTGTGTTTGATTTATGATTTGAGTTGTAATTTCTTGTTTTAATTAGGTTGTAAGTACTTCATCAACCTTGATTTGATTATTTGTTGAGTTAGAAAGCTTTTAAAAGTAGTATGGAATCCTTTATGACTTGCTGTTTTAATACATAAAAATATATTTTATTCTATTAAAATGTTTTTATATTTGCTAGCAAAACAAGAAAGAACATTTTAATATATTAATATGGCATTTTAATAATATGTTAAAATCATTTAAAACTCAAACTTATCATGTTGATGCTATTTTAATTGATTAAAATAACTTTGTAATTGATTACAATCACTTAATCTCAATCTTACTTTGCTGGCTTTGTTTTATTATATTAAAACGACAGGTATTAATTTTATTAGAAGTAATTAAAATTAATGTCAATTAAAACATAGCTTTAATCTATTAAAACATACAAATAAAAAAATATATAATTATCTTATTTTATAACCATTTAACTTGAAATCAAAATCATTATTTTGTAGGTTTAATTAGTCAGATGATACTCATTCTCATTCAGATGTGTCAGTTTACTATCCGTTTTTAAAAAGTTGTTAATTGAATTCCAATTTTTGAAAAAATGCATGAATTAAGTCCCTTTCAAAAAAAAAGTATTAATGTGATATTAATATTTAAAATGATTTACTTACAAAATTAAGTATTGATATTTATATTATAATTTAGCGATAAAAGTTATAAATAGAGCTAACGTCGCTAATAATTTTCTTCTGAAAGAGACCTAAGTAAGACACTTTTTTAAAAGTTGGATCTCAATTGATATTTTCTTACAAGTTTAAAAACGAGTATTAAACTGACAGTTGGATACCACCGACTAATTTTTTTTTTTTTTAATATTTTAGTATTAAAACCAGACCATACTATTCACGTGACGTCAAGCTTACATAAGAGAAGCCAAAAAATTTATGTAAGATTCTTACAGTTCAATACTGCTTGTCCACGGTGTTGCGGATAAAATCGTAAACCATAAAAGATGAAATCACTTGCACCACAAAATCTTTGATTCTAACATTTTGTTTTCACATGGATATGTTATGTTTGCTTCAGCATGTCTTTACAGTGGTCCCATTCTCCTCATTCTTTCTATCTTCTTTTCTCCTTAATTATAACTTTAACTTTTATCCTAAGAAACGGTACATATAAATATTAAAAAAATGTCGATAAAAAAATCAATGTCAAAAAAAAAAAAAATCAATACAACTATAAAGTGTTAAATATGAAGTTTGTGGCTGCATCATGTCAGCTTTAAGGATTCTGTAAAGTTTTGTTTTAACTCCTGATATTTCGATCGATGCTATTTTCATTTTAGATATTCAAAAACACATTTTTATTATTAAAAAGAAATATCCTAAAAAACATATCCATCTAAAAAAACACCGAGGGACTAATTTGCATATCTGCCGCATTTGCTACGACAAAGAGCTAGTTTTTTAAAATGTAAAAAAGCCCAGTTCTTAACAAAAAGATCAGCAACAAAAAGTAGAAAAAAAAAAGTACGCATGGCACAAACGAGGAGGGAGATAAAACAAAAGTGAGAGAATCGGTGAAAAGGAATCAGAAAAGGCGACAAAGAAAACACTTCTAAGGTTTCTTCTTCTAAGAAATAAATAATAGGTTTTTTATTCGTTTTGATGGTTATATTTATTTTTTTATTGAATTAACATTACAATAAGAAAGAGAAATGAATATTGTGAAACTTTGCACAGACTGTGAAAGTGGGTTGGAGATGTTCTAAATTTGAAATACTATGTGTTAGTGACAGCTAGGAGGTTTAGATTTTCAACATAGTTTGATGCGAAAGGCTTAATTTTGTTGGTGATAGATAACACAGCTGTGGACAGCGATGTGTGATGAGAGTGTGCAGAATATAGAGAGAGACATGACAATGCATTTAATAGTTTGGTGAGTCTCTTGTAGTTTTGATTGACCGGTATTAATATTAAAGCATGGACTATGGTTTATAGAAAATAAGTGTGAGCAATAGGTCACCAAAATTTTGTGGCATTAGGGTTCCTACATTTTACGGTGGAGGGACTTCTCATTAATCAAACAATAACAATAAATACCCACCAACAATAATGGACTTCAATTTATCACTTCCCACACCCAAACACTTTTTTTATTAATATACTTAAACTATAGGGGAACCAATCAAATCTTTTTTTCATTATTAATATACTTAAAGCATAGGAGAATGAATGGGTAACTAATGTTAATGTTCAAAATCACTTTCGACTATAATATTAGTATTTAATTAATAACGATTAATTATTTTAAGGTTTAAATATGTATTTGGTTTCTATTTTTGTTATTTTTATTCAATTTGGTCATTATTTTCGTTTTGTGTTCAATTAAGTTCTCATTTTGTCAAATTTTAATTAATTTGGTCATTTTCAGGTGTTTAAATAATTAACGTTTTTGAACTGTATATGTCACGTGTTAACTCCTTATTATTTTTATTTTTTAAAATTTTATTTTTTTTAAGTCCTATATTTGTTATTCCGTTGTTTAAGTCCTATATTTTTTAAGATATAAATTATTTTTGTTGTTTGAGTCCTATATTTGTTATTTTAATTTCAGTTCCAAATTTTTTTAAAAAATTTCAATTTCATCCCTTCAAATTGAGATCAATTTTAATTTTTATATAAATGTTATAATGACATTTTTATTAAATATATTAATAATATTAAGTTTATTTAAATTTGTATTTTACATATTTAAATTAATTATAATGATATTTGTATTAAATATTTTAATAATATTAGGTTTAACAATATTTAAACTTATTTAAATATTTTTAACAAATATTTATTTAAAAATTTGAAATAAAATTTAAAAAAAGTTTAATGTAAAATATAAATTTAAATAAACTTAATATTGTTAAAAATATGTAATAGAAATACAATTTTTTAATAAAAATATAATTATAACATTCATATAAAAGTTAAATGTGGTCTCAATTTAAAAATTGGGACTGAAATCAAATCAAAATAATACAAGCATCACATTGAAATTCACACAATGATTGATATGTGTCACCATACTCACTTTACATGTGACACATATTTAGTGCAATTAATACGAAAAGGACTTAATTGTTACAAATTTTAAAAAATATGGACTCAATCGAAACTAATAAAAATCTGATGACTTATTTGAGATTTTAGTAAAAAACGAGAACCAAAGAAGTATTTTAACCTATAAATGATTATTGATTAACATCTTATATTATTTTTAAAAAATAATAATACTTATATAATTTATAATTGAAATCATTTTAGTACATTATGTATGAAAAAACATTACATCATAAAAATTTAAATGTTACATTTCATGTCATATTTGATAAAGGTTGAAATGAATTAATTCACTGAACAATTTATTAGTAAAGTAATTATTTGTCGTATAAAAACTTGTTATATAACATATTTTCTCGTGGACACATATATTCTTTAAACTTTAAAGCACTTTATTACACCAAATACACTTAAACAACAAATTTATTTAAAATTTATAACATTTTAGAAGTGTCGTCAAAGTGAGTCAGAACTCGTGGGCCAACCCTGTCCACCATGGACTTGGGTCGGATTGGGTTGATTTTTTTTTTATAAATTTCAATACGGGTTAATTTTTTTACCCGACCCACCAAGAACTTGGCTCACCCGGGTTGAATCCGTGGTGAGCCGGGTTGACCCACCAACCCATATGGTCACATACACTATGTTGAACTTTACAATGTTGGGTTGTTTTTTTAACCAAACACGTTAGCGAGTTGACAAATGAAAACCTAGCTTCAACTCCAAATAGATTGGGATAAAGAAGATGCTTTAAGAGATGAAATATTGTGGATTTATCCATTCAAGAGTCTAATATTATAGTTGGATAAATGATGGGAATGCTTTGATCTTAGATAGTAATTTGTTTGTTTGTTTTTTAATTTTGGTTTGTATTGGAGTTTAACATCATTTTGATTTGTATTTAGATTGTATTGAAGTTTATTTAAATTTTAATCCGAATTTTAATTTATGACTTAAGAAAAAAAAATATTTTATTTTAATTAAGTGGACTAGTGAATCAATCCGTTTAACCCACCAACCCGTGGTGGGCTGGGCCAAGTTCAAAATTTTTTGGCTCGCTTATAAGTGAGCCGGGTTGGGTTGGCCTACTAAGTGGCCAACCCGTAGTGGGTCGGGTCAGATTGGGCCAGACGACCCATTTTGACAGCTCTACATTTTATGATATATGATAAATTATATATATTTTTTATTAATACATATTACAATAAATTTTACAAATTTTCGATTCATTAATTTACAATAAATAATTACTAACCTTTTGATTTGATTTACAATGATTTTTAGTTGTGAATAAATTGGAATAAGCCTGAGTTAGTTATAAATGATTTTGGCTATACTTATTTATATATTGGTGTTATTAAATAGTAATAAATTTGATATAAACTTCAAACTTATTATATGTTTAGAATGTGGAAAAGGTTGTATAATTCTTGTATAAAATTTAAATAAGTTGAGTACATGTCAAAAGATAGACGTAGTGAGAGTGGGAAAAAAAAAAAATGCATACCGAAGTCAAAGGCTGATTCTGAACTAAGATTTTGATGTTAAAGTGTGTAGTGCATAAACAGCCAAACACATTGTGCAACCTCAAAAGTTCTCCATCCATTTATAAGAAACGCTTTACATTCATTATGTTGGAGACGGTTTTAAATACTTTTTCGGCAAACACTTGTCCAACAAGAAAAAATATGACGAATTAAGAAAGCAAAAAAAATATATATATTTCTTTTAAAAATTTAAAAATTGATTCATGCACAGAAGTTTTTTCGTCAGGAAATTAAATAGGGATTGTGATTGTATACGTAAAAAGTACAATAATGATATATGGAGGGTTCTGTTATAAAGGTGAAGCAATCCATGTGAATCACAAATAATGATCGATGTTAATGTGTACACATGCATCTTTGTTTGGAGAGCGGCATGATAGTGTAGATTTCTTATTGTATGATAAATGTGTTGTAAAGTGAACCTACAAAATCTCATCTAAATATAAATTCTTCATCTCACAGCAAAAAATAGTCAACCTTAATATATATTGAATTATTTAGTGTTGTCCTTAAAAGGGATTGTCTTGTTGTCCTCAGAGATGATGTCAATATTTTGATCGCAAGTTCAATAATATCACTTAGATCAACTAGCGCATTTTCGAGATATTGTTCGTTTTGAAATGTAGAACTTCGTCACGATTTTATCCTTAAAAGATACATAGAAGAGTGAAAGAAGAAATGAGTATTTAAACTGTGTCTAACCTGTATATTCTAAGTGATGTGAGATGATCGGATATACCGAAACAAAAGTCGTATAATGTTTTCAATGTCTGTAAAAAAGAGAATAAACATATAAAGTTACATATATTTAGTTGTCATATTTAAATTTAATTGATGGTTTAGTATTGCATATTATTTTCTCCCTATAAGATCTGATTCGTTTAGTAAGGATGTTCGTAAAACATAAATATTACGATTATAAGTCATGTTTAAATATATAAATTAGATTTTTAATTATTTATTTATTTGTTTTTAAAAATTTATAATTTTATAAAACTATTTTTCTTTATATTCTTTACTATTTATCTTTAACCTTTTTAAGTTGTTTTTGTATCTTTCTTAAATAGATCTCTCTAACTAATAGGTGGTCTCAATTAAATCAAACTTGATCAAATTTTATTTTATTTTTTTCTTGTTTGTAAATATTTTTATCTTTCTTTTTATGGTTATATGTTAGGGTTTACAGGTTCTCCAAGTCGAGAACGTTTATTCTAATTGTTCTAACTCCTAATCATTACTATATAGTAGAATTTTTGAAATAATTGAGTTTTTAATTCTTTCTCTCAATTTGAGTGGTTATTTGGGAGAGAAACAATTATTGGATAGGGCAAACTGAATTATGATTGGACATTGTTTGTATTTCGTTAAAGTAAATTAAACTTATATGTTAAACATTAACTGCATCATGATTGACTTTTAATAGGGTGTTAATTTTTAATAATGAAAATTTTGGTGGAATTAAGAGTTTGTAGATTATATTTTAATTGGTTGATGCTATTGTGATTTTGATTGTACAAATATGGTGGTGTGTTGACAAATATTGATTAAAAGATTTTGATGATGATAAAGATGTCGAAGAGAACGCTTGAAGATATTGAAGACAATATAGTTTATGTTTAAAGATTGTTATTGTAATAGACTTAAACTTTTACTACTTAGGTGCAAAATTGTTAGAACATTAGACAACTCGCAACTCCTTTGAGAGAAACTCATTTTTTTGCAAAAATCAGTATGGTAATCGATTACCAACTTATAATAATCGATTACCAACTCAAAAAATTCTATTTTTCAAAACCCACCTTAAGATAATCGATTACCACGAATGGTAATAATCGATTACCACGAATGGTAATCGATTATCACTAGCAGTTATCACTTGGCTCTTGAAAAACGACTTGAAATAATCTATTACCATTTCTGGTAATTGATTACCACTGGCAGTTATAAAAATATTTGTTCAAATTTGTACATGAGATAATCGATTACCCAAAATGGTAATCGATTATCCTTGGCAGTTTCAGCTAAACTCTTCATTTCTCTAACTCAGCCTGTGAAAACCTCTTTAAATAGAACTCAGTTTCCAAACTTCAAACTACCTTTTTAAGATTCAGAGTTCTTGTGTTGTGACTGCAAAGTGTTGCTCTGTGAGATTCTTAAAGAAAGCTTTGAAAAACCTAGTGTGAGTGAGTGATAACTTTTTCTAAGTGAATTCTTAGAAGATTGAGTGTTGTGCTGTTGCTAGGAAAGCTGCTCATCCTCTGTGTGATTCAGGGGGAATTTTGTTCATCTCTTGTGGTTGTTCAAGAGAGGTGTGTTCTAATCCTTACTCTTATATAATCAGTTGTAATCTGTTTATTATAGTGATTGAGTTAATTTCTTTCATTAAGAGATTAGCAAGTGGACGTAGGGTCTTTTGATCTGAACCAGTATAAATATCAGTGTGCATCTTTCTCCTTTAAACTCTTTATTTATCTGCACTTGCATTTAAAGCAACTGTGATTTTAAGTTAATCATTTAAATTTTGAGAAATTTTTTTAAAACCTGTTAAGACTTATAAAAATCCAATTCACCCCCTCTTGGTTTTTGACCATAGTTTAAATATTCCGCTGCGCGATACCAACATGGTGCGTTTGACTTATAATAGGCAAAAATGATTGAATAGGTTTTGAGAATTGTTATGTAATATGTTATTTTTATTGTTTTTTTTTAAATATTTTGTTTAAGTGATGAGTCAACGTTTTAGTGATATTAAAGTCATGGTAATTATTAAACGCATCATCCTTTGTCATTTGAGCATTATCATGGCTACTTAAGTGAAAATGCTCCTTGTTCAAGCTATATTGTATGGAGTGGGAGTGAAGTTAAAATCATTCATTTTCCTTTGAAGATTGTATTGCTCCGAGAATCAGGTTTAAGATGATGCTCTAAAACTTGTTGGTTTGTGTACTAAGTCATATAATGATATTTGAATGAGTGAGAATGAGTGCCGATTATCTTTTCTTATGAAACTAGGAGACTGACCCGTGCGTATGCTCGGGTTGTATTTTTTTATTTTGTACATTAAGTAGTAAAATATTATGTAATGAAATATCATGAAAATTATGATTGTTGTAAATGTTGTTATTAAAATAACGAAGTAGTAAATACTAAATCTAAATGATGTAATAATAATTTCAGTAGTATAATAAATAAAATTGATATCAAATATAGTGCAGTTAATTGATTTTACGAAATAATTATTATAATAGCTTGTGCCCAAATAGGGATGATAAGTAAACTCGCGCTCGTGGATATTGCCTGAACCCGTACCCGTTTTGACAGGGAATCCCAACATTGACTGGGTATGATACGGATATGGGGATGTACATATTTGTCCCGTCTTCGTCCTCATACCCTCAAAATACTACGTAATATAAAAAAAATGTCATTTTTACCTTATTATTATTATTTCATTTGAAGAAATATTTTGTTTCGCTAAAATAATTTTCGTTATCTCTAAATTATTTTTCATTTTAACATACCCTTGATTATATAGTTGTCCCGTCCTCATCCTCATACCCGTCAAAATACTACGTAATATAAAAAAATTATCATTTTTACTCTATTATTATTTCATTTGAAGAAATATTTTGTTTCGCTAAAATAATTTTCGTTATTTCTAAACCATTGGTTATGTTGATATTTAAAAAGTTTTCTTAGATCTCTAAAGTATTTTTCATTTTAACATACCCTTGATTATATAGTTGTTTTCCTTCGTGTGGTTTCATTCAATGGTCTCTCAAATTGTTTATAAGATACACATTTGATAATTTTTTAATATTTTTATTTTCATAATGTAAAATACTATTTTGATATATTTTATATAATTATCTTTTATTTTTTAACTCATTATCATACTTTGATTTTGTCACTATAATTGTATAAATAAATTTTAAAACTTTATTATTATTAGTTTAATATTTGTTCTTTGCATTATTTGGATCAAGTGCTTTATTATAACTTTTATTAGTATATAAAAAAAAATTCATTATAATTTAAAAAATAAAATTGAAGGAAAAAAATACATTTAACATATATTTTAATCTAAATATCTGTTTTCTTTTATATTTTTTTTAAACTATAAAAGTAATATTAATAATGATAATAATAATTATTATTATTATAGTGATTAATAATATAATATTTTTGAAATATGATAATAATAATAATATAATAATTATAGTTATTAGTTATAATTCTTATTAACGATAATAATAATAATAACTATTATTATTAATAATAGTGATAATTAGTAATAATAATAATATTAAAATAAAATAGTTATAATATATAGTAATAATGATGATAATAATAATAAAAATAATTATATTTATAATAATAATAATAAATATTATGGATAATAAAAATAATATTAATAATAATAATTATGGGGTTAATAATATAATATTTTTGAAATATCAATTTTTTAAATTAGATATGGTAGTAATTATAATAATAATATAATAATTATAGTTCTTATTAATGATAATAATAATAATTATTCTTAATAATAATAATGATAATAATAATAATAATATTTCTAATACTTTTTTTCTCATATCAATAATATATAATAAAAAAATTAATATATTACATATTAATATTAGTAATAACAATAATAACTTTACTACTAATAATATTAATAATACTAATATTAATAATATATAATAGTGGTTATAATTTTATTATTGTCACTATAAATAATATTTTTAAAAATTCTAATATTAATACTTATAAAAGTATTACAAATAATAATATTACTTATAATTAATATAATAGTTAAAATCATAAATAAATAAAAAAGTAAAAATAAAATGGCTTTTGTAGGATTTGAACCCAGGTCCTTTTGTATTAGAGTTTTAAAATGACAAAAAAACTAATTTTTATGACACGTGTCAATAAAAGAAGATGGATAATGTAGTAATTTTGGTGGTATCTTCTTTTCTTAATATGTAATAGATTTGTTGACCAAGAGAAATAAAAAAGAGTCCTTAAATAAGATCAAATCAATTATTTTTATTAGAGTTTATATTATTCAACTAGTATTAGATTGTTTAATAGTTATAGTTAGCTATTATGGTGAGAGTCTTATGACTTTAACGATAAATCTTTTTCTATGTAATGATGACATACTACTAAAGTAAAATAGTTTTGATAAAATAACACATGTTTAATTAGATTGAATTAATGATAAATTTCAATTAGGTCTCTAATAAATATTTATGATTTTAAGTTCTCCAAATTTTAATATTTTTCAGTTTCTATGGTTAAATTTTTTAATAATTAGGTGATGTGACTCTTAAGTGATGATGCGATAGTTATCTTATCTTGTCACCTTATTTAGTTTTTGACACACGTAATTTTAAAATTTTATAAATATATTATCTTATGTTCTTACGATATTATGATATTATAATGTTATAATTTTATAATTATATAATTTAATAAATTTATAATTTTATAATCTCTTCATGTGAAAATCTTAAACTTTGTCCATGGATAATCAAACTTGAGTTTTACACTTGAAAGCAAGGTATTTAAAATTGAGATTTAAATCATAAAAATTATAAGATCCTACCGTTTACACGTTAGATTTCACACATGATAATAACATAATTAAATCGGTAAGATGATTTATAAATTCATATAAATCTACATTTTCTTCAAATTTTTTGTTGTAGTGTCTCTTCACCTTCCTAAATAGATGAATTCAATTTAAATAAACCTAGAGTTAAGACTAATTAGAAGTTAATGTGATTAAAAAATATATTGTTAGGTGTGTTGTCATCACATTGATGTAAGTAAAAATTAATACAATTATTATTAAATTTCATTTTTCAATTAAAAATTAATATAATGCTTGAACACCAAAACACTACTCAATTAAAAATAATATAATTAAAAATTTTCTTTTCTTTTCGGCCACAAATTTTGGATACACACCAAATATTTATTTTGGCTCTAAATTTCATTTCAATTCTCTTTGTATTGTTCGTACTTTATTATCTAAATTTTAAAAGTTAAAATTGAATTAATTTCTACTTTCACTAAAAATCAATCATTGTTTGATTGGTAAAACATCCCTTACTTGACACTCACAAGATGATGAATTTTGTAAACTTAAATTTAATTAAGTATTGTCAAGTGATTAATTTTATTTTTATGCATTTGTATTTGGTAATATATATTATATTTATATAAAAAATTAAAATCTATGATCCCATCTACCATTATATTAACCTTTCACAATCTTAAACATAATTTCAATTTTAATAAACATTAAACATTGCAGTGAAATTCAACTAGAACTTATAAATTATAATTGTCATGTATTAGAAAATAGTTACAAAAGTCAATAAAATTAATATTGTAATAATAATTATAATAACATTATTGTGATGAGGGGGGTACATGTGGAAATGTAGAAAGTGACCACCTAGGTACTATTAAGACATGATTAATATTTTATTGGTTTTTAAAACAATTATTTTGAAAGTTATATTACGTCACCAAAGAAAGGAAGAGGAGAAGATTTTGTCTAACCGTAGTCAGGTCTGGCTTTTATAATTGTTTATGTTATTAAAAATGAATTTTCTCAGCCTAAAATGCGCGAAGTTACTGTTTTATCCATATAACTTAGGAAAACACTTTTACACCATTGTTTGCATTTAGTAAAATACTTTCAAAACGAAATGGACTTAATAAAATGGTGGAGAGGAAGAAAGTGAGTGATGATGAAGTGAAGAAGTAACGATGACGCAGTAATTTAGAAAGGTAGGAGGAAGAAGAAGAAGGAGTTTAGAACGTTAAGTAGTTGAGGAAAAGGGAAGAGGGTTAAACTATCCCTTTCTACGTGTACAACTACTTTTCTCTGGTTTCTTAAATTTTTGTGAAATCGACAAACCAATACACCTAATTCATCTCTCACTAGTCCACAACAGATCCCCAACTCAAGGAATAAGAGGCATCATCCATGCATTTTTCAGACCTCATAACTAACTAACCATACATTTGTTTTCTTCAATTTAGAAACACCCTATATCATTCAAGTGGGTCACCTTACTCCATTTAAAAACACACATTATTAATTAAATCAAATCTACCAAATTTTTCTAGGTACCAAAGAGAAACAACATATTCATTGCAATTTCTCATACGAAACAAGTCATATCACAAGAATTATTACAATTAATCAGATTGATGCTTTAAAAATTCGAAGTTATGTTACCATTTTAGTTTTAAAATACATTTTTTATTCTAACGCTTAAAATGCTCTGAAATTATTGAATATATTGTATTTTTAAAAGGTCGATGTCTGATCACAATCTTATTTATATTTTTATTCTTTTATAGCTTGAACGTATCTATTATATTCCATCTTTGGAGTTTTTCTAAGAGTTTGTAAAGTCATTTCGACATTCAAGTCAGCAATACGTAACAGACAATAAATATTGTAATGATTGAGTAGTGCCCATTTATAGTATCCGAATGAACTTTTGTTCTTTATGAACTTGGGTTTTATAGATGTATCCTCTTTTAGGATTTCTGTAATAGTGATTAGTTACCTTAATCATGTATTGTTTAATCTTGATTGATTCTACTAAAATAACTTTGCCTACGTGAAGTCATTTAATCCTATGCTGGTTGAGGAACCGAGGTGATCTCATCCTTGATTTTCTACACATTAATTCCCTAGACTCATGGTATTTTTGGTAGGGAGTCTTGGTATATTTGGTCCTACTGGACCTTACCAGTATATATCAAGATAATATTTTTAATATCTATTTTGAATTTTTTAGTTTTAAAATTAATTTGAAAATAATGAAAACTAATATAAATCTACCACTTGGTGCTATGTATCTGAATGACCAATGTGACGCCATGAGATAAAGGTTGGAAGACAATTTGCATGCCATAAACTCAATCTCAGTTTTTTCCAACAAGAATGTCCAGCTACAAACCCTGTTTATTGACTTTTCCACCTCCTATGTCCTCTTTGTGGAGGTTGCCTTTGCATTAAATAATTGTTGGAAATTATTCCATTCAAAGGTAAACATAACGTGCTAAAACATTTTGTGTATATAATTCACAATTGTATGCATTTATTTATATATTTCTATATCAATGAACATTTTGGAAATAAGAAATTATATTTTATAATGAAAATCATCGCTATGTATTTATTTTATTATATATTTACAAATAATGAATATTTTTTTAAATTAATGATAATATATTTATATTATATTTGTATTTACGTCAATAACTAAATTTATAACATTATTTGCTTCATTTTAAAAAGGTAACTCAGTTTAAAAATTTCCAGATTTAGAAAATATGAATTAATTTTTCTAATTGATTGAAACCCAACAAATTTAGTTACATTATATTCAAATTAATTTAGGATTTATGAATTAAGTTTGGAGCTATAATATTTGTGGTATTTTTTTGTTTCTAACTCTAATGGATTGCATATATTGATTACATGTTTATTATGGCATAATCTTTGACTTGAGTTTTCTTATAGATATTACATTAACTGGACCTGTAAGCAACATTGATCAGGGAGAGATTCAATTAATTAATAGTATTTGCTGATGACTTACGTATTTAATACGATAAACTATATCACATCCCCTTTAAGTAATTAATTTAGTAATTCGAAAGAAACCAAAGATTGACAACATAAAGGTACAACTTAATAACTTACAAAAATTGCTTATATTCTACATGGTTTTTAATATGATTGACTACTACTTGAATTCATAATTGTTTCCATTAACTTACAAAAAAAATTGACCAATTCAACATATATGTTACCAACTAAAATTCTAATAATACTTAATTTAAACCGAACATTCTACAATATCATCCCAACAATTATATTACTAATATCAAATTTCAAAACCGATCTAAACACAATATCAACAATTCCAATAATAACAATTTATAAATCATCATCAAATTTATTTATAATTCAAAATAAATTTACGTCATATTTATTTATTTTCTAGATAATAAATGGAGGAGAGTTAAAAATACATCAACATCGATGGGAACTTAATTAAATATGATAAAAACACAGATCAAATAATAAATTAGTTGAGAGAAAAATATTTTGAAATTAACATAATCCTTGGTAGAGTCTGTATTTTTATTCAAATACATTCTAGTCAGTAGAATTTGTTGGTATAGTGTATGATAAATAATTTAAAAACAAATTGTAGAAAGGGATGGACATAGACATCTTCTTACATATTGTTCTTTTAAGTTATATATAATTCATTATAATTACTAATTATAAATTTAAAATGTATTTTATCGATTATTTATTTGAGATAAATTTTTTATTTATCAAATTAGAAAATAAATTACATTTATTAAAAATTATAATATCAAAATAATACTTAAAATTATAATTACTTTTAATAAAAGTAAAATATTTAAATTTAAATAAAAATAAAAATAATATATATATATATATATATAATTATTTTGTTTATATTAAATAAATAATATGTTATTTACTAAAATACGTTCATAATAAAATGTAATTAACTTAATCTAAAATATTTTTTTATCCTGACAACATTTAGTAATATTTCAATTTTAAGGGTTAAATTAACCATAATTTATCTATATCACTCAATCAAATTATAACTAGTTTTACTTTCATTTTTAATTACAAGGAAATATTTATAATAATGTTGCAATAAGAAGCAAACGAAAAATGTTTGGTGAAAAAAAAAAACAGGATATTTCTTACTCTTTGCACTTTTCAGAAGTAAATGATTATACCTTTTATTATAACATTTTACTTTACAAAAAGTTTTACTTAATTTAGGAGTCGAGGTAAATTTAAATATTTTTTTTTCTCTTTCTGAAACATTTTTAAAGGTAAAATTGTAACGAATTTCTATGTTTTAAAGCAAACAATATCTTGAGAATGCAATGATTGTTCTCAACTATATTATTAGATGGACTTGAGTTAGATTGGAATATTGGTGCCGTCTGTAGAAACGACAATTCTCCTTATCCTCGACTGGGAGACTTGTTCTGGTATATCCAATAAATCTCACGTCGTTTAAGGATTGATGTCAAACGCAATTTAAATACTCATTTCTCCTTTTATCTTTTAAGGACAAAATCGTAATATTGGTCTATTAAAAACATTAACAAATAATATTTTTATTAAGAGAACTATTTTATTCGAGTCTTCTATGTTCTTCTAAATAGACAATTTGAATTGTATTTTTATTTTTTAAATTCTAAGGTGTATTTGGTTTTTAGGATGAATTTAAAAGAATGGAGTTGAGTGGAAAGCAAAATTAAAAGTAGAGTTCGTTTGTATCATAAAAAAGATGATGAAAAATAAAGAATTTTGAAATGAAAATTTACGAAAGTATTAAAAAATAAAATGAAGTGTTTATTTTCACATGGTGTGCTGTTTGTTTGTGAAGAAAGATAAAAAATAAATAAAAATGAATTAATACAATAAATTATTATTAAAATGTATTAAAGTTTGGGTAAAAATGAATTTTAATTTTTTATTTAATTTTAAAAATTGAAAACATATTTAATTCTTAAAATATTGATAAAATAAAAATATTATCAAACATGAGCTAATTTAAGTGTTCAATGCAAAGAGAAAAAGAACACGCTAACACGATAAATAAGAAAACTTGCAGAATTTTAATTTTTTATACAATTTCAGAATTTAATTTTTTCTATAAAAGTAAATTACGTTTTAAAATTCCTCACAAGCTTAACATAAAAGAATCAAATATATTTTTTCTACTTTTTAACATTTTTATTTTATTAGGAGAGATAGAAGTTGTAGAAAATACGGGAATATGTTTTTTGTTCTCATTCGAAAAATAAGAAAATCCAAATAAATTTGAATAACCACGGAAGCAAAAGTAAATTGAGAAAAACTCAAATATTTTTTAAAATAAGTTATAACTATTGGCTTATTTTATGTGAATGAATCATAGAGGAGGCAAAAAGGTGACCATAGAGGGTAGTCCCGCTCGTGAAACCAGCGGCAGCAAGGTGTCTTCCCAAAATTAGCAATAGCGAATCACATCATATCCACCATTGGATCGTCATCATGCAAGGGCAAAACAATAATCTTACACTGTATAACCGTTTTCCGAAAAGAGGGTACAGTGATCGTTATCACTTGTTAGCATTAATATAAACTATAGTAAGTATGAAGGAGTTTGATATTACAAGTAAGTCCTCTGACACGTGTCCTCTTAAACAGAGCGGGTAGGAAGAAGAGAGCGCGTGGAAGTTGCAGAGGACCCTTACTTGTCTTTCCCGCGGCTATTAAATGAGGGTCCTCTAACAGCACGCAGACATTATGCTGCACTTTAACAAGGAAGAAAGAGAAGGTGCGGCCATTAATGCAAACTCTCAAGTCTCAACTACCTCCTATCCAACTCTAAAAACAAACAACTAGTAGAAGAAGAAGTACTGCGTCTTCATTCATTCCCAATCACACAAAGGCATTCTGGACTCTCTTACTTTTTTCAGTGGCGGTGGGAGGGCGCAATGTGGAACTCTGCGGAGAACGCCTTCGCCAGATCGGCCTCCTTCAGGGAGCAAGGGGAAGACGAGGAGGCGCTGCGCTGGGCGGCGCTGGAGAGGCTTCCTACTTACAAACGAGCTCGCCGGGGAATCTTCAGGAATCTCACCGGTGACATGAAGGAGATCGACGTTAGAGATCTCCAGTCGCAGGACCAGCGTCTTCTTCTTGAGAGGCTTGTCGACTGCGTCGACAATGATCCTGAGATTATCTTCCACCGTATGAGAAGTCGATTCAACGCGTAATCTCTCTCTCTCTCTCTTTCTCTTGTTGCCATATTCTAGAGTAACAGAGTAGCAGGACTTGCGATTCTAAGTCTATTACAGTTGACAATACTGGTGTTTGTTCTTTGCTTACAATTATTACTGGATTGGATATATTGCTGCTTCTTCTCGATCTTTCAGTTTAAATGTTACGAGAATGTAGGTGGTTAATTTTGCTGAATGTGTTTTACTGGATGCTGAACTTCGCAGAGTAGGTTTGGAGTTTCCGAAAATTGAAGTTCGATTTCAGAACTTGACCGTTGAGACTTACGTACATGTCGGTAGCAGAGCTCTGCCAACCATTCCTAATTTCATTTGTAATATGACGGAGGTGCTTACTTTTTCTTACCTTTCATTTCCAAATTTCATTTGTAATATCTTCCTTTTCCTGCTTTTCCTGTTTGGAACGTGGTTCTAATATTACATGTGTAATTAGGCTCTTTTAAGGCAGTTGCTGATATACAGAAGGAAGAGAAGCAAATTGACAATTCTAGCGGACATCAGTGGGATTATTAGACCTTCAAGGTCAGTGTTGAAATAAGTAATGTGGTAAAAAAAAAAAATTCCATGGTCACCACGGCCGGATTCACTCGTTAAATGTTCCTTCAAATCCATTGGTTTAATTAATAGTTTTTTTTTTTTGTGTCGATATTCGATATTCGTACAATTTTTTGTTCGAGGCTCTCCATTGGGCCTGCACACATGCATTTATAATTAGCTTAAATACTATAATAACTAAGACGAGTTAAATAAATGCACAGAATTAAAAGAGTGATTTTTAGATTTATAAACTAAAATATAGATATTATACAAGTTTGAGTTTAAATTATAATTAAATATTAAATTAAGTTTTGAGATCAACGTTAATTACTTACATTTCTAAAATGTCACGTTTTACAAGCTAAAGGCAAAATTTTGGTGAATAACTGTTCATAATTCTTTTTACATAGATCTACTATTTAATAACACATGTTTTGTATTGTGCACATATATTTATTTTGAAACAAACATTTATTATCAAGTATTTTTATAGGAATTTTTTCACAAATAAACATAATTAAGTTATAAATGAGTTAAATGAATATAAAACTAAACTTCATTTTTTTTAAATAAACCAAGTTTAGATTTCCAATTAGAATTATTGCTTAAAAAACGAGTCAAGGTGGTAATGTTTTTTTTTTTTCTATTAAACCAAACCTAAATTTCTAGCTGTTTGAATACTTTTCACCTCTACTGGGAAGTGTATGTATAACAATAGTATGATGTGAGAAGAAAATAGATAGTGCTGTTATTAACTGCTCAGTTGGTAGATTTTAAGTCATGGCATTAGGTTCAACGTAGCCTATTTTCCGTTTTTTCATTGACTGTCGAAGGATAAGTTCAACCTACGTTAACTGCACTTTGACAAATCAAAAGGATAAAAGGGTGACTTTTTTTTTTTTTACATTCAACTACCAGTCCCATTCAAAGAACATTTACATGTATAAAATTCTAAATTTTACGAATCCTTTTCGTTACAAAGAATAAAGTGATTCGAAATACATTCTTTAAAATACTTATATTTTATTTAAATTTGTTGAATATTTGCAATTTTATTTTCTATAAACTGCATTAATTACAAGCATGATGTTACACAATATATCGTTGTCGTGTTTTTTTTTTCCTGTGGGAGAAGGAATGACACCCCAAAACAAGACTAAAAATCGTTGTCATGTATTAAAAGATACTTTGATAATTTTTTTAAAAATCTAATTGTAATTTTTGTAAATATATTGGATAGACTGTGATTTTGTTATTCTTGCAGGCTAACGTTACTGTTGGGTCCGCCAAGCTCCGGGAAAACGACACTACTATTAGCACTTGCTGGTAGGCTAGGACCCGGGTTGCAGGTACTAAGTTTTCCAATCACTCTATCAAAACATAATTTTCCCAAATTAAAATGGGGTTTCTTTTTTGTCTGGACGCCCCACTACTTTGCCAATATTATTGGAAATTCTTGCCAGAACAAGGTGCTATTTAAGCTTAACGCCGATCGATTATCGGCATAGATTGCTTGGAAATCGAAATGAGTACGAACAACTTTTCAAGATGTAATAGACTCTATTCGGAGGCTTTTCTGCTCTCTGTTTGGAGTTATCCATATTCTGAGATTTTTCGTTTTTGGCGCCATTTTCCATAATAAATGGATGTAATGAAAATAAAATCTTGTCCATCTATTTGTAAGTAGTGTAGTAGTTACTAAAGTATTTATTTGTATGGTGTAGTTTATAAGGAAAAATTTGATTTTAAAAGTATAGACTTCAATTCTACTGTTTTTTTTCCCTTATTTTTTTAAAGTAGACAATCAAATTGTCGATTTTATCTTCAAAGTTGACTTTTTCACTATTATCTTAGATCGTGTAATAACTACTTTTTTAATAAATGGAATTTTATTCTTCTCTAAAGAAATAGATTTTGTTTTCAATTATACTGAACTGGATAAAATAAAACTGATAAATGCCTTCTCTATTTGATTTATACTTGATAATTTATAAATAACAGTATTGACCAAATAGCCAATACATGCTCTACTCTAATGTGGATTTTGTTGGGTTATATATTTTTTATATATGAGTTAAAATGATTGAGGGATTGTGGTTTTATATATATATATATATATATATATATATATATATATATATATATATATATATATATATATATATATATATATATATATATATATGTATATATATGTATATATATATATGACATTGGTCTAATACATATCATACATTTGACATTATTTTTATTCTAAAATCTTAAGGCAATATTATTATAGGTTTTCATTTTTATAGAATGTTTAACTTTGTCTATTCTATCCAATGTGAAATTTTGACTCACATTTGGGTTATTTCCAGCAGATTTATATATTCGTTTCTTTCTCCCATCTCATGTATGTACTTTATGCTGTTTGAAGATGTCTGGGAACATTACATACAATGGACATGGTCTGAAAGAGTTTGTTCCTCAGAGGACTGCTGCTTATATCAGCCAACAAGATTGGCATGTGGCAGAGATGACCGTGAGGGAAACTCTCCAGTTTGCTGGTCGTTGTCAAGGCGTTGGATTTAAATTTGGTATATTTTTTATGTGATCGTCTTAACATGTTCAATTTGCAACATAAAATGCTAATACTAAATCGTGGACTCTTACCAGATATGTTGCTGGAACTTGCCAGAAGAGAAAAGAATGCTGGAATAAAACCAGATGAAGATCTTGATCTATTCATGAAGGTACCCTTGCATTTTTTTTTCTCTGAATTTGATGAACTTCATTCAGGGATACAAATTAATCCACTCTAGTTTCTTTTGTAGTCATTCGCTCTTGGGGGACTAGAAACAAATCTTGTGGTGGAGTACATCATGAAGGTACAAATCTAAGAACTATTTACTCATGTAAAAAAAAAGTTATTACTCTTGAATTAATGTGTTTGAAGTGAGAAAGTCCCCGCATAAGAAGAATTAGAGAAAGAATGGAGGACTATTGGCATGGATTACCAGCCAAAATTGAATGCTGGACCAAGCTGATGTTTGGATCATATTATTGTGACGACTCGTAAACTAAATCATGACAAGTTAACTAAAATACTCTCATTAAATCTAGCACTGTTAAAATTATGCACGAGAGAATACGAAATCCACGTGTTAATATATTATTGGATAAATGTTGAATTAGAAAAAAATAAAAAGCAAGATGTTTGACAAAAATAACGATGGATTATACTAAAGGACCACAAAGCAAGGAAGTTCTTCTAAAGAAGTAACCATGGTGAAATGATATGAATTTTCTTGCAGCCTGAGAATCTAGATGGAAAAAATAGATACCCAACCTTTTCATACGCTGGTCTAAATAGAACATATAAATGACTAGAATAAAATTTTGGTCTCTTATATACTTTTGCTTTAGAATTGTCTGTTAAAATATCTTTGTTATATTAAATTGGTTATTTTATCAATTTACTAAACTAATTTTGTCAACTTGCTAACGCATGTATGAGAGAAATGTCCTGTCATAAATAAACTATATATTGTTTTGTCAAGCAAAATTAACGCCAATAGTCCAAAATTATTCACTAAGGCCAGATGCCAACCTCGTTTAACGTTTTCAACAAGTGATATCAATGAAGATTCACAAGCCACATTATCTACTACGCGTCTTGTATCTGAATTGTATCGTTCTTTTCATTTTGTAGTCTTTTTGGATCTTTGAACAAATACTAAAATATTTCTCACAAAGATATTAGGTTTGGACATATGTGGTGACACATTGGTGGGAGATGAAATGCTCAAGGGCATCTCAGGGGGTCAAAAGAAACGTCTTACAACAGGTTAAAGACATCATCACTTTGTCGTGTGTACTAGGACATTAGATGTGTTTGACCTATGATAATCAGTTTATGTTTGATTTACAGGTGAACTATTAATTGGTCCAGCAAGAGTGCTATTCATGGATGAGATATCAACTGGTCTTGATAGTTCAACTACTTATCAAATTATCAGATATCTTAAGCATTCAACACGTGCACTTGATGCCACCACAATTGTATCTCTTCTTCAACCAGCACCCGAGACCTATGAATTGTTTGATGATGTTATTCTTTTGTGCGAAGGTCAGATTGTATATCAAGGCCCCCGTGAATCTGCTGTTGATTTTTTCAGACAAATGGGATTCAGTTGTCCAGAGCGGAAAAATGTAGCAGATTTCTTGCAAGAAGTGAGTACTAGTAACCACATTGGAATTTATGTTTCTGCTATATTTGATTTAGTGACGGTTCACTTCAGACTTCAAATCTTCTGAACAGGTAACGTCTAAGAAGGACCAAGAGCAGTACTGGTCTGTTCTCGATCGCCCTTACCGATATGTACCTGTTGGAAAGTTCGCCGAAGCATTTTCCTTATATCGTGAGGGTAGGCTTTTGTCTGAGCAACTAAACATACCTTTCGATAGACGCTATAATCATCCAGCCGCCTTGGCAACTCTTAGCTATGGCGCCAAAAGGCTTGAACTTCTCAAGACTAATTTTCAGTGGCAGAAGCTTCTCATGAAACGGAATTCATTTATCTATGTTTTTAAGTTTGTTCAGGTAATCTTACTGGTATAAATCCACGGTTAAAACGTACGACAGTTAATAATTTATAATTGTTTTAAAGCAATTCTCGTGATAAAAAAATGAGCTCAAGAAAAGAAAGCAATAATTCTTGTAGTCCCTTAATCTAGATAATACTATTGTGAAAACATGTTGTAGTCATCTCAGTCTCTTCGTTTTTTTTTTCTACGTAGCTGTGGAAAATTTTGACTTTTTATTTGTTCTATGATGGATGTAACTACGTAAGCTTTATATGGAGCTGATCTTGACCCTTATGTACTATTTTCAGCTACTTTTGGTTGCCTTAATTACAATGAGTGTTTTCTTCCGAACAACAATGCACCACAATACAATTGACGATGGGGGCCTATATCTTGGAGCACTGTACTTTTCTATGGTTATTATTCTTTTCAATGGTTTTACGGAGGTGTCAATGTTAGTTGCAAAACTTCCAGTTCTTTACAAGCACAGAGACCTGCACTTCTATCCTAGCTGGGCATATACACTTCCTTCTTGGTTCCTTAGTATCCCAACTTCCGCGATAGAGGCTGGATGTTGGGTGGCTGTCACATACTATGCAATTGGATATGATCCTTCAATTACTAGGTAACTCTTATATTCACTTAGTGATTTCGTTTATTCTTAGAGTTTCTCTTACCTTAATATTTTTGTGTACTTCTGTATATGCAGATTTTTTCAGCAGTTCTTGCTTTTCTTCTTTCTGCACCAGATGTCTATAGGTCTGTTTCGTTTGATAGGATCCCTGGGCCGAAATATGATAGTATCCAATACCTTTGGATCCTTTGCCATGTTGGTTGTAATGGCTCTTGGCGGATATATAATTTCAAGAGGTTGAACGGGAGTATGTTTTCATGTTTCTAAAGTCGATTTGATAACGGAGTTTTTCTTACTTTCTATCTCATTTTTGGGCAGACCGTATACCTGTTTGGTGGATATGGGGTTTTTGGATTTCTCCTTTGATGTATGCACAAAATTCGGCTTCAGTGAACGAATTTCTTGGACATTCTTGGGATAAGGTATAATCCTTGTTCTGGTTATAGGAACGTGATTCTTTCATAACCATTGTAACTATTTCTCTAGTTGCAAAGCGAGGATGATACTGTTAATTTTCTTACTGCATTTGAAACTGTACTCACTATTTAATCTTTTTACAGAAAGCTGGAACTCAGACGACCAACTCATTGGGTTTGGAAGTATTAAAACAGCGGAGTTTGTATGCAGAAAGCTATTGGTATTGGATTGGTCTTGGGGCAATGGTTGGATACACAATTTTGTTCAACATTCTATTCACAATATTCTTGGCTTACCTTAATCGTAAGACACGTTATTCTCCATATAACCCCTTTCTAATGTAACGGTGTTTTCTGGTGCTTCATAGACCAAAATGAACTTGTGTTTAGTAATATTTTTATGATATTTCCCTAAACTTCACTTCAGCCATGGGAAGACAACAAGCCGTAGTTTCAAAGGACGAGCTTCAAGAAAGAGAAAAGAGAAGAATAGGTGAAAGTGTTGTTATTGAGCTGAGAGAGTACTTGCAGCGATCGGCATCAAGTGGTTTGTAAATTATGACTTGTTCGCGTGTGTGTGTTGGACAGTGTCATTTCATCTAATTCTCATATTCTCACAGGAAAGCATTTTAAGCAAAAAGGAATGGTTCTTCCATTTCAACCACTGTCCATGGCTTTCAGCAATATCAATTACTATGTGGATGTTCCTTTGGTATGTAAAATGATCATTATTTTTATTTTGTAAAATTTAATTTACGGTAAATGCTAATTTATTCAATTGTTGCTTCAGGAATTGAAACAACAAGGAATATTAGAGGACAGGTTACCGCTGCTTGTTAATGTTACTGGATCCTTTAGACCGGGTGTGTTGACAGCATTGGTTGGAGTAAGCGGTGCCGGAAAAACGACGCTGATGGATGTGCTAGCTGGAAGAAAAACTGGTGGAGTCATAGAAGGGGGTGTATTTATATCTGGTTATCCCAAAAGACAAGACACTTTTGCAAGAATTTCTGGTTACTGTGAGCAGACTGATGTTCATTCTCCTTGTTTGACTGTTTGGGAATCCTTACTGTTCTCTGCTTGGCTTCGATTGTCTTCAGATGTTGACTTTGAGACACAAAAGGTGTGAAACATATTATTTATAGACACCTTCTGGTATTGTTTTGATAAAAATAAGTACATAACTTCCTCCTTTTGACGGCCAGGCCTTCGTTGAGGAGATAATGGAGCTTGTGGAACTCACTCCGTTACGTGGAGCACTAGTGGGTCTACCCGGAATTGATGGTCTGTCAACGGAACAACGAAAACGGTTGACTATAGCAGTGGAACTGGTTGCCAACCCTTCCATAGTCTTCATGGATGAGCCCACTTCTGGATTGGATGCCCGGGCCGCAGCCATTGTGATGAGAACTGTGAGGAATATAGTTAATACTGGGAGAACAATAGTGTGCACGATCCATCAGCCTAGCATAGACATTTTTGAATCATTTGATGAGGTATTCTCTTTATGAGAGGGCATTTTTTAAGCATAGATATTTGGAAGTTTACTTTATCAATAGGCAATATATCCTCTCCCCCATGGATCAACGAAATTTTAACTTTTAGTTGACATTATTATATTATTGTTGTACAGTAATTTCCTTCAGTTTTGACCGTGAGCGTGTAAAAGATGGCCCTAGCTTTTTCTTATTTGTATATTTCAGTTTTCCTGATCCTGTCTATAATTCGAAAACACTGTCTTTTCTTCACTGCTCTGACGAAATTCCAACTTCTACAGCTTCTGTGTATGAAAAGGGGAGGAGAGCTCATTTATGCTGGTCCACTTGGTCCTAAATCTAGTGAACTGATCAGTTATTTTGAAGTAAGCTGGTGCACTCTTAGCTCTTACTGAGCATGTGGTATATGGTTGAATGGTAATAAAGCAATATAATCCTCAATTATTCATGACATCTATACTTTTGTAGGCAATAGAAGGAATTCCAAAGATCAGGCCTGGATATAACCCTGCTACGTGGATGCTAGAGGTTACATCGTCGGCTGAAGAAAACCGGCTGGGAGTGGACTTTGCAGAAATCTACCGAGGATCAAGTTTGTACCAGTATGTATATTTTTTTTTATGGTAAATTGTGTTCATATATATTTCTTTTTGGTTTTTATATAAACATAACATGTTTTTCTTCAGGTATAACCAAGAGTTGGTTGAAAGGTTGAGCAAGCCCAGCAATAATTCAAAAGAATTGCATTTTCCAACCAAGTACTGCCGTTCATCTTTTGAGCAGTTCCTAACTTGTCTGTGGAAGCAAAATCTTTCTTACTGGCGTAACCCTCAGTACACTGCTGTTCGCTTTTTTTACACCGTCATCATCTCATTGATGCTCGGTACGATATGCTGGAGATTTGGAGCTAAAAGGTCTTTTCCTCTTATTTTTCCTTTATTTTATGGATCTTCGATTTCAAATAACATTTTGGTTCATATGCTTCAAATTTGGGGACCCGTACCATTTCCAATTTTTCTAATTTCTTGGTACATCGTTGCAATGTTTTCCTGCTAGAGGTTATGCCCGTTTGTAAACTTGTATTGACAAAACCCTGCTAAACATTGGCTATTGACAGAGTCATCTATCCTCTTGTTGAATTAGTTTTAGTTAGTGTGCCAAGGAGATTAATTTACATTGTTTTATTTTGAGATAATCGGAATAGTTAGACTATATGCTAAATTTAGTTTATTTATACTGTCACTGAATCTGATGCATTTTCTGTTTTTTAACCATCATACTTAATGTAAGAACCTTGTTTTTTTTTTTCAGGGAGACGCAGCAAGATATATTTAATGCCATGGGATCCATGTATTCGGCAATCCTCTTCATTGGTATTACAAATGGCACAGCTGTTCAGCCTGTTGTTTCCGTGGAAAGATTTGTTTCTTATAGAGAAAGAGCTGCAGGGATGTATTCAGCCTTATCATTTGCATTTGCTCAGGTATTTCTTCAGACATATAATATAATTTAGAATTAGTGTACCGAAATAGAAGGTTTCCGTAAGTTAACTCACTCGTTATCCTACAATGTGCAGGTCGTTATTGAGTTCCCTTATGTGTTCGCACAGGCTATTATATACTCTTCAATATTCTATTCCATGGGTTCCTTTATCTGGACTGTTGATAGGTTCATTTGGTACTTATTCTTCATGTATTTTACGATGTTATATTTTACCTTCTATGGAATGATGACAACGGCTATCACACCAAATCATAATGTTGCTGCCATCATCGCTGCTCCATTTTATATGTTGTGGAACCTTTTCAGTGGTTTTATGATTCCTCGTAAGGTATGGAAACTGATACTTCATTGCTATCTTTCTGGAGTGTTACAAATAAATGCTGAAAAGCAATGCAATGAGAACAAATTCCGAGTTGTCCTTGAAAAATTCTCAATACTAAATTTAATATTCGAAGTAATGATTAATAATATCAAATGATAAATTTTTTACATTGACTGCATTAATCTATTTGCACCCAGTGAATAATTAACTTCTGAACTATTCTGATGTCAAACATATATAGTCGGGTATTACATTGCAGTAAAATTTTTCAAATAAACTGATATACCAAAAAGTTTTAAAAATTGTTACTCATGATATAACTATTAACATGATGTGCTCTGTGATTCTATGTGAGTTTTATATGATTAACTTTTTTGGGTTTTTTAACTAGTTAATCTAACAGAATGTTTCGACCCGAAAACAAATTATCTAATTTCACACTGGAATAGACAGTTTCCTTATGACTGTATATACGTGAGAATTGAGAGATGCAACCTCTAGGCAGATTCATTACAACTGATTCTTTCATATCCTGTGAATACATTGATGGGCATGTTATTAGTATGTGTAATGAGAAGAAATACATGAAGTTGTGCACTAAATTATGTGATCTATAAACTTTTTGTGGTTTAATTTGTCAGAGAATTCCTATTTGGTGGAGATGGTATTACTGGGCAAACCCAGTAGCCTGGAGTCTTAATGGTCTTCTGACGTCACAGTACGGTGATGATAATCATCCGGTGAAGCTCTCTGATGGAAACTTGATGAGTATAAGAGAGTTACTTAAGGCAGTGTTTGGGTACAGGCATGATTTCTTGTGCGTTACAGCTGTTATGGTGGCTGGGTTCTGCATATTTTTCGCAGTTATATTTGCCTTTGCAATTAAATCCTTCAATTTCCAAAGGAGATGATGGGATAGACTTGTATGTTAGTTTCTCAATACATCATAAAAAATAAGCGTGACATCTGTATAGCGATATGATTATAGCATAGCATTAATAGCCTGCTTTTACATGATTCAGGGACATATTTGTTGTAAAGTGACCTATTATTGGTTCATAAGGTTTTTGTTAGGTTTCGAGTCCGATATTACTCATTGGTAAAGACAGATTTTGGTGATACTGAACAATAAAATTATATAATTATCTCTTTATTCTGCTACATTTCCTATCTTATACCTTATACTTCTGCATCTTCTGTTTTGTAATCTCTTATTTGAAAGCTTGTAACAGTTGTATATTGAGGCTGTTTGGTGTTTTTAAGATGTAGACAATCAAATTAAAAGAACAACCTCGCATACGATTGCGCAAGAGGAGAGGAGGAGAAATTGAAGATTTTGATTACCTGGTTTCACTCAAAATTGATACTTCAAGACGCAGGCCACTGTTGTTCTGACATAGCAAAGTTTATAAATAAAATACTAATATCTCAACTTAATAGAGAAGTAAGAAAGCAACTGTAAAAGCCTAGTGATTAAGCAAAGAATTAAATGTTCAAATAACTGTAGGTCTTCTGAAAATATACTACTAACTGAAAAATAAATTTTATGGATTATTGAAGTTGTTAATATTGACTTCGTGTTACATTTGGTCTTTGTTCATATATGAAAAGTTTACAAATTTATGCTAGAAAATAATATAAGTAATTTGTTTACTTGGGATGTTTCACCACACATTCTCTTACTCAATTGTTAGCTTTATAAACTTTATCTTGTTTTTGGATAACAGGAAAGAAAGCAATGGCCTTTTTTCTCAAGCACACCTTTTACAGACGGAATAAAAATATGAACACGACCAAAGAATGTTTAAAAAATCTTCAAAACATTTATCAGTATTACCACTTTCACTGTATACCCTTTTCTATTTTGAAAATCAAAGTTTAAGGAAATGATCCAGAGAAGTTGTATGACCTATATAGCAACAAGGGACGGGCCAAAATCCAAAACATTCTTTTCACTGTGAAAGAGTGCGACCTATATAAGAACGTACAAAAAAAGGGGCAAAAAAAAAAAACTTGAGCATCTATCTATCTACATAACAAAAGGCTAAGAAGCTGGTCACTTCCAGAATTTCAAATGTTTGTCATGACTAGTTGAAGCCAGCAAGCCAGCATTTGATACCGCCAAGGAAGATACAAGCTTTTCGTGTGCATGCATGGTAAATGTCTTCTTCTCACCGAAGTCCAACACATCAATAGTCTGCAATTCATTCCCATTATTTTTCATAGAGACAAAATTTACAAGTAAAATAGAAAGGACGATAAGTAACATTTTTTATTCTGATATTATGATTAATTAGAATACAGAAGACAAGTTACCTTGTTGCAGCCAATGAACAACAAAGGATAGAAGGGATGGAAAACACAGGTGTTGAATTTGTTCCCTGATGCAGCCAACTCGTGAATGCATTCCCCTTTGCTGCCAGATCCAACATTCCAAACTCTAACCAGATCATCACTCACAGAAGCCAAATATTTTCCAGACGAATCCCAGCACACAGAACGCACAACATTATTATGGCCCTAAAAGGAAGCACCAGAACAAGATTCATCAATAGTCAAGAGCTCCATAAAATGGAAGATTAAAAGAATGTCACTTATTGATCTGCTTGAGTAACAGAGCAAAATAATCTAACACGGGAAAGATTGAATATGTGATAAAAAGTTGCTATCAATAGTTATCTATGTTCTAGCCTTTGTTGATGGTTGATACAAACCTGAGCAGTATACTAGAAGTTAAAATGTAAATAGAAAATTCAGAGCTGACCTGTAATTTAAGTCTGCAAGCCAGGGTTTCTACATCAAAAATGGATACGAAATTATCTACGGCAGCTGCAAGAAGCCTTCCCAAACAAGGTTGAAATCTCATCTGAGTTGCACCACCCTGATAAAAAACTGGACAATAAAGTTATTGAGTAAATTACAATAATACCCCCCCTGCGGTTCTCTCAAACTACACATACACCCCATATTTTTTTTCATCAATAGAATGACCTCCCCTTAAGAGGGTGCATATGTAATATTCTTAAAACTCAAGGGGGTGCATGAGTAGTATAAAGAGGGAGAACAATGTAATGTTTTCAAAACAATGGGAAGATTTATGTAAAATTTAAAAAAAAATTAAGATGTCAGAGTAGTTTGAGAAAACTTCAAGAGTGTTAGTGTTAATATAATCAAAGTTATTTTCAATCGAATTACAATAATTCAATGGGAATTGGGATGCGCTTCACAGTTCATGTTAGATTTCGTACCTTGAAAACCCCAGTACAACTACCATTTTTAATACTCCAGTATCTTATCTCACTATTATCACATGAGCAAATAAGGTCATCTTTGCTAGGGTGAAAATCTAGAGACGTCACTGTCGAAGCATGTCCAGTGAATGTTCGAAGAGAATAACCTGGCTGCAAAAAATAATCAAAGTCCCATCACATATATGAGAAAAATAAAAGTATCACCTAATTAAATAGTACCTAAACTCAAGAAAAATCTTTGATGCACCCTTTAGACTAAAGAAATGGTAAAACGTAAGAATTAATTTTTTAAGCTAGTCAACTTTCAACTAATACCGCGAAGTCAAATTCCACCACCTATGTTCCATACAAGTAGGAGCCCGGAAAGAAGATTTACTTGCCATCAAAAGACATACATATATGATACATACAGGAAATGATACATCTACTAATTTAATCGAAGACACGACACCTAATCCCCGTCTTTCCAACCAGATTATCATATCAAATTCATTAATAGTTATAGGCTATAGCATTTCATACAGTTGTTGGAGATTATTAAAGAAATAGAACGCTAATGGAAAAAATAGAGTGCAATGTGTTTAATACAATAAGATATGTAAGAAGTGAGATTAGACTAATGTCACAGTTTAAAATGTTTTATTATGAATGTTAAAAAATGAACTTTAAGCCCATTTCAAGTTCAGAAAATCAGTTTATAAAGTGAAGTTTGCACCCACTTATATATTGTAAATTGGTCTTATTTCTAGTCGATGAAAAACTTCTAACAATGAAAAATGAAAGAGAAAAGAAAAGACACAACAAACATAAACTTTTTTTATTTGGTTGAAGAGAAAATTGTCTTACATTATCAATATCCCAAACCCTAACAGTTTTGTCTGCTGAGGATGTAGCAACACGCGGCATGCTTGGGCAAAATCGAACATCAGTTATCCATTCACTGTGCTCTTCAAGAGTAGATTTCTGGTTAAACAATTCGGTGCACCACAGAGAAACCTGAACCAGACAAAGCAGAAAAATTATTCATCAATGTTATTAACTGACTGCTTCACGTGTCAAACCAACAAAGCCAGTCCAGGTTTTATATTTAACAGTACAACTAATTCAAATAAAAACAAAAACTTCTCCCTACAACCACTAAATGCAACAATTCTAATGAAATGGAGATCATTTCATAGTTAAAGTTAGATCAATCTAGCACTTACCTTGTTATCATGGCCACCAGTAGCAAGAAGTTTTCCATCTGAGGAGAAGTGACAACACTCAACTTTATGTGAACCTGCCATTATACGCTTGATCTCCTTCAAACCTAATCCTAGTGTACAATCAATCATTTGAATTTGAATTCTTAGTCTTATCAATACAGTCATATCAGAAAATTTAAACCACAAAGCGTTTGTTCATCTATCAGATTTACCATACCTTTACAAACGTTTTCTGTGATGTTATTATCATCGGGAGATAAGAATGGCTCAATATTGTCACCCAAACATCCATCACCCACGAGATGATCCATATGAGCCTGCAAATAGATGATTCATCAGGAGATAAGAATGTCTCATATTACCATTTACACTGTCTAGTTTTCCATGCCTACAGTACAATACAACTGGTACTGAGAATTAAAAGAATTTACACCACGACATACACAAGGTAAAGAGAGCAAAAAAATTATGTGATTTTGTATTGATTACTAAGAATTTGAGAGTCCCAGCACTCTCCCGAAATGAGTTTCCAAAAAACCCCTTACTACAGTAAATTACATTGCTATTTATACACTATGACTTCTTAACTGACTAACTTGTAGGCCGGTTAGATTTGCTTTGCTCTTATTTCTTCTAGAGTACACTTAAGTAATAAGCCTTGTATTCCTAACGATACGCTTCCCCCTCCTAAAAGATCCACCTTGTCCTCAAGGCGAAAATGATGAAGGCTTGTTGTAGAAGAGGTTGTGCCACCTGATCAAAACATTTGCTGGTTGAACCTGGAGCTCCATGTCACGAGCCAAGGTTATGGGTAGAGGTTGAACAAGTTGTGGTGGCTGAAGGCTTCCTCGAGGAGAGAGATATGAAATATTGGGTAAATCCTGCAATCCTCCAGTAAATTCAGCTTATAGGCTACCTAACCAACTCTATCCAAAATTTGAAAAGGACCATAAATTCGAGGACAAAGCCTTTGGTGTAGTCTTGAACTGGATGCAGTGTTGAACCAAAACCTTACTAACTTAACATCTGGTCAAGCCTTTGGTTTAGTTCCTGCAGTACACTGTAAATAGGTCTCTAAGCATCAATTAACCACTTCAGTCTGGCCATTTGTTTGTAGATGGTATACAAAACTACACTTCAACAGTGTTCCTGCTCTCTCTTGAAGAGTTCTCTCCAAAATTGGCTCATAAATCCTGATCTGATACAACAGTTGAGGGAAATCTCATTTAATATAAATGGCAGCAACTTCAGCTGCATTAAAAGGGTGGCTGAGGGAAATAAAATGAGTCCATTTAGTAAGCCTATCCACCACTACCAAAATAGTGCCCTTTCCCTTAGCTCTAGGCAGGCCCCCAATGAAATCCATTGAAACATCTTACCACAGTTGTGAAGGTACTGGCAAAGGTTGTAATAAACAAACAGGAGACAAAGCTTTATTGCTTGTTACATTGGCAGACCTGAGGATATCCTCTTGAATGTTAAAACCATACCCAAATAATTTGGTTGCCCATCTGAGCTAGTCATCTGTCAGCAGCCTATGATCCTGCAAAAATAATTTGATCTGTAATAAAAGTGAAACGATTGCCCAGCAGATTCTACTTTCACTTTTGCACTTTCTGTCCCCTATTGCGACAATTCTGCTCCCAGTCCTTTACTAGATGCATTTGTTCCGATAGTAAATGGCTTTGAGAAGTCTAGAACTGCCAAAATAGGCAAGCTCGAATGGCTTGCTTAATTGTCTCAAAATCTTCTTGAGCCTCTAATGACCATTTGAAGTTGCTCTTTTTCAACAATTTAGTTAAGGGTTTAGTCATACTACCTTATCCCTTCACCAAGTGCCTATTGAATCTGTAAGGCCAAAGAAACCCCTCAAACTTGTGATAAGACTTCCAATTTCTTAGGATCTACAAAAATTACTTGTGATGAAATAATATGCCCAAGTATTATAAACTTCTTTGACCACAAGTGCACTTCTTCTTGACCTGTAATTCATTATCACTTTATTTTTGGGAGACCTGACTTAAATGCTCCACATGAGCTATTAAATCCTTGTTGTATATTAGTATATCATAAAAAGAACAACAGAAACCTAAAGGGGCTTTGAACACATCATTTATCAAACTCTGAAATGTAAAGTGGGCTTTAGACAAACCAAATGGAATGACCAAAAATTCATAATGTCTCCTATGTGTTCTGAATGTTGTCTTCTCCATACCTTCACCCCTCATCCTAATTTGATGATTAACGACTTTGAGGTCAAGTTTCAAAAACACTGCAACCCCCAATAATTCATCCAACAACTCTTTTATGATAGCAATAGAGAACTTATTTGGAATGGGAATACTTGAAAAAGATAAACAAGAATATTAGAATGAATTTGAGAGTGTTTTCCCCTCTTAGGGTTTCATATTTACAATAACTTTGGATACATAAGATACAACATACGAGAAGGACAACAACTTTTCTAAAATAAAATAACAATCAATTTCAATATGATTAGTCCTCTCAAGGAATATTGGTTTGGAAGCAATGTGGAGTAGCTTGATTATCACAATAAATCCTCGACTGAATGTCACAAAAATCTAATTCTTGTAAGAATTGTTTTACCCATATAAGCTCACACATGAGGGATGTCATTGCCCTCTACTCAGCTTCGGCAGATAATCAGGTAACTTTTTGCTTCTTATTTTTTCTAAATAATAATATTTCCTCCAAGCAACATCCTATCGTACAGGATCTATCTATAGGAGAACTAGTCCAATCAACATCACAATAGCCAACAATTTGGGTATATCCTTTATCTTCATATAATAGTCCTTGTCCTAGAGCGTTTTTGAGATATATCGAAATACAAATGACAACATTCTAGTGATCAATACAAGGATTTTGCATAAACTGACTCACAACACTAACTGCAAAGAACAAATCTAATCTAGTAATAGTGAGATAAATAAATTTTCCAACTAATTTCCTATATCTTTCAGGGTCAGCAAAGACTTCTCCATGTTATGCCATTAATTTCTAATCTGGATCCATGAGACAATCAACTTGTTTACAATTAATCATTTTTTCTAAGAAATTACAACTCCTTCCGTTGATTGAGCAACTTCTATGCCCAAAAAAATTACAAATTTCCAAGATCCTTGGTCTGAAAATGATCCCCACTTCCACAAAAATAAGTGGGAGTATCTTTAAAAGGCAAATCTAGCCCTTTCACCAATTGATGTGCAATAAGGGACCTTCTTGATGTGAATCCAGCAATACAGTGTAAAGATAGCTGAAATTCCCTCTCTTCTTCTCATGGGCTGTCACAATCTTCCACCTCCCCTCCCTCTTGCTCCTGCTAAAACCATGACTCTGAACTACTTGCTTTTTCATATTCAATCTTGACTAAACTTCGAGTTACATCTAAAACATTCTATTTTTTCCCCCATGCACTTCTGCTTTTTTCAGCTTTTATATATGTCAACAATCATATTTTATTATTCCAAATTTAACATATTATAATTAAAGTGCGTAATGTAAATATCCTTGTATCATAGGCATCTAATTATATCCAGAATAAAAGGAATTTGATTATATCCCTAAATGATAGGGATTTGATTATATCAAGTGTTGTTATTATATTTCCAAAATTAGTTTTCAAATTGTGTGTGTGTGTATACACATTTGATGTACTCTAAGCAGTAAAATTATTCTATTCTACCCTAATATTTGAGAATATTCTCCTTGTTTCACCCTTGCTTTGAAACCCTCCATTATTGGCAGCTTTGGCTCCAAATCCTATAGATGCATTTCCTCCATATGCCTATCTTTGCCTAATAATAGTTTTGCTGGTGTTGCCCACATTGTTGTTTTGTATCCCTCTGAAACTCCTATAAGGCTTAGCTAGTCTAGTCCCACTATTTCCCATCATTTTTGTTACTACTTTTCCTTTACCACAAATGCTTTATTTATGGCTCCAACTAATGATTTTGGTACATATAACACAACTTCTGCACGCACATCTTCCCTGAGGCCAATTCAAGAACACGTCTTACAAATAATCTTTCTCAATTACTTGTGTCACCCCCGCATACTTTTCAATCTGATCAACAAAATTAGCCACTTGCACCTTATTTCAGCCCCAATTGCATTGCAAAACTGGTTGAAACCTGTCCACAATGGCAGTCTTGAAAACCTCCCAAATTGATCTTGGATTGCAAGATTCCCACCAAAGGAACCAACTAAGTGATCGTGCTTAAAAGAAACCAGTACTGCTTCCATCTTCCTGTTCTCTAAGGCTCCTCCAATTCGGAACTAAATGGGTATCTCTAACTGTTTCCAGCAATCGTGTAATGCAAGGCTTACCCACTCTGCTTACGACTCCATTCTATCACCTTTAGTCGCTGATTTGTTGTTCTTCAAGCCTCATAACCCTCCCTGCACTTGATTACCTATCTTCTTCACCATGTTTTCTATCTTGGGCTCTCTCTGTCAGAATCTTCACTCTCCGACTCAGATTCCAACATTTTCTCTATAATTTCCACTCTTCCTTCTATTTTCTTCTTAACCATTGAAGTCCTCTATTTTCCTCACTTGCGTTAATTCTTAATACCCACAGCTCCGAGATCAAAGCTCTGATACCATTTGATACAACCAGTACCAAGAATTAAAAGAATACACAAAGATAGAGAGGTGAACACTGAATTTAAGAGTCTTGCCTCTCCCCCAAAATAAGTTTCCAAAAATACCCTTACTACAGTAATAATATTGCTATTTATACACTATAACTGCCTACCTAACTGACCTGTGGGTCGGTTGGGTTTGTTTTGTTCTTATTTCTTCTAACACCTTACACGTCCACTGTAGTAATGGAACGCCAATCTCAAAGATGACCAATACCCAGTGGTACTGATTTATTTACACTTAACTTCCCATGTTTTATTTATTGAGGGGTAAGACACATGCAAACATTTACAAATAAATATTTAGTCCAGTGTAGTAGAGTAAATAAAAAGAATTTTTAATGTGACAGACAGAGAAACGGTAGTCTAGTTATCAACAAAACGAGGTGCAGTATTAGGATACCACAAACAAGCTTTGAGAAGATGTTTATCTCAAATCAGACAATGGATGTATTCAGTTATCCTAAAAAAATATGAATGAAGAGTCTCTGACCAATTGATTTTGTGATGATGTAAGTGAGCCCAAACCATCAGTACCAAACATAAATGATGACTTAGAGGAAGGAGCATTTTGTTGCAGAGTTGAGACTGTTATCATCTCTCCAGGTGTTTGTGTAGATGGTGTTGAAGGTGAACTGGCAGGTGGTCCAGTGGTGTTTGTAGTTCCAGAGCTATTACCAGGACCTGAAGATGATGCTGACTTTCGCTTTCGCACTAGTTTACACTTTGGAGCCTTAAATACAAACAAGCTGATTAAAATACCAAGATATGCACTGAAGCTGATAAATACTGTACAAATGCAGTAAATTTAAACCTGATCGTTTCCTTGTAAGGAATTGGACACATTTCCCTCCATAGTCATGCTTCCAGGACCGGGACCAATTTTTTCTTGCTGCTGCTGGAGATTATCAGATGGTTGGCTAGGAAGAGGATGTTGAGAATATTGTTGAAGCTGCTGGTTACTATTTTGAATTTGTTGCTGTAAAAGACAAATTCAAATATAACAAAGTTTCGCAAATAATTTAGTAAAGCCCAAGGCAACTATTTACTGAATACATACAATGTGGATTACGTGACCAGATGATACCTTAAAGAACACATCTGAGTCTGGATGGGACACCACTGGGGAACCAACTTGTGCAGGTGATCCATTACTGGGACCTAAATCATCTACGGAATTTGACTGGCCATCTTTCGCAAGACTCATGTTTCGATCATTAAAAAGCATCCCAAGTCTTCTGCGCTCAATATCAAAGACAGAAGGAGAAATCAAATTTTGTTGTGCCTGAAGCATAAGTTGTTGCCGTAGAGAAAGTTGATTGAAAGATTGTGGAGAGTGCATCAAACTATTATGCTGGAGAATGCCAGAACGAAGCTCATCTAGCCCCTGAAATAATTACAACTAAATCATATATACGATTGATGTACAGTGATATACAGTAAGTAGAAAGAACATTGATGTACCTAGATTACCAAAAATATCAATGTTACTAGCGATCTTAGCAATTTTAATTTTACAAGGACATCTCATCTCATGTTATAAGTTAAAACTTCAACAGAGGCCAATAGCAAAGTTATTCTACCCAAACCAGCTAAAAAAGATTACCCTAACCTTGAACCATACAGATGCCCTATCAGACAGGTAATGCCCCCTTATTGTAGGACTTATAAGAGTTTGCTTCAACAGCACATACTATTTCCTAGTTATATTCAGATTTATAGTTTGAAATTTTAAAGTGACAAATCAATGATCCAAGAAAGATGGATTCAGGAAACCAAACATATAGGCAGAATCATAATTTTAATTTTGTAAGGGAGAATTAGGTCAATGTGACTCTTACTGCTAGAGGCCATCCTTTCAGAGTCAAATTGCTACCACCTGGATTAGATCCTGAAATGACAACGAATATCATGAAAAATCAAATGCAAATCATAAATCAAACCCTTAAATTTACAATATAATACAAAACCAAGAGATATCATTATTGAGGGGCCTATAAAGCAACTATGAGCCCTAGTAGGAAATGTTAAATGTTTCAAGATATCAAAGCTGACATATTTGTGTTGAGGTATCCACTCCAATAGCTTAAAAAACATAGAAATGTCTGCAAGATACTCAACTGATTTGATGTTCCTTAAAGAGAAAAGGAAGGCATTTTCATTGTAATGAGGAACATAAAAGCCATGCACCACATCACATTCTTATACATAATTATATTTATAATATGTCTTTAAGTTAGAAAATAACATCATGTCATTGGATAAATAAAATTCCCTGACGTACATTTACTGTTACAATTTTTAATTTCAAGAACCATATGTGTGAAGATAAATGAATTTAGACTATGGACTCTATAACTTTTATTTTGCATCATAATTTCTACTCTAGTAACAACCATTTATACCAGAACTAACAATCAAAAAACCACATCACTGAAAATATTAGGTTGCCAGGGGAAGGTTTACCAGTGAATGATTTTGTATCTCTGGCATGATGTAACAGACTTTCAGAATGTGTTATGTGTTTTTTTAATTTCAACCATGCCACCAATAGCCAAAGGGTATAATTATCAAATTACATTAGTGATAATAAGGAGGCAAATTTGCAATTGTTGGTTGAGAAAAGAAAGGGAAAGAAAACTAGAGACAGTTGCAGTAAATTACAGATCTGAAGCTATTGAGCTAATGATTCAATTGCCTCAGCCATTCAATTCAAAAGCTTTGAATCATAAGCAAATTTCTGACATCTGACAAAATACTTTCAACAAATACCAGAAACAAATAAAACTATTCAAGTGAAGTACTTTTTTTAATTCTATTACTCTATAACAGTGATGTATCCATACCCAATAAGAATAAAATATTTTTCATTTCTTTAGCATCCAAATACAATTCATATCCTCATGAAAAAAAAGTTACAAGTAAACTCTTCACGGGCATAGATATTATGTACAATGATCTTTAGTTAACAGGAATACATTTAAATATTCCTTATTGAACTTAATTACCAAGTCAATTCTCCATTGAACTTACCAAGTCTATCTTCATAAACTAACAAGTGAATGATATATGAGTGAATTTTAGTTGTAATTTGTTAGCTCATTATAGCTTTCTTCTTCTGTTTTGTGTTTCTCGGTTACAGATGTCCCTGTCAGGATTATCTGTTAAATGAGCTTCTGCAGTCCACATATAATTGCAGTATACAGAAGCTTGTGATCACTTGTAAACACTCGAATATTGAATACACGGTTTTATTTTCTATTCATTATTTTCGCTTTTCGAATAGTGGATGTAAATTTAGAGACAACAAATCCGTACCATGACAACCAATCAAGGATCCTTCTGAAATAGCTTGAGACCCCTGCAATGCATTCATCTCACTCTTTACGTCCTGTTTAAGGACCCAAGACACGTAAATACAAAAATATTATAAATTTGGAATGAGTTTGTACACAAATCAATACAGTAATGATGGTCGTAATTACTTGCATAGACCCTGGAAGCTTCTGGTTCAGATATTGAAGGTGTTGAATGTTCCCGAGCAATGTTTGCCTGCAAACAGAAATTTGACAACTAGCAAATTCAGCCCAAGATGACACGAATAATGAATTTTCTAATCAAAGAAAATAATTGGTAGGTACCCTGAAGCCATTTCACCAGACATCCCAGCCGCTTTCAATAATACTGCATGGTTTGGATTTAAAAGCTTACCAACGTCATCAGCTACCTTTTGCTGCATGAGAAACAGCACAAACAATGTCACTCTAATCACATGAAAATAGTAGGCATTGTTATAATCCCAGACAGACTAAATATACCTTAATGTTTGCATCTTCTAAAACATCTCTCTGACACGGAAGCTTCAACTTGTCATTGTATAATTTTGTTGCCATAGCATTAGGAGCTGCCTGGTTCTGCCTCATTAAAGGATCATTGCTAATAGGACAGCTAGCACTGCCACTAATAAATTGATTTCCACCCAGACGTTGCTGCTGCTGAGCACGTCTTTGCAACAAGAGCAGCATTTGTGTTTGTTGATTTAGGTTTGCATTCTGAAACTCTTGTTCTTGTTGCTTCTGCATTAATCGAGCTTTAATTTGTTGATTCTGTCATTTTCAAATTAAGAATTTTATTATTTATCCACAATACAAATTAAACATATTGAAAGATGCGCTAACCAGAGATATTGAAACAAACATCTAGTTCTGATCCTGACAGTGTCACAATAACTTAAGATGAAAGATATCAGTATTAACAATCTTAACCATGTTAAAATGGTATTGCATGTAAATACCAAATCATGTCTTTTACACAAATAGCATACACATGCTCCATCAGATTTATAAGAAAACATATAGGCATGTCTACAAAAGGAAAGAATATGAACGACAGACACGTACTTAATCTTGATTTCCATTCCAATACTAGAAGCAGGAAGATAAATAAAGTAGTATATACTAAGTAGGATAACAAAGAATTAATCACAGGAAAGAGAACAAAGTAATTAACGTATGTGAAATATACCTTACTGTAAGATGCTGCTTCTGCCTTCTGATTTGCCCTGGCAATATATATGTCCCAGAAGACAGACCACCACTCAAAAAGAAAACCACGAGGTGCTTCTATAACTGGGGAATGTGGCCAAAAGTAACGGTTAAATTCAACTTATAACATTTCCATATACCTTATTTCAGTCCCCTAAGAATGTTCATATTATTATCTTACCAACAGGACCCGTTGAAACATTTGCTTCGGCCTTGAATAATCTTGCAGTAGTATGCAATTGTCTCTTCGTAAGATAATCGTAGATATACAAATCTAACCTGTTTCCCAGCCCCCCAAAATGACAAACACAGCTAATTAGAAATGTGGAGCAAAATATAATAAAATAATAGGTGATGGCAATCAGAGACCCACACAGCAACCAAATTTTGTTATTGCAAACAAAATATCCAGCTATGCCATACCATGCAAAGAACAGTTGATAACTACAAGACAGATTGTCATCATAAATTAAATATTTAGGACTAAAAGAAACAGGTTAAAGACCCAAAGGACGTATAAGATTGCATATGAACTACTCCAAACAGAAAACAACCAAAAGAAAAACAATGTTTGTGGTGAAATGCACAAGAAAATCAAAGGCGCAACTCGAGACAGTAATAAAACGCAGGTAATGCAAAAGTCTTGCAACCCAAGAAGTTGTGAACAGTGACAGAAGGGAGTGTAATAAAATCCAAGAACTCAAACCAACATGATCACATGAAAACCTAAACCCTAAAACATGAACAAAAAAGGAAAAAGCGGACACAGAAGTCACCAACAGAGAAACAGAATGCATCAAAGAGGAAGAAGAAAAAACAAAGAAATGGGTCAAGAAAGAAAAAAAAAAAAAAAAAGGTTCCAAGTTCAAAGAGTGAGAGGTTTTGATACATTTTATCAGCTTCCCAGTTGAAATGAGACATGGTTTGATCTTCAAAGAGTGGAAAGTTTTGATCTTGGCGATGCCCAGTGTAGAAGGTGTGCAGTGTATGGCTATGGTGACTGCCTCCGAAAATATGTTTCCCGCTACACAGTATGCCAGAGAGTGACAAAAAGTTCATAGATTTTTTTCAGAAACAACTAATGTTAAAATAACCAATTAATTAAGTTTTTATACTCTTTGAAGATCCTGATTTTATCTCTCAATTTTAAAACTCTTTTAATTTTTCGTATTGAAAAATAATAACTTAATATCTCATTTTATTTAAAAAAATGAAAAATAGAATTAAAGTATTACTTTGATCTTTCACATTAATTTTTAAGACAAAAAATTTGTCTTTTTGAATTCGAAAGATTAGATCTGAATTTTCTTCAAATTTAAAGCCTGGGAATATAATTTATAATTAAGAATACAATTCAGTCGTAAAAAGAATATAATAAATAACTATTTTTTAATTTTAAAAAATTAAATAAAAATGTACAAATTTTTTTCTTTCAATAAACTAACGCAACTGTTTATTGTAAAATTCATTGTAAATTCTTTTATGTGGTAAAATGATTAATAAGTTTATATATATATTAAAACCAAACTCTTGTTATTACAATTTTTTTACGATTATAAAATGATGTGTTAAACTAACTATTCCTGTGAAAACACTTCATTGGCAACTCTAATAAAGATTCGTTTTAATATTCTGAAAAGAAAAAATAGCACAACTCGAATTTCAAATCGCATGAAAAGTTCTGATCCATCCACTAATATTAATTATATTCACCAACAATATTATTTACTTGATTATTTATTAAAATATTATTGATTAATATAGAGGCGATTATTTCTACGATAAATTATAAAATTAATTCTCCTTTTTAATATAAAATAAACTAAGATGTGATGTATGCAAAATAACTTTTTCAAATTGAGTTTAATGTGTATTACATGGTCTAGAGTGTAATATATAATGTTGGTTTTTAAACTTTTTAATATATATTTATTTATTTATTTGAAAGGTATTTTTGGTTGAAAGATGTGAGATGTTGTTAGTGTACATAGAATTCAATTGGTGCATGCAGTGATGAGTGATGCCTCTTGTTTTCTGATTTCCAAGTAAACCTTTTGTTTTACTTTTTTTTATGTTTTGTCTTTATTCGCATGTCACAGTCAGAGCACCTTCTTGTTTCCCACGCAACAGTCTCTATTATAAGCATTTCAATATAATTCACTTTTTTAAATAAATTAAATATACAATTAATTTTAAATAAACACCTAATATCACTTGATATTTTAAGGCTTAATCACTCTAAAGTATATAACAAGAGTGTTATGGTCTCTGTAAACTTCACATTCATTATAGTCATCATAAAAATACATTAAAATGTTAAATTTTTATACTATTTTAAAAGTTAATAACAACATTAGTTTATATGATAAAAAAAATCCATTTCCACTGTTACATTTTATAGTACAAATTCAATGTTCGAGTTATTATAGATTTTATATAAACCAAAAATTGATATAAAAATTGTTTATATAAAGATATATAACACTATATATTATTTTTGTAACATCCCATTTAATAGCTTTTTCATATTATCAAACAAAACATTATATCATGATAAAACATAGCAGATAGTAGGGATAACAGTCATACACACATAGTTTATATATCTAGTACAGAGTCTTCCACACTGCTACATCTATAAACACGTATACATAAGGTAAGAGTAGATAGAAAGGATGTTAAACTACACCCAAATCCTCAAAATATACAGTGGAAGTCTAAACTATAGCGGTACTCCTTATCAGGCTCCACTCTCAAGAGGGGGCATCTCCATCTGGTTTCTGCTCTGCTCCCACCAAACATAGGTGATCATTGCAAAAGAGATAATATGCAAAAGCAAACAACACGAATGAAAAGGGTAAGCTAACTGAAGGAAACAATGTCAATACACTTTACAATTAGAGATATCATTTACAGCAGAAAGTTCAATCCTAATTTATAGACTCGATATCCGGATCGTGTAAGTGACATTGGAGCTCTTGGTGGCTTGCACCTATAACGGTTTCCAGACTCTGCAGAGTCTGGACACATGGAGTATTCACCCGACCGTTCCCAGGGTAAGTCCCCTCCACGTCTAAGACTTGATCAAGTCTGACGACGAGGACCTCCTGCTACTCCTCACGACATAATCCATTCTACTCTATCTGAGCTTGAATGATTATTGGAGTTTCAGGATACCAACCATTTTAGATTCCTTACATCCTTACACACACTACAATTTACACATGGATTTTCCCTTGAAATTCCATTTTAATCTCATCTTCTCATAACTTAAATTCATCCAATTAAATCATTCAATAATTCAATGGTAGCATTCCAACCATACAGGGCCTAATTCATACAAGGATGCATTAAAACATGTATTTTCACCCAAACAAACAGACTTTGAACACTACTAGTGCAGTAGCTCTCGCTCAGGCTAAAAAGTCTAGCCTAGGCGAGAGTTTATCTCGCTCAGGCGAGTCAGTCTCGCCTAGGCGAGACACTAACAGTGGCAAAAGAGAAAACCAGGGCGAACTCTCGCTCAGGCTAGGCTGGTTCGCCCAAACGAGATCGTTATCTCGCTCAAGCGACCCCAACTCGCCTAGGCGAGACTTCGCGCAGGAACAGAGGTGTGTTTTCTGGTGTTTTCGCTCAGGCGAGTGTCACTCGCCTAGGCGAAAATACCAGGTCACGAACTTGTTCCTTCATGCGATGAGCCAGTATTTCTCAATTACAAACAATAAATCATCAGATCATGCAATTCAATACTATATTCATCAATCCAACATGCAATTCAAACTCATTTACAGATTTCCTATTCGGATTAAGGAAATTGGTTAGCTTCCCTTACCTATATATATAAATCCTTCTAATTAGCTAAGATCCTCCCACCCAAGAGCTTCAGTTGTATCACTTAGAGAGCTGGAGATACAGGTTCAAATATGAGAAGAGGTTTGCAGATTTCGAATTGAACTGGAATGCAAGGGTTGGAAGTGACTTACATGGAGGAAAATGATGAGTTGAAGCTGAAAGGGAAGGTCCTGGATTGGCCTCAGATTTAGGTTCTGTAACAGAGAATTAGTGATTCAAAAATTTCCTTTTTGATAGAGAGAAGGCAGAGAAAAGAAGAGGGAGAAGCTGTGAAGTGCAAGGTGTTTTTCCTGGGGTGTGGGTGGCAGAGAGAAGAAAGATCAAGAAGCTGGAATTATTTGGGTCCCTACAGTTTTAATGTAAGTTTAGTAGAAAAACATGTAACATTTTTTAATATAGTAATAACAATATACTTATAAATTATTATTTAAACAATGCTCGAATAATTATTTATTTTTATACATCTGATATATCATGGGTGTAGTCCCATCTAAAAGAGGAGTTACATATAATTATTACTCCTTGACTTTTCACTACATGGAGAATGAACATATTCAAACCATTCTCAATCACTAAAAGTCAGGTAATATTTGTAGAGTAGTTTTGGAAGAATGTTGTATGCATACCTTGTTTACTCCTATTATCACCCTTATTGGTGGACAAATTACTAACAAAGTCTTTGAACAATATAGAAAAAATATTACCAAAATAAATTTCTTTTATAAATTTTTGGTTTAAATTTTTTAGGATAGAAAAATATAATATTAAAAATTTACTTTATTATATAAATAAATGCACATATAAATACAAAACCGTTTGTTAGTTTTTTAACTTAATTTTCATGTATGCATTACGTTACATATATTTTAATTTTAGTTTTGTTTTGTATGCTCGTATTACACCATTATTACAGTTTAAAAAAACTACCATTTGATGCCTTTATAATGATTAGGTGTGACAACACGGGTCGGCCCAATTTATTTAGGCTCATCCTACACTTGGTCTGCAAAATGCGAGTCGGACTCATCTGTCTCGCATTTTTAACATGGGCTGAAAAGTCTTATTTGTCCCTTATAAGTGTGGTCTGTGGGGCAACCTGCTTTGTTTTTTTTTTTTAAAAAAATTTTTATGACAAAACTTTCAAAGTTTAGCAAATTGGATAATTTTAACAAGTTCACAGAATAAGTAAAAACTTTGGAGAGTTTGATGATAAATTTATAATTCAACATTTTCATCATATTCATTTTTGTACTTTGACATACATGATGTATTGTTCAAATTTTAGCACATTCAAAAAATGTATAATACTTTTATTTTTCACTTATACAATAATTTAAAACGCTCATGCAGAGATTCAGAAGAAAAATTATCGATATACACAAATACAATTTTTTTTTATTGCAGGCTAGCGGGCCAACTTGCATGGAGCGCGGACTGCCCCCACGCAAATTAATAGGTTCAATATCTCGACCCATCCCACTTTTTATGGTGAGCTTTTTTTCACTTGTATGTGTTGTTTTATTCGTCTATATGAATCTATACTTATACTGATCAATAATCATAACGATATGTCTTTATGAGTGTGCCTCCTACCTTAATCTCAAACCCTAAACCCTAAACCATATATATATATATATATATATATATATATATATATATATATATATATATATATATATATATATATATGAACATTATTGGACCATGAGTGAAAAATTTAGAGTTTGAGATAGAACTCATTTGTGTGATAACTTGGGACAAATATTTTCCTTGTGCATATAGACAAGTTGCAATGACAATTTTTTTACCTCTTTGAATGTGTTTTTGAATTCGGTTTCACCAAATGAATGCATGGTCTTGATTTCCATGATTTCCATGGTAAGTATAGTCTGTCAGTAGTCTTGCCTTAGAAATTTTGGAAGTTTCACATGAATGCTTGTAATTTGTTGATGGGTGTGCCTCCTACCATATCTTTTTTGTCTCTATAGATACAATAGAATGGTCCTTCCCTACAGTAATAAAAAGTACGGTGATCTTTGTCTCCTTGTCTTTTTCTTCTTTATTCACTTCTCTTACTTTTTCTACTTTCTCCATCTTTTCTTCTACCATTTCTGTAATTCTCATCAATTCTTTAACTTTGGGAATTTCCTTTCGTGAAGAGAATGGTGTAGATACCCTAGACATGTTAAAGAAAACAAAAAAAAAAATGGCTTCGAAAAGTGTTACATATCATATAGGAACACTTGGAATGAAGAAACACCTCCACCATCACCAAATCATTGTCACCTCCCTCATCTCCTAATCACCATTTTCCCTTTCTTTTTCTCTAAAACCAAATCATGGTTCTTCACCACGTCTTCCTATATATATATATATATTTGCATCTCATTAACACTCTTCCAACTATCTCTTTTTTCGTGCACATGACATTTTTCTTACCAGATTTTCGTGCACCGGTTAAAAAATTCATTAAAAATTTTGTAATAATAGAGATGTAAAAATAGAGGTACAAGCATTCTGGATTTCACTATTTCAGGAACATTTATGTTTCATATATTTTTCGAAATAAATGTTCTCAAAGGTATTTTTGAATTTGGAAATAACTCTCGAAATATCTTTTTCATTTTATTTTTTATTAGGATGATAATGTGAGCTGGTCTGGCTCGTTTAGATCCGGCTAGCATAAGACCTATCCTGCCCTGTACAATTTATGCGGGCTGTAATCACTGGTCTGTTCCACACATCACTTGGCCCACGAGTCTGTGGGCTGATCCGCTTTTTTTTTTTATATTTTTTGTAATTTTTATAATAAAATTTTTAATGTTTAAAAATTGGAAAACTTTAAGAAGTTCACAAAATTAAGTAAAAACTTTGAGGAGTTGAATGATAAATTGATAATTCAACATTTTCATCATATTCATATTCATACTATGACATACACAATGTATTCTTTAATTTTTAGCATATTAAAAAATACATAATACTTGTCTTTTCCAATTATAGAAGAATTTGGAACATTAATGCAATAGTCCATAATAAAAGTAACTAATATACACAAATGCAAGTTTTTTTTTTCTTTTTTCTTATACAAGCCTGGCCCGCACGAGTTGCACGCTTATGCGGGTCAGACCCTAATTGTCACCCCTATTTTCTATTTTAGAATAATTATTTTGAAAAATATTTTAAGATCTATAAATACATCTCGGACTAGGAAATATATTCTAGAATACAAAAAAAAATCAAAATAAGTATTTCGGAAGTCATTTTTAATCTAGAAATACATTTTAAAACACTCATTTTAATTACTTTTTTTTTACTTTGGAACGATTGTTCCAAGAGATATTTCTGATATCTCCCATAACCGTCATTCCAAAGAAAAAAACAAGAAACCACCTATTTAATCTTTCTTATACTTTAGAATGGGTGTTTTAGAAGTATTTTTTGGATTTGAAAATATTAAAAATAAAGAAGTGTAAGGATTTTTATTATATTTTTAATGAGGGATAGTTTGGGAAGTACAATTTTTATGGAAGTGCATGAAGAAAAAACAGGGAGGTGCAGGAAAAAAATACCCTTCTATCTTTTTTCTTCATTTCTTATATTTTTTTTTTTCTATTTTCTTCTTACGTTTTCTTTCTTCTATGCATGTTTATCTCTTGAGCTTCATTTTCTATTTTTTTTTCAAGTAGTTTAACGTTTGAATTGTGTTTTAATTTATTTTAATAACATTTCATTAAGTTTAAAACAAAATGTTATATTATTTTTACCTTTATTTTACTTGTAAGTCGAGATACAAATAACAAATTAATAAGAAAAATTTAAGTTGTCGATTATAATTTAAGTGTAATTGATTTTTGAAATTATTAATATGAGTTGAATTTGGTGGCATCCATACTTAACATATGTTAAGGTCCTTATGGGTATTGAAAATGCTAGTTATGTTTTAAACTCTAGTAAAATATGTTTACTGTAAATTTTATATAAGATTTATATTTGATATTTTAACTTATGTGTCCATATTAACTTAAAATGATTTATAATGAATCATATACAGGTTGATTGATTTATGATTGAAGTATGATTATTATTTTAGTAAAAAAGATAAAAATTCGATCAGTTAATTAGTAGTAACCAGATCACTGATAAATAAGACCTAAACCTTCTCCTCATGAATAACCTGATATTGGATCTATCATCACAATTATATTGTATAATTACTTTTATTTTTATTTCAGATAGCTTTTATTGTAATTTTTTGTTGTATGAGTAAATCTAGACATGTCAAAGTATGTTAGGTCCGTCGAGCTGACCTGCCAGCCTGTCAAGCAAAGGGTGGGTCAGGTTGGAGTTTCCAATTTGCCAACCTGTTGTGGTTCAACTTGTCTAATACTAGCGGATCAAAGACGAGTTAATCCATCTTGACCTGCCAACCCATTTTTTTTTATATATATATTTTTATATTTAAAAATAAAAAATAATTAAAATAAATATTTTTTTATATTATATAAACAAATTTATATATATTAAAAAATTTTATAAATAAAAATCTTAAAAAAGTAAAAATGAAAATTAAAATAAAAAAGTGATAGATCAGTCCAACCCAACCCATTTTCAGAGCATGCTAGACTAGAGCTGTTTCATTTCATATATATATATATATATATATATATATATATATATATATATATATCTATATATATATAT
>Ga0214542_1000263_pt1 | contig 87874 bp, 31 predicted proteins | sample CNSS1metaG_FD_160096 | JGI IMG/M metagenome (GOLD analysis project Ga0214542, IMG submission 160096) | Root nodule microbial communities from cowpea collected in UCLA plant growth center, Los Angeles, California, USA - CNSS1 | ecosystem: Host-associated > Plants > Roots > Nodule | place: USA...
TCCATTTTATGTTTTCTTCTTCCTTTAATTGTTCTTGGTTTTCTATGGTTTATGTGTCTTCCATTTCCTTTTTGTTTTGAATCAATCCATCATCTTCTTCTCTTGAGCTTTGTGAAAGGAACCTTCACATCTAGATAGCTTGCTATCTTAATGTCCAGTGGGGATTTCACTTAGCTTTCTTAATCAACTCACACCATATTCAAAAATCTAAAAAGGAACAAGATAATCCTTCATCACTAAACAATATTAAAAGAAAATTAATGTAAGAAGCTTTTACATCATTTTTACTTCACTAGTTAAGTTGTGCCATAATTGATGCCCTAGATTCACTCAACATGAGGACATGGTCATGGGACCATTGTAACACCACATTGCCCATAATTTCTTATCTTCATTAACCCAAAATATTAAGAATAGGTTTATTGATGCTTCAATTCTTTCATGCTATGTTGGAAATACTTTATTTCATTAACAAAGTCTCAATTATTGAATTATATATAAGGATGTAATCATTATAAAAAAAAAAATGCACAATTTCACTTTTATAAAGTCTAAGACAACTAAGTTTTGAAAAGAAAAATTAAACATCCAAAGTTTAAAAATAGTAGGAGTAAATATTAGTTTGACGACTTAAGTATGTTTTTTTCCCTTTAAATTATTATAAAAATATTATATTCATCTCTAAATTAAATTATAAAGTATTTCATCTTTGTATAATAAAAATTAGTGTAAAATATTCTTCCTAATAAATAGTATATGAAATGTTTCTTATGCGGCAAATAAAATGTTATAATAAAAAGTAGAATGAAATATGTTTTTAAGTCTCTATGCAAAATTAGAATTTATCTTATTATGTTTTAAACCTTAATACATATTTTAATTATCAAATTTTAAAAATGAATAGATATAATTTTCTTGACCTAACAATTTATTTATTTTTATTTGTTAAACAATGTTTCTGGATAATAAAACTAAGGTAAACGTTTTGAGAATTATGTTATTTCGTTTATAAAATTTGGGATCAAAATATATTAAAATTACCAAAATATATTAAAATTTGAGAAAAAAATGAATTTTAATTTTGTGTCAAATTTTAAATATTAAAAACTTATTAACCCTAAAAAATATAGTCTATATAAATATTTTATAGAGAGAAAGTACTTCATAATCTAATTTAAAAGTTAAATACATTTTTTTATAATAATATAAAAAGAAAAGCATATTTAACTTTTGATCCTTAAAAATATTCCATTAACATAATAAATATTGCAAAAACAGTCAAATAGAAAAAGAAGAAAGAAAAAACACTTTCCATTAATTAACTAATCTTGAAGAACCAGTTTAAGAATATGAATGAATGACCTACCCTATTTAGAACAGAATCAAAACAATGATTGTCTATGTTAATTAATCAGTTGCATTTACTGCTTCTCTTTTTCAACAATCATATAAACAAATTCTCACTTATTATATACTACTTCACATCTTTGTTCCTTTTTTTCTTGTGAGAAAGAGTAATCCACACTACACTCCATTCTTTTTACAATTAGTTACCATTTTGTGTTAAAACTTTTCAATCACTGTTAACAATTTATTAATTAACACAGACAGAGTCTGACCCACTAGAAGACTAATGTCACAACTGGAGGAACCATAATTATTCATAAAAAACAAAACAAATTATATGGTTAAACCACAAACCATAGGATAAGTGTTTTCATTAATATGTTTACATAAAAGAGAAAAATTACCAATAAAATTTGAAGTATGATTATTATTTTTTTTTTCTGATCAGATTTACGGTTTAGATTCTGTAAGATGAGATTATATATAGTATACAGGGTTAAATATGTTTTTGTCCCTCAAATTTCAATGAATTTTGTAATTAGTCTATTTTCAAATTTTTATACTAATTTAGTCATTTATTTTTAGAAATGCGTGGATTTAATCCTTCTTACCAAATTTTATTAAGTTTATTTAACATTTTAAACGTATTTTATGATATTATTTAAGTTAATATTGAAACGAAAATGTGTCAAACGGTGTAAACAATTCAAATGCTATCATAAAATATGTTTGAAACGTCAGATAAACTTAACAAAATTTGGTTAAAAAACTAAATTAATCAAAATTTTAAAAAATAACTAATTCTAAATTTCAGCAAAATTTGAGGGATAAAAACATATTTAACACTAATATATAAATTTTTTAGTAAAATTTTAATTTTTTATTACAAAATAACATTAATATTTAGGGCAATAGAACTACCATATATTCAATAGAAAAAGAAAAGTTGTCCTATTATATAAATGTCTATGTCTAACAACCTCGTATTCAACAGTTAATATTTGATGATACTTGGCTATCAAAATATATATATATATATATATATATATATATTTGTAATATTAGTTGAAAATTCGTTTTCAAAAATGGATTATAAACTTTGTTACAGTGACACATGTTAGCACCAACTTTACCTAGGAAGATTCAAATTCCCACAAGACAGACAACCTTTTCCAAGGCGAATATCACGGTCACCTAAAAATCCAATTACATTACTTTATCTTATATTTATCTACATTCAAACCCTATATATCACCATTTTTATATCTATAATTTCTTTTTAGCCACTTCATGTTCAAAAAATAATGATTTTTTTTTCGGCTTTAAATACTTGTTGCTAAATTGATTACACCAAAACTATTTTTTATTTTTAATTTTTTTTATCATCTAACAAATGTATTCACAGGTGAATTTTTAGGTTTAACTCAATTTTATATCGACAAGTTATAAAGTGAGGTTTACGCTCACTTATATATTATAAATTAGACCTTATATCTTTAATAAATGTGAAATTTTCAACACATTCTCTCAAACTTAGATATATAAATCTTGAACGTGATATTAAATATTAATGGATAGTTTGATAACAGATGACAAAATAAATTCAATAGAGAACAAATCTCTCGATAACAGACCTAACAAATAACGAATATCGTTAAGATATGTTTTAACTCATAACTTTGATACCATGATAAAAAAACATACTTTAAACCTACTCAAATATTACAAAATCGACTTGTAAAGTGAAGTTTACACATACTAATATATTATGAATCTGACCTATCTTTAATTAACGTAAGATCTTCAATTTTTTGTTTACTATTTAGATAAACTAAAGAAATAAACCATCTATAAAGTATGAATTATTTATATATAAAATTTGACATATTTATAACATAAAACCTTAACTTCATATTTATAATCTTATTTTTCTTATATATCATTTAATTTTTTTTATTATTTTTCATTCTTTTTAAAACTTCCATTTAGCAACATAAATTAATTAACTTCATTAAGAAACAAACTCTCTATAAAGTATAAAATCTAGGAGAAGTTAGATCACATAGTTTGAGCATTGAGACCCTTACCTATTTCCCTATTGTTAATAAATCAACTCAAACTCAACTACATAATTTAATGAATCCTTATGCATATTAATAATCTGACTAGTTTGACTTTACATAGTTGTCATCTCCCAACTAATTTCATACTTTTTTTTTTAACAAATATAACAAATTTATGCAAGTTACTTGCATGAGAAATCGATCACCTTAGAATTTGATATAATAGAAGAAATTGTCAATTTCATCATTAAAATTTCATGCTTTATAAGTTTTATAAGGTGGAATTAATGAATTTTAAAATTCACAAACTATTATGTTATGATTTTGAGTTTTCATTACTTTGATATAATCATTTTATTTGTTAATAGCTTTTGTGTAATTATTCATTAATGAATTAATGGTTGTGATAGTTAAATTTTGACTTTTGTAAAATATTTACTTTTAATAAGAAAACGTAAATAAATCTAACGTTTTTATCTTAAATATTCAATAATTTAACTTTTAATAATTGTTAATTAATTAGTTAATTACATTTGCAGTTAAAATTAAAATAAACTATATAATTATTATCCTACATAAATTCAGGGTTGTTATAATTAAAATTTGACTTTGATAAATATTTTATTTCTAATCACGTAAGTTATAAAAAAAATATTTATTAACAAAATATTTAAAATAACTATCATAAATAACATTTATGAATTAAGAAGAGGGTATATATATATATATATATATATATATATATATATATATATATATATATATATATATATATATATATATATATATATATAAAAAATAAAATAAAAACGTTAGTGTTTTGATTTTTAAAATTTTTAAATTCATTTTGTCAGTTGACAATTTTTAATTTGAAAAGAAAAAGAATTGAAAACGGTATGTTTTGCTCACGACTTTATATAGGCAAGTGTTTTTGTATCGTGTTTTTGTGTAATGACTTGAACAAAATGAAATAGAAAATCGTGTATGTGGTGTAAAATTTACACAAGAATTGATAAATCTATTTAAAACATTCATTTTGGTAATTTACAAAAAATTATACACCATTTTAGTAAAAAAACCTAAATCACCAGTTAATTGATTTTTTATTTGTTTAATAATTGAAAGTTCGAAAGATTATAATAGTACATTTTCAATTTCCATTCATATGCTTTTATTATACAAAATATTATATCAATTAAACCTTTGAAGTATTGTGTAATATAGTAATGTAAATCCATCCTATATATATCATACTCATCAATTCAACCCTTTGAAAACTCTTCCTATATTTCATTTTATAATTAGTCGAAGGAGTTCAAAATATTCTAATTAATCCATTTACAAAATAGACATCAATGTTAATTAATCAAAATATTCCTTAAAGGAATGCATGAATGCACCTGTCTGAGAACATAAAAGCTTCTGTTTTATAGATTAATATTAATGTCTCTTTCTCCAATATTTCTTTTTAATGTTCTGTTTTTTATTGAATGAAGTTAATTCAAAATCACTAATTTTAACTCATATAACTTCTTAATTTGGACCAACAAATTTAATAGTTTTTAATAAACTTCACCCCATCATAAACAAAAAAAAAGTGATGAAAAGTATCTTCTTAATCAAATATAGAATACTTAGTACACACAACCAAAAGGTAATAATAATTCTTCCTATTTTAATCACTATTATCACCATCATCCATCATCACAGCTATTTTTACCATCTTCATTTGTTGTTATCAAATTTGTGTGTTCAACAAGATTTTCAAGTCATTTCTAACTTATTTAATTTAAAGAACTTCTAATTAGTTTCTTTCAAGTCACTTCATTTTTAGCTCATAATTATTAAAATACTTCTCTTCAATCATTTTAAATTTATTAGCTGATTTCTGCAAACACCTATTTTTAAATACTTAATTAATATTTCTAATTTCCAAAACGTCTAATGACATATTAATTGTGTATCCAAATATTATACATTTTCCTATTCTATGTCTCTAAAATTTCCCCAAACACTGAATTTAATCAGCTAATTTATTATTATAGCTTTCAATTTCTTCCTAGTTATATATATATTCATATTCTGTTCCTGCATCATCTCCTTATAGCCAGCCACACCAGCAGAATTCAATGATAAACCTGCAAGTTTTCTTGCTCTAAAGCATCACAGTCATCATTTTCTTGTAGAAGAATAAATTGAAATTGAGCATAAAGAGTTTTAGTGCAGAGGCCACTATTACTGCCACAATAACACATCTGATTGTGACCATGATATAAAGAGTACAGATTTTTTATTGTTTTTTTTACTGTTTTGTGTTTAATATTAAAAGTATATTGTGATGATATTTTAAATATTTTTTAATATATTTTAAAATATCAAAATTAATGATAATACAGCTCGATAAAAGAACAGTACAATTTGAACAGAGAATCCAAATTCTGATGCACACAAATGCAGGTTTAAGATCAGTGTTTGCTCGAATTTCTGGTCAGAGTTTGTGGCCAAAGATCTGGTGTAGCAGCAGAAAGCGAAAGTGTTCATGTAAACATATTAAAAAATCAATTTCTTTTTTAAATTATATACAAATTCAAATTGACAATTTCTTTCTTTTAATATACTACCGCATGCTAAAGTTGTTTTTTTATATAAGTTAGTCAAATGTAACAGATTACGAGACTGTTTTTTTAGCAAACTAGACGTATGTATATCTCTTATGAAAAAGTTAGAAATTAATCTTTTTTAACAGTTATTTATTTAAAGTTTGACTTATATTAACAAACGTACTCCAGAATCATTTTTTTTTCGCGTATATAAGAGATATATAAACTAATCTCGAGGAAAGATATTTATCTAAATAACGAATTCAAGAATCAATTTTTTCTGTAAATCATACAAATTTGTTTTAACGTTGACGGATTCTTTATTACATCTATCTTTTGTTTTTTTGTTAATTTGACCAACAAATAAGGATAATCTTTCTATCTTAACATCTTACTTTTTATACCGGTTAAAATCGAGATTTAAATCATAAAATTATAAGATTATAGGATTTATACAGTATTGTTAAGTAATTAAAAACCACCATTTACCTAATTAAATTAAATATTAACAATTAAAATTAAATTTTTAATAAAAAATTAATACAATTAAAATTTAGTTGCAAAACATCACTACACTTCTCAATTAAAATTTAATACAATTATAATTTTCTAATTTGTTGTCACAAAAGGATCAAGTTACCGCTACTTAACTATAGTAACTACTTAACTATAGTAACTTCAGTATGGTTAAGTTAGTAGTGAACAAATTAGATAGGGTTAAGATAACCCTGAGTCGTCTTACGAAATTGATTTCAAATATTTGATTCTTATAAAAATACAACTAAAACTAGTAACTATCAAAATATGGGGTTTTGATATGCAAAGAATGAATATCACACAAATAAAATGTTATAAACATTGTAATAGTAAATTCCACTCTTTTTCAACATAGGAAGATTCCTTCATCGGTTATATAGAGATTATTGTTACATTAATTAATGTTGTTGATTTACAAATCAAATCAATCAATGTAAAGTCTCAGTTCATTTGTTGGCATTCTCACTTTTAATCAAAGTTCAAAGTACACAATCTCAATTAAAAGTGAGAATTTGTAGATTATATATCCACAATAAATTCAATCAAATACGGTCTCAATTAAATTTTACTATTCCTATTCATATCTATTCCTTTGCTTCCTCACCAAATAGAAAACTTGATTAATCAAAGTAAAGTCTTGACTAATTTTAGTTAAAGTGATTACCTTTAATCAAAATAAAGTTCGACAAAAACTTATTTAATCACACGAAAATTTTTAAATAAAATCAAAGTAAAATCTCAATTGAATTTAAAAAACCTTTAACTCATATGATTAGCATGCGTGTAGATTTAAAATCATTATTTTCTATTCAATTAAAAGCAAAAGACATAGATAGATTTTATTTTTTATAATATGTATGAAAATAATTATTCGATTTTATTAAAAGTAAAATTTGAACTAATTTTATTCTTTAAAATTTTAAATAATATGTATGAAAATAATTAATATAATAAAATATAGAAATAAAAAATAAATAAAATAAAACAACAAAGGAAACATAAATTAAAAAATAATAATTTGTTATCAGTTTTTATATATAACATTAATATAAATTTTACTGTACAAGAAATAATAATTAGTAACGTTTCTTTTATAAAAAAAATAATAAATAATAATGTTATAATTAATAAATATTAAATATTAATTATAATCTCAACTTTAACTACCCGTAATTAATTTTTTATTACTTTGAAATTTAACCTATCAAATGTTTTTACATATTGAGTTTGATAAGAAGTTTTGTGCTAAAATGGAACGTTGATGTGTAAAAATATTGGGGCCCTAGACAAGGACGCTCTCCCCACCTGGCCACTTGCACAAGACCCCACAAAACCCTAATTTCCAAGACTCTCCAAAAGCAGACCTACTTCTTGCCATTGCATATGTGTAGTGCCACCCACAACATTAAATAAACAAACACTAATGCAAAGGGAAAACATATTTTGTAGCTCCCCAAACCACAACATGCCTCACACCAAACAATAAAATTTATGCATTTTTTTTTCACTTAGTATTTAAGCATTTTTGTTTACTCTTTTTTCTATGATCTCTCATAATTATCATTGTGCTTCTGTAAAGGCTTTTTCATCTCTTCCATCTTTTGTCCACTGAGATCACTTACTTATACAAATAGTCAAAATATAAAAAAATAAATAAAAAAAATGAAGGAAAACACGTTTATAAAGTAGAACACTTCCTGATCGTCTGATCTACAAACAAACCATCTTCTGATGAAAACCCGTTTCTTTTACTTGATTAAATAATCAATTGATTGATCAATCAATCAATTAATTAATTAATAACTAATCTCTTTCATTACACCCTTTACTTTGATTCCCTTGAGCCATTGAATCTAATTCCTCTCCTCTAACATCTAAGCACCATTTTTCCTTTCCCCTTTTCTCTCTCTCTTTCTCTATTTTCTCTCTCTCTCTCTCTCTCTACCCTTCCCTCCATTAGAGAGTGGAAACACCATTCATATTAGGTCATGGATACAAGAGATACAAGAGACACAACCCCTCTTTCTTAATTTCTCCTTAAAACCTAGTTGTGAAGGGTTTGACTTTTGTTGTCCCTTGAATTCAGAAACACACAAACCACATCAAATCTCCTGTTGCTAATAACCCATAGTTCCCAAGTTGCCAAATTGCTTTAAATTTGCTTAACCTTGTTCTTGCTTTGTCATCACAAAACATTCTAGGTTAAGAAAACAGTGTGTGTCTGAAAAACCTTGTTCAGATCGATCTTCTTGTTTCTTTTCTTCTTCTTCTTCTTCTTCGAACACACTCTCAACAGCAATTCTGGCTAATCCGTGGTGGAACAGTCATCAGGTGGGGTTGGGTGCAGGGGTAGACCCTGCGACCAATTCGCCATCTTCAACCTTAAACAAACGTCACATGGACCTTTCCATCAACGAGAGAAGCTTCGGCAGAGAAAGAGAAGAGGAAGAGGAAGAAGATAGAGACAACGGCGATGAACCCAAAGAGGGTGCAGTGGAGGTTGGAACCCGCAGGCCCAGAGGGAGACCACCGGGCTCCAAGAACAAGCCCAAACCACCCATCTTTGTCACCAGGGACAGCCCGAACTCCCTCAGAAGCCATGTCATGGAGGTTGCCGGTGGCGCCGACGTCGCCGAAAGCGTCGCCCAGTTCGCTCGCCGCCGCCAGCGCGGGGTGTGTGTCCTCAGTGGGAGCGGTTCGGTCGCCAACGTCACTCTCCGGCAACCGGCAGCGCCGGGAGCGGTCGTGGCACTGCATGGAAGGTTTGAGATTCTATCCCTGACCGGAGCGTTTCTGCCTGGCCCTGCTCCGCCAGGTGCCACCGGACTCACTGTGTATCTGGCCGGAGGACAGGGCCAGGTTGTAGGAGGGAGCGTTGTTGGTCCTCTCGTGGCGGCTGGACCAGTGATGATCATAGCAGCCACTTTTGCTAATGCTACATATGAGAGGTTGCCGCTTGAAGAGGAGGAGGAAGACGGTGGCGGTGGCAGTGTCCAGGGCGGAAGTACTCTGGGAGGGTCTCCTCCTGGAATTGGTAGCAGTGGCGGTGGTGGCGGCGGCGACGGTGTGAGTGGTGGGAGCCACTTGCCCGGTGGGATTCCCGATCCTTCTTCTTTGCCTTTGTATAACCTGCCACCAAATCTTCTATCCAATGGAGGAGGCCAAGTGGGGCATGAGGCTTTCGCTTGGGCACATGGCCATGGAAGACCACCTTTCTGAGTTCACAACTTTAATGTTGTTGTCCTCACATGATGCTGGATATGGGTGGTTCGAGATCTAATGGAACTGTGACGATGATGGTGTTGTGTTCTAGTTTGAGAGGTTAGGAATTGAGGAAAAGAATTTCAAAGATTTAGAAAAGTGGAGTAGTAGTTGTGAAGAACGTTGGAGATGAAGAACGAAGACTGTTTTACTTAGCTCAGTGTATATGTATATTGGAGTAAGAACTTTGATTTCTGTGTTTCTTCTTTCCCTTTCGCTTTATGTGTTTGGAATAATGATGATGGATAAATTTCTGAATAGTTTAATCGACTACATTTTAATTCATCATCTCTGTGTTATGGTTCTTTTTATCCTTGATATTTTTGTTCTTCAGATATTATATTCATGTAAAAGATACATATATTTTACTTGGATGCATGATATTTTTATATTATTCATGTTTTAAATATATAAAATGTGGTATAAAATAATAGTTCTCTTTCCTTATTTGGGTTCTTTCTTAATATTATTATTGTTATTATTATTTTACTACCCACTTACTTTGTGGCTATTAAATACATGATGGGATGATTGATTAGACTTGCAGGATGTGAAGAAGTTTTTTTTGTTTCTGGGGGAGGAAAATTGTGGTTTTCTTCACACACCATTGGATTTGCTTCTTCTTCTTATCGTCTTTTTCCTTCATTCTTTAACTGTTCTTTTTCTACTGCTGAGAACAAAGTGAATCACTGTTTCATGACAAAATGGGACACACATATAGAACATTCATGCATGATGTGTTTCTCGCACACAACTTTTACCTAACAAATTTACTTCTTAATTATATTTCATTTTCAAGCATACCATGCTGATTCTTAATTAGGGTTTACAACTTTGCATATGCACTTTGCTTGTTAAATGCACATAGCAACCATGGCTATCTCTCAAGGTGAAAGATAAATTGTATAGACCCAAACTTTAATTATATTAACGGTTAGAAATTTAGAGTCTAAGTCCTACATTAGTTAGAAATAAAGATGTAGAATACTATATAAAAATAAAAATTCATAAATTTATTATCGTAAAATTTTAAGTTGAGAATTGTATTAATATATTACATGATTAGACTCAAATAAGAAAAATAGAATAAGTATTTAAACATCTATTTTCTCTCCATTCTTTTTAATGGTAAAAAGCTTTTAAAACAATGTATAGATAGATGTAATATAAAATATTTTAAATAATGGGAGATGGCTTGCCTTTTCTGTCTTGGCAATTACTGTTTGGGTATTCATATAATAATTTTAACAACACTTTCCGCAATATATATATATTTTTTACATTTTTCAATCACATGCTCGTATTATTCTTCATTTCTTTCATGATAGTTAAAGGAATAGTTGCATTAAAAAAATTTCCTTACCATCATTGCCAGCTTCCTTGGACACAGAATCTTAAGGATCTAAACCAAAAGAAAAATGTGGGAGTCAAGCAATTTATTATCTGTTCTAGTTTATATTGCACATACTTTATTTTAATTAATGCATTTTTAGTAAAGTTTATTTCTAACTACTTTAATTTGTTCTTCCTGTTCCACCTTAACCCAATTGAAATAATATTTTTAGGATCTAAGATATTATCATTTTGGAGCTTAAAATTTTTGTTACAATTTGATTTTTAAAAAACATATCGAATGGTTGAAAGAAAAAAAATATATATTTAAATTGCTTTTAACATTAATTTTCAAACGATATAAGACTACTGAATGCCGAAACAAACTACCAATTGAAATAAGTTTTAGTTCTCACAAACAAAATTAATGTTTTAACTCTAAATCAATTTAAATAACATGAATATTTGCTTTGAAATCAAGAATTTTGTCACGATTTTATATTTAAAAAGTGAAGAATAAAGGTATAATTTTTTTTTATGTCTTTCAATTAAATGAATTGAAGTTATGTACCATTGTTGCCCTAAATTTTCACTATTATAACCACACAGAGGTGAGCTATGTATTTTAATTGAGTAATGTTAACAAACTACACTGTGAGTGTGAGCTATGTATTTTAATTGATCATACTCATTATTGCTTTAGCTTAAAATAATTTTTTTAATGTAAAACATTATCTAAAATGAACTTTAATAGGAATTTCAACACAATTTTAAATAATTAATCAAACACACGAGCATGGTGATCAACATTTCAAGAAGAATATTCTTGCGTATACGCATTTGTTTCAGATTGTTGTACCTGCTTCTTAGACTTTATAGAACGATTCTTCTAATTGTTTTGTTTTCAATGACTATTATAATTGATTAGATATAAAATGATTTGGAAGTACACTTTACAAATATGAATAATAATTAGTAAATACACACAATCAACGAAATACTATATTAATTATTGATTGTGTGTATTTATGTGTGTATTTACTATAATATCGAGCTTTAAAAATCTAAAATGTGTATTAATTTTAATAGCCTTAATTTAATATATATTTTTTTCCCACATAGATTCACTTTCAATTCCTATAGTTTTTGTGAATACAATTAGAAATTGTATACAATTTTAGTTAGGGATTTAGTCTTTCACTCTTTCAAAATTAAATAATTTTGATCCATCATTAATATAATATTTAATTAATAACGGAGGATGTCATTGGAATAATATGCCTAATAGTAACATATTTTTTTTATAATACTGTTATTTATAAATACCATTTTTCAAACTATTAAATAATATATTAATATTTGACCAAAATTACTTAATTTGGGAAAACTAAAATATGGGGAAAAATATTTGTTTACAAAAGCTTTATCAGAAAACAGAATATGAAGATTGCTCACATACAAAAAATCTCACAAAAATCATCTAACTATATTTTTTCAATAATCATTACAAAGTATAAACATTTTTAGACTCTCAAACGAGTTGAATTCTTAGTTTAACGGTACTTAAACAAGAAGAATATATGAATATGAAACTCGATTTTTATTAATTAAATCCAGTTAATTAATTTATAAAAAAAATACCATGTTAGTTGATTAAAAAAGTATTTTATATTTAATTAGTGAAAATTTTATATCTTCCATTGTTTAATCTGAAATTAGAAAGAAAGAGGTGTGATTAATTGTCTTTTTGATTTGTTTCTCCTTTTAGAAATTCTAAAACATTCGATTTGTCGCATGTGCACCTCCTCAGTATTGCACAAACTAAGTGTAGAACTGTGTGTAATGGGGACAACACATTAATGAATTGATTAATTGAACATCCTTTGCAATTTGTTGAAAGTAGATGATGTTGAATTTGGATTCTCTACTCGTTTTGTAAGAGTTATTTATCTACTGTGTCTTCATAATACACCGATTATAATTAATTTTGACGTTTTAAAATATATTAAAATGATATTTAAAATATCAACACAATATATTTTTCACATTCAGCAGAAGATACAGTACAAAAAAATCAGTAGAGAATTTGGACTCGAAGCTACTTGGTACTGTTTGGAGCATGGCTCTTCCTTGTTTGCACATGGATTGGATCAAATTGCAGAAACTTTTGTCATCACATAAAGAAGTTGTGAACATTATTGAGTCCCCAGAAACTTCATGTAAAGTTCATTGTGAAGAATAAGGATTTTTGAGTCCATGCCAACACAGTAACATAATTGAAAAAATTACCTTGTCCAAGAACTGTGTAATTAACTATATTATTAATGGAAACATTGGTTCCTCCAAAAACAAAAACAGACAGGGAGAGAGATGAGATAATGTTTGGCTGTATGTGCCTTGTGCAAAGTCCCTACTTCTTCACATTAAAATATGCTTCCAATTATTTTCCTTCATCATTTTAATAATATTATTGTGATTGCTGCTTTTGTCCTTCTTATCTGTTTGAGCACATTAAGGGTCATTACATACTATTAATAATAATAAGGGAGGAAACATATGTAGTTTTGGTCTCACATACAAACCTTCAATATTTTATTTGCCACACACACTTTGGGGTTTGAGATAACAAAAATCGAAATTTAATTATCACATTTTAATTTTTCACCTAATTCTACTTTTCATTTATCATTTTTATACATTTGTTATGTACTTTTAGTTACTCAAAGTTTTATAATTTTGCTAGTTGAATATTTTAATTAGTGTAAATATATAATTTGCATAATTTTTTTTAATTAGATATCTGAACATATCATAAATGTCATAAGTCAATGGCTCTCATGAGCACATTCAAATTGTATAGATGGACTAAATTTGACCATTATAATATTTGGATATTCAATAGCACATGAAAGATTAAAATCACATATTTATTGTATTCGAAGAATCTAATCGTGAGATTTGAGACAGGAAAATTAAACAATTTAAGTATCCGAAAAAGCTAAAATATAATTAACTCTTAGATTTGGTTAAAACTCAAGTTAAGTCCATATATAAAGGAATTCTTGTGATAATATCATTATAAACGCTATCCACTATCTGAAAATCATTGATTATATCATCGATCGACCTTATCTCTAATTGATACGAGACTTTTAAGACATTCTCTCACGTTAAGGTATGTACATATTTCAAATTGTAACATTTAATATTAATGGATAATCTGATAGTAAAACTCAATAACGAGTGATATCATATTTTAAGCGGTGAATTTTAAGTATAACTCAACCCTACAAAATTAATTTGTAAGGTGAGGTTTGCACCCACTTATATATTATATATTAGTTTTATTTATAGTCAATGTAAAACTTCCGATATACTTATTTTATTATAAGAGATGATAACCTAATTTGTTTTTAAAAAAAATGTAAAGCAAATGCATGTATATATAAAAGAATTATTGTTAATTATGAGTATTATAAACTGAAAATTTGATTCAGTGTTTGGAAGTGATGGAAGGTGTTTATGGTGTCAGATCTTATACCTTATTATAAAGGTTTGGAAGACACATGCCACATAAATTAAATTTAGAAGAGAAGAAGTTTTGTTGAGTGTCCTATAAGATGTGTTTGAAAGAAGGAAAGACATAGTTTAAAAATGTTAAAGAAAGTGTTGTATGGATTCAAACAACTAAAGTGTGGTACAGAAAGATAAGTTTCTATATTATGCAACACGGTTTTGAAAATTGCACTTTTCAGCATGTTTTACACATTGATATTTTTTTTTTTTAATATTTTGTCATTATAGGAACTGAAATTACATATTTGGTGAAGGGTGACATGTGATTTTAATTTAAAGTAAATATTATAGTATAACTCTTGAGATTTTCTCAAATTATATCATGACCCAAATTTTTTTTTAAAATTATATATAAACTTCTATTTTATTTTAAATAGATTATATTATCACTTTTTTTTTCAAGTTACACACCACCTTCCTTTAACAAATTCTAATAAGAAAGATCACTGTAATAGTAAATAAACGGTAGTAGGTATAAATGTAATTTAAAAAAAATCAAGAAGTATCATAGTAATTTTTTCTTTAATTTATTTCTAGGATTACTTTCACTAAAATTGTTTTAAAATACTGCTGCTTTCAACACAATTCAGTAGTGTACATATAACATAATTACATTGTTGATAGAACAAGAAGAATTGATTAAAATATATATATATAAACTTAAAGTGGCTAAAAATGATGAGATCACTGACTTTAGTGACAAATTTATTAACAAGTTAAGAAACTTATTTAATGTTTATAAATTAATGTAAAGACTTTTACCTAAATCAATTTTTATTATAATAAATTTATTATAGTGAACAATAGTTCCATAAAAAAAATTAGAGAACTAGTGATTGAAAACGATGTAAAAGTTACTCACTGTTGAACTCATTTTATAAATTAATTAACTTTTTAACCGTGACAAACTCTTCTGGCTTAATTCAAGATGCTGGTACTAAACATATTAAATCAAACAAGGTGCATTGTTAATTAACTTCTCTTATTTCATTTTTTTATTAAGTCTAAGTCAATTTTAATTAATTTATAAGATGAAATTTATATCTAATTATATATTATGAATTAAAATTATTTTTAATTAATATGAAAATCTCAACATATTTTTCTCACGCTAAAATATATTTCAAACGTAAGACTAAATATTAATAAATGGTTTGATACAGTTTTATAGTTAATGAAACAATTGACCTAACAAATAATAAATGTCGTTAAAATATATTTTAACTCATGATTCTTCCATCATATTTAAAAATTAAAATTTTTAAATTAACTCAATCATATATAAAATGAGGTTTATATCTATTTTATATGTTATGAATTGATTTTATTTTTAGTCAATACAATACTTTCCATATTTTTCAAGAAAAAATTACTAATTGTGAAATATATATTGAATATTGTATTTTTATACTCTGTTTTATTTATAGCCAATGATATATATAAATTTAATTCAGCTAGTAATGATAATTTACTAATGCACAAGGTATATGCATGCACGTAAAGCTAGTCACATCATGTTTAATATTAATTTAATATACATATTTAAGTGTACATATATAAAAGAAGAAAAAAAAAACTTTTTGAGAAGCCTAAAATTGAATGGAATTGCATGATTAATTTTAGTGCATAAAGGTGATAGGATTAAAATATGAAAGGTGGGGAAAGAAGACTATTGTTGACATGGTGATTTTTGTTTTGATGGATAGGATGATAATTAAGAAACGAATCAAAAAACAAAAAACGACAAAAGATTGAAGTGACATGGGAAAAATAAAAATTATGATGAATTATTCAATTCACCCCATCCACAACTTTAACCTTTCACAATCTTTCAAGACAAAAGAAACTTGAAAAAGGATCTTGTCTTTTCCTCTTCTGTTTTTTTTTTTTTTCTTTTGTCCCAGAACAAAACCTAGATTAGATAGCAAGACCTTACTGTGATGTATGTGAATACACAGACATTTTCTTTTTTTTCCCATACACGACAACATAAATATCTATGAAAAAACTGCTATGCACTATTTTTAGAATCAATTTATATATGTCATTGCAGGATTAAGAAATAAAATTATTTGTCATTTTTATTATGTTAATTAAATAACATTTTGTTAGAAATAGTTTTTAAACCTAACTCAATTTCATAAAATCGGATTTCTAGTTGATATGGGACTTCCAACACACCCTCTCACACCGAGATATATACATCTTGTGCGTGAGATTAGAAATGAATGGATGATCCGTTAGCAGTCCCATATCGGATAGAATAGAATGTCCAAGAAAACTCGTTAGGATAGTCTCTAACAGGACTCTGATACCATGTTAAAAATATGTTTTAAACCTAATTCAATCTCACAAGACTGGTTTGTAAGGTGAATTTTGTATCTCACTTATATATTATGAATGTGAGACTTCCAACACATTTGTTTATTTACTATAATAGAACTTTATTAATTCCACGTATGTGTATAACAATTTGTGATTACCCGAATGAGGGATACTTAATTAAAATAAAATAAACTATCTTCTTTCATTCTAGTTTTAGACTGAAAAACAGTTGTTTGTTTTTGATTGATTGTACAAATATGATGATACCTTATACTTACTTGTATTGTCAACATTTGAAATAAAGTTGAACAATGTTTAATAAGTGATGCATTTAATAGACATATTTTTCTTTCAACATTTTTATATTGAAAGTGATAAGTTATTATTTGAATTAATTATGATATACTTCATTAAAATATATAAATATTGTAAATGTTGCGCGACTTTGATTATAGCATATATATTTTGACTAACACACATGTTTCAAACAATAAATTTGCATTATCCTTGGCTGCTTAAAGACAGATATATAATATAATAAGACCTCACATGTATGACCTTTTTAAGATTGGTGTTTATAATGTTTAGTTTATGAGTATTTTAATTATGTGATTTTAATATTTACATTTTTTAGTATGCATCCATATTTTAAAATATTTTAATGATATGATTTTAGCCCATTGTTAGCTTCTAATTAAATATTTGATAGATTTTGTCATTGTAACATATGTGGCGTAGTCAAATACATATTTGACATGTCACAAAAGTAAACGTGTAATATTAATGGACATGCAAAAAATTAGAAAATAAATTATCCCTTCATTTGTTTAATATTTAGTTAAAAAATTATAAAAAAATAAAATTATATAATTATTATTTTTAAAAGTCCGATTTCGGTTAATACTTTTTATAGAGAACACTTTTAAGTACAAAGAATACTTAAACCTACGTACAAATAATAAATCAAATCTTTATTTTGAAACACATCGTAAGAGTTGAATCACTCCTAAAAAAAAGACAAGGAAAAATTCTTCATTTTTTCAATTAAATCAATATCACTACCTTAATTTTGTAAAATATATCCCACAATACTTTACTTTTTCATCTTTAAATATGATTTTGTTTTTATACATATAAATTCCATTGAGACAAACCATGTAATGTATTTTTTATATATATTTTTTTCCAAATTAAGCATAACAATATTGAACAAAATGAAGACTATATTTAGGTAATAAATTAATAATGGAGTTGAAGTTATAACTTTGTACTTATGATCATCCATAATTATCCCCATGACAAAATTATCAGTGACCAAACTACTATTTTTCTCAACCTTTATTATGAAAATCATCACCATTCAACAAAAAGCAGCCATCAATCACTTCACAAATTCTTATACCCTATTTCAAATTTAAACAAAACAACATATATTTACATTAATAAAAATTAACTTCAATTAAAACACAAAAAATCAAATTCACCACCTAGTCATCATATCACATAATTTGGAGCACTTTCATAATATCTAAAACGTGAAATTTTTAAAAAATATTTATTCAAGAATATTTTCATGAACGTAAAAATGGAAATAATTATATACCACCTGTCTCTATTGGTTGGTAACTCACCTACTTATAGGCTTTGAAAAAAAAAAACTTAAAGAAACAAAACGTAAGCATTTTTACGATGAAACCTGGAAAAGAAATGAAGGAGAAAACGAGATTGGACCATCCAATATTTGACATATTTAATTGAATAAAAAATTTAGCAAATACATTTGAGTAGCTCCTCGATTTTTTTATAAGCCGAGAAGATATACTCAATCATTCAAAATTTCCTAAAATTGTAACAAAAAACTAGAGCAATTGATGGCAAAATAACTATTTTAAGCAAGTTTTTCTATTTAGAAATATTACAAAAATATAGAGCAATTGATGGTCAATGATGACCTTTTCTCTTTATCACGTTAATGTAATTAATAGAAAGATTATCATATTTATGAAACTCATTATGTACTTATCCAAAAAGTTCATGTGATTAGCAGTACTAATTAACTTTTCCTTTAACTAGAAAACAAAGCATATATATTGAACAAGTCAAAGTTTTTTAATCCTAGTCAAGACTTAGTTCATTAAACCTTTTTTTATTATTAAGCTATTGATACCGATTTTGTTAATTACTAATTAGGTTTAATTAGTCTAAGGATACCTACTTTTCCGCTTTTAAAGATGTGTCAATTGAGTCTCAACTTTTGAAAAGATGTCTCAATTAGGTTATTTTCAACAAAAAATTATTAGCACCATGATATTGATACTTAAAATGACTTACAAAATTAAGTATTGATATTTATATTAAAATTTAATGGTAAAAGTCATGAATTAAGTTAACGGCTTTAATAATTTTTGTCTGAAAGAGACCTGATTGACACATTTTTTTCAAAAGTTAGGATTAGATTGATACATTTTGAAGAACAAGTACTAAACTGATACATCTGAACAAAAGTGGGTACTATTCGACTAATTAAACCTACTAATTAATATATGTGAAAGACTATTTTAATGAGTATATTCTTTCATTTATTTATGAATCTCAAATTCAAAAAATTCTCATTTTTAAACCTAAAAATTTAGTTATGTTTGAATAGTTAGTTTAGAAAAACTTTACCAAGTTGGTTTAATTGATGAGTGGCATTAAAGAGAAATTTGAAGGTTAGTGGTGAAAGCATCCTAAATGGGAGGACCCATATTTCACATGGAATCACGTGTCTTAGTTCCTAATCCACAATTATTAAATTCCAAAATTGTTAGCAACTTGAATGCAACATTCCAAAGCAAAAGTTGGAAATTTGATGGACCCCATTTATTTGTTAATCCAATAATTATTAGGTGTGTGAATATTATAATAATCACCCCCATGAATGGGCATTAATAAACAAATATATATTCTCTTCATCTAATGCAATCAACTAATTATGTTGAAAGGAATCCACTAAGCTTGCATTAATGAAATTTGGACCGCCCATTAAACTTTTTTTATTTGCAAAAGTGATAGTGAGGACTAATGAATAAAATAAGTTGGTATGGTGGGGTAGATTCAAACATCATCAAGAAAAATCACGGAAAATGTTGGCTTTACTCTCTAAGTCCTAGTCCTTTTGTTCATTCTTGTCATGGACTCCACATCATCTTTTACCCAAATCAGATGGAGTTTTAACCTAATTTTTAAAGAAAAAATAGTATCTTTTTGTGTCTTCAATTGCAAATATTGATGTGGGTGTATACTATAACGACAGTAAGAAATCTTTAATCACTAGGGATTATAGGGATTAGGGATGATCATGGATTGGATTTTTAATGATCAATCCACGTTTATTTTGGATTCAAATAATTGGATTAGATTTTCGATTCAAATCTATTTTTTCAAAAAAATTAGATTTAATTTCTTTTTAAATCCAGATCCAAATATGTGAATCAAGTTCAAAATTCATAATCCATTTTTCATAAAATAAATTTAAATTAAATTTTTTAAAACTTGTATCCATATGCCTGACACCATAGAATTTGACAAATTTTTGGTCGAAGCCAACGAGACCAAATTTCAATATGGGACGGACTCGGCTGACTTTTCGCTCGAGAGTGATATATTTGTAATAAGGACCTCGATAAATATTAGCCAAATTTTCCTAAAGAAAGAATAGTCAAATTTAGTTAAGTAATGATCACATATTTGTGAGCAATCTATTAGTGGATAGTAATTTATTCAAGTAGACCTTAATGTTATTTTAACATTTGAGTTTAGATTTATTCTGTTTCTATAAAATTGAATTTTAAAATGAGAATGAAAAAGTTTAACCATAATCATGAGATCATTCAATAATTTGTTATTAATGGAGGAGTATAACAAAATAGTTACCTTTTCTTTATAAACTATATCTTTAACATCTCATTGACTATCTTGACATTAGTAAAAAATAACTATACTTACTACTATTGCAAAAGAGAAGATTTATGTCATACATATGCATACTATGTTAGTCGGCCAAAAAGCCAAACATAAAATATAGGTGACAATATTTTGGTAACGATTTGATACACTTAATAGTCTTATATTGTTTAAGAGTCAAAGTTAAAGATAATTTAAATATTCTTCTTTTCAAAGTGAACAACATTTCAATTGCAGTAATTGATTCTAGGGATATTAACTTAGTGAATTTGGGGTTGAAAAATTAATGTATTTGTAGGAACAAAAAACTTTCTTAACCTTGACTTGTTTCGTTACACTCAATAGTTTCACATCAATTAGAAATCGAGTTCAAAGACAAATTAAATACTCTTTCAACACTTCGAAACATCTTTTAAAGACAAAACTGTTATGTAATTTTGAATTTCACGATAGCAAATAAGAGAAAATTTTCTATGTTGGATTACCTAGATTTGATGTAGAAAACTCTGGTTCGTCTTCTTCTTCATATTTTTTTGTATGAGCTTGTGATTTTTCAGACAGGTTCTTCATGGACAACTTTGTTTGTGCCTGTGCATGTGGCATTAGAGTGTTTCAATCCTAGACTTTCTGTCCAATCACATTGTTGGGTCCCGCTGAAAGTGATCAATAGTATGTCACCTAAGAAAGTGCTTTATATTTTCAGTTTGTTGTTAAAATTGAATATATGGTTAACAATTTCCATCATAAATAATACATGAATGTCTCTATTGGTTGATATTGAAACTTTGGAAAAATATTTAAAATTACATCAACTGAATTTGTTTAGTCCACTGGAGTAAATGTTTTAAATTGTTTAAAAATTATAGTTTAAACCCTAGTACGTAGTACATGTTTTAAATATTTTAAAATAATGGTTTAGATACGTATATATTTTTAATTAATTATAATTACAGGGACTATATATATATATATATATATATTAATTGAAATTATTCAAATTAATAGATGTTTAAAAGAATAGGTATTGAAATGTGTTATATTTATTTTAGTAATTTTATTTATATTTTATTTTGAATTCATATATATATCGAATAGGTTTTAGTTTTTATTTGAGATTTAGCATGAATGAATGATTAATTATCAATCAATTGTAATAAATTTTTAATTTAATTGTTTGCTTTGGACACTTTTAAGATTTTTGTTCAATAGATCAGTATTACAATTAGAAATTCTTATACATGAGATTTTTCTTACAAATTTATTAAAAATATCTACAAGAAAAGACTTTTTCTGCCATTTTTTTAAGAATCTTAATTCACAGGTAATTCCGTGAATAATTATTTCCTACATTATTATAAAATTTGTAAGTATTTCTTATAAAATTTGTTGCAAAAAGTGTTTTGTACAAAATATTTTACAAAAAAAATTTGTAGCAATTTCTTGCAAATTTTTTTTCATAACAAAATTTTCAAGTATTTTTTATGAAAAAATTTTTAAAACAAAATTGGCAGGATATATGAGTTTTTTTAGTAGTGTATATATAACCTTCAATTTGATAAAATTAAGAAATTTGACTGAACAAGTATGTTTTCATGATTGAATTTCCCCCTATTTTAATCTTTTATATCTTGTGAGACTATTTTTCTAAACATTCCATAAAACCTTACAATTTTTCATAAAAATACTATAAAAAGAATTACACAATATTAAACGTGTTGAAGTAAACGCACCAATGAATCTTTTAGCTTGTCTCAGATTAGACGAAAGAAGAAAAGAAGTCCCACAAATAGGCACCTTAACGATGTTGAAAATGTAGTGTTTTGGAACATTGTGTTGGAGTTTTCAACATTGAACACACCACTTGACTTAATCAATATTTCTTGCAAGTATTAATCTGTTTAATATTCTTTATCTGTTTCATTTTTTTTATATTTTTACATAACTACTACCATATGTTTCAGCATAACGTATGAATAAATTATTGCAATTTGTGTACATATATGACATTAGAAACCCAGTTTGTGACTTACTTGCCATTGTACGCAATTAATTTAAAACATAGACCAAGAACAGCTTTTGTCTATTGTGTGATGTATGATAATAATGGTATCAGTTTATGACTTGATTATTGTATAAATACTTTGACTCTACCATTATTATAACACTATAATTTTGTACGAGTCCAGATTTTCTATTGATTTTTTTGTCTCTGTTCAGTATTAAAAATATACTGTGTTGGTTTTTAAATATTTTTTTAATATATTTTAAAACGTTAAAATTAGTGGTAATCAATGTATTATGGAGACACAGTAAAAAAACACCACAACAAAATCCAAATTCAATCTTGTACCTGCCAATAAGCTTACTATGAATACTAAAATTATAATATTCATGCTTAAGGAATTTTAAATTTAAGATCGGGTTAGAATAGTTTGGTACAAGTTGGTTCACATGTAATATTTTATTATATAACATATGGTATTCACTAATTCTTAGAAATAAGAATAATTTCTCCCTAGTTCTATAAAAAAAAAATCACTTGTTCGTTAAAAATTTTTTAAACTATAACAATAGAAGAAAATGTGATGCAGTTTATTTATTTATTATCTCAATATTCTTCTGAAACTGTTGGGTAATTGCATCAATAAGGGCCCTAATGAGAACTGGGCCATGATGAAAACCATGGGCCACCTAATCTTGTTCCTAATCCATTTTTCTCATTACTTCACACATCATCTTCTCATCAAAATTAATTCTTTTTGAGACTAAGTATCACCTCATATTGATTTGGTTCATTAAAACTAATATATATCATTAAATAATATGATATGAAAATGCAATGTTTTATTAAAATTTTTATAAAAATGTTAAATAAAGATATTTAATTTTTTTTCTAAACATATACTTTAGTTAATTAAATATTTTAATGTTTCTTAAGATTCTTTTCAAAATTGACAGTTTCAATTCAACTCTGTTGGATTAATAGAAAATTTGATATAGTTAATATATTTACAATATAATATAATAATTAAACAAAAAATAGTAATAATAATAATAATAATAATAATAACAATAATATTAAGGGCATTTAGGTTAACATAAATTAAGTTAATCAAAGCATTAACATATTAAGGGTTAATTATGTTTTTAATCTCTTAACTTTCATTGAATTTTGGAATTAGTCTATTTCAAAATTTTAGATAGTTCTTCGTCTGTTGGAATACCTGGATTTAGTCCTTTTAATCAAATTTTTAAAAAATAATTTCGGAAGTATACTTCATTGAAAGACAGTAGTTAAAAAAATGATAGTTATAACATCATGAACTTAATGAAAATACTATATCCAGGTTCCAAGAAGTAAATCAGAATAACACCTTTTTCCCTTTATAAAATGATAAAACAAATGTCTCAATACATCAATACATTGAATTAAAATGAGATTGTGAAAATGGTGTGTTTCGTTTTTTTTTTTCTTTTTATATTTTCATTTTTGTTATTTTGTGAGGGACTAGGAAAAAAACCAATAAATAATGAAACAAACCTATCAAATAGACAAAGATTGAGCAACTAAAAGGTAAATAGGTGATTCTTCTTTTTCTTTTTCTTTGGTTGTTTTGTCTCCAAGGAAAAAGTTCACAGCGGAAAATACGTTATAAAATTGAAATTTGGGCCCTTAGTTTTTAAGGTTGTTGGGGGAAAATAAATTAAACAGATGGGTCCACATGAAAATGATACAAGTGTTGTTCCATTTTACGTGGTAAGGTTCATTCATGGTTTATAGTTTACTTCGACCAATATTTGTTCGACCAATATTTGTCCGCATCATATTTTAATCCATCTTTTTTTATCTACGTTTAATTCACTATTTCAATTATTATTAGATCATTTATTTTGATTTTTTTTAAATATGTGATGTGATGATTTAATGATGATCAAAATGGTGAATTAAAAGTGGATAAAAAAAGTGGGTAAAAATATCATTGTTCTATTTGTTCATGTAACTTTTTTTTTTCCTTCTACTATGTTTCTAGTGAGTATTTATTCAATGTTTGGAATGGCTTCATGCATGAATTTGAGACTCTCCTCTAAAAGGAAAACAATTTGTGGAGTTGTTTTCTAAGGTTACTAGTGATAAACTCAATCATTTAAAATTTAAAATCTAAGAACAAAAATCTCTATAATAATAAATGTTAAGGGATTGAACATTGAAATGGTAAGTTAATATTATTAAGGATATGAGTTTAAGTTGTATATTTAGTAAAAATAAAAAATAAGAAGATATCGGATATCTTACAAAGAAGATTATTCGTAAATTCAATATCTTAAGATTTTAAATTGAAGATAATATCAATTTTTTATATAAACAGGACTCGTGTCTCATTAGTTTTATATCTCGTGAATCTGCCTAAAATCCATTAGTAGCATTAGAATATGTGAATTTGTAGATTAGACTCATTTCTTATAAATGTTATATCTTTTGATCAATTTTGAGAGATTCATATATAATATGAAGGTTCTCAAGGGGATAATCCTTGTAGCCAAAGTTGTGAATTCAGTTCTTTGTTTCTGATTTCTCGATGAAACCAAAAAATATTATGCATGCATACGAATTGAAAGAACATACACAACACTAACAACTTGAGACAAACAAAGAAAACTAATTTGTATACCATTTAAACTTGTAATGAAACTTGAGGTATAATAATGATTCATGATCTATAAAAGATGAAACATTGCTGCAAAAAAAGAAAAAGGTAACCAAAAACCTACTAAGAATATGACTGAAAAATACTGTATAAAAACTTATTTTCTTATATGTTTAAGTTTACCGAGGAAGTTTTATTAGGGAGATACAATACCAATGAGACCTGAGCCCAACTACATAAGATATTGATATCATTCTCAACCCAAAACCTTAAGACAATGGGTTTATGAGTCTTTATTCTTATATAATGTTTTACTTTCTCATTTATGTCTTATGTAATTGGGTTCAGGTCTCATTAGTATTGTATATCTCCAGTGAAATTCTCTCTATAAACCTAATAGTTGCAAGGACTTAAACTTGCGGCATGAATTCTCACATGACAGTATTTCCCTGCAACAGGATTCTTCTGAGTTCACCGGCAATTCCATGCAACAAAACTGGTTTTCTTATGACTCCATTGATGCCAACTTGCATGCATTTTTCCCACAAATCTTCTGTGCTTGCAGTCAAGGCCACAATCACTGGCCAGTTTCTGCTTCCGAACTTGCGAACCCTTGATGCAACTTCAAATCCATCAAGCTCGGGCATGTGAACATCCAAAACAATCACCTGAAAGGAGCATCCACCACCTCCAATCACACTAAGACATTCAAATCCTGAACAAGCACATGTCACAGAGCATCCTAGTTTCTGCAGCAACTTCTGAGTCACTGCTCTATTTACATCATCGTTGTCCACCAACAACACTTGCAGACCTCTGAAAAAAGAGTTCGAATTTGACGGCTCTGAACTTTCCCCGGTTTCAGAGATCGACACAGCAACCGATCGCTGCAGTTGAAACCGTAGAGAAATGGCCATCACCTGAGCATGACCTTCACCGTTTGGTACAAACCATATGTTCCCTTGCATCAGCTGCAATATTCAGAAACAAAGCACAAAGTCATTAGAGACAACAAAATTACAGAACATAGATACTACTAGTGTTGTGTTTAGTCTCTGAACTTAAATTGAAATTCGTCTAAAACTTTAATACATTTTGATCCTCAAATTTTGATGTGTAAAATGCATTTTATGCTAACAATGAATTGGTTAACTCGTTTGACACATTCTTATTTTAATGTTAACTCGAAAACAAGCTTGACACGTACACAAAATCTAATTTACTACCTGGATTAAAATAATTATATTCATTCATTCTTAAATCATCTGGATTAAAAATCTAATTTCACATAAAACTTAAGATACTAGAAACATACATATTTACTCCAAACTACTACTAGAAGAGTATTATCATGATGAACTAGTTACACACACCAAATCAATGTAACTAAACTCACCTGAATTATCCTCTTGCAAATGCTGAAGCTCAATCTTTCCTCAACCCTATGAGTAGCACGCATTGTGCCAGGAAGGTGCCCTGAAGGAACTGAATTTTCCATTTCAGATTCACCAATTTTGATCCCTATCTCAAATCTGATATTTACATCCCCATTTGAAGAGCTTGGTCTCCAATTTGTCCAACCCTGGTCACTCCTCCCTTGACTTCCAGTTTCTGCATAAACCCGCAGCACAAGAACCCCTCCTCCTTGGTTACCATTTATTGCACTCCCAACCATATGCAGAAGCACTTGGAAAACCCTCTTTTCATCACCTACAACATTATCCGGCAAAGACTTATCTGCATCAACAACAAAGCCAAGGCCCCTATAAACACACATGAACCTGGCAAAGCAAGCTGCATCCTTCACCATATTATGCAGCCCAAAAGGCTTCATCTCCAGAGGGAATCTTCCATCATCCCTTGCCGACCAATCCATGGCATCATTCAGCAGGTTTGACATCACAGTGCTGGCTCTGAACATAGAATCCACAACCACTTTCTGCTCACGCTTTAAATTCTCTTCCTGCATCACCGAAAGCAGCCCCATGATTGAGTGCATAGGCCTTCCCATTCCATTACTCATCACTTTCTGAAACGCTGCTCTGGCCTGGTTGGCCCTCATAGCATTCATCTTCTCCACCTGCAACGCTCGGTTCTGTTCCTCCAACTTCTCCCTCATCATATGAGACTCCTCAAGAATCGCAGCATGAGACAGAGCCACCGCCACCTGATCAGCAACCACCTTAATAATCTCAAGCTCTTGAGTGCTCCACGATTTAGCCTCCGTCACAGGAAGAATCAAAACCAGCACAGCATAACATGTCTGTCTTAGCTCCGGTGTCCCCCCTTTGAAATTGCTAACCCGAAGCATCGGCATTCGGATTGCAGCAACCGGTCCTGCCACACCAGAATCTCCACTGCTGGCAGTGGCAAGCACCGAATCAGAATCAATCACGTTCACCTCATCACTCCCCTTGATTCTGGCAACATCAGGATCAGTTATGAGAATAGAACAGTTGAGATTCCTCCCATTCAACTCATGAGTAAGGTTCATCTCAGTCTTCTCATCATTCGGCATCCAAATTGCACAGTTTTGCAAACCAAGCGTCTTGGAAAGTTCAACCAACGTGGTGTACAGAATCTTGTGCCTATCCAACGACTTTCGAATCTCTTGAGTAAGCATTCTCACATGCACCGAAGCCTCCTTCTGTTTCATTATAAACCCAACCTCCCTCCCAAGATCCCAGGTCTTTTTCTTCAGCATGAACTCCCGAACCTTCACTTTCAACAGCAGAGGGATGAGAGTGAAGAGAGTTAGCGCAGTGGCACATGACACCAATGCGGTGAGGGTTTTGAACACAGTGATTGCCACCATGAGTTGAAAAGTGTGGGGACCATAAGTCCAACCATTGAGCAAATGTGTCATCCCACAAAGTACAATGAAAGCGATGAACTGAAAGAGGACCCATTTGAATGGGAGGTTTGAGCAACTAACAAAGTAAAGAAGCTCAACAGGGATGGAGAAGTAGGCCACAGCAATCAGAAAATCACCAACCCTTTGGCACTCCAGAATGCTCTCAATAGTCCAGAAGCTCCACTCATCATCACAGTTACATCTTTGAACTTCTGTTCCACACACACGCGTCACCACCACAAACCATGTTAACAAGACTCCAAATGACACTGACTTTAACATTATCCCTCTGTGCACCTTCTTCAATCCATTCAGTGAATAAGAAACTCCAAAAATGTTGCTTCTTCAACAACTATCTTCTCCTCCTGCCACAACACAGTTAAATAAGCAGAATTAAAATCTTCGTAAGATCCAAATCATAAAAAACACCACAAGATCCAAAGGGGAAAAAATACATAGAGAGAAAGAAAAAGGTCTAGGAAACTACAATTCTTTTTGTTTTGACCCTTTGGGTGGAATGGCATGAATCAGTAAATAACACAGTAAAAACGGTAAAGATAACATTTTTCGTGTGTGTCTATATACAGATATATCCACATATGGAATAAACAAATGAAAAAAAAGAAAACAAGGCCAAGACAAAAGCTCCCTCCCTAAACACCCACACAAAAATCATTAAAAAAATAAAACTACTCCAACAACGTTCACTGCTTAAAGATAAATAAAGAAAAGACCCAGTTATGCAGACCAATCTTTCCTTTTAAAAATAAAGTGTCTGCAAAACAAAACCCAATAATTACTTAAAATAAACAAAACTCAGATTGCAATCATACATATAATCCAATCCTGATTAGATCGTAATTAACAATTATCTTATCCGTACCCAGAGAGACACCAAAACCTGAATAAAAACACACAACACATTACCAACAATACCCAATCACAGAGCGTTTGAAAATCCTTTGAGAATAAACCTGAAGAGAGACAAAACGCTTCTCACATTCGACATATTGCAAATCACATCCAAGAGGTTAAAATAACCTTCTCTACCAATCTGTCAAACCTTCCAGACACAAAAAACGTGCCACGCCCCATTTTTCTCTACGCATTGATTAAACAAGTGCAACCCTTTTGATCATTAGGAAGAAAGAACAGAAAGAAACCAGCTTTACAGCATGCAACAAATCCCACCACTGAAAAAAGAAACCTTGTTTACTGTGGTCAAATCAAATCCAGGTACCTCGTGCCTTGTAATCCGGTGAGTGGGGTGTGTTGTGGTGTGTGACAAGCAAAGGGTGTAGCAGGAGTTGGAAAAGAGCACGAGTTAAGAGACACCCAGATGGAGAAAAATAATGCAAGTGGTGTTCTTGTACTTGTTGTGGATGTTAAGGTACTGCTGCAACTGCAACTGCAACTGCAACTGCTGCTACCACTGCTACTACAACCACAATAAAAACAAAAAACAATAGCAGTAGTTGTTTTGTGTTGGAGTATATAGAGAAAATGGAGAGAGAGAGAGAGAGAGAAAGAAAGGGTGTGTGATGATGATATGTGAGAGAAGTGCAAGCAAAATGTGGTTTTGTTTGAAGAAATGAGAGGCAAACCAAACCACAAACCATAAAAGGAAAGAGTATAGCGCCGTTGTTTCGCGAGAGAAGAGAGAGAGAAAGAGGAAAGAGAGAGAGAGAGAGAGGGTCCACTCTTCTTACATGAAGAGAACTTAGACGCTCTTTTGAACTGAGATGTCTTTGTCAGTCTCGAAAAGATTTGAATGTTTTGTATTCTGTTTCTCTTTCTCCATAGAACACAAGCATACCATTTTTATTGGTATGTGTTTTCTCTTCTCTCTGGTGGATAAATAATATTTACACAAAACAAGAAAATATTTTCCATGCTGTATCTTGTCCCTTTCCTTATCAGATACTCACCATTTTTAAAATATTCACTTATAGAGTAAAATATCATAAAATTGATTGAGGATAAATTCTGTAAAATGATTATAATCTGTTTTGTATTAAAAGAAAACTCTGGTTCTTTTAATTGTTGAATTTTATTCAAAACAAAATGGTTTTGATCAGTTGTTCTTGTCTGTTTTGAAAAGAGTAGAAAGATAAGATGATGGTTATTTTTATTTAATTAAAAATTAAAATAAAACACTCAACACGTAATCCAACTTATGCGACTTTTTTTTTTTCTATTGAAGGATGACGGTAATATCTACTGATATATTTAAATACATGTTTTATTTTATTTAACCCTAGCTATATATTGAAAAAAATATTAATGTTATTGAATTCATGTTTGTGTCCTGGTCATGTTACTAGACATAATGCATTGAGATTTTGAATTTATTGAATTTTTTTGTATAATAAATATTTTAACATTTTATAAAGTAGTATGGTAGCATACGCAATCTAAATAATAAATTTTTATTTCATATAATTAAATATGAAGTAAATAAATATTTTTAAATATTGAAATTATATTATAATTAATATTTGTGACAAATACATATTTTGAACACGTAAGATATGTTCTAAATTCATAATAACTAATTTTTTTTATAATTTATAATAACATAGGTTAAAGTAAATGCAATTGAGGCCTATATGTCTGAATCTATTTACTAAACATAAGGAAAGTAGATTCTAAATAAAGTGGAGTATGTATCTAGTATATATGCATTATATATAGCAAACATTTATTTTATATATTTTAAACATGAAATCAATATTTTAAACATATAAGATATCTTCTAAATTTACAATAAATATTTAGAGACTATTATTAAATATATATATATATATATATATATATATATATATTAAATATATTTAATGATAGTCTTAGACTTTATATGTTATAGGACTGATTGACGTAATCATTTATAATAGGCATTATCTCACTCTTAGTTAAGGATGATACTAAAGTAATAACATTATTAATGTTCATATTAGAATATCCTAAATAGTTTTGGGTAGGTCTAGTTTACTTAGTCTAGGTTCATTCAGGTAAAGTCCAATAAAATAAGTATAAAAGGTTACAAGTTAAATTTGGTCGTTTATTTATCGTTATATTTACTATATCAAATAAATTGTTAATTTCGATTTAAGAGTATCTTTATGAACGTCCAATTTAATATCTCAGGGACCATTTCATTAAAAGAAGATTATGCTATAATATATGTTAGGCTGACTCGCCGGTAACTTATTAAGGTAAAATGACAGTTTAAGATAAAATGACAGTCCAAAACTATAATATTCGAGTCGTTGAACGAAAATATAGTTCGTCCAACAAATTACAAATGACAATTGATGCAATTTACTTTGTGCAATATATCATACAACTCTTCCGAATTTTCAAAACATAAACACTTGAAACTTGAAGTATAAATTTCTCAAAAAATAAATAATATACAATTTATCAAAATACTTCATATTCAATATAAATAATATAAATTTCTATAACATTTCATGTCAACATTTTAAATGTAAAGATTTTTCAGAACACAAAAATTAGTATAAAAAACAAAAAATTAAAGTAAATTGTAAATAGAGTAGAAGTATATCCTACATATCTAAACATACAGCATTTATTATCTTGATTACAACACAAAGTTTGATATGAGGTCAATGATAAATTTTGTGAATTAATTCATGTTTAAACCAATGGTTGCAATGTATTGGATGGTGGGCAATAATCTGCTTTCACATTAAGACAAAGTTCCAACCTTTATAATTTAATTTGCACAATGCCTTCCTTTGAGTTTTTTTTTTTATTAAAAAAAAATGCTTCTGCCTTTATAATTCAATCAATATATACCAAAAATAAAGATAAAAAGAAAAAATACAAAGTAAAATTTTAAAAAGAAAATAAAAAGCAGGCAAAAGGTAGTTAAGAATGATTAAAAAATAATACAACAAATATTAACATCTTTTAAAATTATTTTCCTATTCTCCTTGTTTATTTTCCTAATCTAACGTTTGCGGTATTTTTGTGAGAGAAAGTTGTCTGTACTATGCGTATGAACAAAGTAGCAACAAGCGTAAATGTTCGGGATTTTGTTTGATTTTAAGCGGAAAGGAAAGAAATAAAACTAAAAATAAATAAAGAGAAAAAAAAACAGATTTTTAAATAAATATATATAATAATAATAATAATAATAATAATAAAACGTTAAATATGTTTCTATTAAATATAAATGTAAAACTGAAATTCATTTTTTTCTTGTATAATTCTTTTTAAAATTAAAAAAAAATATATATATATATATATATAATAATTTTAATTTATTTTTTATAAATTTAATAATACTATAAACCGACATTTGAATGATAATAACATGTTAAATTATATAAACAATTTCTTATTTTAAATATTATTTGATATATTAAATAAATTTAACATAATTAAATTAAAATTATTATATTTTTTTATTTTCAAAGTTGAATCACCATTTTACATGAGAGACATAAATAAATTTTATTTTTGCATTAAAATTTAAAAATAAAAAATATTTTTTAAAATCCGAAAATTGAAGCACCGACGAAAATGGATGTATTAACGTAACAGTGAGAGGAGATTTGAATTGTGGTTTGATGAATCTGCCATCCACTGCTCAAAGTAGAAAAGACACCATTCTCTCCCACACCTGGAACAAATCAAATCCTTCCATTCTAAAAAAAATAAAAAATATATATATATATATATATATATATATATATATATATATATATATGAAAAGAGTCAAAGATTCCACTTTAATAATAAATAAATATCAATGGTTTTAAAGTTTATCTTCCAAATGTTTCTACATTGGAAAAAAACTTATTTTGATATTTATTTTTTTGTTATGAAAAATGTCATGAAAGTTTAGGAAGTTATCTTAAAGTATTTTTTTCTCTTTTATTGTTTTGGTGTTTGAGAAAAAAAATTAAGAAAAACATTTGTTGTTGAATTTGCCAAAGAAAATGAAATTCAAATTTTTGTTCATATAAAAAATATTCTTTTAAAAAAATAATTAAATAATAATTAATTTTATAAACCAAAATAATTAGATATTATATTACATAAATACTATTTTATAAAATAAAATTACTGGTATCTAATAACTTTTATTATAAATAAATAATTATAATTAATTTATAAATTAGAGTATAAATTAATCTTTAAAATTGTTTACGAAAATTTTAATTACTTATTATTATTAATTTTAAATTATTTTATATTTTTAAATCAGAGAATTTTAGTTACTTATTATTATTAATTTTAAATTATTTATAATTTTAAATTATAAATTAATTTAAATATTAATTATTTGATAGTTAGAATTAAGAACTCTTATTTAGAAACTAATTATAATTTTTTTATAATAAAAACTATTTTAGATATTCCTAATTTACAAAATAGTGTTTAAATTAGTACTGTTTATTTTTATTTAATTGTTTTCGAATGTCTTAAAGTAAGCAACATGAACTAAAAATTATATTCAAATTCCACCTCGAATTCAATAAAATACATGAATAGAAAACTTATAAAACTTTTACACTTTAAATACAATACTATTTATTTTTTCACATAAACTGTCTGAAGTTTAACATAATAATAAGAGTAATTTATAAATTTATTTATAAAATTCTAAACTTAAATAATTTTTTGAACTATTTTACTATTTTATTTAAGAATTTAAATTTAATCAAATGTATTTTTTTTAATAATGAATATTTGTAACTATTGTTTAATTAGGAATCAAGACGAAAAAAACGTTCTTTTTTAATCTTTAATTCCGAGTCAAACTTAAGTGATAATAATTATAAATGTGTGTTAAAGATGAAAAAAAAGCGTTTATTTTTTATTTTTAATTCCAAGTCAATCTTAAGTAATAATAATTATAAATGTGTCTTATATGATCTTTAACAATTATTACTGTAGTATTTATTAGGTTTAAATACATTTTTTGTCCTAATTTTTGTAATGTTTGTTGCAGATGGTCCTTATTTTGAATGTTTAAAATGGTCATTATTTTTACCGAATGTTTAAAATGGTCACCATTTTTGCAATTCGTGTTTTATTTGGTCCTTTTTTGTGACGCCGTTTAAATCATTAACGGAACATTGTATAGATGGCACGACTTGTATTAGGGTGTGTTACGTGCCACCTGTACAATGCTTTGTTAATGATTTAAACGACATCACAGAAAAGGACCAAATAAAACACGAATTGCGAAAATGATGACCATTTTAAACATTCGGTAAAAATGATGACCATTTTAAACATTCTGTCAAAATGAGGACCATCCACAACAAACACCATGAAAATGAGGACCAAAAAGGTATTTAAACCTATTTATTATTATTAGTGTCTTTAATCTAAATAAAATCTAAATAAAACAACTAGCAACTAACTTTAGGAATCTAAATAAAATCTTAATACATTCAAAGACTAGTTGTTTGGATTTTCACAACTACACTAATAATAAATAAAACCAATGTGTCTTATATGATCATACCAATTACAAAAAGCAAACTCCATTATAGAAAATTAGGGAATTTTAAGTTATTGATTTATGAGTCATTATAGTGCAATAGCAAAGTAGAATGGTTTTAGCATGAGAAAAAGGCATAAGAAGTCAAATATTAGGGTTAGAATATTAAAAATAGTTGTTAATGGTGTAATAAGAAACAGAAAGTTGATTTTTCCATTGCTTCTCCACGAAGGAGACATATGTGAAAGGAATTAAAAAAAAAAAGCATAAAGGAATATTTTTAATTAGTTGGTTTTTGATTGAGTCAAAGCAAAAATTATGATACAATGTACTTAGGATAGATACATAGATAGCTTTATATAATATAACTATTACTCATTCTATTCATCTATTGGAATATACCTAGTTGGCCACTTCCCTTTGTAAAAGTTCCCAATCAATGTTTTCAGAACAATATATAATTAATTTTTTATAAGTATTAAAGTTTTTTTTATATATATTTCATTAAACATGTTATTTAGTAAATTCAATAGGGTGAAATTATATTTTGATCTGGTTCTATTAAATTTTTTTTGCTTAATTATATATTCCACATTTTAATTATCATCACTTAATTTATTTTATATATTCTACCGATTAGAGGTCATGCATTGTTAACAATGCTGAAAACTTCTATGATGAGTTATAATGACATTTTTATAATTTAGACGAGGGTGATGAATTTCTAGATTTATTTAACCACTTGTGATATTAAATTATGATTTCAATGTTATTATCAGCATGATATAATCATAAAAGGTTATAGATCAGAAAAACCTAGGAGTCTACATACAGATATGGATTGAGGTTTGATTTAATTTAACATGTTAAAAGAAATCAACTAAACAAAAATATTTGGTTCTGTTTGAATGTAATAATGAATTTAAATAAAATAAATAAATGTAATATTTTCATTATTAAATTATTTTTGTTGTCTACATTTAAATATATTGAATAATTTTATATTCTTTATTTAGAAAACTAACAAAGAAAACAAACATTATGAAAACAATCTACATATCGTTTATACTCATAACAATCTTTATAGTATAACAAATTTCTTAGTGAGCTATGCATTAATTGAAGAAAATATTCATTAAATACATAAAATAAAATTTAAGTCCATAGCATATTACATTATGTTCTAGTACACTTAATAATCTTATAATAATTTTGAAGAAAACATTATTCCATTATTTTGAAGAAAAGATGAGGAAAAGGAAGGTCTTATAGGTCAAACAAACCACTTATAGAGTTGGGTATTTATTCTGAGGGTCCCCTACCGAGACATATTATATGAATTTACCTATGATTTTTTTAAGGGAGATAAAAAATGTTTCAAAAGTAAAATATATTCAAATGTAAAGAATAATAATTAAAGAAAGTAAATATATTAGGTTTCAAATGACTATGTAATATTACTACACTTTCATAATCTATCTTAATTGATATTTCATTACTAGAAATTCTCATGCTACATTATTTTTTTTACAAATTTGTTAAAAAAATTTGCAAGAAAAGATTTTTTTTCTGCAATATTTTCTAAGAATTTTAATTGACAGGTAATTCCTACAAAATTATATAATTTGTAAGTATTTTCTATAAAATTTGTTGTGAAAAGTGTTTTATACAAAATATTTTGCATGAAAATTGTAACAATTTCTTGCAATTTTTTTTAACAACAAAATTTGTAAGTATCTCCTAAAAAAAATTTTAAAACAAAATTGGATAAAAATATGAGTTTTTTTTGTAGTGTCAACCATAAAACAATATATTAAAAATTTCAGATCCATTAAAAATAAAATTAATTTATAGCCTATAAATATGGATAAACTCCACTTTAATAAATGTTTGTGTGAATGATTTATCAAACTATTTTTCTAATTAATTAAATAAATGAATAGTTAATTTATTGATTTTGTCAAACACATTCTCAGATTGACTTTATGAGTATCTATCTTTTCTCCATCTCTTTCTATATATATATATATATATATATATATATATATATATATATATATATATTATAGAATCGAATATCTATTTTATATTTTAAATGGTTGAAAAATATGGTGTGAAGTGAAAGTGTTGCTATTTCTGGCATAATGCACATGCCTGCATCCACATTCACATGCTCATGCAACACACCATGTGTACCAAATAAAAGTGCTTGTGTTGCACCCCATCACTCATACACAAAAATTCATATTCAATTCCAATCATAGGAAATTTTATTAGGTAAAAATTGAAATTAACCTCTAAATTTTTAATAAAAATCTTATGATAAAACAGAAAAATGTTAAAAACAATATTTATTTTAGACGAGCCACTTCTTAACTACTATCATCTTTGTGTTTTTATAATTTAATTTTTTTCACATATTTTATCAATCAATTCAATGTGTTACACCCTGAAAAAATAAATAAATGGTGTTGTTAACAAATTTACATACTAAAGTTGTTTTTTTTTATGTCCTGTTTACTTTTTATAATTTTTTGTAAAGAATAATTATAATGTCCCACAGTTTTTGAAGTGTGACATAATTTAATTTGGGCCTATCGGTTCTGTTGGGCTACTACCAATTTACAATAGTCAAGTCTTTAGTTCATAGTTATCTGAAGGTATTGCTTCTTGGTTACTGCAATTATTAACTGCACTCCCACGATAATAGAAAAATACTAAAACATCCTTTATCATAGACTAGATCATTGATCACTGCAATGCCGCCACAGAAAAAGAAGAGGGAAGAACTTTGTAAAGGAAGAAGAAAATATGCAAAATAAAAAATGTTCTGAAAAGGTATTTTTAGAACTTATCTTATATATTTTGAAAAGTTTTTTTCCAAACACATTTCATGCAGAAGTTTTCGATAAAATTTATTTCAAAAGGTAGATATATATTTCGAAAAGTTTATTTTGGAAATTTTATTCTGAAAGGCCTTTTTCAAATGTATTTTATATGTTCCAGAAATCTGATTTTTTAAATTTTAGTCCTGATTTTAAAATCTGTTACAAAATGTCTGGAAATCCTCTTTTGAAAAGTGTTTAAAATTAATGTTTTAATAGAATAGTTGCATTAAAAAAAATCTCTCGTTATCATTCTCAACTTCATTGTCAACTTCCTTTGAACGGTGCATAAAAAATATGTAAAATGATTTGATTTGAGGAAAAGCAAACAATTAGAAAAAAAATAACTAATTTAAATATTACTATTAAATAATTGTTAATTGATTGTAAAAAAGAAGTTATTAACTGTGATTTTTTAATATAATTAAAGAGATATTCATTTCAAACTAGTTTATAAAATAAATAATTGATGGGTGACAAAAATAATTATCCTATATTTAATTGTATTAATTAAGAGTATTTCATGGAAAAACAATCGATGCATCATAGTTTTAAGTAAATATTGTAAAATAACCCTGCATTTTTTTTTTCTAAAAGAATTGCATATACAGACGAAAGAAAAAAATGTTTCTTCGTAAGATAATTATGTTTTTCTAAAAATTATAACTGCAGTATTTTCAGATTGAGAAATTTTAATTTACTAAATAAATGTGAAATAAAAATTAAAAAATGGCAGAAATACAAATATCAATTAATTTTAGTAAGAACACATATGCATGTTCATATTTTCTTATAACAAAAAAAATTACAAAAATTATTTTTATTATGATTATAAGAATAAATTTAAATAATTTTTATAATTTGTCTTTTAGATATTTTTTTATAATAGTTTTTTAGTTAAATTTAAAAAAAAATGGTCAAAATGAAAAAAAATGATTAAATTTAAAATAAGTAATTGGTAAAACTAGTATGTGTTCACATTTGTATAATAAAATATAATTAAATTTTATAATTTTATTATTGGTATTTTTTTTGTTTTGCAGATAAATTTTTCATCATAGATAATTGTTCTAATTTTTAAAATAGTTAAATTTGAAAAGAGGACTAAATTTAAAAAAAAATCAATTAAAGGGTAAATTTAGTACAAATTTATTTTAAAGATATGTTATGTAACATCAGAAACAAAATGTGGATACCAAGGATAATTCCTTTTATATAATAATATAAATAATTATTTTGATTTAAAAAAAAATAAAGACTGAAATTAAAAATAAAATAAAATGTGTGTAAAAAAAATAATCTCTTTATAATAGTATTTGATTTAAAAAATACTTAAAAGGTAAAATTGGACGTAAACCGTGTACAACAATACTAATATCTTTATAATAGTATAAATTACCATTATAATGTTTTATGTAAAAGTTTTTCCCTATATTTTCTTCAAAAATATTAGAAATCTAGATTTGTTTTTATAAAGAACGAGAAATATTTATAAAAGAAAAATCTACCGATAATGCAATTAGTACTATTAATAAGAAACCATTTTTTAAACAAATTAGATTCATAATAATCTTTAAATGAATCTGCATAAATTGTTGACTTTTATTAGCACCATTCTAAAAATAACCAACACTCTCTTTATGCAAATAGGAAAAGTATTCGAAACAACAGAAAAAAAAAACATTAATGTATTTTTTATTATGGTCAAATTTGGAAGATATTCGGTATTTTCTTTATGCAGATAAGTAGAGTGTTACCTGATATTAAACTTAATAATTTTTAAAAAAGAAAAAATAATTAATGAAATTGCATTAATTGAAAACATAAGAAAACAGACAAAAAATAATATATATTTTTTATTATGGTCAAATTAGGAAGATATTTCAGTATTTTCTTTATGCAGATCACCAAATTACATTCATTATATTAAACTTAATAGTTAATTTTTTAAAATCTTTTAATTAACGAAATTGTATTAATTAATTAAGGATTAAATATATTTTTTGTCCATCAACTTTAAGTGAAAATTGGAATTAGTCTTTTTTCGAAACTCTGGTCCAACATTTCGAATGCGTTTTATGGTAGTTTTTCTAGCTAATATTGAAGTAAAAATGTGTTTTATGATAGTTTTTTAGCTAACATTGAAGTAAAAATGTGTCAAACGGTATAAACAACTCAAATATTATCATGAAATGCGTTTAAAACATCAAATCAACTTAAGAAAATTGGGTTTAAAGGACTAAATAAATCCACGCAGTTTTACAATTAGAAGACTAAATTGAATCAAAGTTTCAAAAAAGGACTAATTCCAATTTTCACTCAAAGTTAGACGACTAAAAATATATTTAACTCATTAATTAATTAAGCCTTATACCCGTTATATTCGATTGAGAAGTATAAATAAGTGCATCACCAAACAAAATTTGAAGAAACCGCTTAATCTTCTTGTTCTGAAAGAAAAAAACCAGACACAACAATGGTTTGCAATTTGTGTTCTTCCCTTGTGTCTGTGTTTGCGATTTTCTTGGTTGCTTCAACCTCGTATGCAATCCCAGAAAGTGAAGTGAAAACCATCTGCAACCAAACTCAAAACTCTTCGTTTTGTTTGGCTCTTCTCATGTCAAACCCTAACCCTAATGCAGGCCTTGTTAACGTAACACAGTACACCATTGACGTTGCAAGAGCAAATGTGACGAACACCATAAAATTGATTAATGATCTGATTGGTCATAGTAATGGAAGTTCGAAAAGTCACTACACAGAATGTTTGGATCATTTTGGTTCAGAAGGTGCTCTTGGTGACATTGATTACACTCAAGAGATGCTACAGAAAGGAGATTATCAAGGTGTGAATGTGGCTGCTTCTGCAGTATCAGATGATGTTGAAGATTGCATTTCAGGAGAGTCACCAAGTGATTCTCCTTACGATGATCCTTCTGATCTTCCAAAATATGCTGCAGTTATTCAATCTGTTCTTGGTGTTATTCTTGTTCTGTCAAAATATTTAAGGCACTGAAATTCTTGTTCTATCAAAATGTTTAGGGCACTGAATTATTTCATACTAATTAATTCTGCAAAATGATTACGAATAAGTTTTGTTAAGATTATGATGATGATTATTGGCTCTGTTGATGATTAGGTTTTGTTGGAAAATTCTGCAGAATGTGTTGTGTTTCTACTTTTTTTTTTTTTATTCAGATGTGAAATTTTACTTAGAGAGACCCAATTGAATACCACCTGCACCAAATATTTGTTAATTCATTGGATTCTCTTCACAATTCTCAACAATTGAAAGCAAAGATTTATTAATAATTTTTAAAAACAAACAAACCCTATTGTTTATAAATAATTTTGTATGGGTTGAGTTTAGAGTAAATTAAACTCATAACTTAATAAAAAAATGGATTGGGTTTATTGTTTTTATTAGATATAAGTCATAAGATATATTATTTTGTTGAAATTTATAATTTGAAAATGTTTATTTTTAGAATTTATCGAATAAATGTTTTAGAAAGGGGTCATATTCTTAACAAATAAACATAAATAAAATCTATATTATTATTATTTAATAATTTTTGTCTAGATTGAATTAATCTACATCATCCTTATATAAAGGAAATATATATTTTTTTTGGTAACTACGTAATTTTGATATCATTAGAAAATGTTATCATTTAATAAATAAAACATAATTTCTTTATTTAATAAAATAAGTAGTCAATACACTTTTGGTAATTATTTTTTATGCTATATTTTAATTACATAATCTTATCTTTTAATAAATAAAAATAATTTCTTTATTTAGTAAAACTATATAAGACGAATATATGTATTATGTATATTTTGTGTCATCTTTTAATTAAACGAATATGATGCTGAAGAGTCTTTTCAATTTTTTTAATTTATTTTTAATTAAATAAAAGAAATATATAATAGAGATTAAATATAGTATTAATGGATATTAAATATTAGTTATCGAAAATTATTGTGGAATGTAGAAGATCTCATCAAGTTTATCTCATAAATTTGGAATTCTGTGTTACAATAACCAATTTTTATTTTGTCTGGTAACCATTGAATATCATTCCTCCATCGATTGGTATTTGAGTTTCCGCACTTGATATTCAATGAGTTTGTTTATACAAATATGATGTTGAAGAGTCTTTTCAAATTTTTTTATTTTTTATTTTTCAATTAAATAAAAGAAATAATTAATGGACATTAAATGTAGTATTAATGGACATTAAATATTAGTTACACACAAAGAAGAGAAAATTAAGAAGAAAACTTCACACATCCCAACACTATTTTAATGTGATGAATAGACCAAATTAAAAATATTTGTGTTCTTTCTCTTTCTTCCCATATAAGAGGAAAACTTCTAGAAGGTCAATCCAATTACACTTCTGCATCCTGTTATTGGGTATTGGGAACTGGTCGATTAACTGTAGGATTTATTACTCTTTTGATTTCATACTCTAAAACTGTATTCATTTATTTTTCAATGTTTGAGAAAAAATATATATCAAAATTTTGGAAAAAACAAATTCTAATTTCATATCAATATTTAGTGATTAAAAACATATTTGATCATTTTTTAAAATTATTTTATATTAATACAATAACATGACCTTATTTGGAAAAGAAGTATTTAAAGAATTTTCTTTTCCGGTGAAAAATAATTACATAACTTTTTTATTTGAAAATAATAAACACACATATCATTTTTACTAAATTATGTATTTTAACATTTTTATGAAATTATATATTTTGAAAATCATATTATTTTAATGCAATAAACATTAGTGTAGACGCATATAACGGATGAAGTCAGATTAAATTTGATATAATGAAAAGAAAAAAAAAAGTTGTCCAATTTAGTTAAGTTGAATTGGGTTAGTGGATTATTCATCCAAATCTATGGGTCACAGTTTTAGAAAAGAACAATTTTCTATTCCATTAGAATTCATGGTAAATATTTTCCTAAAAAAAAAACTTCACACCAATATACCCTTATTCTCCCTAATTAATAACTTTTTTTTTTTCATATTTCTGTAATCAATTATCAAAGTTTTCGTATCTTGAGCGTCTAATTTATTTTTTTATTCCTTTTGCCGTCTGAATTTGAGAGAAGGATAAAAAATTTGCAAAAGCAAAATTTTATGGAATTGAAGTTTTTTATGCATTTCTTGTTAAACCAATTAAATTCTTATGAGTTAAATATGTTTTTATCCCTTAACTTTCGGTGAATTTTAGAATTAATCTATTTTGAAACTTTTGACTAATTTAGTCTTTCTAATCGAATTTTGTTAGGTTTATTTGATGTTTCGTATGCATTTCAGAATTGTATTTGAGTTGTTTATACTGTTTGACACATTTTTTCTTTAATGTTAAGTCAAATACTATTATGAAATACGCTTGAAATGTCAAATAAACTTAACAAAATTCGATTAAAATGATTAAATCCACTTATTTCGAAAGATGAAGGACTAAATTGGTTCAAAGTTTTGAAATGGACTAATTCCAAAATTCAGTGAAAATTGAGGGACGAAAAACATATTTAAACCAATTCTTATTAATCATAATATGAAAAAGCATGATTTAATTTTGTAAATTTAGAGACCGAAAATTAGAAATCGATTCTAAAATGACGAATAAGGATTTTAATGTGGTGATGGGTTTAATACAGAAGGATAACTCATGTTTTATAGGATAAATCAGATAAATCTTAATGTAGACAAATAGACAAGATATATAAAATTACTTCATTAATCTATTTTAATCAGTTAAAAATTATTTTAAAAATCTTCATTTGTCTTTATTTATTTAATAAAGTTTCATGCAATTTATTTTTATCATTTTTTTACTTGATTAAATATTCATAATTCATCCATAAAATCAGTACTACCTCAAGTTTCTATGTATAAGAATTAAAAAAACTAATTGTGAAGACTAAAAAGTAGTTAAATTGATCGGTAGTTTCTCAGTCATATTTAGAACTTCATATAGTACTATATCGATAGATAACATAATACTAAATGCAATTTTTCTCATATTAATTAATAATATTAAAATTTTGTTCAAAGATATCCATAAAATGAAACACTTTACCGGTACTTGTCCTTAACTAGTATTTTGCATTTGGTTATACCATATCAAATGTATTTCTGTTTTACAAGAAGGGAATTTTAAGAAAATCTTAAGAATCAGTAAAATTTAATATAATTACTATTCAATAATTTGATGATAAAAAAAATTAATAATCAATGCAATTGCAAGTAGTTTTATGTTTCTTATATGTAAAAGAAATGTTCCTATATTTATTTATATATATATATATATATATATATATATATATATATATATATATTAAATTAAAAAGATTTTTAAAATTGACTACATGGACATGCTTTTCTATTGAGATTCTTTACAAAGTTCTGTTTTTTTTTTCTAGCTGTATTATGTATTAAAAAATTAACATAAATATGAAAAAATGTTAAATTTTAATAAAACCTCTTGAAAGTACAATGGAAATTGATGTGTTTAACTTAAATTTAATTTCTTTTACCTTTTTAATCACTTAAATATTTTTTTTTATAAAATTGAAAATTAACTTCAAATGTATTGATATAAATATTAGGTAGTTACTCAATACGATAAAGAAAAGTATAAAAAGTTGTTTGAAGTGGATTACAATTTTTCCTTAAATTATAGGTCATCTATTTCTTTAAAACCCTTAAAAAATAAAAAGAAATATGCACGTTATTAAATATATTATCGTATTAGTTTTTTTTTAGCATGTTACTTATACTCGTGCAATATATTTTATTTTAAACGTTAACTTTAAATTAGAAACATAATAAAAATACAATTGCATTTCAAACAAAAAAACACAACCAATAAAAGTCTAACACGATCTAATTTTCTGAAATAAGACAAATTTTCACTTTGAAATGAACAGTAAAATTTATTTAATTACTGTTCTATATTTTTTCAAACGTTAATAAATAATTGGATCCAAAAATAGTATTCCCAAACACCCTTGAAAAATATAATCTGTCAAATCCAAAACTGGTATAACTTGATCATACCAGTAACATATTTAACGATCAAAATAACAATAATAATTAATTGTAAACATAAATGATTCGCAATCCAGTTCATAATGATCTCATGAAGATCTAAGGCGAATAAAAGAAGCAGTCCCTTGTAGAATATGTACAGAAAAAACTCAACTTTGAAGATTACATTGACAACACGAATGAAAGAGTATCTATAATCCCAGAAGGCCCAAATCCCAACACTGTTAGAAGCTAGGACATGTATAAATTTATGAAAAACTGGAACCAAATTAATCGGAAACACTCTTTACAAAATGTTTTCCTATCATGGGGATACAACCTCACTCCAATCTAAAGAGACCCAACAATTTCCTGAAATACATTATTACACTTGTGGATGAGACCACTAATTTTAATTCTTCTCTCCCTCTAAGGACCATTTGAAGGCCTGAATACAGTATAACCATTCACACCATTCACATTTGCCATGTTTGGGTAATCTTGATAGTATGAGTAACTATTCTCCGTGTTTCTCATGCCTAGATAAGATAGATCAGAACCAGCAACCTGCCACTGGTTTGGAGTCAGACCATCTACCTTGCCATTTCCATATGATGACAGTGTACTCGCCGGAGGAAGATAATCCGGCCGCATATCGAACTGCCGGCCGGATGAGCTATACCCTTGTTCAAACCTGGCATCTTGGTAACTTCTTGATCTCTCAAACCTACAAGAACTGGTGGATGATCCCAAATCATCATTTGTACCCAAGTCTCCAGGAAAAGTGAACTGCCGATTTAGCAACTGTGGTCCATCATTGAGGGAGTGGAAGGCTGGACTTGCCCTGGCTGCCTTCCCTGTAACATGCTCCTCATCAAGAAGATCATTTATGATATCAAGGTGTGGGAACTCATCCACCAAACCGCTGCCTTGGTTCTGACGCCTGGATGTGCAAGCAGGGAACTCACTAGATACATTGCCCAACGATCTACTGTCTACTGGCTTGTACAAGTCTAGGTTTTGAACATCATTAAGTCGGGACGGTGGTTCATAGTGTAAGTTTCTGCTGGCTTCCCTATGAGAACTATCAATCCAATTTGGTCCATTCTGTAAAACATCCCGACTAATCATACTAAAGGGAACACCAGATTGGGAAGCATTTGAATCCAGTTTGTCAGAGCTCCGGGATAAAAATAGTGGTGATGAAACCAGTTGTGGTTGTGAATAGCCAGGTGATGAGTTTACTCCTGAACTAGAGCTGCAATGAGGGAGACTGGCAGCAGTTGAAACTGCAGGATTCCCCATCATTGCATTTCTGTAGGACTGGGGAACATAGCTATGGGTAGCAGGCGAGGGATCAGGACCCAACCTACCAGTTGCACTCACAGAGCGTGCAAGTAATGGAGCAGTTTGAACCATGGAGACAACGGCGGCAGCGGGCCTGGGACCTCCAGGAACTAGTGGAGCACTAGAAGGCCTTGACATCATAGCCACTTGTGCCATAGACCTTTCGGATAATCTTGGCGGTGAAGTTTTCTGGATCTCTGCCTTTGGACCAGTTGCTACTTGCGATACAGAAGCTGAGGATGAAGACAACTCTTTATCAGTTGGTTGTGAGGCACTAAAAGATGTTTTCCTGGCATGAACGGGATCTCCCATAACTTTAGTTTGGTTTTCTAACTCCTTTTGAACAGGTAAGTTTCGAGGAGGACTACTGGATGAGGATGGCACTGATGATTTCTTCTCTTTTTGTAGGCTTTCATTGTTAACAGTCCTTTCTGTGATAACTCGGTCTTTGATGCTTTGTTTATTTTGTAATGACGGTGTAGCCTCTTCCTATCAAATAGAACAGTGAAATAAATAAAAATTAAATCAATCATCACTTTTACTACCATTCCAAATTTAATCTCACACTTGAAAAAAATAAGTGCACATATTGAAGTACAAAAACAAATCTTATCAAGTAGTAAATATAAGAACATTTTTTCATGTATTTTATATTTAACCATTCTGATTTGCAACACTGCATGTTGTTGTTTGTGACTTATTTTATCTACGAACAAAGAAAGCTAGCATGTCATCCCAAAGTTAGACTATCATAAGAACATATCCTACAAGAGCCATAAACATCTCTGTAGTAGAAAAGAGAAGCATGAAAGGGCAAAGAGCTATTCATAAAAGAAGCTAAGTAAACAAAGCTAGAAAAGCTGGTTTGCGCCAACAAAAAGCATCTCAAAGCAAGAGAAAGCTTGTCTCATCAAGAACAGACTTTAAATGTGACACCACATCAACAACTACCAACACAATATGCAAACAAAGTCTTTCAGAGAAGAGAAATGTGAATTGTGTGAATACAAAAAAAAATATATATATATATATATATATATACAAACAATTTGAAAAGCAATCTCCTCTAATAGTTTGAGCCTCCAAATCTAAGGATCAAAAGTGTCAAATCTTTGCCGAAACAAAGTTATATTGAATTTGTACTTCAATGTGGAAAGCCAGGAGTGACGTAGCATCAACAATAGTTAGGTCTTCTCAGTTTGAGATTGAAAGGGTGTTTCCAAAAGTAGTATACAGAATAGTTGTATGTAATCATTAATTTGATAAGTGAGACCCTTTGACATAGCTTATGTTGAGTGAACCAAGTATAAAAGTTATAACTATATTACATCCAATGCTTGCAAAACCTTAGACGTTGATTCCAGTGTAGCTTACGAACTAATATTGATTTGAAAGGTTTTCAAAATCAGCTTAAGTTTTCCATTTATACAACTATCACTATTCAACCCCACATTCTAGTGTGTTTATTTGTATTTTAATTCAACAGTGCATAGGGTCTATGGCAGAAGATCGAATACCTCTTCACTCACTACAAATGTCTATTCTATATTCAAAGTGAGCTTCCAAATACAACAGTTGAAGATTGATCTCTTTCCAGTACTTTCTGCAAACCCAATGTCTTATTTTTCATTTTTGATCAGCAAAATGTTAGTTGTTAGTATTTTATTAGTGGATGAGTTGAACCTATAATTTCTCGCACCCTCTTTTCCAATTTTACCCAATTTTACCGTTAAGCCAACCTTGTATTCCTGCAAACTAAATGCCTTATTTACATACTTCACACTATTGACAAACAAGTTTTTGTAAAAGAACATCTCAATCTTGTTCTTGACGTGTGCTACAATTTCATGCCCAAAAATTAACTTCATTATTGATAGTGTCAGTCATGTCTTCCCCCTCCCAAAGATCAATGCGCTGCAGTAAGGAACAAATTGTGCCACTTAAAAGGCACCATTACATTGGTTTTCACCTTCTAACAGGGTTGTGGACACTGATTGTCGCAGATCCACATCTAGAGTCCGTGTTTTCTACCACTAAGATTCTCTTAATGATCCAAACAACAAAAAGTTGTAGTCCTTCAAACTATTATTGTAAGGTTGAGTTAGATCTAAACTTACCTCCTAATATCAACTTTGGATCCAATCCTTGTTAACTAAACTCCATGTTTTCATGCCCAACGTTATCCACTGGATCAGCTGTTCATCCAGTTTATCCAAAACTAGATCTCTAGCTAGTCAAGTCACCTCTATTCGGTCATCCACTGACTTGGTGTTGTCACCAAACTCAGTTGTACTGTAACCAAATAAAATTAATGACTGGAAGACCTGCTCGAGGTTGAAATCCAAAAGGTGGCATGTCATACTTTATAAACTAGTCTGAGACACCACAACACCCAAGGAAATTGGCACACATGCACAAGTGTGAGACACCATATAAGGAAGTAGCAACAGCTGCTTGTAAAAGTGAGTTTAGAGTTTGAAATTTGAGATAAAGTGAACACTTGCACATATTGGGTTTTTTATCCTGAACCATGGGGGTAAGCTTAACAGAATAACAACCACACAGCAACCTACATCTTTTATTATTTGACATTATATTTGCAGATAAGGTCAATTTATAGTATATAAATGGAAGGAATCTTCCTCTTATAAGTCAGTTTTATAAGATTGAGTTAGACTTAAAGTCAACTTCTTAACATAGTATCAAAGTCATGGGTTAAAGTTTATCCTAACAAAGTTTGTTTGTTAGGTATATTATTCCATCCGCTATCGGACCACCGATTAATAATTAGTCTCACACTTGAAATGTATATGTCTCAGCGTGAAAGAGTGTTAGAAATCCCACATCAACTAGAAATAAGACCAATTTATAGTATATAAATAGGTGAAAACCTCACCTTAGACCTTAGAAACCAGTTTTATAAGGGTGAGTTAGGTTAAAAATCTACTTCTTAACAATTAGTAAAAAGTTATGTATACATAATAAATATCAGTTCATGTGGTTCAACTATTGACCAATACCTAGATCAATTCTGTTGATTTGGACAACACGTGTCATACCAACCCATCGTTTATTACAACCATCTCAGCATTGTTGCCTTGGCTCACAATCCAGTTCTCCAATCTCAAACCAAGCATCTTCAGTTAGAAATGTTTTGTTAGAGAAAAGGTTCTGGCTAAGTACCTTGAATTGTCCCACGTTCCAAGTTCCATCTTTAGACTGGTGTGTTGATATTCTTACAAAACCTCTTGCTCTTCTAGGTTCTGTTTACTTCAGTCCAAACTCAACTTGGGAGACTGTTACGCTATTCGTCCAACATAAGCTTGTGGGGTTATTATTAGAAAGCATCACTTGCTTCATTTTTTGTTAGTGGATTCCTTTTGTCCGCCCACTGTTAGTAGTACCTTCCACCTATAAGTTAGTGATGCTTACCTATTGTAACCATCCTCTTAACAATCAAATATGCAGTTACAATTCTAACACAGAAATTCTAAGTTTCTATTGCAATACAAATGAATTTTATTTTCTAATCTTCTAAAATCATTGTCAATCAGCAAAAACTCCAGGTTGACCACTATGGTAAAAAAGAAACATGAACAAATTAAAGCCGATGTGTACAGTAACCGCAGTAAATTATGAAAGGATATGCTTATGGTAATAATACCACCTTTCTGACAACATGTTGATCAAGCCACTTTAATCGATCCTGCAAAGAGAGAACAGCACCCTCAGGCTCAGATTCACCTAACTTACGACTTTCAGATTCATTAACATCAACAGTATCCCCAATAGAACCGGATGGCTGACAATCCATTTCGTTTGTCCAACTGCCAGCATTACATGATGCTTTTACTTGGTTCTTGCCTCTACAAATTAGTGCCAAATCAAATTAACACACCACACAAATCCCTAACATTCATCTACTTGAAAGAAACACTACACTATATACTTACCTGCTAGGAAACTTTCGGACTTCGAAATTTGAAAAGGAGTTCCCCTTGTGACTGTCATTCAACACCACTGATGGTAAGGAATCAGTGGAACATGTTGAAGAACTGTCATCCATTACTGAACTGCTTCTTTTCTCAGCCATTCCATTTTGTACAGATGACATACTACCTATACCATTGCTACTAGCCTCAGTTGGAGGATGGACTTCTGATGCATCAGTATCCCAATTTACAGGACTCACATCTCTGTCTTCAGAATCAGGTTGAAGCACTTCACCGACCCTATCCACAGAATCAGACACATCAGAAGCAACTTCCAGGGTATCAAGCTTTTCATCGAGAGTTTGTACTTCCTCCATGTTAGAATGTTTTTTCTCATCAACAGCATTGTTTTGCTGTTTGTCATGTAGTGCCACAGCTGGTCTCTCCTCTTTGACTTTATCCTTTCCTTTTCGATTGTTCCGTTTCTGTTTAGCCTGCAGTGACAACAAAGGATTTTTTCAAATAGAGAAAAAGAAAATACAACTACTTTCACCAGCCACATGCATATATCATTCATTTAATCTCACAAATAACAACCACACCAAAGTAAAAGGAACATCAAGAAACAACATCTACGGAGAATTATAGTTTATAAATTTCTGTAAAAATATTTTCAAATTAGTTTCAAGTAGCCTAAAGAATGCTTTAGTTTGTCGTCACTTAGCAATTTAGGCAAACGGAAGGCTGGAAAAGAAAATAAAGGGCCTTACATATACATTAAACATAAATACAGGCAAACAATGTATTCATGATCTCATTATAAACAAACAGGCCAAAAGCTTGAGGTTTTAATACACAAATGTACTAGCTATAGCAGTTATATAAGATAAAAAATAGTCATGCTACCTGATATTGTGATGCACGTTCTGCAGAGAAACTAATAAAAAAGGTTTCATCCTGAATCTAAAGCTCTAACACCTAAATCTTGAAAATTACATAACAAGACAACTACAGAATCAATAGCGTCTGTGCAATCAACTTTAGGACATGTAACATCCATTAATAATGCAGATTAGATGAGTGATAAACGGACCTGTTTTTTCTTTGACTTTTTTTCCCTCTCATTTCCACGTTTTGCTTTCTGCTCACTTTCAGCTAGCCAGGCTGCCTCTTCTTCACGAATGAGCTCTTCTTGTCTCTTTAGAGCAATAGCTTCTTGATAGGAAACCTCAATTTTATTGCTGCACCCATTAAGTAAATATCAGGATAACCTCATTCATTTGAATCCTACAAATAATCGATGAATACACAAACAAATCTACACAAAATCCAGGTAAATAGTGAGTAAATAGCAAGCACTGACTCACTTCTGTGTAGAAAATGATATTGCACTACATGGGCATGGATAACCTTCCATGGACCTCAAAGTTAACTACAAAGTGCCGGACTGAGACACTACTGGCTATCCATCATTCTCTATTGTTTCACATGATACTATTATTAAGTCAAATTCTATTCATGTCCCATGGTTGCATATTTATATATCACAGATTCTGAACCATGTATAGTAGAGAAGGAAAAAATTCTTCCAACTTAACCTCCAGAGTGTGATGCCATTGCCTGAAAGCAAGGTCTAAGTGGACAAGTGCAAAATTCATCATTGCTCATCCACTATTAAATAATACATTTAATAGAACTTTTGCAAAAGAAATCTTCTTCATGCTACCGTAGACTGCACATTTGAAATTTGATACACACCCCATCCATAATTATGTATAAGCATTGAGCATAGTCTTAAAGAGAAGTTTGTGGATTGCCTAGGCAAGTCCATGGTGTGGTGTCTAAAAGCACACATGAACAATGCCAACTTTTAGAACCGAAAATTTCCGCAAACTGTCATCATATTAAACCCTCATCCCTCTAAAACATAACAGAACAGTGAATTTTTTTAAATCGTGAAACAAAGTACAACCATCAAACATAAAATATAACATTGGATAGAAATGCAAAGGACTGGTGTGAATTAAAAGGAATCCTATTCCTAAAACAAGAAATTCAGAAGAGAATCTATAAATGACAAGTTAACATAAGAAAACTAGAAGAATTCAGAAATAACATATACTACCTGAATATATGGGCAAGGACAAATATTTCCAAAGTCCTGCGACCTAATTCAGTGAGACGCCTTTCATCACGCTCAATAGAATCTTTGTTAAAATCCTCCCCCGAGTTTCCATCCTGCCAAAAAATGGTGAACTAGGTTTCTCAGCAATCAAAAGAATTTTGGAACTTTCAATATAATATATTTATATAACAATTCCCAGGTTACTCAAAAATCTCCCTTTACAGGTGTAATATATGTCCAAAACTCTAACTAGGCTAAAACTTGTTTTATTTTTAATTTTTTAATATTATTTGGAAAATTTTATTGCAAAATATAGTACACCAGGCCATACCAATATGATATAAATTACAAATGTGGTTTCCTAAGAAAATAGAAATACAACAACCCAAGATGTTTAGACCTAACTCAGTCCTACAAAACTGACTTACAAGATGATGTTTGCACCAACTTATGTACTGTAATTGATGTGGGATTTGCAACGCGCCGCTTATGTTGAGAACTAAATATCTTGAGGGTGAGACTAGATGTTTGTACATAGTTTGATAGCTACCTGGTAGTAAGGGTTGCAATAGGCTTAACAAATCTCACTAGGATATAGGTTAAGATGTATCTCTAGTCGATGTGAATCTCCAACAAAAACAAATGACAAATCATCTCTAGAAATTTAGTTTTCTTTGCTTTAGATGATCAATGAATGAAAGAATAAAGAAGTTTGATGACAAGGGAGAGCCAATGATGTTTCTTGGATACCATTCAAAAGGAACAATATATATTGGCTTGGCTAGCTCAGATAACACCAATAGCTTACAAATCAAGGAACTTGAATGGAATGTAGTAATGGAGGAAGAATGAGGGATGAAATGAAAAATCACACCAGGAAGTTGGTCACAATACCTCACAACAAAAGGCCAAATGGAATGAAATGGGTCAACAAAGTGACGGTAAAACTAACTGGAGAAGTTACTAACTACAAGACTAGGTTGATTGCAAAAGGGATTTTTGAAAAAGGCTGGTTTGAATTATAATGGTGTTTGCACCAGTGGCAATAATTGAAACCACAAGACTAGAGATTGCCACAACCACTTTTGGAGGTGGGTCATTAAATGGGACACGAGAGGAGGAGGTTTATGTATCAAACTCTTGGTCTTGAAGTGACAAGGCGTGAAGAGAAGGTGTATAAGTTGAAGAAGGTTTTATATGGACTAAAAACAAGCCCTTCATCGCTGGAATAAAATAATAGATTGCTTTCTTTTGGAGTTGGGTTTCAGCAAGTGTACAACAGAATATGGAGTCTATATGAGAGCTATTGTACGGGATTTAACGATAGCTTATATCTACGCAGATGACCTCTAGTTATTGGCAACAATGCAGCAAAGATTGACAAGTTTAAAAGGAGAATAACACTGGAGTTTGAGATGACAAATTTGGAACTGCTATCCTACTTTTTTTGGGATGGCATTAGTATCTACAAGTGATAGAATTTTCATGTATCACTTAAGAAGAAATCAGTGGTGGTATTGTCTTTGCTAGAATAGTTTATATTATTTTTGAGAAAAAGTTGTTGTGTTGTATCCATTTGTAATCCCCAATCCTAGGGGCAAACTATATTATTTTTTCCTCTTTTCTCTTTCCTTTAGCTTCTGCTGTAAGCCACTAATCCTTATATATGAATAGAATCAGAAGAAGAGATCCAAGTTAAGATTTCTCAAGTTCTTTTCTTATACACTCCTTCATATTGGTATCAAAGTAAGTCAATCCCACTCTGCCTATATTGTTCGGTGAGAGTGAGAAAATGTCGTCTGCCATTGTCTGCTACCACCATCCCAAAACACCATCTTTTCTCTGGCAACCAATGCATCTCTCCGAGTAGCACCATACCTGACTAGTTGCATACACTAGTTCTCATAGACCATTGCATGTTGCTTTGAACAACTTAGGCACAAGTAGCCCACTTGTCACTTCCAATCACTGAAACACCATCACACCACCTCCGTCAATTTCACCAGCTTCCTCTGTCCATGTTTCAACTTCCATTATTGTCTTCTCATCACAATCCATGTGCAAGTCCTCTTGAACACTAGAGGAACCCAATCTTTTAAACCGTTTTTTAGTTTTTCATTTGTCGTCACCATGTCTGCAAGTGTTGTGGAACATCTATCCATCGACCTGCCTACTTGTTTTTGGGTCTCCCGATTCAAAAAATATTAATGGTAAAAATTATTTATCTTTGTCTACATCTGTTGAGTTTTGTTTCCTTGGCCAAGATTATCATGATGACTAGGAAAAAGACAGTAGTGAAATATCATTAGAAAGTGTTGAACAATGGAAGAAGCTAAACTTCAAATTTATCCTCTACTATGGCAATCTATGGAAAACAATATATTGGGGACCCTCAAAAACATTCAAAACATGAAAAAGTAGTGAAATATCATTAGAAAGTGTTGAACAATGGAAGAAGCTAAACTTCCAAATTTATCCTCTACTATGGCAATCTATGGAAAACAATATATTGGGGACCCTCAAAAACATTCAAAACATGAAAACTGTTTTGAAAGAAGGCTCAAAGAATCTTTGCAAATGATATTCAGAAGTTCAACAGATGAAGACAAAAATAAATAATTTTTACCGTTAATCTTTATAGAATTAATTGGGAGACCCAAAAACTTCCAAATTTATCCTCTACTATGGCAATCTATGGAACCCATTATATTGGGGATCCTCAAAAACATTCAAAACATGAAAACTGATTTGAAAGAAGGCTCAACGCATCTCTGCAAATGATATTCAGAAAGTTTATGATCATTCTCATAAATTGGCATGTCTTAACCCAACAGATCATGGCATGCATCTTTCATAGCTAAAGGCCAATCTACTGTTAAGGAGTTAAACACGTTATTATAAGCTATCTTCCTGGAAGAAATTAAGAAGTTGGACAAGTTATATAATCAAAAACCTCAGGTTTACCAAAACCCATTATATTACTCACCTTTGTTCGATTTTGAGGACCTTTTTCATCTTTTGGAGGCAAAGGCTCAATAGCTGCTCTTTCAAGTAGCAGTAGAACATCATCCACCAGTACAAACATATCTTTCTCAGCACGGACAATTGGCGCTGGCATTTCTTCAGCATCCAACAATTTTGCCCTTCCTTTCTTGCACTTAGTCTGACCTTCAAGAGCCCTCAACCCACTATACAAGGAGTCCATTACTAAAGTAGAAGTTACTTCTTTTTCTATAAAGAAGTGTTTCACAACTACTTTCAAAATTACATTTGTCTTTTCCCTTGACATGCGACGCCTAGAAGTTTGATCAATTTCCCGCCAAAAAGTACAGAAGCTGCAGATAATGCAAAGTACCATTTAGATCTACCCATAAAATCATACAACACAAATCAAGTGGTAATGATATAGATACAGTATATACATATATGTCCCAATCAAATATGTACGAGGACAGATTAAATTTGTTATAGGTTATACTACACAGAACAAACTTCATATTTCATATGCATAAAAACTATACAAGATGATAGAATAAAGCATAGACCATTATCAAATCAACCAGATTAAACTAATAAGTATCCCTCTCGTCATTATTTTCTTCCCAATATGCCTAACATTTTTTTACATTCAGGATTAAAGGAAAACTAAATTTAGTACGAATTGATACTTCAAGCAACATGAACTTTTTATACGACATTTAGAAGCCCATTATAAGTTACAGCATGTATAATGAAAGCATTTAGAGTACATATACAAGTCAAAAGGGTCATGTTATTGAAGATTAGCACGAAATACCTTGACCACCTAGCTTTATCCTCTATCAACTTCCCAAGCTTGCTTCTTCTTTCCTCCACAAAACGCCGGCAAATTTGTTCTACATTTGTCAAATATACCCTAACAAGTTCTCTCCTATACTGACAATCAAGGCACCGAAAAGGCCTGTCAGCTTTCTCCCTGCACATAAATAAAACTGGTTACAAACATCAGACAAAAGCACCAAGGCATGTTGGATTATTTAAAAACTCAAAATAGCAGTACCAATCTTGCAGCAGCACAAGTTTCAAAGGGGTAAATTTAATAACTAAAACCAAGTTTGTCATGTGAAAGGAGAAAAATGAAAGGTTTTAGCACAATCTTTGTGTAACATAAGAAAAGAAAAACTATTTTAATTGCACGAGGGGTGTTAATCCCCTAATTAAGGTGTTGTGTAAGATGGATTTAGATGAGAAACCAGCAATGGGATTTATTTATGAAGAAATGGATATTGATAAGAGAAGATACAAAGTCTCCTTAATGTAGTAAAAGGTAATAATAACTAATTACCTTTCACTTTTTGATTTTCTAATTTATTTTTTAGAATTAATACTTTTTTTGGAGATTAATTTATTTATTTATATCTTACTTAGCTACACTCACCTTCGAGAAATCAATGATCAAAGATGGGACAGCCATGGCCTAGGCCAATGCATGTTGAACACTACTATCTTAATTCCATGTTGCACTATAATAGTGAATTTAAAGCCTATTCAAAGTGAAGCACTGAATGTATGGTTGTTTAGATAGGTTGGTGGGAGACATTGATGAGATCAATAACATTGACGCCCAAATTGAGAGCTTCATGAGCAAATATGGATTTTTGGTAGCCTAATAGCTCAATGTGCACTCAAAACCAAAATGCTAGCACAATGGTAGGGAACATATGGTGAAGAACATCCAAAATTACTAATGTTTGCTATTAGAATAGAGTTTGACTTGTAGTTCACCCAGTTATGAGCGTAACTAGAGTGCTTTTGAGAGAGTAAGAATTTAAATTTATCAAATAAATTTATAATTATTTACCTATACCACTTAGTAGGCAAGTATGATGTGCTAATTAATTTTATAGTTATACTAAACAAGCAGGATTTTAGAAGAATAAATGACAGTTATGCTAATGATCTTGCTTCTGATGATGAATGGACTGTGGAGGAGAATGAAGCAAATTCGACTTTGGACGCTTTAGATGAAGACATCTGAGTTGAAGTGGTGCTAATACTACACCTATGGATGACTTGGAGGAGTTGGCATTAATGAAAATGAAGATCATGTGGAGGAGGATGACTCTCCTGCTTTTAATATGAATGATCTCCTTGGATAGTTTGTCTGTATTAATCATCTATGAATATTAGTTATTTTATGAGTAATTTTGTGAATTGTAATCATATTTTTAGTTGTGCTATGTATTGGATCTTACTGCTTTTGAATTTTTAGTTGTGCTTAAGACTTACTATGAACTATTTTTACTGTCCATATCATTTTAAATGCATGCACAGGCTATGAATATAATTTTCCACATATGCAGAACTCTTATGATTCGAGTTATGATTTTTAACCCTCTTTTCTATCCTCAAGTTTGACAACATTATCAGCCACAAAGTCAAAAAAAGTGGCTGCATGCAATAAATTCAGCAAACAATTGCTGTTTGCTAGCGCACAATCCAGCAACATATACTGCCCAGAAACAAAGTGGTTTTGCTTCATAAAGTCATAAAACAGTATGAGCACACACCACAAGTCAGTAGCACAAACAGAGGACCACCAGCTCCCAAACTGCTAAAGCAAGAAAGCAGATGGGCAAGATGACCGCTACCGCATTTTGCTGTTAAGGCAGCTATTAACAACTGAGAATTACATTATAGAACATTCATATATTCTTCCAAGTAACAAATGAAGTCAAAACTATGCATAAAACCATATTAACAATCGCTTAACAATATAAAAAATGGTAGAGCATATTAGTAAGATTAAAAAACAAAATATAAACTAATAAATAAAATACCTAATAACTTGAACTTGCGCTTTTATTATCAGATTGTCAGATGCGTCAACAAATCCATCATACACTTTTGAGAGCTCCATAAACTTTTTCCATCCCCAATCATGCTCCTTCTTCCAAAATCGGTGTAATGTATCTAAAATACTCAAGTAAAAATAACTCAAACACTATTAAAGAAATTGTAAACTCCAATAATGAAGCCAACTATTTACCAACCGACCAGAATATTTTGATTTCTTTGGATCTTTGTTGACCACAGCTATTGTAAATTGCGCAAAATGACTCCATCCTGTATTACCCGAAAAAAAAGAAGGGGAGAACCAAAGACAAGTCATGTACTACGGAACTAAGAGTAGCTAGTGAGACTAACCATAATTAATGCATATGAAAAATTCAGGAATCAAACCTGGAAGAAGTTTGTCATGATTAGCAACACAAAGAAACAGAGAGAGATGATTGCAGACATCACAACCTTGTGGATAAATTAAAATATACCTGTTACATACCACAGCATGATTAGAAAAAACATCAACTAATATGTACTACATATTTCAAGTCATAAGGACTGCCTCGGCAAACCATATGCACCCGTTCTATGATCATGCTCTACTCCTGATATACTTCACAACTTTCAAAAAAAAAAAAACATTTTTCTTTGTTTGAGAAACCAAACTCTTGTACAATCACATTTTTTGTATATGTCTTAAAACTGCAGAGTACTTGAAAGAAATGTAACCCCAAGTCCAATATTTATTTCCCCCTTAATAGTGAATTTTAGAGATAATTCAAACAATAAATTTTTCAAGACTCACAAGTTCATAATAAACTTGACACTATGATTGAATGAAGCCATAATGGTCAAATAGACTGCAATAACCGTGTAAGCAAATGTTATTAACCAAAATAGAGTTAAATGAGGGATGGAGAAAGAAACAACATCTTGGACCACACCTCTTCATGAAACAACGAGCTTCAGAATAAACAAAGGCATAAAGTTGCAAATCAAAATTATACAGACAAACAGAGATGGTTAAACACTAAAGCACACCAAAATCCAGGCAAGGCAGGTAAGTTTATCCCAAGTCACATACCACTTGTAGCTGCCAACCTCAAACGGACTACTGCGAAGTTCCCTTCTGGTAATCTGAGAAAATTTTTCAATCTTCCATGTATATCTTCCAAACAATTCTGAAGGTTTTGGTCCTGTTAAGATAAAACAAATTAGATTTTGATCACCTGTCAGGGGAAATTTTGAATTTAAATTATTACAAAATCACCTTCATCATCCTCATCAGTGTCCCAGTAAGGAGGTGAAGTTGACGGGCTTCCATTCTCCACCTGCTCGGAAGATCGCCATTCAGCCACTGCTTCCCCAGATTGACTATGCTGCCCACTAAAAGTTCCCTCTGAAGACTTTCCCACTCCAGATTCCTCACTCGTAACCCCAGCCATTCCCTTATCAACTACTATTTTGCTAACACTACTCTTACAACACCTGCCATGTCAGATATGGAATCACACATACAAAGTGCAAATATGAGCCCCCTTAAACCCCACATTACATTATAACATTGAAAACCGTTCATACAATTTTAGACACAACACAAATAAACTATTGTAACATTAAGTACTCCATTTTTAACTGCATCACAGGAAATTCTCGAACATATACAATTATAATGATTAAAGAAAAGCAAATTTTCGTAAAACAAGTTATTATTTCCACACAAAAAATAAATAAAAATATTAAGAAGTGCAATGCATTGTCACGGAAAATTGAAGATAATACAGAACGAATTCAAACAGTAGTAGTTCGCTAATTAAAACCCATCTAACCAATCACATAACAAAGATTTGATTCCTTCACCCCATTTCTTAAAATCCAACATGCAACAATATAGATAACCCCGAAAAAAACCCTCCAATGTCATTAAAACCCAAAAACCCACCTCATAAAAAAAATAACTAGAAATAAACCATGGATAAAACCCTAATATAAAGATTTAAAAAGAACAAAAATAAACCCCATGTCAATCAAATAAATTGGAAAAAGGGAAATTCAAACTAGTAGGTAGCAAGTTTAGACAAATGGAGTCGGTTGACCCAAATTGCATGAAACCCACAACGGAAAATTCGTGATAAAATAAACGCCGGAAAAAGACCGAGATCTTGGGCAAAGATTCCCGAGCAAAACATGTACAGAAATCGAAGAAATGGCGCAGAGGAGCAGCGAAAAAACAGCGTAATAAAAAAAAAATCAACAGAAGTAAGGGAATCGAAAAAGTCGGATCCCAATTAGGGCACACACCTGGAATCGAAGGAGCAGACAACAACAATAACTGAGATTTTAGAGAGGGAAAGGCGAAGAGAGAGAAAGAGCGTGAAAGAGAGAAGAGCAAGAACAACACAGAGGCAAAGGCATAACCCAAAATCGAAAATTAGTATTTTTGTTGTCTTTATTTTGTTTTTTTTATTATTATTATGTTCTTATTATTATTAATTTGTTTTTTTTATGATTATCATATTCTTATTAATTTGGTTTTTTATTTTATATTTTCTTATTACCGTTGATTCAAAGATGTAATGATTTTTTTAATTAGTTTGATGTTTTAGTGAGGAATCTTTGTACTTGAAGGTGGATGAGGAAGGTTGTTTATGAAAATTTTTTTACAAAGTTTAAATATCATTACATATTTAATTAGGTTGGGTTTACTTTATTACAATTTTATTACGACGTATTTACCTTTTTTTTAATGTAAACATAATAAATAAATAAAATGGTAATATATAAGCATCAAAATTAAAATAAAATAGTATTAAAATTAAAGTTTTTATCAAAAAAATTTTCTCTACTTTTTTGTCTTATCTTCCTTCCCACTCCCTAAAAAAAGACACAAACTAGATTGTAATAATTGAGAAGGAAGAGATAGAGATTATATTCCTTAATTTATGCTTAAAATGTACTAATTTAATTTATTTTAATTTGATCCATCAGGTTAAAAATTTAACAAGATCACCCTAATTGTAATAAAACAAACAGAAAATCTTGTCTATTTTGTCAATCTTAAGAAAAAAAAAATTCTAATGTTTGATTTTCTTGATATATAGTTTTTAAAAACACAATTATTATTATTATTATTATTATTATATAATTTTAATTAATTAATTAATATCTCTAATTAGATAAAAAAAACAATTTTTATCTCTACACGTAACATTCATTATAAACTCAACAACTTTAAGTGATTCCTCAATAACATAAATAATGAGAATATTATACATATCTATATAAAATAAAGCTATTATAATTCCTTAAAATTATATTTTAAAATAGCATTTTTTTTTAAATCTCAAAGTGTTTCAAAGTATGAAAAATAGGTTCAATTTAATTTTATACAATTCAAACTTTGTACAATTATATTTTTGTACAATCTAAAATTTATACCACAGCACAATTGTTCGGAAGTCATCGCAAAATTAACTCCATTATGCACTAACACAAATTCAGTAATCATCAAAAAATTATTGGTCATCATTAATGCATAAAAATCATATCAGATCATCTATGTTATCACTTTATAATTCATTAACAATCAAATATATATATATATATGTATATATATATATATATATACTCATATATAGACAAAACATGAAGCACCAAAACTCTCACAATTTAATTGAATCAACCTTCACCAAATTATTTACAGGTATTGCATTTAGCAATTCTCATTTTATGGTAATTTTAAATTATCAGTTCCCCTTACATGATTTTAAATAGGAATATCTATTGCATGTTTAATGTGGTCGAAGATTTTAGTTGAGTGATAAATGTTGATGCTGAAATTAGTCATTTGATTTTTAGTATTGAAAAGAGTTGAGAGATTTGTATTGTGTAGAATTGAGAGTTTATTTGATATATTGGTATTTTGGTGTTTCATCAATTTATAATATGAATTTGTTTTGAGAAGTGATGTGTGAAATTTGATCATGTAGAACAATAAGTTTGAGTGTTGTTGCTGTAATTATATTGTTATGTCTATATGTGGTATGTTACGTTAAGATTTTGTTTGTTGATCAAGTATGGGTTGGTGGTAATGAGTTGATGTAATGATAAGGAGTTTAATGAGAAATATTGGTTGTTCAATTTGGTCAGTTTGGTATTATTTAGAAAACATTTTGAAATGAGTTTGAGTTGAGAAAGTAAAGATACCAAACTGAGTAGTTAAACAAAATCCCATTTTTTTTTTCATGAAACATATGATGTGGCGCTCAGCAGCTACATGGTGGCATTGAGCGCCAGCTTAAATACCTAAAGTTAGTGGTAAATTTTGTGACAGGATGTTGATCGGTGGTTTCTACTGCTAAACGGGTTCAAGTCAATGAGCTTCAATGACCCATACCTTAAGCACTCTTAAGTTAAAGAGCTCCTTTAGGGTTTTCAGCGTTGAATGACAATTTGTGTCATTAAGCACTCCTTTGATAATGAGCCTTTGTGCACACTAACGTTGAGCACGTCCTAATACCACTAAGCACCAACTTATATTGTGTTATGCTTTTTATTGTTTTCATTATCTATGATTTTGTGATCTTTTGATTTATGCTTTTCATGTGACTATTGGTGTGATCCAAGGTTGAAATGGTATGATTGATGGTGATGTGGGGATCCAAGGAAAAAAATCCTATTTCATGTAATTAAGTAATGTTGTGTATTGATGTAAAGAGTCAATATTAGATATTTATCCTAATACTATAATAACATTCAGACTCATATAAAGTATAATGAGTTATGTGGTAATCGTGGCATGAGGTCCTAGTCTAGAGACTTCTCCTTGGCCTAAGATGCGAAAGGGATTAACATTATGTGATAAGGTGGAACTCAATCGCAATGGCTATATAGAATCTGTAGAGCACTAGAGAACAAGTACAAAAACCACTAAGAGTCATACATTAATGCATGCATCCAGATAATTGAGTCCAAAGTTGTCTTAGTGTGAATGATTATTTGATATTGTCTGGTGTGTTGTGTTTGAATTGTTGAATTGAATTTTTTGATACGTGATAAAGTGATTCGCAATGGCTTTGTAGAGCATGTAAAGCACTAACCGACACCAAAAGTACAAAAATCACTAAGAGTCATACATTAATTCATGCATCCATGCATCCGAATAATTGAGTCCAAAGTTGTGTTTGTGTGAATGATTATTTGATATTGTTTGGTGTGTTGTGTTTGAATTGTTGAATTGAAATTTTTTATTGATTGTGTGTGTGAATTGTATAAATGTCATATTTCTATAGTCTGATTTCTTGGAAGATTGTATTAATATATATTATACTTTGAACAATTTGTTTTTAATATTATTATAAAATGTCTTGTTTTATTAAATTTATACTACTAAAATAGGATGTTACAACCAAAATCAATAAAAAATTCATTAACTTTGATATTTTTAATTACTTACAATTATTTAATATTTAAATATATTTTGATTCGTTGGTAATTAAAATATTTTATTCAAACAATAGCAAGAAATTATGCAAGGATTTCAATATGTACATTCAAGTAGAAGCTCTTTTTTAACAATTTTAGAAGAACAACACTTTTTATAATCTCAACTAGAAAAAAAATATTTAAAATATTTAAAACACATTGCAAAGCTTTTATATAAAATTAATCTAATCAATTGTATTAAATATAACTATTATAACGCTCATGATTGAATTTAAAAACAAAAGATGAGCAATTTAATTAATTATTTATGGATATAATCAATTATCAATAAATCTTGTATCAAAGGCAATGAAATGAACCTCACATGAAAAAAAAAAACAAAGGTATTAACCACATTACATACTCACATATGAAAGCAAATCAACATTCATAAATTATGAATCATAATAAATTCATGTTACATTATCAAAGTCTAACTATCAATATAAATTTTCAAAAATCTTTATACAAAATAAGTTATAAATAAAAATTTAGAAAAGTTATGTAAACAAACATTTGCAAATCAATTTATATAAAACCCAATTTTAATTTATAAAATATATATTTTTTTCTTTTCTAGAAATGCTTATCGAGAAATTTGCTTAAACAAATAAATTGCAGAAGTTATTTTACATTAGCTTCTACACAATTTGATTTTTAACTTATGTAAGTTTATGGAAAAATTATTATTTTTATTTATTTTCCAAAATGTATTTATTGATAAGTTCATCGTACATGCCTACATCTAAACAATATAAAAGAATAAATATGCATTGGTAAAGATTGTTTAACATGACTCTGAAGTTTTACTTACATAAATCAAACCAATGCACTATCAGTTTCATTCATAATTTGAACGTTTTTTGGTTATAAGAAAAACTTGTTGTATGATGCTTGAAAAAGAGTCTTAGTTAATTTGTTATGCACATTATTAACTTGTAGAACAATATTTTTAGTAGTGTTCTTTCTGAAAGAAAGTCTTTTAGTTAAGGACACTGGTATTTTGACACCATTCTTTTTTTTACTATCATTTGACATTATTTTTCATAATTTTTCTTTTTTAAAAATATAAAAATTAACTTTTGTTAAGACTATTTTATCCTTATACAAATTGTTAAATGATCGTGAAATGGTGTCAAACAACCTTTTTTCTTTAGTTAACACTAAAGTTAGAAAAGAAAATACATTTTCCTTTCGGCTAATTGATTAATTACAAACACAAATTCTGAGAGCAGTATGTGTAGGCCTACTTAATATATGCAACATCAACAAACTAAGCTAAGAAACTGCCATATTTTTTCTTCTCTCTTTATCTCCCAAAAAAACAATTAAAGAATATTTTGTTGTACTTCAAATACAATTCAGCAAATATTCTGCATTAGTCTCTTGTATGTTTCAATGCCTAGTGATGAAAACAAAGCATTGCTTTGTTCAGCCCATATATTCTCTACTTTGAGTGCTTCCAAATATACAATCTTGCTCTCCCTTCTTGTCACAGTGCAAGAATTGTAGAGCAAGAGATGCATCATTGCCAATGGTAACTCTGTGCTTAAATTTCAGCAATAGAGATACACCAGTTTTGGCTTCACCTTCTCTTTGCTAACTGGAATGTCCTCTTCAAGAAAATATTTGCAGATCTGTCATTTCTATGGCACAACACCCTCAATATTGTGTTAGGATCAGACCTGTTCCACCTTCCTGTGGTCGGTGGCATAGGCAATTTTTGACCAGTTCCCATGACTCCAATCCCACTTGTTTCACATGTGGCAATGCTGAAGTCGTCCATCAACTGTTCGGTGTTTTGCCCCATCAAAGCAATGACACCCTTCACAACTGCAGCCTCTCTCTCCACCAAGTTTTCTGCTATTAGTCCCTCTCCACAAGTGCAGAAAACCCGGTTCAAGCTGTCAAAGTCCTCTTGGATCATCACATGATCAGACCTGTTAAACACCCTTGAGCTTCCACCTGCAAGCAAAACCATGAGGAATGCATCAAATGAGGCCTTCATCACTTCTCTCATTGCAAGTGCTTGAGCTCTATCTGTCACAAGTGTTGTCATCAATGTGATGTTTTGCTTGAGAATCCTCAGTGCTGGCTGAATTCGCGCATTGGCTACATCACCAAGATAGAGGCCGCCATAGAAGGCTGGGTTGGAGTCTAGGAATATGAGGCGGTATGCTGCAACTTCTGAGACATGTTGACATGCTGTTGGGATGGAGGAATTGATTATTTCAAAATAGGGACCATTGTGTTTGCGATTTGGTGAAGGGTTTACACCACGGGTGTGAGAGAGTGATTTCTCAATGCTGTTGATGTGAGAGAGGAGGTAGTGTAAGGTGTTGAGACGAACATAGAGACGTTGTGTGCCGCGGCTAGTTGATGGCCTTGGATGATGACCTTCACTTATGTGATCTGTCTCTGAGGAACTAGCACCGCAAGGGCTAGCTTTCTTCAACAACTTGATGAACTTTGAGTCTCTGTTGCATCTTGTCAAAGGGGGAAGCGTAGGAATATAACTCTGCTTTGTACCTGAGACATAATAGATTTCTCACCATTTTGCATTGGTAAATCGCAATTCTTGCGTCAATGTAGTAGTGATTATTGATCAAAAGCTAAGTATGTAGTAGTGTTATCTAAAACATTTTGCTTGGTTAAGCCTAGAAGTGATAAGTAATGCAGTCTTGCAAAAACTGTTTACTTTCATGTGCAAACATACAATCCCAATCGCACCAAGTGAAATAGAAATCTTTAGTTTAATAGTTTTTATGTGTATTATTTATTCTCAAAAGAGAACTATTTTTATTGTTTATGCACTAGCACAGTTCTTACCACATGCTGCAACAAACATCATGTAGTCCTGGAATAGGCTTTCCAATCCATCTGCTAGTTCTTGAACTATATCTTCAGTTATTCCCATTGGAATTTTGAAGAATTGTTCTATAGCTGTATTGGCACAGTTAACCAGTTCTGCAACTGATGGTGCATATGGCTCAGATTTGGACTTTGGATTCCATGTCTGCAGTGAAAGAGAAAGGAAATTAACATTTCATTCTCAGCTTTATTGTAAATAACAAATCTTTTATCCGATCAAGTGTTCTTAATTGTGTCCTTCCTTTTAATCTTTGATGGAAAGAAGATCATTGACCCAAAACTTACTTCAGTTTCTTTTGCTCTTTGCAAACAGTCCTTTCCACTGCTCAATGATTCATTTATCCATTTTCTTAAGAGGTTCAATATGATTGAATCAACTTCATACGGAACCATCTCTTTCATGGCTGGTTTAGCATTATCTTCACCACATTCCTCAACAACCATTTGGAGCAAAACCTTTTCCACCTTTTCAGCCCTTTGCAACACCTCCACGGTCTCACGAGTCAGTGAGGTCACCTCACCTAAATATTGCCTCAGAACATGCCCATAGCAGCTGTGCATCATCATTGCTGCAACTGCTCCAGCTGCTGGGTGCCATTTCCGTAGCATTGGAGTAAAATTCTCTCTTTCCTTTATTGCCAAATCTTCTGTCTCCTGAGCTAGTTGAAGAAGAATTTCCCTGAAATCTCTCTTTATTTCCAATTCAATAGCCTTGGTATTCAATGCACCAATTATCTGCATTCATAAAAAGAAATATATGTACACACACGCGCACTATAATAATATAACATACCAAGGTGTAATGAGAAGATAAATTTAGAAACAAACCCTTTCAAATGCATGCTTTATGGTAGATCTAATGTAATAGTCAACCCTATCCCCAGATGAGTCCACTATGGTTATATCACCCTTCTTTCCCCCTTCACCATCCTCAAATATTGAGAGATCTTCTCCTAGAATCTGTGAGACTGACAACACTACAGGAAGAAGATTTTCAATTTGGCCAATATTTCCTCTCTGGAAATACTCATGATAATTAACCAGTCTCTTCTCAGCCCAACCCAGGATTGAACTCAACACTGATGTCAATAACTTCACATAGAATGACTCCTTTTCCCTCTTGGCATCAGTGGCCACCTCAGACAACATGGCATTTGTGGCACAGAGAAGATCAGGTTCAATCTGTCCAGTTAGCACATATTGTTGAAACAACACCCAGGTGAAGCACACATTGTGAATAGCCCTAGTGATCCCCAAGATGGACCATGTCTTCTTCATCAGTTCAAGGAGCTCATCAACCTCATCAAGGACTAATGTGTCATCCCTATTGTCAAAAATGGCTTGAAGAAGAGAAGTGTACAAGTGAACATTCAAAGGGAATCCATCAGCCCAGTGGCAAATATCAGTGGGGGTGCCATTGGAGCTTCTCCATGCCAATGAAACTACTGAGTTGGAAAGGGTTCTCAGAGTGTCAGAGTTTTTGCCAGTGTCTATAGGTCTGGACTCACTACTGCGAATGATGTCCCTAAGGCGCATGGCAAAGGTGGTGGCTTTTTCTATAGGGATTGAAGGGTGTGTGAGAAGCCCGGCTTCAAGGATTCTGAGTTGCCTCTTTTGCCACATGTGATACTCAACGGAATCACTAAATTCAGAGGGTTTTAAGTGCCTCAGAAGTTCTAAGGGGAGAATGATAGTTTCTGCTCTTCTTCCTGCCTGCAATGTTGCAGCATTTTGAAAAAGTTAGACCAACAAGTGCTTTATATGTTTATGTGTATAGTTAGTAATACTCTATCCAACAAAAAAGTTCAACGTATCAAAAGTTATATTTTTTTTTTTCATATTCTATATTCATCATCACAAGTTATGTCTTGATTTTGTTCCTTACTAGACCTCAGGTTTCTGAATAAAAATTTTCAAGCAATAAAATACATGAGGGCAAGTTTGAAACTAAAAGTAACTTTTAGTTTATATCAATTCAATGAAACGAAATGGAATCACATTAATTAACCAATTTTAGCTAGACATGTAATCTTTTTCCTTTTTTTCTTTGTTTGAGGAGAATAACAAATTAACTTGAATGTCTCAACATATCATACATTCTTAATATAGTTTTAGAAAATTCAGTTTCACAAATCTAGTTATGAACTTTTCCATTATGGCTAATGCATGTCTTTGGTCGTCACATGCACACACAAACATATATAGATATAACCATAATCTTTCCTCTTTTATAACAAAAATTACATGACATTAATAGAAGAATCACAGAAATCATAATAATAAGGTTGAATCAAAAGGTAATCATAGTAATGAGGTTGAATCAAAGTCATCACATAATTTCAACAAAAAACATAAAATCACAACCAAAACAAATTTCAGAGCAAATAATAAATTCAAATCAAATAATAATGATTACTAAGTTAGCAACATGTTACGTGCACACATGCAATGACCATGCACGTGCTTACTACATACTTGGCCAACAAGGGTCCTCGTTATGGTTTTCCTTAATCGATTATCGTTGTGCTCAGGCACTCTCATCTGCTGTCTCATGATCTCCGCAGAAGTCATGGGCCGCCGCGGTCTCGGCGGCGTGTTGTTATGAAAAGGGCTTCCTCCGGCTACCGGCGAGGATGGCCCGCCGCTGCCACCAGACACCATTCTCCTGGAAGGTGACCTTTTCAACATCTTCAACCCTAGGGCCCGCTTTACCTTGCTTGTTGGCGACATCACCACATTCGGTGACTTCACATCGTTCTCCTGGTTATTCAAGTAGAACGCGTGCAATTGCCGGCTCCCAAATCCCGGTGAGGATCGGCAGGCGGTGAAAAATATTTCATAGGCACATTCCCTTACATCATCCTGACTCAGTCTTTCGAGTACCAGAAAAGGCGAGACCAGATCACTGATCTCGTCTTTCCCGGCATACTCGAAACACGGAGGATTACTGTGGTGACATCGGTGACAACAGTTGTAATTGTAATCTTTCCGATGCTGTGCCGTAGAAGAAAGCAAGGGGCCTGAATATGAATCCCGGCGGGTTTGCAGGCCCATAAGGAGAAGATGGGTGATGGGTCACAGGCCTAGCGGTGAATGGTGGCGGCGACCTAAATAATGACTAAATGAATTTTTCAAAAATGGGCAGAGAGAAGGAAGCAACTTTGTTTGTCTTAAATGAGGGGATAAGAGAGAGAGATATGAAGAATTTTAAGGCTATGGTTTACGTACCCTAATGACAACACTTTTCTGCATGGATGGTGCATGAGAGAGGGAAGGAGAGAGATGAGTGATTGTGGCTTTGCCCACGTTGTCATCTGCGAAGAATACGACAAACAAACCAAAGGTGGTGTATTAGCCAAAATTGAAGAAGACTCGTGCGTTTTTCTCGGAAACATTTTGTTTTTACACTACCATGCTTTGTTGCGACATGCAAGTGCTAAATTACAGGGTGGTTTTACCCTTTTTTTTTCTTTTGTGTTTCTGTCACCTTCTCGTTTTTGTTCAGACATAGGTAGTTAGTTTACGTAAAAAATATATTATGAACTAAATATTTTACTTTTATATTTTATTTTCTAACGTGAATAAACTAAGTCGAAGAATAAAAGATAGAAGTAAAAAAAAAATAAGAGTTATATAATATAATTTTCCTTAATTTATTTAAAATTTAGATGAGACTTTAGTTCATAAAACTTTAGTTCATCATGTTATTGGTGAACGAATATATATATATATATATATATATATATATATATATATATATATATATATATATTTTTTTTATTATACTTTTGACCTAAGAACAAAAGAAAATAGATAATTTCACACTTAAATTACACTCATCCGCAAATATTTTAATAATATAACAACATATTAGAATTTTAAATAAAAAATTATAATTAAAATATTGATATTTTGAGATTGTGATGTAACTATTTTTTTATTAGAAAATTGACATATTTTTAGGGTTTACACTCATTTAACACACTTTATTTTTTACTTTCCTCTTATGAAAAGTAAATTAATGAATGCAAGCATGTTAACCTACTACTATTATCCATTCTATTTAAAGAATGCCAAGCTTAACAAAAGAAAGTACTCTAATTATACATATATACTTTAAAATATTATAATTTAACTTTTTAATTTAAAAGTACTAATATTGTTTTATTTTTGTGTATAATAGTTTTTAATTTAAAGAGTCTTTTATTTTTGTGCATATACATTTTAATTTAGTTTTATCTTTTAACTATTTTTTAAAATTAAAATAATTATCTCAACAATATTTAAATAACTTTTTTTAATTAACTTTTTTTTCGATTTAACAGTTATTTTTAATTTAACCATTTTTTAAATTAAAATAACTATTTATAATAAAAACAAAAAAATACAAAATAAATAAAAAGTATATATAATAAACTTTAAAAAATTATTTATATTTATTTTTATAATTATAATAATAATACTTCTATTATTTTTTTATCATAAAAAAATAACTTACGTATAAAAAAATAATACAGTGTGTATTTTCATTAGTAATATTAAAATGATGTGTTTTATTTATAAAGAGTATAAATTTTTCACTTTTGTTTTCTTTTCTCAATCATCGATACCAATAAAATCAATCTGCTTATAAATTGAAAATATAATTAAAGTTATGAATCCAACAATACAAATTAGATATTATATTGTAGCATAGATATAAAATATAACCAGTGACACAATTTGGATAAAAATTTAGGAATGTCATTAATATATATATATATATATATATATATATATATATATATATATATATATATATATATATTTTTTTTTTTTATTAAATAAATAAACTCTTCATTTCCTCTACTTAATTATTTTTTTTCACATTGATTCACGGATTTATTTCTCTATTTCTAATATTTTTTATTTTATTCCAATTTAAGATTATTTAATTAATTTATTATGTGTAACAAATTTTGTAATACAACCTAGATATATTCATAAAATTTTACAAATTTAAACTGAAAACAAAAAATTCATAAATTTCCTAATTTAGAATTATATTAATATGAGGAAAACTATATTCAAGGTTTATGCCAATTTCATAAAAGAATTCTTAAAATTTTGAGTGTTCATACTAATGTGAGGAAAACTTAAGTTGAGAGAAATATCGTAATAGAAATAGAAAAATCATAATCTTAAGATACATAAATCATAATAAAATATTAATCTTGATTCATGAGATATATTGTGATAATGCATCTCTTTTTCGATTATCTTTTTATCTTTCTTTCTACTATCATACTTTCTTGATAACTTATTGAAAAAAAACCTTATCTACAAAATCTTTTGTTTTATTAACGAACATCCATCAAAATGATTTTTATTTTATTTTTGAAACAATAAAAATACACAAATAAATAATATATATAAATAAAATGATAAAAAAAATTTCAAAACTTCATTTATATATATATAATAATAATTTATAATATAATTTTAAAATATATAAATTATATATAAAAATAAAATTAAATATTTTCTCTTATGCACGAAGAGAAAATATATTATGTTAGATATGATGATTTCAAGATTCCAATAATCAATAAATGCTATAATGTGTATTTAGATTTTTTTTAATTGATGGTTTGATGATGTTAGAATCATAAATGAATGTATTTGATGCATATTGTAAATATAATTTAAGGTAACATGCAATGTTACTTTGCACAAGAAATTATTTCTAAATGGTAACTAGTGATATGTAGGAATGTCAACGGGATGGGTAGGATACGGGTAGTAGCTCTCTCGTACTCTATCCGCTGGATAAATATCCGTCCCATATCCGTACCTATATCCGTCGGGTATCCATTATGCGGGTATCCGTCTATTTTCTTTATATCCGCGAGTATCTACGGGTACCCGCGGGTATTTACAAAATTATTTAAAAAATAAATATTTAATCATAAATTTAAATAAAATAAAATAAAATACATTACTGTCATGAATTTTAAATAAAGTTCAAATAAACTCAAGTCCATATAAGTCCAAATAATTATAAAAATGAATATAAAATAACGTTCAACACAATGGAAATTCTTTAATTAATGTTTTGATCAACAAGTCCACTTTTTTCGATTGATTCCTGAAAAATAATAAAATAATAAACTCCAACTGACACGTGTCAAATATTCTTATTTTGATTCTATCATTTGACAACAAGGATACCATAAACGTCATTGTCTATATAGGGTTTGATGTAATGCTCGATTTCAAATAAGGGAAAGAGAAGAATGTCAAGAGATGTACTTGGAAGAAGACAACGTACCAATACTTGAAGCTGGAAGAATGAAGACAGAAGAAGATAAGATGTGCAACTTAGAAAATATTAGATCAAAATGTTTTTTACTAATATATATATATATATATATATATGGGTATTTTTGTGAATTAAAATTTAGCGGATACAAATATCTACGGGTACGGATACTATGATACCCGTACCCGCCCCGTTAACATGTGGGTATAAAAAAATCCGTACCCGCGGGTAGCGGGTATCCATTTTTAATATCAATTTTCTATTCATTACGGGTTTTATTCGCGAATACCCGCAGGTATGAATATTTTTGACATCCCTAGTAATATGTTTACCCAACTTACATTTCTTTAATCAAAAGTTTATTTTAAGCATTTCAAAATTAAAAAAAAAATAATGAAAAAACATAAAACTACAAACATTGAGTATGAGCAAATGGCCAACTTTGACACTGAGCTGAAGCTTTTTCCAATCAAGAATGGTGAAAACAATGGATGAGCTTCTTTTCTTTTCACCAACAACTTCAAGCAACTCATGATTTTAACAACACAACACATGACTCACAACTTCTTCAATATAATATGGACAATAAATGAGCTTACCCAATTAATATAAGAAAAAAATTGTTCACGTGTTGCTCACTCTTTGAAATTTTAAAAATTTATTCAGTAAATAATTATCAATTATTAATTCCAAATAGACATAAATCATATAATGGCTACAAAATCATTATATTAATTTAAAAATCATTTACTAATTCAAACATCTTTCCATTATTGTAATATAAAATACTGTTCCCAAACCGAAATCGCCCGGAGGCCTGAAAGATCTAATTGGCACACAAAAAAAAAAAAACCCAAGAGCCAAACACATTAAGATAACTGAAAACTAAATTAAACAATTAGAATTAATAGATAAAAACATTTAAAAATTGGGACAGATTTTTTTCTTTATGTATAACTGGATGGTGACAATGTATTGATAATTTTTGTTATAGTCAATTGATTAAAAACAGTTAAAATTTCTCTAAGATTGTGTTGGAAATTTGGCAAGTTAGAGTGAACAGGCTATCTACTGATTCTGTAAACAATCTTATAGCATCAACTATAATTACAACTTTTTTGAGTCCTATTTACAATAAATTCTAATTTATCAATAGTATAAAACTACACTAATAATGCAAATAAACTATCATTCCCTTCCATACAAAAACCTTTCTTACTTTTAATTATTTTAACCAATATGAAACATTAGTTAATGTTGTTCGATATAATATAGTCAAATTCCTCAGCTTCCATGTTCTCTTTTCACTAGGGTGCTCTACAATGGGGTGTTCTATGACACATGTTTTGGTTTATCCCAGAAAACAAAGCGTCCAAAGAGACTATACATAGTGTTATAGCTGAAGACCAAGTAATCCCGAAACCCCATCTTCAAGATTTTCATTGGATCATGTGTCTTCCATGTTTTTTTTAATCTTATTTCGTGTCGCTCAAGAACAGTGAAGCTTATATTTCAGTTTGTTTATCAATTTAAGCAATTGGGATTCTCTTTCGTATTGCAGAAATATGGAAATTATGAAGCTCTAAACTCTTCTCTCACTGTGAATCAGAATGTCACAGAAAATCCCATTGTGCCATTTTCTGATTTCAGGCTAGTTAGCACTTATCTTCCTCTCTTTCTCACATTTAATGTGTATATGGCAGTAAATTAACGGTTTTTGAGTTTTGACAGGATTGGGGAAAAGTGTAATGAGCATACTAGTGGCAACAATAGGAAGAAAGTAAGGTTTAATTTGAATTTAAAGATACATCAGCCAAACCTCATTGAATATCAAATTTTAGATAATGAGAGAGAAAAAAAGTGGCAACACCTATGGTGAAGCAGGGGGTCTGCGGCTTTGACAATGACATATCCTTCTAATTATAGATGTTACAATTACATAGAAGACTGTGATAACGAGGATGATTCTAATAGTGATGCTGATAATGAAGACGACGACGACAACAATAACAACAATGAATTTGATGATGGTGATAGTAGTGAAGAGAATAAAGAGTTTGAAGCATGTGATTGTTTGATCAGAACACAAGACAGAAAGAGTTGATTAAGCTGTATTCCTTGGTGGCAGAAGAAGGAATAAAGAATCGATTGCCACTAGCTCCCACTGAAGCTTACTTGAAATCATATTTATGTGGACAGAACAGAAGTAAGTGCCTGTTTGCTGTAGTGTAAAGCAATCAAAGCAAAAGTTACACCAAGTAATAAGCAAAGGGGGAAGGTCATTGTTCCACCAGAGTCAAAGAAAAGCACGCCCTTAGCCTCAGAGACAAGCTTCGATTTCTCACCTTTCATGTCAGATTCAGAAGTACATCACTCCAACTCTTAGCCTCTATTGTCAGAAATTGCAGTTGATTCTAATTTTTCGAACTGGCTCGTTTCTATGAATCCTATTGCTCTATGACTACAGATCATTCTTAACGATGCAGGCATGAAAGAGAATAAAAGATCTAGAATATATTAATTCATTGACTCGATTTGTGGAATTTTAGTTGGCAAGGAATCACATGGTTGATTACAATATAATATTGGCACCCTGTATGTGGACATCAATTATAGAAGAGGAGCATGAAGTTTGATTCTTATGTTTATTCCTTCAACAAGTTGGTAAGGGCAAGTTGGGATGACTGAGTAGTGGTCATATGTGTAATTCTTATCCTGTGTTTTGCTGTCAATAGTTATGCATAAATAAAATTGGAGGGAGGTTTTGTTTATGTTTGTATTCATGTTGGACCTAGAAAAAAAGAAAGTAACTCTAACAAAGAATCAATTAATTTTTCAGTTTTATAAAAAAATAAAGACTTGATCTTCTTCAAGATAACTTCCGATTGATAAAACTCAACTTCTATAAGAGTTATTGTCAAGTCAAACACATGTAAGTGTAGATTCACATAAATAGAACTGAATATAAATGCTTATTCTAATTTTTCGACAGCAAAGGGCAAGCAGTACACAAGGACTGTTTCAGCATAATTGTTTGAGAATGAATACCCAAATCATGAAAAATTGTTCCATACATTGGGGAACAAAAAAACAAAAGGAAATATTAAATAAAGGTGCCTCCTCTTCAACTAGAAAACGGTGGTAAAAGAAATTTAGTGCAGAGGTATCACCACTCACATTTCTATCATGTGTACTTGATCTACATCCGAGAACTCACCCCAAAGTCCGTATATGAAATCATCTCAAAACCCAGTGAAGGTGAAATGGATACACTAGGTAGACATGAGAAGCTGCTTGTCTAGGTTTATTGGACTGTTGATCCCACCTCAAAACACAGATCAAACCTGCTGAGTTGTCAAGTTTTGTTCAAAGTCAGGGCTGGCAAGCCATAGTAATGCCCCCTGATCCAGCAGAGTTCGAGACAATTATCAAGATGGTTTCTACATTATTGTACAGATGCAAGAATCTGAATCCTCATCTTCTGAATCACTGACATCACTGCATACAGAATGAGAGACCAAATGGGAAAGAATTATTGTATTATCTAAATAAATGATCCACATAAGACTGATTGTCACACCCAGTTACATTTTGTTACATTATAGTTGTATTGCATATGCATTGAAATTTTATCCCAAAAACACAGACAGAAAATGGAAACATCTTTACTTTTTTCTTCTTACTGTTTTCCTCCTTTGCCTTTCTTTAGTTGAAATTAAACTAAAGAGTTTAAATAATATTTTAGTACAGTTTAACACATCCTTAACCCCACCAGCATAGGAACAACTCCTACACATCCGAATGAGTTCAGCAGATAAAGAAAACACACAAAATGAGAAAGTATATTTTATCTGAAATGGAGAACAGTTGCTCACTTCAAGCAATATGGCTTCTATGATATATTTCTGTTTACATGTATCAATAAAAATCCTTAAAACTAATGATTCCATATTAATTTTTTCTACTTTTCCCCAAGGGTTTCTATATGTCACAAGCTTTATCCCTGTAATTTATATTTTCTGTAGGTATCACCATAAGTTTACCCTCGTCAACAGATGCAATCATGTTTGTAACCTATCCTATATAAATAGGAACATAAGTTTTTCCCCCTAATAGTGTTTCCTTAGTCTCACTAACAAAGTACAGTAACCAATAAATCCCACCTCAGTACATCATAGGTTATTCTTAAGAATCCTTTTCAACTTCTTCATGAGTGAGAGAAAAATGAAATTCCACCTCAGAACTCACATAAATCCGTATTTCTCTTCATTTTTTTCCAGTCTGTGTCAAAATAAAACACCTTATGCACACTTCATCACCAAAATTAGCCTGCATGTCCACTACTTTTTCTTCCTCTAATTAGCCCATCATTTCCAGAACAAAGGTTCGTAAATTAACCTAATTAGTGCCAACAACTTACATTGACAATTTCCTTGTAGTACAATTAAAATCATCACTGATTATCAAAGATTAAAAATTTAGCAAACTGGAGTTTAGGGCCTTGAAAGATTCACACATTGGTTTATCCCTCCAAAGATCATCTACATCAGTTAACTGTTGGTTACTCTCTTATAGGTTTGTATGTGTACAGTGTCATGGCTTACATTTGACATCAGATCTTAGTTTGATTTAACCTAATAAATTTGAGATCCTCCTGCTTTCTACTGTTGAGTTTTCTTAGGACTTACTGTAGGGCAGTTTATTTTATGAGTATCTTTGTGATAATCTGTAGATGGTGTTTTCTTTGAAGTGTACCCAATAGGATTGGAATTTGGAGGGCTCTTCGGTTCTTTCACTTTGTGTCACCCTCTTTGACTAAATAATTCATTAAAGTGAAGTATATTTTGTCCTCTCTTAAGGGTTACCCTCTCCTATTGACTCACAAGTTTCTTATCTCATGACATTCCTCGAAAAATATACCACTTACTCCTTTGCTTCATAGCAGTTATAGCAAAGTGAAAAAGATTAAGGAACATTAAATTAAATTCTAAACTAAAGATTTATTTTCTAAGACTTACAACTTTGTGTGCAGCAGACTTGTAAAATACTAGCTAAGTGATGTTTGAGTTTTAATTAAACCCACAGCTTTTAGGATTTGCATGGAATTTGATATGCCATAGCCCATCTTTTAAAATTACATTCCCGATCCCCACATTTTTTTTTCTCTTACCTAAAGAAATGGAATTTGATATGCCATAGCCCATCTTTTAAAATTACATTCTCGATCCCCACATTTTTTTTTTCTCTTACCTAAAGAAAGGAAATACATGTAATGGCCTTTCAACCTCCTTATTCATCATCAGCATTAACGAGTTCAAAGGCGGTTGAAAGGCCCCTCACATGTATTCCTTTAGGTAAGAGAAAAAAAAAATGTAGGATCGGAAATGTAATTTTAAAAGACGGGCTATGGCATATCAAATTCCATGCAAATCCTAAAAGTTGTGGGTGTAATTAAAACTCAAACATCACTTAGCTAGTATGTTACAAGTCTGCTGCACACAAAGTTGTAAGTCTAAGAAAATAAATCTTTAGTTTAGAGTTTAATTTAATGTTCTTTAATCTTTTTCACTTTGCTATAACTGCTATGAAGCAAAGGAGTAAGTGGTATATTTTTCGAGGAATGTCATGAGATAAGAAACTTGTGAGTCAATAGGAGAGGGTAACCCTTAAGAGAGGACAAAATATACTTCGCTTTAATGAATAATAGTTAGTCAAAGAGGGTGACACAAAGTGAAAGAACCGAAGAGCCCTCCAAATTCCAAGCCTATTGGGTACATTTCAAAGAAAACACCATCTAAAGTACCATCTACAGATTATCACAAAGATACTCATAAAATAAACTGCCCTACAGCAAGTCCTACGAAAACTCAACAGTAGAAAGCAGGAGGATCTCAAATTTATTAGGTTAAATCAAACTAAGATCTGATGTCAAATGTAAGCCATGACACTGTACACATGCCAACCTATAAGAGAGTAACCAATAGTTCTAAAGATCCTAAGACAACATAAACAAATGAGTTAAGCTGAAATTGATTTTTCTTTTCTTAACAAAAAAAAAAAAACAGTAAAAATCAAGAGTCAAGACTAAAAATTGTTTTCTATAAAACAAGGTAAAGCCATTAATTAAGTTGAAATTGACTTATTCCTTGATAGAAGATAAAACAAGATCTCAAGTTCCAAATTCATATCTTGGAAATTGTCAGCACTGAGAAAAGGTCCAAAAGTCCAACACCAAAATAGTGAAATGAAAAGGAAAAAGAGGAACAAAAATGTCTATATTAGAGGAATGCACCGGTTCAAAGAACCTCTAACGAAACACTAAAACCAAGCAACCATTAACTATCACCACCACACAAATATTCTGAGTATTATAAATATAAAATATATCAGTTTCACATTTCAACCTCAACTTGCCCTTCTGACAGAGACTTCGACGTTTAATTACCTTATGCTGATCCAAATACTCCTAAAATAAAATATAGGTAATTTCAAAGAAACTAAAGAAGTGATAATCAGCATAAACTCCTCCGCAGACCAAATCAAGGGTAATGAACATGAAGATGACAGATACCAAAGTTTCCACAGAGTTCATTAACTCATTCAAGAGGAGTTGCTTATTTTGAGTGAAAGATTTAACAACAAAAACAAACCACTAAATAGATTTACAGATTGTAATTACCACCCTAAACAGCAAAGATTTAGCAAAAACTCACCAAATGCCCCAAATTGGAAGAAAAAAAATAAACATGTCAACAACTTCTTTCCTCTTCTTACAACAACACAAAACTGAACCAGTCAATTAGTGTGCAATAAATGTTTCAGTTATAAACATTAGAACATCCAAATCATAAAATTTGAAATAAAAGAGAAAACAAATCTAACAGAAAATAACAATTCTTGAATTCAAAGAAGCCAACATAAATTCGCCAAGATTTACCGAATTGATAAAAAAAGGTACCTAGGCTCATATTCCAACACCTCAGCAAGTTTGTTTCCATTCCTATCATTCCATTGCACTTTCCGGCGAGTCTTGTCACAGTTTCTGGACATGCCGCCTCTCCGAGGAGGCAACAAAGAATTGGAATCGCTATCATCATCTCCGTTGACATGATCTTCAACCTTTTCACTCCGCAAAGAAGAAACCACCACAGGTTTGTGTTTATCGATGATGCAACCATTAGCATCCTTGGAATCCATATCCACCACCAATCGCACACACAAACACAAACAGAAGCAAAATTTCAAGCCAGAAAATATTTAGAACAATGTGAAGACTTGAAAGAGACCCATTTGACTAAAAAACATGTTCGAATATCGAAATCTGAAAAAGATCAAAACTTCGAATTGGAGGAACAAGTCTAAGTAAGGTCAACGCTTTCTCCACGACGCGGATGCAGGGAGATCAATGGAAACAAACAATGAGAAGGGAAGAAATTGAAGTGAGAGTAAATTGTAGAAGAGAATCTCAGTGTCATGAATAAAAATTTATTTTCTCGAGAAATGAGGAAATAAATTTCGGGTTGCAAAGTACAACCCAGCATCGGATTTTATATATATATATATATATATATATATATATATATATATATATATATATATATATATTTATATACAATATAGAAAAATCCCAACACGTAAGAACTTGAGAAAATAAAAAATAAAAAATAAAGAAATTGCCCAATAATAATAACTTGTTCTTTCGCGGAAAATCTTCACAAACAAAACCTATTTTCCAAAAAAATTGCAAAATTACAAATATTTACAGAGTGATCTCTTAGTCTTTTCGCTTGTCGGGAATTTTACCTTTTAAAAAAATATATTAAATTAAATATTGTTATTAAAAATTTATAATATTTTAAAATAAATTTTTATTTAAATTTTATTAAAGTAACTGATTAAAAGAGTCTTTTTGACCTATTCTTTGTGACGAGGAGTTTAGTTTTTTCTTTTAATGTATTTCTTCTCGTAATATTCGTCTCCTTAGATTTAATGGAATCATAGTATTTTTTGTCCGCAAAGTTATAAATGATTTCTAAAAATTATAAAAAAAATTGGATTTCACGAAAAAGTAAGTTGGTCACTAATTGGATCTTTTCTATATGTTTTAAGATTAATCTTTTTACACTTTAACTGTTTCATGTAATATTTGTGTGACTAAATATAATGTTATTAATTAGATCAATGAATTATGAAATTTGTTTTTTTTTATAATTAGTATTTAATGAATAAAAATATAATTTATTTATATAAAATAATCATATATATTTTACATGTTCACTTTTAAGAAAAAACATTTTAAAAAATTGAATTACATTTATAAATATATATTTTTATAGTTTGTTTCAAACTTAATTTTAAAATAGTTATTATTTTCATGATAAGAATTTTGGATTTTTAATATATCATCAAATTTATTTTCAGCGTTAAATTAACATCTTATTTAATAGTTTAAAATTATTAAACAAAATATTAAATATTAATAAAACAAAACAATTATATATATATATATATATATATAATTGACACTAAATTTAATTATTTGGATTCATGCATCTGGCATCGAGTTCATTATTGGTGTGCACATATGGTGATTCCTAAACTCTACAGAATTTGGTTTCAATGAATTATTATTCAACTACTCACAAAATAAGTCTTATTCGCGTTTAGGACCAAGCAAGTTCACTATTCCCAAATTCTGCAACACAAGTGGTTATTATCCAACCACTCACAAAGCAAGTTTCATTCGCGCCTAGTACCAGACAAGTCAGTGATTAGGACTTTCTTCTTCTCTTCACCACATAACCTACTTTGTTCTACTTAAATATGAGTAGTTATTAGAGAAATGATACATTCATATTGAATCCTTATGCGAAAGCATACACTAAAATACCACCACAGAATTTTTCCTTGATGTTCTTTCAACCACATCATAATAATACATGCTCACAACCATCTATCAATTTTGTTTAAAGTAATACAACTATAAAATCCAGTTCAAACATGAACAAAATCTTCAAAGAAATCAAAACAGGAAAACAGGAAAAAAAACATAGGACAATCTGGCGCTCAACACCATTTGTCTCGTAAAGATCAGTGTTCAGCGCTAGATGACACTACTCAACGTCCTGAAGCTAAAATGCTCTCAAAGTTGTATATGTCCCTGGCGCTCAACGCCACTTAGGTAGTGCTCACCACCCACTGATTTGCATTTTTGACACTCTATGGTGAAGGCTACCGCACAACATCACACCAACACTTTAAATTTTAAGTTTTTGAGCAATCTATATATGTTTTATTGTTCAAATTGGTACCTCTACTTTAGGTAATGATACAAAATAGTTTTAAAATAGTAGTAGATGGTACCAATTTTGGATTTGATATATGCAATTTGGTCCTAAGTTGAAATTAAATTAATAGTGATGGTCAATGCTTTACAAAGTTAGTCGTACTTTGATGATTTCGAGTGACTTTTAAGATTAATATTTGACAAAATGTATATTTAGATGAACTGTATTTTGTTATGTTATTTTAATAAGGTTATAACATGTAGAAGTTGAAAATATTGATGTTTTATTTGTTAGATTACTGAATTGATTTGACTTAAAATATGACGTTACATACTAAAAATGAGATTATATGAAATAACTAGAGCATCTATGTGAAAAAGAAAATCATTAATTCATTATGTAAATGTTTTGTATTTAAAGTAGTGTTAATCTCTTATTCATGTTTATTTCATATAATAATTTGTTTCTTTTAAAAACCTCATTAATGTATTAAAGTCATTATTTCATCTTGATAAAATACTTAAATGGTTGTGATAAAAAGAACACCACCACAATAACATGAGTACAAATAAAGGGTGGGTTGAGCTCAATATTAAACATAGGTCATTGAACAAACAATATATTTTGAATAATGATTTAATCACGGTACATAAAATACTTAATTAGTAAAAAAAAATCTGAAGACATATTTAAATAATTATACTATGCATATATAAAAATATAAAAATGTAATTAAGTTTTCAACATCTTATTAATAATATTTTAATTGATACTTTTCATTTAAATATTACTTTAGAAATACATATTTATATTTCTAAATTAGTTTATGTATTTGTTACACTTATATGAAAACAACTAATATATATATATATATATATATATATATATATATATATATATATATATATATATATTTCTAAACTAATTGAACTAGTTACTATATATTCTTATATATAATATTATAATTTAAAATATTTATTTTACATCTATTATTATTTCTTTTTAGCAAAAATATTCTCCACTCTCTTTTTTATTGGAATAATTTTTCACGTAATTAGTTTAAAAGTCTTTTTATCAATCACCTCGAACAATATTTCTTTTATATTTATTTTTCGATTTAAAATAACTTTATTATACATTTTAAAATATTTATTTTAATCCAAAGTATAATATATCTATACATTATTAATTAGTTACGAATTCCATTTTATAACAATTGATCAATTTTAAAATATGTATTTGTTATCATTTATAATCACATATAAATAAATATTTATGGCGTGCAATGTTGAAACTAAAAAGAACTAATTATTATATCACTTGATAATCTTATCATACCTGACAAATTGTATATAAATAATAATGTGAAATACTTCGCATTATTAATATACTTCAATTAATTTTTCAATAACTATTAAATGAGATTTCTGTCAGATGGTGATGGAAAAAGACCTAATATGTTTCAGACATGTGATGCACAATGCAGGTTCTGTCTTCCTGCATGACTCTATTCATAAAATCGTTTTTTTATTTTTTATTTTTATTTTTTGTTATGGATAAGTTGTAACATTTCTTAATATAACTTGTGTACATGGTTTTTCCTTTTATTCTTAATATAACTTGTGTACATTCCTTTTATTCTATTAAAATCAATCTTAAAAATAATGAGTTTACAAAAACTATAACGTAAGTTTTCTTTTCTTCATCTACAAAGAAGAAATAATGGTTTACATTTTCAATTAGAAGTGGTTTTAACGACTATATTTGATTTTTTTTTTATAAAAAAAAAATCAACTATAGATATATTTTCTAAGAATCAAATTTTATTTTAAAAAATTATCATCATTCTAAAACTTTTTTTCTTTCTTTTCTTTAAATCCCTAACTTCATCTTTCATGTGTTTAAAGATTGGGCTACATAGGACCAAAATCTTGAAAGAAGACTCCTCACATTAGTGGTAGATTTTGACCAAAATCTTTGGAAGAGCCAAATAATATACTCAAATTTTATTACACATATCTAAAGTATTGTCCATGGTTTTTCACATTCTTGCATTTTTTAGTTATTTTTTTCAATGAAATAACCATATTATCTACAAAATATTCATATTTCATTTTATTAATGTTCATAAATTAATTCAAAAGTTTTCACAAGCTTTAACTTCATTATTATGTGATGAACAACCACATTGTCCTATTTTTATCTTCACCGGTAATTTCTCTTTTATCAATTTTAAAAAATATTTTATTCTTTTATTTTTCATCAATACAGTAAAATCCTATAAAATGGTATTTTAGAAGTGATATCAGTTTAAAAATGTGAGACTCAATTACTTAAATATTAAAAGGGTTCAATATAAATAATTTTGTTATAAGCGAGTTTCATTATTTTAAAACACACAATCTCTCTAAAAATTACTTTTATAGAGTTCTTTGACTTATTTTTAGATGTTCTTGTCCTCTGTTTGCCTAATTGAAGATTTGAGACTATAGGAATGATCCTCACAGCGAGTCTTTCAATTTGGACCAATTAGTTTCTCGTTTGTGTAAATTAAGTTTTGGTCATTTTTTCTGTCTCTTTATGTCCATCGTTGCATGTGAGTCTTCTTTCACTGGCATGCACATTTATAATCATCAATATGAGTTTCTACTGATCAGTGACCATACTGGTATGTCTTGATCGTTCTTGTGATGTTTCTATGTGTAGATAGAGCATATTGTGGAGTTAGAAGTGTTTTGGTGTTCTTAGAGTTGTTTGGGCCGATTGAGCCGCTTTGTTAGGTAAGGGAAGTTAGTATTGTTTTGCTATACAATGTTTTTCCTAAATTAATGAATGCATGTTCATGAATTTGATTTGTGGTGAGTATGGTTGTTTTTTTCTTGTGTGGTTTTGAATTATGCCTCTTGTAGTTGAATCCACATGTTGTGGGAATATCCACTAGTTACTTGTGTAACTCGTTGGTTTGAATTTTATTTCTTATAGTTGAATCCACAGGTTGTGGAAATGTCCATTGGTTACTTGTGGAACTTGTTGGTTTGAATTTTGCTTCTTAGAGTTGAATCTACAGGCTGTGTAAATATCCACTAATTACTTGTGCAACTCGCTGCTTTGAATTCTACCTCTTGTATTGGGGGTGTCAAAGTGAGTCAACCTGACTTACACGAATTGGCTCACCACATGTTGAGCTAAAAAAAGGGTTAGCTTAACTCCACTCAGTTTTTGATGAGCCATAAATTTTTCAACCTGACTCGACCCACCACGGATTGATAGGTTAGTGGTTGACTCACTTACAAATATTTTTTTTTCAATTTATTTGATATATTTATTCTATTACAATAAAAATGAATTAACTCAAATTATTTTTTATAATATCGAAATCAAAGTGTTTATATAATTCTCAAAATATTATAACAAAGATAATAACTAAAAATTAAAATATTAATCTTGACAAACAAATAAATTAAATATTTAAATTATTTAAACATTATTGAATATCACTATAATATTTAAAACGTATATTAAATTATGAACCTATATCTCCTTTTAAAATATTTATGAAAACTTTATGTCTCAGTTAACCTATATTGTACCTCACGACTTTTAATAATTTTTATTTTTATTTTTAATTGACTTTTTCTCTTAAATTTGACCATAACACAGTCATTGAATAATCAAATTCAATTTATTTATTTATTTAAATCAGATTGTATGTTGCTAAAAGACTAAATTAAATTATTCTAGTGGATAGAGAATTTTTTTAATTATTTGTATATTTCTTTTGAATTCATCATCTAATTTAAGACCATTTAATTTGGAATAGTTATCCTTGAAGATTGAAGAATTGACTAGTGTATAGTCAAGGAGAAGTCAACCACTACACGTACCTAATACATCCTAATTAATATTCCTCAACTTTTCAATTGTAAGAAAAAAGAGTAAGTATAGGTAAAAATCAACAACTACTTTTACAACTTAGGAATTATATCACATATAAGGCTATAAATTCAAATATAATACCTTTTTCTTTTTCATTTATAAAGCCTAACATCACAAGGCATTTTAAAAAATGCCTAAAAAAATCTAAAAGTTGAAAAGAAATAGCCTTCGTTATATTTTGTAAGGAAAAGGGTTTTTCAAAAAGAGCTGAAAATAATATAATTTTGATACATTAGAAAGAAATGCAAAATGTTGAAACATACAGAAAAAAAAAAATATATATATATATATATATATAAAAAGAACATGAAATTTTTTGAAAAAGACAATTATGCTAACTTTTTCAGAAAATCATGATTGTTGGTTTGATACGGAGATTTGAAGGTGTGAAAAGAAAATAAGAAAAAGAAAATGTTGTTGAAAATGGTGTTACGTTGCTGTCACCAATAGTCACTCTCAAGAAACCCAATCCTCTGAACCTAGACTCAAACATCCTTGTATTGCATTAAAACACAAATTTCTAAGAGTTGCTTTTGGTCACACTTTCTTGTAAAAGATAACACTCTCTAGAAGAAGCTAGAATAATCAACTTTACAACTTCTCTACCCATATTTCATTATCGTGTAACTTTATATTAAATGACAACTAGATTTGTAAACACGATATTGTTGGAATTTTTACATTGAAACAAATGTTTGGATTTATTAAATATAACTAAAAAATATTTTACTTTTGAAATATGAGAGAAATATGTATGTATATATTTATTTTGTTTTATTTTAAATTATTAAAATATTTATACTTTATTTTAAACTTTACATAATTATAATTTTTTTTATTTAATATTGAATTTAAATATTTGATTTTATATTTTAGTGTTTATAGTTGTTTGTCACTCAATTAACGTTGTTAAATAAAATTAACGTGGTTTTTTTGGCTAAATTGATATTAATGTCATTTTGAAGGTAAATTATGTGAGTCAATTCAATGAAAAACTTAATTAGTAATTCGGTTGTTATATTTTTTTTTATTCAATTAAGTTTTTATATATTTTTAATAAAGATGAAGTAGTTTTTTTCCGAAAGTGTTGTTCTCCATAATCTCAATACATTCTAAAAAACAACAACTTAATTCATGTGTCAATATCTGACAATATAGTAGACAAAAAATAAAGATATCGAATTTGAAAGATACAATCTCAATAATGCTAATTTCATGAAAGAAATCGTATTGTTTTTATTTAAATAATATAAAGATTCAATTGAAATAAAATAAAAAAATACAGAAACAAAAATAATCATAATCTAAATATGAGGACCAAAATTTTAATTAAGTTTCGCTATTAAAAAGGAAAAATGTGTTTTTTATGGAATTATTAATAATATTATATTTTTATATGATTTTTATTATTTTATAAAAAATTAGTTTTTACAGTAAGAAGAAATAAGTATGGTCAAATTTATGTGTACTCTACCATGTTGCCAATTTAAATGTCATTATTATGTTTAATTTTCTTAATTATACTTATGTCATGTCTCATGTTGATTTTTACTCAAACAAACACAGTGAAAATTTTATATTAAATATAATTGAAAAGTTGAGTTATATATAAGGAAAACAAAAGATATATAGATATTGAATTTTAAAATTTTATACTAAAAGTGATATTAAACTTTTATGTGGACAATTCATATATCACATACATTTGTCTTTCTACTCTATATCAGTAAAAGGAATTAGAAAAATGATGCTATTAAAAACCAAATCAACATTTATAAGAACACAAGTTCTTCAAGAACTAAATTGAAAATTCGCTGTAGCTAATATGTGTGTGTATATATATATATATATA
>Ga0214542_1000264_pt1 | contig 87750 bp, 55 predicted proteins | sample CNSS1metaG_FD_160096 | JGI IMG/M metagenome (GOLD analysis project Ga0214542, IMG submission 160096) | Root nodule microbial communities from cowpea collected in UCLA plant growth center, Los Angeles, California, USA - CNSS1 | ecosystem: Host-associated > Plants > Roots > Nodule | place: USA...
TATATATATATATATATATATATATATATGACACAAATATACCAATCACACAATCACACCAAAGGAATTCCATCCTTTGATATCACATCACATGGCCACCACCATGTTATTCGTGTTCTACATCTTCTAGTGGGTACCTCAAGGTGTCTTGCTGCCATACCTATCGGCCACAACCGATAAAGCACGTGCGGGTAACCATGCCACGGATCATACACCGTAATGCCAGGTGGAGTTCCCTTATACGAACATAATTCGTAACGTCCCAAGACTACCAAACTTGTCAGTCAACTACTGAGGAGGGCAATCTATCTGGACCCATCCGTACTGGCCACAACCAGCACACTCACATCGGCAACACTCGCCAACCCGAGCTCAACTCAAAGGGTTCCTCGTGTTCATCTGCCATCCCGAGCTCAACTCGAGGGATGTCATTTCGAGCTCAACTCGAGGAATGCCACGTGCTTAACCCCTATCCTGAGCTTAACTCAAGGGATACGTTCCGAGCTCAACTCAAGGAACACCAACAAGCCAACCTTTAAGATATCCTAGAAGCCTTGTAGATCATGCACATCATAGCAAGCATAACACCAATCTACTACAGCAAAATCGCCTAGCGGGGGACACGTACTGCTAGGCGCTGCCGCTTCCAGATTACCTAGCGGGGGACACGTACCACCAGTCGCTACACCAGTACTTGCACATTACTGGTTTTAGTTCAGGTTCAAGCACACTTCACACAGGTTGCTCTCATTCTAGAGTACCCCTAATGAAAAGCATTGCCATTTATAATGTTCTAGGCCTTATAGCATCTCACATGTGCATTCATCCCCTAGTTGTATAGACCATCCCAAGCATGGTCAAACAAAATATAAGCAGCGACACTCTAACAATTTTAAGCACATGATCTTATGCACCGATGCAATTTAATATTGACACCCATGCCTTCACCAAACCAATTCTCCACATGTGACTAACCCAAAGGAACATTCAAATTGATAGAGACTTACCACATAACCCAATTATGCTTCATTAGAAGTTACTTGAACTAATCAAGGGCTTATTCATGTATTTTACAAACTCCAAAATCAGCAATATTAAGTAATGTATATCTCTAGCTACTGACCTCCAAATCCAATCTCCACTGTTCAAAGTGAAGAACCACATGTTATGGACCACCTATCAAAATTTCACCTAAATCGGACGGTTAACGAACCGAAAAAATGCAGTTTTACGAAAATTGTGCGAACCAGAAAAATTGGTGGCGCCTAGCGCCCAGAATCAGACGACTGGCGCCCGATGGGACTAAACTACCGCCCGACGGTTACTGTTGCGCGAAAAGTACGAAAAACAACATTTTCCGTGAATCAACACACCACGCACCTCTGGTGTGGCGCCTGGCGGCCAATTCGGTGCCGTCAGGCGATTCCTGCAGTTCCAAGAACCCAACAACCCTTTCCTTGCGCCTACGAACCTCAACCAGCCCAACCATCCCGATTTCCTTCAGTTTCGACTCAATACTCACCACTCAATGGTTTAGGATCACAATTCATCCAATAAGTTTGTAGTTTATTACGCAATTTGTTATACAATTTCCGAAAACCCCAATTCTTCCACCCTAACATTCATTCATAGCCAATCTCATTTGATTCCTTCGCACTACCATGACTTTTCACAATTAATCCCTTCCTTTTGGTCCAAATGTTGTTAAAAATTCCTTTTCCACCGAACCAAAGCAACTCAGAACATACAGAAGCCGAAAATCGAATCAAAACGAAAAGCATCGCCTGACGGGTGTTCTTCACCGCCAAGCAGTTCATGATCAACCCAGAAAATTGGATGGCGGGGCTTGCGTCGCCTGGCAGCACTAAGCTCACCGCCAGGCGGTTCCTATTAGGAACCCAAAAAGATAGGCAAAATGCATGTGTCGCCTGGCGGCAGTTCATCACCCGCCAGGCGGTTTCTGGAGAAATTCCCAAAAATGCGAAATTCAACAAAAATAGACATTGATCATGCAATAACATACGATACAACATACATTTAATTATTAACCAATTAAAATGACGTTAATCAGCTCCCATAAACTGGTCTCCTTTGCTTAATTTGAATGTGAGATTCTTCTTCTTGGCCAAAAAATGTCTTCCCTTAGTACTCCCGCATTCTAGCTCCAAACAGACTCTTAATTCTCTCAACACACTCTCAAATTCGCTCTCCTCCATTATGGCTGATTCTCCAGCCTCCTTGGTTGCCATTCAGCTAGGGTTTTTCCTTGCCCTTTCACCTTCATGCCAAAGGAATTTTGGCAAAAAGAAAGTTTAGTTTAGGTTCACTAAGGTTCGAACCCATCCCATGCCAAATTCATGTTTCATGATGATTAATATAATTCTATGATTATATTATCACTTAACATGATCAAGCATATTACTAAAAATACTAATAATTAAATAACACACAATTGACATACATAAGACTCGAACCCAAGTCCTTTCACCCAATAAAGTACTCTCCACCATTTGAGCTAATACTTTTCCACATTACATCAATCACTATTAAATACCATAAAGGCTTTCACGACCCGTATTTATTAATTAATTAATTATTTAATTAAATTTCACGGGTCTTACAATGATTCCTTTGGTGTTATTTTTAAAATTTCTAATAAAAATTATTTAATTGATATTTGGAACAGTAAAAAAATGGGTATGGATATGAGTATAAGAATATTACCAGGTGGGGATGAGAATTGATCAAAAGTTGTATACTCGCTAGGTTTGAGGATGAGGATGGAGATGAATTTTTATTATGGGGGTGGGGATGAATTTTTATTATAGGGATGAGGATGAGATCATGATACTCATACTCGTCCGCCCCGTTGTCATCCCTAATAATTACTAGCCAAACTACTCTTGGAGTTGAACATTTCACCTTTATAAGTTTAGTTGTGGATTTCAGTGAGAAAAGAATTTCATTCCATTGAGATATAGATGAAAATTGAATTAAAGTTTCGAAGCATGAAGATTTACCATAAAATTCAAATATAAGAATAATAATAATTCAACTCGATTTTAGTTTGGCGGTTAAACTTGAAATAGGTTTTGGCTGTTTTGGTTCGATTTAATTTAACTTTTTTCTGGATTGATTCAATTCCATCTTTATCTAGGAACCATATTTAGTTTGACTTGATTTGTTTGATTGTTGGTTCAAGTTGACTTGTCATGACCTAATTCTGAGTCCACTCATCTCAATTTAGGTATGGACAATAAGGCCTTGTAAAATTATAATAATTAGGAAAAATAAATAAATAAGGTGATAATTAATTTTTTTAAAAGGATTTACTAAAAAGTTATTATAAGATATAATGGTTTATTGTTGTTTTATATTTAAAAGATTTTCTAAGGGATGGACAAAAAGGTAGAAAAAGATATATACTATATTTTATGGTTATTAGAAAGATCACATAAAATCTCTTATGTGTATTTAGGATTTTAAGGGTGAGAGTGAAACCTATAAACATACATACTAAACTGAGTGAATGAGTGTTTACATACTAAATTCAGGTAAGGAAAGCTAACATTTTGTTTACTTCCTTGTGAGGGCGATGTGTTCCACTTTGGTCAGGAAGGCTACCCTTTAAAGACGTTTTGTTCCACACTGGCCGGGGAGGCTACCCTGTGAGGGTGGTGTGTTCCACTTTTAGCCGAAGAGGCTTCCCTTTAAGGGCGTTTTGTTCCACCACGGTCGGATAGACTGCCGTGTGAGAATGATGTGTTCCACTTTTGGTCAAAGAGGTTGCTCTTTTGAGGGCCTTTTGTTTCACCATAATCAGAGAGGTTTCCCTTTAAAGGCATTGTGTGTGCATTTGTGTGGATTTTTTTTTTGTTTATTTGTTTGCTTTATTGGTTCCTTAAAGGAAAGGATTATTTTGAAAAGTTTTATTTATTTTCAAAAAGACCTTAGATTTTAATCAAATTTTGAGTTTTCTTTTTTAAAGAAAATGTTTCGATTCTACTGTGTTAGCTAACACTTCCATTTTTGTTTTGTATTTTTCTTTTATTTTTATTGCAATGATCATGTAATGCATTTTTATATTACATGGGAGCACGAGATGACTAAGGTGGACATGCATAACAATGAAGGATGAGAGTTGGGCAAGACAAGGAAATACAAAAATCTTAGAGTTTAACTTTAGCATTATTTTTTTTCATTTTATCAATAAATTTAATAAATTTTGGCCGTAAGACAATGTTTATTTTTACTTATTGGCTTTAACAAAGTGGTGACATTTTTTTAAAGTAACGATTTGAAATAGGGTTATTTGTGTAGTTATAAAACTTAGACACATGAAAATTGGGGTGCTACATTTTGGTATCAAGGCAGTTAGGTCCTAAGTGATTTTTGGTGAGTGAGCTTATTGTGTGTGTATTGTGAATCCTGTGTTAGAGAATGAATGGGTTGTTGTGTTTGTTTAACTACATTTTTTTTAGTATTTCTCTTATGTGTTATTAGAGTAAGACATGAGTAGAAGATATCATTATGTTTTCAATAGTAAGTAGATTATTTAGGACGAAAAATTACATTTGTTGGGGGGAATGTAAGAACTTGTAAAATTATAAAAATTAAGAAAAATAAATAAATGAGGTGATAATTAATTATTTTAAAAGGGCTTATTTAAAAAGTTATTATAAGACATAATGGTTTATTGTTATTTTTTTATTTAAAAGACATTCTAAGAGATAGAAACATAAAGGTAGGAACAAATATATTTGATATTTTGTGATTATTAGAAAGATCACATGAAATCTCTTATGAAATCTCTCAGATGTATTTAGGGTTTTAAGATTGAGAGTGAAGCCTATAAATATACGTACTAAACAAGTGAATGAGTGTTACGCTGAGTGAGAAAGAATGTGACATAGGAAGAAGCTTTGAAGGTTTACGTACTAAATCAGGGTAAAGGAAACTAACATTTTGTTTGCTTCCTTGTATATGTTTTAAAGTTAAGCACAGTAGTGCTTTGGGGTTTGATGGATATTTTTAATTTGTTGTTTAAAACTAAAAGAATGAGATTTTATGAATTTGCATGAGTAAACATGGGTTAAAAAGATGGACTTTGCAAAGGTGAGCGTGTGCTTGTTATTTGTGTATGTATGTTTGTGATTGGTTCCACCACAATTGGGGATGTTGCCCTGTGAGGATGATGTGTTTCACTTTTGGTTAGGGAGGCTACCCTTTGAGGGTGTTTTATTCCACATTAGTTGGGGAGGCTGCAATGTGATGGCGATGCGTTCCACTTTTGGCTGGAGAGGCTGCCCTTTAACGGTGTCTTGTTCCACCATAGTCGGGGAGGTTGCCTTGTGATGGTGTTGTGTTCCACTTTTGGCCAGAGAGGCTCCCTTTGAGGGTGTTTTGTTCCACCATAGTTGGGGAGGCCGCCCTGTAGGGGTGATGTGTTCCATCATAGCCAGGGAGGTCGCCCTGTAGGGGTGATGTGTTCCATCATAGTCAGGGAGGCTGCCCTTTGGGGTGTTATTTGTGCGTTGGTGTTAAAATATTTTTTGTTTTGTTTATTTGTTTGTTTAATTGGTTTGTTAAAGGAAAGGATTATTAGAAACCTTTTATTTATTTTCAAAAAGGCCTTTGATTTTAATCAAACTGTGAATTTTATTTTTTAAAAAAATAAAATGTTTTGGCTTTGCTTTGTTAGCTTACCTTTCCATTTTTGCTTGTATTTTTCTTCTTTTTGTACTACAATGATAGTGTAATGTGTTTTTATATTACATGGGAGCAGGGGATGACTAAGGTGAATATGCACTACAATGAAGAATGAAAGTTGGGCAAAAATCTCATAGTTTAACTTTAACTTTATTTTTCCATTTTATAAGTTCGAGTGTAAAACATTGTTTATTTTTACTTATAGGATTTAATAAAGTGGTGACATTTTTTTTTGTAAAGTATCAGTTTGAAATAGGGTTATTCGTGTAGTTATAAAACTTAGACACTAAAAAATTAGGGTGTTAGAGGATTGACTCATCTCAACTTGAGCTTAGACCAACTCGCCTCATCATGGATTTGGGCTAACTTAACTCAACCTGGGCTTGATTCAACTCTACTCGATATGGTCTAAGCCAACTTGATTGGACTTGGGCAAGAGCTAACTCTACTTGACCTGGATTTAGGTCGGTACTGCTCGACCTAGTACTTAACCAACTCGACCCGACCTAGACTTGGACCAACTATACTTAGCTTGAACTCGATTGTCGCAACTCGACCTAGTCATAAGCTGATTCAATTAGTATTACAGGAAGTACAAAAGTTTCTTTTCCTCCTTTGTCCATTGATTCCATGGTTGGTCAACCTACTTGTCGTCACCAACATGTTTAGGGATGAATGGTCTATTCACAATTGTATTCCAAATTCCTTGGTTAATTGAATCAATGAAAATTTTCATACGTATTTTCCAAAATTGGTATTTATACCACTAAACATAGGAGGCCTATGTACAGAAGCACCTTTTGCAAAAGGAAGTTTGTTTTCAATCATTTTTCAAAAAATAGTTTAGGATCACACTTGAATACCTTTCAAGAACCCACTCTGAAACCAATTGTAGGTTTAAAATGTCTTTCTTAGCCAAGAAGGAGGGTTGAATTGGCTTAGTACTAAAAATTATGCCTAATAAAAACTTATAAAAACCCTTTTGATTCGAATTCAATTGACCAATAAATAAGAGGTGTATTGCTATAGGACCACACATTTCAGTCGATTAAAAATAGAAACAATAAATTAATCTGTTCATGCATTATGATTCAACAGATTAAAATATAAAATCAACCAACTAATATTCTGGAAAATTATGCAGAAACGTGAAAAGCATCAAACTCACTCAAACAACATGCTTTATCATTCAAGACTTATTCCAATCAATATATCCAACTAGTTGTATTACCATATTATGTTAAAACACATGCAAACCTTACAAAGAATGATTTAATGAGTTTCCTTGATATTTAAATGAAGAACAAGATAAGGAAGAGAGAATCACACTGATTTTTATACTGTTTCACTCAATAATTAAGCTATATCCATTTTTTTAGGACAACCTAAGCTTGATCATGCATTATATCAAAAGAATTATAAAATCCCTTAATGATTACACTTTTAAATAAAGCAAAATATTAAGATTTTTGAATCAAGAACATTAGCATCATTGTTTGTAAGAATGAAAATGAAATTTCAACCACAAATTTTCATTCCCTAACCCTCAAATGAGTACTTATTCCATTACGTTCAATAGCTTACGTCACACATTATGAGCATCTTCATTTATAGTCAATCATCACAAATTTCTATTTATCATTTTTGGATTTTTATTTTGTAATATAAGAGAATTTTCGTTTATCAACAATGACAAATTTTTATCGTAGAAAAAGGAATTGTAATTTTTAAAAGTAACAAAACGTCCATTACGTATCATGATCCTCTCTTATCAATAATTTTCTATTTAATTTAAGCTTACACATTTAAATAAAAAAGATTTGTCCATACAATGTTATAAAAATTAATCGAATAAAGATGTGAGGTAAAGTAATGCTATTCCACCTCATCCAACAGTGAAATGATTCGACGTTTATACTTTTTAAATCCAAGCAAAATAAAGTAATACTAAAACTTGTTTGGACGAAAAGGTTATCAACGTTAGGGTTTGTTTAAGTCTAACACGTAGTTTGTCTTTGGAGTTATCAACCAAAGATACTTTTGCTTTCATGCCAACAATAAAGTTACAAAGCTACTATAGCCATTTTGCCTAAATTTGGATATAGTTGTAATACTTTTATCAATTAATTGTACTTTTTTTAATATTTGAGTTTGTGTATAAGTTTACCTCTTAATTTTCTATTTTATAATTAATTTATATATTCATTATTCAAATTATGTTTCTTATCATAACTTTATTTAATAATTAATATTTTTTGTCTCTTAATTTTCTATTTTATAATTAATTTATATATTGATTATTAAAATTATTTTTCTTACCGTAACTTTGTTTAATAATTAATATTCTTTTTTGTCTCGCTACATTATTAAAATTAACTTTGTAATATTGTAATTATGGTTATTATTACACACTTCTATAATCACAAGAATAAAATTAGATTTTCTGATAAATACATCTTTCCACAAAACAAGTGAAAATCATAAGACTAATAAATAAAATATAGCAAAGAGAATTGATTTATAGAAATTAAAAAGTATAAATAAAATGTGTGATTAAGAATGAAAACCAAAAAATTGGACTTATGGAACTCAGTTTGTTTATTTACGTCTGTTTCTTTTATTAATTTATATTAACATAGTTACATTATATTTTCATTAATTACTTGACAAAGTTTAATGTTAATTATTAACATTTTTCATCAAAAAATCAATTGAAAAATTATAAACACTAAGTGAATAATAGTTTTAGAAAAACTAAAATCTAAAAACTAGAAATGTAATAGATACAATGTTCTCTATTACTTAATAGTTAATCACTATCTACAAGGTGGTTTTGTCTTATCATATTAATAACCGGCCACTACATGAATCAAAAGAACACATAAGGATATTGTTTTCTACAATATACCGTTTTCAAAAAAAAATATAAAATGAAAATAGAGCAGTGTCCATATTATTTAGAATTTAGTATCCGAAGAGCTAAATTCCCTACGTGAATCAGGGATGGCCATACTATAAAACTGATATCAATATTTAACTGGTCAAGATTTGGTCTCCAAGGAGCTAAATTTTGATAAGATATTTCTCTCTTTTTTTTCAAAAATTGAGAAAAAGAAAGGGAAGAGAGAAAAAAAAATAAAATGAGCAAATAAAATTAAAACAAATAATTAAATTAATTTTAATATGAGTTGGGAGAAGGAAAAAATAATTTAAATCTAAATACATTATAGAAAATATGAACTATAATTTCAATTTGAAATTTTGTAATTTAATTTAATTTAAAATTATGATTATAATGGATTGTATAGAAATTCAATGAAAGAAACGAAATTATTATTATTATTATTATTTATATAAATTTGAAATAAAATTATTATTACTATCATCTTTGTTATTATTATTTATATATATAACAAATCATTATTATTGTTGTTATTCTTATTATTATCTAAATAAATTATAGAAAATATTGACTATACTTTATATTTATAAGCTTAATTTGAACTTTCACTATTAAAAATTCTCATATTACATAGAATTTTTCTTGTGAATTTGTTAAAAGAAATTGTAAGAAAAGACTTTTTTCTGTTATTTTTCTAAGAATCTTAATTGACAGGTAATTCTTTCGTGAATAATTATTTCCTACAAAATAATAAAATTCGTAAGTATTTCCTACAAAATTTGTTGTGAAAAGTTTTTACATAAAATATTTTGCAAAAAAATTGGCAGCAATTTCCTGCAATTTTTTTTTCATAAAAAATTTTATAAGTATTTCCTATAAAAAAATATTAAAACAAAATTAGCAAAAAATATAAGTTTATTTAGTAGTGTTTTGTAATTTAATTTAAAATAAAATTTATGATTATAATGTATTTTATAGAAATCAATGAAGGTAGAAAAAAATCAAATTATTATTATTATTATTATTATTATTATCATTATTAGTAATATTGTAACACCCCATTTAATTAATAAAGCTAATTAGGGAAAATGTCACACAATATAATATAAGAAGCAAGATCAACGGAGCATAGTGTCACTCCTACAGATATCCCAAGTACTTAAAGGATGATAACAGAGGCACACCACGATGTCAGATACAAAATAATGTAAGAGAGTAATAATAATTTAAATAAATTCCAAGAAAAGGCAATACATGGGCCTTAGCCCTAAATGAAGAGCCCAAAAACAGAAGCCAGTCCAGAGGCTAAGCAGCGGAACCATCACCTCCCTGCTGACCACGGGTGTTTCTCGCATCTGTTCACATCAACAAGTTGATGATCATCGCAAAGAGAGAAGAACCACACAAACGAGACATGCAACAAACAAAAGGGTAAGCCAGAGTATAAAACATTTTATCATACAGATCCATGCTATTTCACAGACCAATAAATATGTATCAACCAATCATGTTATGACTTGCAAACAATACACTAAGACTCAGACTCGACTCATCGAGATACATATAATCTAGTCAGATTCAGCGGATGCTTGCACTTGTGGTGGATTTTCTTGCTCACCCCCGAGCTAAGTGTTACAAGTGTTACAATGTCTCAATCCCCCCCCACAAGGTTAGCCCTTAATGAGTTTCAGGCCTCCTGCTACTCTCACCACAAGAGTCAGTCCGCTCTAAGTGAGACTAACTAACTCCTTAGTGTGTTAGGATGCAACCTTACCTTGAATCCTTACAAAATTATATAGATGGGGCACCACCATGAACTCCCACTAACAGGGGTCATGGAATTACGTCCCGACCACTGAAGCACTACCATGAGGTCTCACCTAGAGGCTCATGGGTTTACGTACTGACCTCATACCAATCATAATCAATCAAGAAATTATTTATCATACATATCAATTTCATGCCAACCTTCATAATCAATCCTCATTCGCTGTCACATGTTGAATCCATACCAACTCATTCTTCCCAAAACCTTAAATATGGAACCTCATCTCATACCAATGCCAAGCCACTTTAATATCGACCATCTCAGTCAAATCACATGCCAAGATCATACCAAATCCATCATTCATAATCCATGAACCACATCACTCATACATAGTCATTCATCTCATGCTTTTATTCATAATAATTAAATTCAAGCAAGTGCCAACTATCCAAGAGCAAAGAAACAACCAAAATAATCAAGCACTCTCGCCCAACTCCTCGCTCAGGCTGATAGGCCTCGCTCAGGCGAGCTCCTATCGCCTAGGCGAGAGCTCGACTTACAGGAACAGTAACCTTACGCGTATTCTCGCTTAGGCGAGACCCCTCTCGCTTGAGCGAGACGTTTGCTCGCTCAAAAATAGTGCGGGTCGCCTGAGCGACTACTCGTGTAAAATAGCTTGGGCGAGCCTCTATCAATCTCGCCTAGGCGAGGCAGGCTCGCTTGGACGAGAAAGCTAGTGCTCACCACTATTCTCTTGTGCAACAGTCCAACAATACAACCAAACTAACGCAATAAACATCTCATAAGCTCACAACAACATGCCATCCAAACAAATGATGAAATATCATTAAGCAATCGCGAATAAACCACAGATTTAGAAAAAACCCTAACTTCCTTTAGCTGGAAATAAGCTAGCAGAGGGGTTCCTAACTACGAACAGTGAAGTATCACAACTTCTAGAGCAGTTTAGTGAGCTGAAGAATAGATGAATAGAGAAAAAAAAAGTTACCAAAGGTGACTTTAGATGGACTCAAGACAACGGTGTTATAATAAGGAACATATTGGATGAGGAACAACTTACGTGGGAAAAGGATGAGTTCGAACAAGCTTGACGGAGGTCAAAGACCAAACCCTAGTAGAGGTTTGCTGAAACTCTAAGAGAGGGTGAGAGGCTGATTCTGAAAAGTGAAGTGAAATGAAAGGGTTAGGGCAGATTAGGGTGTTTGGCTTCCGATGGGCTAGCCCAAGCCCAACTGATTTGGGGCACCCCTTTTAAAATAGGGCAGAAAATAAATTAGTGGGCCTTACAAGTATTATTTATATAAATTTGAAATAAAATTATTAGTATTATTTTGTTATTATTATTTACATATGTTACAAATAAATTTGTTGTTATTGTTGTTGTTATTATTATTATTTATATAAATTTGAAATTGTTAAAATATCTTAAAAACATAAAAAGGAAGGATTGAATTGTGGTTTTCAATATTTTATAATTTTGTAGGTGTAAGAAGTTAATAGATTTACTTGGCAGATGATCGAAAAATTTTGTTTTCAAAATACCACTACAACAAAACCTCTAAATAGTGACCAATTTTAGTGACTAATAATGATTAATAACTATAGTAACCAATATAGATACTAATTTACAAAACTACAAATTATTGGTTACTAAAATAGTCACTATTATAAATAAAAAATTACAATTTGTCACTAAATTGGTCTTTAAAATTAGCTACCATAGTTTTGGCTACAAAAGAAAATTGGCCACTAAAAATTAGCTATCTAGGTTTTAGCTACTAAGATGACTTAGTTTCTAAATTGGTCTCTAATTAATTAATGACCAATTATAATTTTTTATTTATAATAGTGACTATTTTAGTAACCAACAATTATTTATTTTGTAAATTGGTGTATAAATTGGTCACTATAATGAAAAAAATATTTTTGGTTTCTAAAATTGGTTTCTAATTTAGGATTTTCCTGTAGTGTACTTAGTCCATAAAGGTCTCCTTTCATTAGCATAATATAAACATAGATGAAGGAAATAAGGATTTATGTTGTGGTTTTTACACTAGTTTGTTTCATAGCACAAAACACATTCAATTCTAAATCAATTGATTGAGTTTTATTACCTAAACTACCGCTACAAGTTAGAAATTGAGTATTATTTGTTTCCAAAAACTCAAATATTGTTTGAAATGCATGAAATTCTAGCTAAAAACTTAGTATTTTGGATCTCAACTACTGCTAACTATCCTCATCAGTATTATCTAGAATATAGTCAATCTTGACTAAGGCAAAGTATTATTTGGACAATAGTCACTTTTTACTAAGAATGAGTATTATTTGGTCAACAATCACTCATGATTAAACAAATAAAGTTTGTATAAAGATGTGATTTAAATGATCACAAGATTCACTCACTAGAGAGGATTAGGTTCTTATGATGTACAACATATACACAATTTATTAGATCACAATGAACACACCAATTTTAAGAGCACGTAAAGATTTTAGTAGCGTTTCAACACTTAGCAAGTAATTCCCTTTCTTCTTTTTCAAAGGATAACTTTATACAGAACTTGGAAGAAAAATTTGTTGCAAACCCTTTTCAAACTATTGAGAGCTTTGAACTCAGATAATTCGTCTAATATAGCTTGATGAGAGTGAACATAAAATTGTATTAAACGCGCTCCATGCAACATTAAATATTAATATCCTCTTCAAGCCACATCTCGATATCTAACAATACTTATCAACATTAGGTTAGAGATCCTTTTGGTTAAAACAAAGTAAAAAAAAAGATCATATGTGATAGATAGTTGGACCATAATTCATATATGTTTGTGTTAGGATGGTTATTGAAGAAAAATAACTTTAACTTGTATCCCGATCTCTTGATGTTGACATGTGCTTACATGGACTTTCTTGATAGACAAAAGACTAAAGCATTCCCTATAATAAATCATAAGCTTCATAATATTTTCTTTAAGATACAATGGGAACTTTTAAAGATTGTGTACTTATCATATGGTGAAAGCTTCACTTAGTAGATGAAGCAAACATTGTGAGGTGTTATATTATTTGTTAGATGAAACATTTGCGTTTTACATGATATATTGGTTTTTACAAGACATTCTCTTACGAACGCAACATCTTCATGTTTTGCACTTTGTTGTGACAAATACTTAATAAAAACTAAGAACGGTTGGACTTTACTCTAATAAAAATAAAATAATTTATAAATGATAGTAAGCATATATTTATATTTTCCTTTTGTGTATTTCATAATGAAATAAAAATTAAATATTTATAAATATAATAAATATTCCAAAAAGTATAAAAATATAAGTATTATTAACACATTATTAGGTTGAATTAAATTATTTAACAATTTTATTACGATGAATTGAAATAAAAATAAATTAAAATATGGTATAAAATAAAGTGATGCAATGACATGGAAAATTTAAAACAGGGGGGTTAATGTTAATTTAATTTTGTGTGAACATAAGACTTTTGATTTTTTATTTTTACTTAAATTGAGTATTTTATTTTAATAGATTGATTTTTTTTATTTGGAATAAAATTTTAAAATAAAATATTAGAATGAAAATTTCATTAAGTATAGCTTCAAATTGTTTATAGAGCAATTTATTGCAATGATACATTTTCTACTCCATAATGGTGACAAGTTTCACAATGACGATGATATATTTTACGTGGTGAGGTAAGTAGTGATGATTGTGATTGAGATATTTATGGCTACTAATGCAATCAAAATGTTGGATTTTCATTTTGTGAAGTGATTATCAAAATGTATTGGATACATAGAATGTGTAACGTCCTAGTCGGAAATTACTTATTAAAATAAATAAGAAAAATAAATATGTCACAGCCTCATTTATTAAACCTCGATTTCCCAAAAACACGCGGGAAAAATTTAAATATCGATGTTCAACGCACCACATGAATAAAAATAGTCGTAAAATGCGTAACACGATTAAAATTGTTTGTATAATTATTACAAAAAAACCATGGTCCAACATGAAAACTAGTGATAACAAAATCCCTGGAAGATCCCCACTCCGTCTCTAAGTACCAGTCGGCTCACCTGCATCAACATCTGTTCCCATGTAACAAGTTACATGATCATCGCCACACACACACAAATAGGGTGAGCTCATTTAAATAAAAAAAACAATATCATATTAAATACCATATTAACAAAAGTAAACCCTGGTTAGTACACTTTCCCCTTTTTCCTTTTTACTACACTTCCATCCCTTGCCTTCAGACGTCTATCATTTCTATACCCTTTAGGTGAGATCAATGATCGATCTTTGCTGCACGAGTGTCTACTCGCCCCTCCGACTACAGGCCACCACTTGATAGTCCACACGTTGGAATAACTTTGCCACAACATCTCACCGTGACACCAAGTGGAGTTCCCCAAAACAAACCTAAGTTTGTAGTTGTTTCCAGACTACCAAATCTCTATCAGAATCCACTAAAGAGGGCAATCATCCAAAACCTCGCCGTACGAGCCACAACCTGCACACTCCACTGGACTTCCTAAACCACTAGGCTACTATCTAGAGTGGTCACATGTTACCCCAATACAAGATACACTCGTAACTGGGCCCCCAGCCAAAGCATCGCATCACAACATCCCCCTAAAGCGGTGTAGAAACCTTTCCTCGCGCACCATCGCTAGACCAAAACCGCCTGGCGTGCATCACACGCCACTAGGCGGAACTTAGCTCCAGACCGCCTGGCGGGCATCACACACCGCCAAGCGCCACGCGCCCGCAGTACCCTCATAGTACCGTCACCGCCTGGCGGGCACCACCACACCGCCAGGTGCTCTGCCTCATCGTCACTGCCTGGCGCATCCATCACCTGTCGCTAGGCGCCTCGCTTTTGCTGTGACCACTGTCCCTGAATTAATCCCCGTCCGCCTGGCGGCTCGCTCACGCCGCTAGGCGCTACACCAGTAGCACAATGATACTGGTTTTTAACACTAAAACAGATCCCTAAGGATCCCAAACCACTCAGCATATGGAATTACAACATAATATGATTTTCCAGACATAAATCTTCAACTAGATTATATCACCATGCACACATGCTCACATTCTTTTGGTCATACCATTCAAGGCCATATAATTCATAACTCATACATTCCACATACCCCTATTCATATAATCATACATTCTGGTGTTTTTATTAAATCATAACACTACACTTTGATCCATATTGCAGATGTGCCACAACAACAATTCATATTCACAAAATGTGTCAAAGGAAAGTTTACACCACCTATGCCATTTCATTTATGCAGTTCAATCATGAATCATAGCTCATCCTTATATGATAACAGATTTAAAACACACAAATAGGAACTCCCCTAACCTGAATTTCCTTAGCTTAGCCTTGACTCCTGCAAGCTCTCCCTTGATCACCAATGCCCTTCTTCTCCTTTCTCTCAAAGACAGCTCTCAAGCTTCACTCAAACTCACCCAAAACTCTCCAATTCGTGCTCTCTACTGCACCCACACAGATAATCTCACCAAACCCTCTCTCCTTCTCCTAATTAGCTTTTTTATTGGGTTCTTAAAATGGTTAAATTGCCTTAAAACGAATTTTGCCATTAATCTCTCATTAATCTCCCTTAATGGCCTATTACCTTCTGTTTTCCCAGCCACCCTTGCTGTCGTACACCCTAGGGTTTACGTGCCTTTTCATGTGCCTGCTAGAGTAAATTTTAGCAAAAAGAAAATACTTTGTTCAAACCAAGGTTTGAACCCATCACCACACAATTCCACTTCAAATGTATAACCAATTCAACCAAGTCATATTACATGATAATATTCACACATCAAATATTATATCCTTACCTATCACACCCAAGCATCTCAAAAAAATACTAAGAATTAAATAACACACAATTGGCATACTTAGGACTCGAACTCAAGTCCTCTCACACAAACAAAGTACTCTCAACCCTTTGAGCTAGTACTATTCCACATCATGAAGGTTAGTATTTAATGCCATAAAGGCTTCTCCTACTTGCATTTATTAAATAATTATTTATTTAATTATTTAAATTTCGTGGGTCTTACATCCCCCCAGCTTATAAAATTTTCGTCCTCGAAAATTAAAGCTTACCAGGGAAAAGATGCGGGTAAGACTCTTTCATCAAGTCCTCCATCTCCCATGTCATCTCCTGTGTGGCTTCATCCTAGAGGACTTTCACGGTCCGAATCTCTTTTCCTCTCAACTGTTTGATCTGTGAATCCAAGATCCGTACCGGCCTAGCCTCCATAGTTAGATTCTCTCGAACCTGGATATCATCTGCTTCCAACACATGCGAAGGGTCTGAAATATACTTTATCAACTGTGACACATGAAAAACATTATGTAAGTTCGCCAAAGGAGGTGGTTATGCGATCTCATATGCCACTGGACCTATTCTCCGAGTTATCTGATATGGCCCAATGAATCTTGGAGTCAACTTTCTTGACTTGAGGACCCTTCTAACACCAGCGGTTGGAGTCACGCGAAGGAACACATGATCTCCAGCCTCAAATTCCAATGGTCGTCATCTTTTGTCAGCATAAGACTTCTGTCGGCTCTGAGTAGCTCGCATTCTATCCTGAATTATCTTCACTTTATCAATAGTCATCTGCAAAAATTCAGGACCCAACACCACTGCTTCACCATCTTGATTCCAACACAGCAGAGTTTTGCACCGCCGCCCATATAGTGCCTCGTAAGGAGCCATCCCGATACTGGAGTGGTAGCTGTTATTTTAAGTAAACTCCACCAAAGGAAGTACCTCACTCTAGCTATCCAAATGATCCAGCACACAAGCTCTCAGTAGATCCTCCAAAGACTGAATGGTCCTCTCTGACTGTCCATCAATCTGGGGATGATATGCTGAACTCATCCTAAGTTGTGTTCCTAATGCTGCTTATATAGACTGCCAAAATCTCGACGTAAACCGCGGATCCCGATCAGATACTATGCTAGCCGGCACTCCATGCAATCTGACCACCTCCCTCACATATAACTCTGCCAATTTATCCATTGACAGTTTCTGGTTTATCGGCAAGAAATGGGCGCACTTCGTTAGTCGGTCCACAATCACCCAGATCGCATCAAAACCCTTGGTGGTCCTAGGTAAGTGGGTTACGAAATCCATCGCTATGCTGTCCCACTTCCACTGAGGAATCTCTAATGGTTCCAGGGTACCTCCCGGCCTCTGGTGTTCTATCTTTGCTTTTTGGCAAACTAGACAAGATGGTACAAAATCAGCCACGTTCGTCTTCATGCCCGTCCACCAGAATGTCGCTTTCAAGTCTTTATACATCTTAGTCATACCTGGATGTATGCTAAGACGACTTTTATGGCCTTCCTCTAAGAGCATCTTCCTCAGTACCCGACTCCTGGGTACACATACCCTTTCCCTGTACCGCAGGATGCCATCATTACCCATCCTGAAATCTTTCCTCTTCTCGGTGCCCAACTCAGTGATGATCTGCTGGAGCTCGGAATCCTTTCCCTGTTCCACCCTAACCTCATCCAGAAATTCATTAGTAATTCACAGCATACTGCACCGTATATAATCTGCCCCGGTGTGTACCCCAAGTTCATGTCTCGCAACTACTCAATAAGCTCTAGCTCTTTTATCATCATGGGCGATACGTGCACCCTCTTTCTGCTCAAAGCATCTGCAACTACATTTGCTTTACCAGGGTGATACAACAGCTCAAAGTCATAATCTTTTAGATACTCCATCCACCTGAGTTGCCTCATGTTCAATTCTTTCTGATCGAACAAGTACTTCAAGCTCTTGCGGTCACTGAACACCTGAAATTGGGAACCATACAAATAATGTCGCCAAGTCTTCAGAGCGAACACTACTGCAGCTAGTTCCAAGTCATGCATCGAGTAATTCTTCTCATGCACTTTCAATTGCCGAGACGCATAAGCTACTGGACGTTTCTCCTGCATCAGTACACAACCCAACCCCTGATATGAAGCATCACAATATACTTCGAAAGTCTTAGCTGTATCAGGAATAGCCAAGACAAGAGATGTGGTCAACCTTATCTTCATCTCTTCAAAACACCTCTCACAACTGTCCGTCCAAGCGAAAGGCTGATCTTGACGTGTGAGTTGCTTCATAGGACTCACCAGTTTCGAAAACCCGTCCACGAATCTTCGATAATACCCAGCCAACCCTAGAAAGCTCCTCACCTCTGATACTGTTTGAGGTCTCTCCCAATTCATCACTGTCTCTACCTTTGTCGGATCCACCACAATACCCTGCGCCGAGATCACATGGCCAAGGAACTGCACCTCTTTCAGCCAAAACTTACATTTTGACAATTTTCCATACAGCTGATGCTCCCTGAGCACATCTAACACCACACGCAGATGTTGTGCATGTTCCTCCTGGTTCTTGGGGTAAATAAGAATGTTGTCTATGAATACAACGACAAACTTATCTAACCAAGGTCTGAAAATCCTATTCATGTAATCCATGAATATTGCCGGGGCGTTGGTCACTCCAAAGGGCATCACTACATATTCATAATGCCCATAACGTGACCGAAATGCAGTCTTCTGAGCATCTTCTGGTTTAACCAGGATTTGATGATACCCCGATCACAAATCAATCTTTGAAAATACTCCAGCTCCTCTTAACTGATCTAGCAAGTCATCTATTCTGGGCAACGAATATTTATTTTTAATCGTCAATTTATTCAGTTGACGATAGTCCACACACAATCGGGAACTCCCATCTTTTTTCTTGACTAGTAGCACTGGGCCCCCCAAGGTGACGCGCTCAGTCTTATGAACTTCTTTTCTAGCAAATCTTCAATCTGCTTCTTCAATTCGGCCAACTCTGCCGGGGCCATTCTATATGGAGCCATTGATACTGGCCCAGGGACGAGATCTATAGTGAAATCTACATCCCTGCTGGGTGGTAACCCAAGTACTTCATCTGGGAACACATCGGCGTATTCTCCCACTACCGGTATGCTTTTGACCAGATCAACCGCGCTTCTCTTCTCCGGCTGCACCATTATCACATAACAAGAAGATCCATCGGTCGCCTCCTGCACCACCTCACGAGTGGAGATCAAAGGTAACCCATCAGTCTCAGGAAATACTACACTGCGCCATCACAATCAATCAAGACGTGATTGTCCGACAGCCAGTCCATCCCGAGTATCACATCCAACCCTTCCAATGGCAAGCAAATGAGGTTCACTTTGAACTTGTGTCCTGCCACTTCAATAACACAATCAGAACATGCCAGATTAGTAGATACTTGCCCGGATGCAGGTGTCGAGACTGCCAGCTCACACCCCAAATCACGAGCTACAATTCCAAGCCTACTCACACATTCTTGGGAGATGAACGAGTGAGTATCACCTGAGTCAAACAGAACCAAAACATTGTTATTAAACAACATACATCTGTCTAGAATGAGGTTACCTGACTGAATGGCCTCAGTACTGGTAAGTGCAAACACTCTCCCCGCAGCTCAGGGTCGATCGGCTAACGCCTTCTGGGGTTTCTACTGCGGTGTGGCCCCTCCAGCGGTCTTCTTAGTGGGACACTGACTGGCATAGTGGCCCATCTTCTCACATTTATAACATTTCGCGTGCTCCGTACTAGCACCCAAACTGCCTGCCGCCTTCGTGCAGTTCCTACGAAGGTATGGGCCACCATAGTTATAACATCGCAGCCTTGAGGAGGAAGGTTGTGGCCTGCTGTATGGTGTCTTCTGTTGTCGGGCCTCAAGAGTATTTTTCTGTGCTCTCCCGACCCGACTTGGCCCCATCTCCAGTTCCTCCACGGTCCTGGCCTGCTCCACCAGAACTGGAAACTCCCGGATCTGCAATGGCACCAAGACTCTGCGCAGCTCATGCCTCAAGCCTCCCTCAAATTTGCGACAGCGCCATTCCTCTGTGATCGCCTGCGCGTAAAACCTCACCAAGTACTCAAAGCGGTCGATATAGGCCTGCACTGGTTGATTCCCCTACTGTAATGTGAGAAAGTCCGCCTCTAGTGCATGCTTAGCTGAATCCAGAAAATACTTTTCCAGAAATCTGGTTCTGAAACTCGTCCAGCTCACCTCCTCCTGACAGGTCTGCATCTGCTCTTGCATTCCCGTCCACCAGTACTCCGCATCGCCCACCAGCAGGAACGTGGCAAAGCTCAACTGTTGTGCTTCAATACACGCAAGCACTCTAAATATTTTTTCGCACTCCCTGAGCCAAGCATTGACCTCATCCGGAGTATCTTTGCTGTTGAACTTTGACGGCTTATGTTTTAGGACATCTTCCATGGTCACCGCTCTAGTAGGTGGCACCATAGCTCTCGGCTGTGCCGCAACCGGCTGCATGGCATCTACCATCATGTGGATTGCCTGTGCAATCTCATCAGCGCCCGCATCGCCTGTCCTCCTCCTATTAGCCATAGCCTGGATGCGCCACATATTAACTGGTAAATCAAACCATTTATATTTCAATTTCATAACAAAACAAACAACACATATATATACGTCACGCGCTAGGCTCACTCCCAAAAGTCCCATGCAATCATTGAAATCACGGCACTGATACCAAATGTAACGTCCTAGCCAGAAATTACTTACTAAAATAAATAAGAAAAATAAATATGTCACAACCTCATTTATTAAACCTCGATTTCCCAAAAACACATGGGAAAAATTTAAATATCGATGTTCAACGCACCACATGAATAAAAATAGTCGTAAAATGCGTAATATGATTAAAATTGTTTGTATAATTATTACAAAAAAACCATGGTCTAACATGAAAACTAGTGATAACAAAATCCCTGGAAGATCCCTTCTCTGTCTCTAAGTACCAGTCGGCTCACCTGCATCAACATCTGCTCCCATGTAACAAGTTACATGATCATCGCCACACACACACAGATAGGGTGAGCTCATTTAAATAAAAACAACAATATCATATTAAATACCATATTAACAAAAGTAAACCCGGGTTAGTACACTTTCCCCTTTTTCCTTTTTACTACTTCACTTCCATCCCTTGCCTTTAGACGTCTATCATTTCTATACCCTTTAGGTGAGATCAATGATCGATCTTTGCTGCACGAGTGTCTACTCGCCCCTCCGACTACAGGCCACCACCTGATAGTCCACACGTGGGAATAACTTTGCCACAAAATCTCACCATGATACCAAGTGGAGTTCCCCAAAACAAACCTAAGTTTGTAGTTGTTTCCAGACTACCAAATCTCTATCAGAATCCACTGAAGAGGACAATCATCCGAAACCTCGCCGTACGAGTCACAACCCGCACACTTCACTGGACTTCCTAAACCACCAGGCTACTACCTAGAGTGGTCACATGTTACCCCAATACAAGATACACTTGTAAATGGGCCCCCAGCCAAAGCATCGCATCACAACATCCCCTAAAGCGGTGTAGAAAGCTTTCCTCGCGTACCATTGCTGGACCAAAACCGCCTGGCGTGCATCACACACCGCTAGGCGGAACTTAGCTCCAGATCGCCTGGCAGGCATCACACACCGCCAAGCGCCACGCGCCCGCAGTACCCTTACAGCACCGTCACCGCCTGGCGGGCACCACCACACCGTCAGGCGCCACGCGCTCGCAGTACTCTCATAGTATCGTCACCGCCTGGCGGGCACCACCACACCGCCAGGCGCTCTGTCTCGTCGTCACCGCCTAGCGCATCCATCACCCGCCGCCAGGCGCCTCGCTTCTGCTGTGACCACTGTCCCTGATTTAATTCCCGTCCGCCTGACGGCTCGCTCACGCCGCTAGGCGCTACACCAGTAGCACAATGCTACTGGTTTTTAGCACTAAAACAGATCCCTAAGGATCCCAAACCACTCAACATATGGAATTAAAACATAATATGATTTTCCAAACATAAATCTTCAACTAGATTATATCACCATGCACACATGCTCACATTCTTTTGGTCATGCCATTCAAGAACCATATAATTCATACCTCAACATTCCACATACCCATATTCATATAATCATACATTCTGGTGTTTTTATTAAATCATAACACTACACTTTGATCCATATTGCAAATGTGCCACAACAACAATTCATATTCACAAAATGTGTCAAAGGAAAGTTCACACCACCCATGCCATTTCATTTACCTCCCACTCACTCTTACTATCAAATTTACATATTTCTTAAATTGTACTCACCACATACACCCAAACATTACAAGAAATCCATACTAACTATACCATGATTCACACTCCCGTTTATTTCAATTCCCTCCCCTTTTAGTCTCATTTAAGTCTAATTCTCCTTATCTATTACCTTTTCTTTATAATAAACACGCCCAACTTACCTGTTAAACGCCCAATGGCCAGAAACCCAACAGAGCTGCACAACCTCCTCATTGCACTGTTAGACCGCTTGGCGGCAATTCATGCACCACTAGGCTGTACATACATATCTAGAAATCTCCAGATTTTTCCTGCACGAAACACACCCAAACCTTCCTATCCCAGTTCCCCCCTTTTTATACGAACATAATTTTATATCACATCATCATCCCGTATTCATACATCCTACATTTTAATCTCAATTTCTGTAAAACCAACCCATCAACCATTGTCATGATATGCGTTATTTCCCGCTGATTTCATCATAAACCCCAATCCCTCAAATTCAGATCAAAAGTCATGCCTTCTAACATAATTAGCATATGCATAGACTATAAAAACATTAAAAATTCACATCCGAGCATACAAACATCACGGTCACATAACAAATACTTTAAAACACCAAAAATGACCAAAACTGTAAAAACTGGGTTCGTGCCGCCTGGCGGGTCTCCTTCGACCGCTTGACAATTCATAAAAACAACGTAACCTGGTGCAACTACAATGTGCCGCCTGGCGATTTCTAGAAAATCCAGAAAAACACAAACAGAACAGGAATTTTACAGATTATGCAGTTCAATCATGAATCATAGCTCATCCTTATATGATAACAGATTTAAAACACACAAATAGGAACTCCCCTAACCTGAATTTCCTTAGCTTAGCCTTGACTCCTACAAGCTCTCCCTTGATCACCAATGCCCTTCTTCTCCCTTATCTCAAAGACAGCTCTCAAGCTTCACTCAAACTCACCCAAAACTCTCCAATTCGCGCTCTCTACTACACCCACACAGATAATCTCACCAAACCCTCTCTCATTCTCCTAATTAGCTTTTTATTGGGTTCTTAAAATGGTTAAATTGCCTTAAAACGAATTTTGCCATTAATATCTCATTAATCTCCCTTAATGGCCTATTACCTTCTGTTTTCCCAGCCACCCTTGTTGCCATACACCCTAGGGTTTACGTGCCTTTTCATGTGCTTGCTAGAGTAAATTTTAGCAAAAAGAAAATACTTTGTTCAAACCAAGGTTTGAACCCATCACCACACAATTCCAGTTCAAATGTACAACCAATTCAACCAAGTCATATTACATGATAATATTCACACATCAAATATTATATCCTTACCTATCACATCCAAGCATCTCAAAAAAATACTAAGAATTAAATAACACACAATTAGCATACTTAGGACTCGAACCCAAGTCCTCTCACATAAACAAAGTACTCTCAACCATTTGGGCTAGTATTATTCCACGCCATGAAGGTTAGTATTTAATTCCATAAAGGCTTCTCCTACCTGCATTTATTAAATAATTATTTATTTAATTATTTAAATTTCGTGGGTCTTACAGAATGCATGTAAGCATTGGATGAAGGTGGTGTTATGTGATTCACTACAAACAAATTAAAGAAGAAATTTGTTGAACTTGACAAAAAATAGTGTCTTTTATCATCTATAATAGATTATGGTCACTATTGTATGCGATAAATTTTATGACGAATTTGAAAGGCTTACTATGACGGTTTAGTTGGTGTAATAGTTATGGGCAACATAAAAAATGTGTGCTTTCTATGATTTCAAGAACGAATTGACATAGTAAATTCAACTTACTATGTCAAGTGTGAAAATACATCATAATAACGTGAGGATACTATCACATGGCTTAATAGTCATGACATTGTTTATTCACTTACTATGACACATTATAAAGACCTAACATAGTAAGTCTCATTTACTATGACAGTTAATGTTAGACCTGATATAGTAAGTCTCATTTACTGTGATAGTTAGAGCCATAACTGTCACAATAAGTGGAGTTCTTTTTTTTTTCAAAATTATGTTTTCATTTCTCCAATTTCCTCTCCATTCAATTCACATGCAAATATCGTTCAAATCACCCATACAATATCAAACAAATCAATTCAAGTAAATTGTCCAACAAACATTTAAACATGAAATTGTATATACAATCGAAGATGACACAACCTTGAGAATTTTTACAAATATTCTACAAAAGATTAGATACTACATAAACCTAAGATTTCTACAATAATTTATGTATTAGAACTTGCTTATAGTGTATCTGTAATATATGCTATAGAATATGACTATTATTAACATGCGTGTCTTTGGCTAGCTTATTATACTTTATACAACATTGGCATCAAAGGCTAACTTTTGAGCTTATAACTTAAGGTAAACTCTATGTGATTCAAGTTCAGATTTTATCTTTGTCTAAAACAAACTTTCTATTAAGTCGGTTGCTGCTTTGAACCTGCAAATAGTCTCTATGTTTCATCCAATGTAAGTTGCATGACTATTTTGATTGTCTAGTAGCTTTTTAGCCGGTTCCACCACGTTGTCCAAGGATAGTGTAATTACTATTGCTAAAGAAACTCTAACAGCTTTGTTGCTCATTATTGCTTGATGCACTACACTCTTGTACTTAACATTGGTGGATTTTGATGCTTCACATTTGCAAGTGCATTGAATTATTCCACAAATTTAACAACTACCAAATTTCCATCTTGTAGTCGCACTTTACAAAGTAGACAACCATTTCAAATTCAATTCTCAATTCATTAACAAAATTAAACACAACATCAAATTATAGATTTCATCAATACCCACATGAAAAAAGAAAGAAAAATGATGATATGTGTGTATAACCTTACAGACAGAGCCAAAGCCTCCTTTTTCATTCTTTTCCAAGTGATGAAAATCCCACGTGGCATAATTAAATTCTCTATAAGTGATTATGCAAAAGTTTCTATCATTATCTTCTCTTGGTTCTTTTGTTGGGTAATTATTATAAATCCAATGCATAATTTTATGAAGTTAAGATAAAATGTGATGAAAAAGAAAATGATGAGAAAAGGAGAAAAAGACATTAACATGTTTATATATATGTTCTTAGCTTCTTGTTCTTTGACTGATGTTGAGAAACAAGTACAAAAAGAACAACATGGAATCTTCATGCATGGAGACACGTGTAAAAAATCCTAGGATGATGGATTTAGGTGTGTGTTTCATTAAGGTTTGTTTGGAGATAGCAATAATGTGAAGAAAGTGAAGAAGAGCATGTCAAGGTTGTAAATGAAGAGGAGGCGACACACAAAGGTTGTGATTTAAGCTAAGTCTTTTACCCATTGACTTAAACTTTATATATATATATATATATATATATATATATATATATATATATATATATTTTTTTTTTCTCTCTATTTCTAACAGAATCTCTTGTTTACGAAGGGGACATGATCAGAATGGGGGTATTCGCATTGCAAGCTCAGGTTGAGGACAAGGTGGATATAGATTGGTAGCTATCATTTGCAACTCAGAATCCAGGAGCATTATATCCTCCATGTAATCAATCCCAAACTTTATGATATTCCTCTCAGTAGTTCCTTTCCTAGTTTCCATGTTTTTCTACTATACTCTGCTAATGCTTCCCTTAACAACAAAAAATTCCAAATTTCGTGTACATAATATCTTAGTCACTACTTGATACACAATATTTTGCATTTAACATCACCAATAATTATCTAACTAACACATATGAATTTAAAGTATGCTTTAATTTGGATTAGCAGAATTGCAATTATATGCTTATCATGTTTTATGATTTCTTCATAAATATCTAACTATGTATCTTAGACTTATTGTATCTTACATATGTTTAGCATGTGACATTTATGTAACATCCTATGTTGCTAAGAGTTAGTTCTTAAATTTAAGAACCTTTCACGTTATAAGTAACTATCATAAAAGAGGTCCTTAAGAGTTGGGATAAAATGCAAGAAGTGTTTATTTATATACATATTGTATCTTACATATGATTAAACGTACTCACCACATCATGCAATTACATCATATCATACCACGTCATACCATATTATACATATGTGCATAAAATCACATCATTATATAAGTAACCACACATCCTTATCACACTACTACATATATGATCATTAGTAACATTTAAGAAACCTTACTAAACTACAAAAAATGTTACTAATATCATCTAGTAACATTATATCAAATGTTACCTATACCCTATGCTACTAATAACTTTTAGTAACATTTTTACATATCAATTGAGACATTTATAAAATTGTTACTAAATAAATAGCTTTAGTAACATTTAATTAATGAAAATGTAACATTTTAAAAGTGTTACTAAATCTTTTTAGTAACATTTTTTTTATATAAAAAGGTAACATTATAAAAATGTTACTACATATCTTTAGTAATATATATTTTTTAAATAGAGACATTTTCAAATTGTTACTAAACAACTTTAGTGATATTTTTTTTTGTAAAGGCAACATTATAAAAATGTTACTATAACTATTTTGTAACATTTCAACAAATGTAACCAAAAAACACATAATTAATATTAAAATATTGCACACCAACATTTACATTGCATGTTTCTTTATTGTAATGTTGTCATCCAAAAAGAAAGCCACAAAATCAACTATTTTATTTTAATAACACAACAGAAAAATCAACTATAGTTATGCAATATTGAAGATGACACAATCTAGTTGGTAATGGCTTCAAAAGTGCCACATGAGTTTGAAGGGAATCCATGAGGTTGACACAAGAGTTTTAACAGAGGAACTTCTTAGCCAAAAAGAAAATTCAAAATAGGCTTATAGTATCATTGTAACAGAGAAATCAAGAAAAATGACAGAGTTCCTCTGAGGCACATAATGTTTGGTTCCTCTAGTTTTCTTTCCTACAACATTAGAGAAACAAAGAAAAAATTAGACAAAATTCTGATAAGAAAAAGAAAAACAAAGTAAAGCCAATTCAAATAATAGAAAAAGGCAAATAAATAGCACCAAGCATACCTTTTTAGTCAAAACTTCTGGTTCAGAACCACCACAACCAGTCCCCACACCCCTTCCAAAAACCTAAAAAAAGTACCATCAGATCAGTACCCTAAGAAGATCCATTTAAACACTCTTCCTTCGTCCTTAAGTATCCTTGCTTCAAAACACATAAATATATACACAGAACCAATCAATCATTAAAAATGTAATGTTTTTATAGAAAACATATAAGTATCCTTGTTGCATCCACTAGTGCATCTCGGTCTTCAGTTACAATTGACTTACTGGAGTTTTAACAAAAATTATGTCTGTTCAATATGCTTTTCAATTTAGTTTTCAACTATCTTTTCTATTCATTTGTTTAAATTAAAATAGAGAAGGAGCTCCTAACATATGTTTCTAATCAAAGGCAATAAAGAAAGTTACCATCAAAGAGTCACTTCTTCCCCATTTTCATAGGGAGCTACCTAAGGTGAGAAAATAAGTGAAAAGAATGATCAATGAAGGATTTCATCTTTTATCATGAAAGAAGCAAATATATATACAATGCAGAATAACAGAAATGAAAAAGGAAAAAGAGAACAGAAAAATAAAGCCTGACAAATGGCTAATAGAAAGCTATAGCTAAGACTAACCTTGGACTCAAGTGAGGATTAAATTGATAACAAAGACTAATTAAGTTAAGAATTACCCAAGCTTTTAACCTTTTTGTTGTGCTTTTATTTTCCTTTTACCTTTGATATTACATTAAACCAATTAAGCTATATGTAAATGTAGATCAAAATTTGGCCAACAAACTTTTGCCATTTAATCAGCTTCCTCATTCAACAACTTTCGTTGTTTTCCCTTTATCCAAGTGAAAAACTCAATTAGAAGGGGAAATAGAACCATTACTTGCATTATACAATATATTATAACTGCCTAGTGCAAAACGGATCATAGTTAACTAATGAGACCAAACTAATGAGACCATACAACAAATGAATCAAATGAGTTATGCATTTCCTAATGTCTCTTGTTAAAGAATACCTATGATTCATTTCTGTGCGAGAATATATAATTTGAGTGGCCTAAATTTCAGTTAATTTTTAGTATTTCTTACAAGATTGTTTCAGCCTAAGTTAGAAAGAATGATGAGGCAAATGAAAATGTAGAACACCAGTAAAATTGAAAAATTAGGTAAATTGAGAAACTGAATTGTCAAAGTATAGATACGGATGGCAAATGTGGACAACAAAAAGTCATCGTACCTCCAAGAAATATGATACATTCTATCAGAATTGGGATAAATGATCTTGGAATTGAATCCAACAATAGTGAGAGAATTCAACCACTTAAAATCCACGCCTCTGATAGCCATGGGAATTGATAAAGGGAAAACCCGAGAAGAAAGAAACAAGTTGATACTGAATAATCATGTTGAAGCAACGTTAAAATGCATTAATTGGATGAAAGTGAAGATTGGCATGGGAGTGAAATGTAGAAATGGAAGAGATTGAGGATTAGAAAGAGAAAAGGGTACCCTTCGCGAAGAAGTCACAAAGAATGCAAACCAAGCCTACGAAGTAGAGTACTGAATAAGGATAATCAATTCCTATACTAATTCTTACATTTTTTCAAAATAACGTTTTATCTAACAAATCTAAATAGAATCTTGTTCTCAATTTATAACTTTGAACATATATTTTAATAAAATTAAAATATTATTTTAAAATGTCAACTTCTAAATTAGTATTAACTATTTCAATGTTATATTAACATTAACAAATTAGTAAATGTATTGTTACTAATCTAAAATATAATAAATTTATAATTGAGATGAAAATAATTGGTTTCGTGAATTTATTTTAGTTACTGCAAAATCAATGTCTAGATAATAGAGACAAAAAAAATTAAGTTTTAAATAATATGATAATTAAAAACTAAAAGGTTTAATTGTATTATTTTTATCGACTAAAATTTAGTTTCTAAAATAAATTAAAAATGATTAAAGAAATATTCTAACTACATATTAACAAGACACTAAAAATATTATTTTTAAATAAACAAATATCTTTTTAATAATGGCTAATTACTAAACATATAACATCGTGATACTTGATAATTTTAATTAAAAAATTAATTTAATCACTAGAATAATTAGTTATTATTAATTTATTTTTTACAATATTAATAATATTTTAATAAAGTGATACTATATAATAAATTTATTTATCTACAGTAATATTTTTAAAAAATGTTACAATATTATTGTTAAAATTAAATATAGTAATGTTTAGGAAAATGTTACTGTAAAATGTATTTAGTTACATTTTTAGTAAATGTAACTGAACAAATGTTACTAAAACTACTAAATCTTGTAGTGTCATAACATATCCTATATTCATAAAAAAACACCACGACATCCATAATGTTCTCGTGCCATCACCATAGTGTCTGCAATGTCATTCAAATCAAGAAAAGATACCAAACAAGCAACTTGATGCTCAACGTTAGCACCCAATGCTAGCACTTAACGCCATTTGTCTCGTAAGAACCATCATTCAGCATCAGAAAGCCAACGCTCAATGCCCAACGCCCAACACCTTGTAAACCCACCGCTTAATGCCCAAAACTAGCGCTACATGCTCAATGCCTCGTAAAACACAACGCTCAACGCTAATGCCCTACATTGTGCAAAAACACAAAAAACAATGACTTTGTTGCACAAAATACCTGTTTCACACATCAGGTATCCAAAACTATGCACCAAATGAAATACACAACTACAATATACTAGACTCTGAAAACACTTACATATCCAAAGAGTCTTATTACAACTTGATCATCCAGCAAAATTACCCTAACCCATACAAATCTTCACTTAAAAAGAAACAATATTGCACTAACAATCCATGTAAAGCTGTAAGTACTTCAACCATATTCCCTCTTGGTAAATCTTTTGTCCTGTAAAGATTTATTCAAACTTTATTTCCTCACTAATAATGTAGTGTAATGATTAGCCAATGATCAATCCTAGGATAGACAATTGAATTTTAAATCATTCTTGAACAAGCTTTGTGAATTAGAGGAAATCTCTATAAAATCTACTAAAATAGATGCTAAAATGGACTCTATAAAATCTACTAAAAAAATGCTAAAATGGATTGAAAATGGTATGGAAAAATGCATGTATACAAGGTGTTTGGTGTAACAAATAAGAAAACTAAAATGCATGTAAGGTGTTTGATGAAAAGTCAATGTGCAGGAATCACTCACTTCTCTATATATGCATTCTAATCCTAACATGCTCCTAATACATGAATTAACCAATTATAGTTGCTAGAAACAGAATCAAATGATGATGCGTAGAGAATCAAAATACGAATGGAAGTTTATAAGTGTGCATGTATACAAAGAGTACAAGACAGCTTCACAAATCAAATTAAAATGAATGAAATAATGAGGTAATGATGCAAAATAGAGCAAAATGATCTCCATTGAACATAGAAATTGAAATCACACAAAATGATCAAGTAAATCGTAAATTCCTAATTTATGAACCCTAGTTTAACGAAATTAACGGTTAAATGCGAGAATGTGAAATTAAACATAACGAATCACAAATTTGATATAGAAATACATTGAATACAACACGTATGGTATCACAATTGGATTAGGAACAAAATTTGAACATAAGGAACACGAGAACATGGAATTCGCAGATGAAATTGGATGAAACAATATGTGCGTAAGTGTTGTACAGAACTGAAAGTCATGAATGTAGAATTAATTGCTTGAGTATATGAATCTAATCAAAAGACACTTGATAGAAGTTAGATGATTGTGCATCGTATGGAATTCAACATGTTTAAAAATTGAATCCAGTAGTAAAATGTATCAACAAAACTCAAACACTTAAAGCTCATACATGAATCAGTTTAACAGAGAAAGAAACTGAGAAATGGAAAAACCAATAACACAAATTCATTCGATTGAAATGTTGCAAAAGTGAAAGAATTCATACAAAAAATGGAGTAATTAAGCTGCCATGCCTATTGTGTGGTCACAACATCCATAATACTCTATAACTAGAGTGAACATGGAGTGTTTTAATGGATTCGTGAATGATTCAATGGTGTGTGTTGGTTCGTGACTGTGTGAGAGTGGCGTTATTGTGAATGAAAATGTGTTGCGTCTATTTATCTAACTAAAATGCTATGAACCTATTTATGAATCTACCATATATGTTGAACTATACCATCCTAATAGTACTTATAAAGCTTACACTAAAAATGTACTAAAAAGTCCTAATTAAACTATTTTTGTAAAACTAGACTAAAAATCTAACTAAACTAAATCTAAGGTAAAAACTCCTAGTTAAACCTACCTAATACAGTACAAATAGCTAAGAAAAGGAGATAAGGGACTTATCACCTCTACGAGCCTTCATTCATTGATCAAATTTAAACTCATTATGCCAACTAAAAAACACCATAATGTTCATCACGACAAAGAACAAATGCTATTACACCATGAATTCCCATGTGCTTAAGAACATAAAAAAAAATCCAATGAGACCATATCACCAAACATTCAAAATTACCAAGGAATTTCCACACACCAAAAGTTTAAACAATTTTATCCTATATAACCCTTTCACCTCTACTCTAAACGATAACTTTAGCCCATCAAATGTTGAAAAAAATAATATTTCAATCCACTTACCTCTAACTGCCCCACACTTCGCAAAGATTCCCACAAACACATCTAAGAACCTGTTATCAAATCATACTCATCTTCAACCAATAACTAACATTCCAAAGGAAAAGCCATTTACTGCTCTAACCGCAAATAAATTCACATAGAAACAAGATAAAGATCAAATATCATTAAGTACACCATTAGTGCCTCCATTAAAAATAAATAAATTGAATATATTAACCTACCATCAACAACAAATTTTCCCATCCATAAGAAGAATATAAAAACTTTGCTTCTCTTACAATTCCATGTTGCAAAAACACACAATCATCTATACATGACCACAAAATAAATAAGGAGTGTTAGCTCCCCTTACGTGGAATTCCTAATTTGCCTTCAAGTTTTCATCTTCCCACATACCACAAAATGTTAAAAAGAAAACTAGCATACTTTCTAGCCAAGGTTCAAATTCACCACCACCAAGTTCCAACTCACACAATAAACCATATCAACTATCCCATTTTCTTGTCAACCCCACGCACAACAAACATTACAATGATATCCACACAAAAAAACACATCAAATAAATTATAAATTATTATAAAATATAAGTCACACCAAAGGCACACATAAACACTTCCAAAACAATTATCAATGAAATATTTAAAATATAAGCACCACAAATGCATACATCCATAATCAAACCCATAACCACTAATCCATAACTAAGGCTTTAACCAATTGTGTTACACTCTACTTCTGTAGAACTATTTATTTATTAAATTTAAATAATACTCCTCATGCCCAAGAACCACTCTTGAAATTATAATTATTTTTCCTAGGTAGTAAGGAATAGGTCATAATTAGAGAACTCAAAAAGTACAAGGGTAAAATGAATAAGGTTAGTTTTTTCAATGCTTTGTTTAGATCCTACACTTTATACACATTGATTCAAGGATAAGAAAATATCATAAAACCAAACCATATACTAATCCTATAAGAAAATATCATAAACCAAAGTACAATGAAGGATGACAAGGAAAGGAATACTCACTTGAGGCACAATGTGCAACGACAAGATTCAAACTTCATCTTCTAAAAACACCTTCAAGTTCTCAGAAAGGAAGAACACAATCCTCAAACAAAATAAAAACATTATGCTCTTTCAATCCCAAAATTTAAGCAATTTTCAATATATAGATTTAGGTTTAGGACACTACTTACCTCTTCAAGATTCAATGACATAGGATGACAACTAGTAGTCGAGAATGGAAGAACTCAACTCCTACGCGAACTGCTACGTGTCTTCCAATGTGACTTGCTACGTGAATGATGGTATTCTTCAAATACAATGGAAGATTGAGTTAACAATGGAAGATGAGGTGCAAAATGGAAGACAAGGCGCGATTATGTGAGACGACTATGCACCTTTAGGAGACGATGATGTGACTGTTGGAGGCGACAACATGAATGTGGGAGACGATAGTGCCACTGGTTGTGAGAAACACGTGAATGTAAGATGTGGGTAAAAAAGGGAAGATTGAGGGTAGACTGATAGTGAGAAACACAAGTGTCAAAAATGAGGGATTTAAACATTCTATGTCAGCTGTGGAACTAAGAGTAATGGTAAAATTTACTATGACAAGTTTTCTATAAAAGCATATAATAAGTTTTCATTATAATTACATTTGTGCCACCACACTTGACTTACTATGACATATCCATTGTACTTGTCATAATAAGTTTTTCCGTGCTCATTTATTATGTTAACACTACCAGAAAAACGTTAATTACCGACAGATATGTTACGACGGATATCGATCCGTTGATAATCGATAATTATCGACGAAATTATCGACAAATGCAAATATTGAACTTATTGACGGACAAATTTCGTCGGTAAAGTGAAGGATTAAATTGTTGGATGTGTTTACCGACGGATACCGACGAATGTTCATTTGTTAATTTACGGACGGATCTGGGTCGTCAGTAATGTCTTTTTTTATTACGCCGAAAGATTTATTGACGAATCTACGTCGTCGGTAATGTAGTCAATGAAATCAGAATTAAGAATTGGAATTCCCTCTTTCCTATTTTCATTTCCCAATTCTCTTCTCAGTTCTCTATTCTCTTCTCTGTTCTCTTCACGTGCACGAACACAAAATCCATTGTCGCCCACTGTGCCAATCAACTGCCTTGCCTTCTCTACTCCCCAACGAGTTCGATCGGAGCCATGGTTCGTCGCTTGCCGTGAGGTTCGTCGCCTGAGTCTCGCTGCGGAAGCTCGCCGTCGTGGGTAGCGGAAGTTTAAGTTCTGTCGTGGAGGGACGCCGCCGTCGATAGTGGAAGCACTGGCCATCGAGGAGGAGGTCTTCTGGTGTTACCTGCAGGTCCCTTTTTAATCATCTTAATAACTATTATTTTTATTACAGAAATGCCACTAGTAAGCTTATTATGACAAGTGGACTACACTCGTCATAATAAGTCGTCATTGATTCATCTTTTTCCAATAGTGGGTGTAAGTGTCATGAATTGTTCAGTTATGAAGAAGTGTTAGTAAGGCTCCTCGTATAAGTGTTTCTAGTTTGGAATGAGTTTGGGTGGTGGATTTTGTTATGTTTTGTGGATTTCTAATAATTGCAGCATTAATAAAAAATGTATGAAACTATTTTCATGTATCAACGATTTGATCACATCATACTTACAATTCAGATTTTCAACTGTGATAACAAGGTCAACCATTAATGATCTATTTTGAAATATGAGATTCCTATTATAAATTTATCTATAAAAAATCATCCAATAATTAAAAGAAAAAATATATTTAAACTATCTTGATTTCTACTCTTAAATTGATATAAAAATTCCGAAATATATGATAGGTAGGAAAGAAAAAAATAATTACTCAATATAATGTATTTTGTTGTACAAGGTTATCTTTTTGGAGGTAGTGTCAAGGAGTTAATTTAATCAAACGGTGACGAGAAATTACAATATGATGATATACATTACTTACAAAATGCAAAATCTTTGCGTGTCACTGTGGCATTCATACATATGTAACTTATTAGCATAGAAGAAAAGAAAAAAGAGAGGGGGATTATGAAAAGAGAGTCTTCACTCTTCAAACATTGGGGAATTCAAAAGTTGCATTGTTAGGGTCAAAAAACATCTATCAGTTGTAGATGAAATGACACCCATCGAAGCCTGTTCAGAAGAAAAAAGAAAAGTAGCATTACTGATAGCAATACCTAAAATAAGATCTGTAGATCAAACTAAACTAAGGTTAATTATCAACTCAACTTTTTTTTTTATTTGTGAAAGAAATTAATTTTTATTTTATTTTCAATAGCTGTTTACAAAAATGAAATAGATCAAAAATTTCATCAAAATTGAAACTCTTAATATAATTTACTTTTGATTTTGATTTACTTTGATGGTATAATTAAAGTAATTATAGTGTAAAAACTTCTCAATTGTTTTAAGAAATTTAATAAAAAGATTAAATTACATTAATTTTAAAATATCAAAATTAAAATAAGACTAAAAATATTAGAAATCAACTTAACATTTTGAATGAAAATTAAAACTAAAATAATAATTAAACCTTTAAAATAAGTTAAACTAAAGATTGTGGAGGAAAAAACCTGGATAAATATATAAGATTAAATAAGTAAAAGTTTTTCAAATTTTGAGGTAAAGTGGTAAAAAAGTTGTTGTAATTATAAATAATATGTATAAGAATACTAACATTTTAAAAGGGTCAAAATCTTTTTTTTTATTGGAGAGACTAAGAAGCATACTAAACATTTATTTAATCAAATGATGAAATCATAGTCAGGTCATGTTTATAATTTCAATTTGCCTTCTATAAATTTGTGTATCTTAGAATATATAATTTGAAATATAATTTTTATATTTTAAACTATATATTTTGAAATATAAAACAATAAATACGTTTTGAATTATATAATTCAAAATATAAATATGTAATTTAAAATATAAATTATATATTTCAAAATAATTTTTTTTAATTTTTAATTTTATATTTGATAATACAAAATGAAAAACATATTTAAAATTATACGGTCCAAAATAAAAATTTTACATTTGAAATACAAAAAAATTATATAGTTAGAGAATAAAATTAGTAAAAGGAACAAAGTGTTTTATGAATTTTGTACTCACTAGGGTCAACAGCAACTAGCATGGCTGTTCCTCCAAACTCACAATTGCCTCCAGCACCTTTAGTCCTTTGCCAATAACTATTGAAAGCATACGAAGCATGTGCATACACAGTATTGGGCTCATAGCAGGGCCCATTGGGCTGAATTGAGGTGCAATCTGCTCCAGACCAGCAGGCATAGTTCATGGCCTCTTGGATGATTGGGTCTGGAACCGAGGGTTTAGCCACACACCACAAGGTGGTCCTTGGGGCATAGTTGGGTGGTGGTGGCACACTTGGTGGAGGGTACACCACAGGTGGCTGAAACACACCTGGGCTGGGGAGAGTGCCTTCAGTGGGGGATGGTACAGTGCTTGGTGGGCTTGGGAGAGTGCCCTCTGTGGGGGAAGGGATTATGATTGGGGGGCCCGGGGTAATGCCACCTGTGGGGGAAGGGATTATGAAAGGTGGGGTGGGCTCAAAGTAGGGTGGGCTGGGCTCAAAGTAAGGTGGGCCCATTGAGGTATCTGGTGGGCTTGGGATAATGATGGGAGGATTGAGCACGGGCTCAGGTGAGCCCGGCGTGATAGTGGGTGGGCCTGGTGTTATGATCAGGGGGTTTGGAGGGGGGTTTTGGGTTGGGATAACCGGTGAAGTGTAAAAGTCTGGTGGTGATGGTGTTGTGGGTTGAAAGCCTGTGGGGGTTGGCATGGTGGTGGAAGGAATGCCTGGTGGTGGGAACACACAAAATGGAGGGCTGTTTTCTGGCAGTGGAATTGGAGCCAATGATTCATAAGGAGGCAAAGAGAATGGTGAGCTAAGACTGTAGGGTTCTACATTTGATGAGAAAACGGTTGGATTCTCAACTAAATTCTTAACTGTTTTCAACTTCTTTGAGATTTTGTTGTTGCTTGAATTTCTTTTATCTCTGGGGCCTCTTAATACCCTCATTGATCTATCTGCATCTGTACAGGGAAATAAAGTGGATTTTGAGCCATTAATTTTTGACATTCAATATTTGCTTAATGTTAATGGTATTGTATTATGATGCAGTTATGAATACATTCTAGCCCTTATTGCTTGATCATGAGTGTTGTGAGTCATTACACTTTAAATGGATTTTAACAAGCAAAAGGCTTCACACAATCTCATCATATCTAGAAATCAATTTGAAATTTTGGAATAATTGGGATGATATAGATGGTAATTGAAATGACAGATAGAAAAACCTGTTGAGGTTAATGAGGCTTACCACATTGAGTGAGAGAAATGGCAGAGAAAGTCAGGTAGAGGAGAAGTATCATAACACTTTTTCTTACTCTTCTTGTTTCCATGGCCATGACCCCACTTGCAGTTTTAGTTTCTGTAATGCCACAAGATGTGAAGAAAGAGGCTTCTGATTATGGCTTCACTGTTCCACTCCAATTTCAGTGCACTGAAAGACTCAAAGGTGGAACAATGTGAGGTTTAGGTTTTTATATAAATAATACATGGGCTTTTGGACAGGCTCAAGAATTGACCAGAGTAAAGGAAGAGTAGACAAGGGGGTTCTGTTTGGGATAAAGATTGATTCTTTGGGTGACACAACTTTGATGCACAGTGATCCTTGGTTGGAGATGTGAGCATGAAGGCATGCCAAAAGTTCAGAAAAGGTGTCACAAATGCGAGTATTTTATGGGAATTGGCTCACCGGCTCAACAATGTCCTTTTCAGGGAGTTTTTATAACTGCATTTCATGTTGGTATATATGCTTACTTCGTCATTGGAAAAGATGAAAGTTTGGTTTTATAAACCCTTTTTCTTTTGCTTGCTTTCTACTCAAAGCCCTCATGCAAACACTACCTCTTCCCTTGCTGTGGCGTGAGGAAGAGGTTCGTCAGTCACTAACAATAACCAAGAAGGCACTAGCTACATCTCAAAATTACTTTAAATAATTTATACTTTTTTCATATTTGAAAACTTCAAACAAAACAGGTTACACTATTAATGTTATGACAGAAATTGTAATCATGTACTGCTTTCAAAACTTTGATAGTAACACATCTTTGTAAAGTGCATCCAAATTTGTCAAACCTGAAATGGAAGTGATGATTCTTTTGGTGTGGTGTTCCCTCTCTATATACTAGTTGAAATGCTTTTGGGAAAGGGTGCTTTAGGCTACCATGTACCGGGGGTGCATTAGTGTCAATGTCTCAGTTAAGAGCCTAAAATCTGAGGGTGATCTTTTCAAGGAAAGGGAAAGAGAGAAATTGTCTCTAGTAGGAAAAAGAAAGATTGGTGATGTGACCTTTGAGTAGGACTAATATGATTTGATCACCTTTATGATGATATCTTTGAAATCTTAATGTAACATTAGATAGATGAATTATGTTCTTTGAAAGAGTGATTTGGAGGAAAGGGTTCTGTTAATTAAAAGTTTCTTCTTTGGAATCTGAATGTCATCTGTGATTCTTCTTCATTCTGGATTTTGGTCTGTGAAACTTTCCCCCAGTCACAAAAATATAATTTTGACAGTGCCCAAGAAAATAGTTTAACAAATTCGACCCATATTTGTAGAGATTTTCTGTATAAACTTCAAAAAAGTAAAGGTAAAGTAATATTGTTTTCATAATTGTCAATAGAAAATAAAATTATAGAATGGTTTTTAAACAAAGAGGTCCTAAAATAATTTTCTAATTAACCTTCAGAAATATTATTTGGCATCTTTCTTTGCTTGAGCAATCAAGCTTGTTCATAGTGGTTAGAGACATAACTTAGCATTTAGATGCTTGACATTACCCGTGTTCTTCTTTCTATGAGATGTGAATGGAGGATGTTTTTATTTATCTTGTTTACTCTTTTTTTTATTATTATTCTTCAATAAATTATTGATGCTTCTGATCATCAAATTGGAAGAATCAGAACATTATGTTCTGAACTCGAGCTAATTTCTTCTTCTCATGTCAATTTCTGTTATTTTCTGCGAGTGTATTTAGATAAAATGAATTTAAAGATGCAAAATGTTTTATTTTGTTATCAGAATAAATTTTTATATTGTTCCCGGTTTTTTCATTGATGTACAGTTAAAAGATGGAATTTACTATTATATCTTTTTTTGATTTACTAAAAAATATGACAAGAGTAACGTATTGGCCTACTTATATATTTGTACTCCCAGATTAAACTCTGGTTTACATAACACACATAAATATAAAACATATAGTTTAGAAAAAATGACATTGAAAATATTGTTAGTGAGACGATCACTTCTATTTTATTAAACATACTAAAGTTAAATATGTCCAAATATATTATAAGAGGGAAAGTCTATCTATCTCATGTTTATCAAAACATTAACCTTTGTGTGTCCTTCAACTTATTCTTATTATAATATTGAAATCATGAAAAAGTTTGTAATATTGAGTTTTGTGGAGGCTTTTTATTCAATTTGAATTGTGTAGTTACTTAACAAGAGAGATTCTGACATACTCAGAGCTAATCTTGACGTATTCATAGTTGATCTCAAGATATTTTCTGTTACCAACAAATTTCTGATAATTGAATATAAAAATTAAATCTGGTTCTTGATCTTAATCTATAAACTCAAAAAAGCATATAAATACACAATACCAATCCAGGGACTACTCGCATAATTCTTTTCGTTTCTTATTATAGTATCATTTTTTGTAATATAAATTCAACAACAACTAATTATACAGTGTCACTGTTACCAATACGGTTAATATCTGTCTAGCTTCACAACATTGTATTTTTATTCTACTATTACTTAGTTGCTTCTTCATTCAATGTCTAAAATCAAGATATGAGGTTTCTATTTATAGAAAATTTCACCGATACTCAGTTCCAACTTTAGATGCTCAATTACAAAAATTTTCTTCTGTGCAATGTTTTCTTCTTTCTTTATCGCCTCAAGGGCTCAACACATTTGATTTTTTTCTCTTAACAGCTTTTAGTGCTCAACACCACCTTTGACTTTTTTTCTTAACCACCTTTAGTGCTTAACGCCACTTTCTTATGGCTCAGCTGCAAAAAGTCATAGTCTAGATCTTTTCAAATCGTCTTTCAATGCTCAACATCGGTCTTTTAGCATTCAACTATGCTAGTTCCTCGTTTCTTGTAAAAGTGTTGCATTTTATCATAATTTGATTAAATTCCCAAGTAATCAATTCTCGTTACTACGTTCTGTATTTTAAGCTAAAAGGGTTTGACTTACTAAAAAATATATCACATGGATGCATTTTAAGTATCGAAATTCATATGTGAAATTAAGTACTCTATAAACTTATCACACCCCACAACTTTGAGCTTTGCTTGTCCTTAAACAAAGTACAAAGTCAGTTTGTACAAAATAGTTCAAAACAATTTTTGCATTAGTTTGCTCAAGAACTAATATCAAATCTCAAGGCATTTCTCGTAGTAATAAATGGTGTCTCTTCAAAATATCAAGACTCAATTGCAAAATTATTACACAATTTTGAATTAACACAATTTTTATTATCAAAATTCTCATTTAAGTGGAATAGATTTCCTCCTAGCTGAGTATTTCAATTTAGGCAACCTTGCAAGCTTTCATTTAGTTTTGTATTTTTGTTTGTAATGATTATGACACATAAGTAGAATGAATCACTAAGGTCTTGAAGGGTTGCAATGTGGTTGGATTGTCAAGAAAAATCGGTTTTTGAAGATAAACAAAACTCACTGATAAAGAAAATTTAACAATATGAACATGACATGAGTTTCTCTCTTTCTTTTCTAGCCTTGTTAACAATGCACCTATCTCCCTTATGGGTGTATCAACTTTTTCACCTATCCCTTTGAACTGCATTAATTTGTTTTAAAGTAATCATTTCATTCTTTTTTTTTTTGTATTTGGTTGATTGCACCTTGACCTTTTTTTCTCATTCTATAACAACTCCCATTTTGCTTTTGACAAAACCCATATATTGTTCTATCTCCTTCATCAGTAAGGAAGGTAGGATTTACATATTTATCATGCTTATGGTGTGTGTGTGTGTGTATATAGCCAAGGTTCAAAAAGGATAAATCAATTGTGTTGGGTTAGTTGTTTTTGGCTCTAGACTAAAAATATTCAACAAAGAACATGCCTTGATCCTTTCCATAATAAAACTTAACACAAAATCAATGAAATTTCTCACCACAAATGCCTCACTCATCTCACCTTTAGTGGTTGGCTCACTCTTCTTACTAGGTGGATTCACTCTTTGTATCAATTTTCAAACTGTGAACTCTAATTGCAATGCATTTTGAACCTTCAAGCACTAGGACTAACCATTTTTCAAGATTTTACAACTCCCTAAAGCTTTTAAATCTCAAAAGGGGTTTTTAGCTTTCCTCATAGTTCTTGTTCTAACCAAAATTAAAAAAAAAAAGTATTTTATGCAATTGCCAAAAAGATATCAGCTACTTCAAAATATTTACCCCAAAAGTTCATGTCTACACTTATGCAATAAATAAAAGAAAAAACATAAACTAAAAATTAAAATTAAGACATAAATTAAAATGCGCAAAAATTTCAAAAGAATTCTATTTTTGGTGGTTTTAGTCATCTACTACATTAGGATCGTCTAATTGGCCCTCAGATTGAACCATTTTGTCAAATAACTCATCATCTTCAAATTTAGAGGCTTTGGAATCCCTTTCCTCTCGTATGACTTTAGTTCTTTGATATGCTTGGTCAACTTTAGTATTGAAAAATTGTGTCTCTAATTTAGATCCTTGACTTGGTTGGCCAACTTCAGTATTGGCTAGTTGTGTCTTTTAAGTGGAGGTAAGGAATTCAAGGCCCCTGCACATGATCCACTAGCACCAAGATGGTGCTCGAACTTTATTGATTGGTTGTATAAAGAACTTCTTCTTGTCCTATTCCAATCCCCTTTGTTTGCACAAATTTCATAGAATGTTTCAAGGTGATCTTACGAATCTTCATGATCTTTTTCTGAAAATAAATGTGAAGAACAAGATTAAAAAATGTTGGTTTAGTTTCTACTACTCTTTTTGCAAATGGAGTGGCAAATCTAGAAAATTTTCTAGGCTCTTGGTGTATAGCACAACTCCTAAAGTGCAAGGCCAACCATGTAAGGCTTAAATGAATGATTTTTCCATTTCCTTTGTCTATTTTATCAGCCATCTCAAGATGCATAAGTTCATGTAGGATATTGTTGGTTCATTTTAAGCTTTCAAATATGGTGTTGAGTTCTTTAAGAAAACCTAGCGAAGATTCACATTGTACATTAAGATATCAAGCTATATAGATGTGAATGTGTGTTTCAAAAGCCTCTAGAGAAGGAAATAACCAATTAAACAAGAAATCAAAACAAAAGAGTAATGGAAACCAAAATGCTGAATTGAAATAAGGGAAAAAAAATAGAAAATGGAATACATGAAGTTGAAAATGTTGCATAGAAGCACACTCCTTTAAGGGGGAACAAAAAGGCTAGCCAACCCTTTGAAGATGAGTGGTGTTGTGTCACCATTGAGCTTGCTTAAGATAAGGCTTAGAGGTTTCAATCCAAAGGAGGAAGAGCTAACAATTGAACAATAAAAATACGGTGTTTAGATTTCATTTGATCAACCCTTTTAGAAGACCATGAGCACCCCTTATATAGAAGAGTTTAAGGCCTCTAAGCAAAACCAAAAAGTGTACAAGGGTATAACATAAACTCATTTTTTTAAGCACAATAGTTGAAACTTAGTGGCAAATTGTTTTCTTGTTAAAGTGAATCCAAAGAAGAGCATGCATGAATGATATATGAATTAATTGTCTGGATTTGTTTTTTATTTGTGAGACAATAACTGAGTTGATGTCTTGTTGGGCTAAGTTAACTTTTTGCTTGAGGACAAGCAAGGTTCTAAGTTTGGGATAGTTTATAATGTTAATTTTTACCATTATCTGAGTCATACTTTATTGACAAAATCAACTCTTCTATAACTTTTAATCTTTTTAATCTTCAATTTTGTCTGGCTTTTGTAGAGAAATACTTTTTAGGTTACACTAATATAAGTATACCATTAATTCCTATTTTTTGTGTCTAATTTAATGACAAGAAGCTTTGTTCCAAAACCTAGACAAATTAGCAATCATGAGTAGCAAGAAGAAGAACTAAAATGTGAAATAATGGAGGAACAACGGCGCCCAAACGTCAAAGAAGTCAAGCCCAATGCCATAAGATCAAAGAATAAGGTCTTCCATCAGAGCAACTGGCGTTGGGCAGTACATAGATGGCATTAGGCGCCACAAAGTTAGGGAACATGTCCACTTTGCAGAAGTTCTATCATCAGGCGATCAAATAGCAGTGCTAGGAGCGAGCCTTGTCCCTGAAGGCCGCTTCGGGCACCACCAGGAAGGCGCTAGGCATTAAATAAACAAAAGCAGTACTTATCTTCTTTGGATCCTCGCGCTCGGTGATGGAGAACTTGCTTCGGGCGCCACTCTTGTTGATGTGACAAGTTGGCCCTATTTCTTCTTGGTTGCTCGAGGGAAAGACACCTTTGAGTGTTTTGGGGAACAAAAAACATTTCTTGGAGAGCTTTGAGGTCTATTACGACTTGTGTGAGCAATCTCTTCTTCCTCCTTGTATCTTCATCTTCTTCCACATTTCATTTTATAAGCTAGTGCTCTCCATGATAATGGAGAGCTAAACCCATTTTGTGTGAGATAAATGTAGCCATTGAACTCTCTTGTATTATTGAATGTTTTAAATATATACATTCTTCTTCCATCAAATGCTGGTGTCTTTATATAGTTACTTAATGCTTGCTTTGATTTGGTCATGCATTGCTTAATACATGGTTTATTAGGTATTGGAAAATATCTTTTGAAACCTAGACTTGGGACAAGATACCTAATAGAACTTGTATCTAGGAATGAAGTTTGTCCCATTAGTTGTTTTAAACCGTAGTTCATAAAGTAGATTTGCTTATTTGGGATTCAAGGGATTGACTCTTAAAAGAAAATCTAGGCTTATTCAACTAAGGGATTAGGGTTTGAGTAAACTTGTGGGTTGATATTAGTATGCTAACGAATATGAGTTTGAGTGTTTTAAATGCATGAGAGTGAAGTCAGTGAAATCTAACCCCAACAATATCAATCCATTTCATTCCTAATTTTTTCCACTTTCTAAGTGTTTTGAATTTCCATATCAAAGTTCACCTTTTATCATTAATGTTAAATTTATTTTCTAACACCAAATCTCAATTATGGAATTATTCTTTAGTCTAGATTAGTTATTAGTTACGCATTTATTTAGTCGTGCACGAGTCCCTTAGGAAATGATATTAAGGTCTTACCGGTTACTACTTGCTCGAATTGGTACATTTGCCAACTTGTTAAAAATCATTAAATTAGTTTTTCCTTTCTTATGTTTAATCACAAATGGGAATTGTTCAAGGAATTTTGTCCACGTAGTAGGTCTCTTGTTCACCTTGCTTCGACTTTTCAAAAACTTTAGGGATTCATGATCACTATGGATCACAAACTCCTTGGAAAGAAGGTAGCGTTACCAAGTTCGTAATGTTCTAACAAGAACATAAAGCTCTTTGCATAGTTGGAGTAGTTGATATGACTAGCCTTGGAGAAGCACGAGGCATTGATAAATTTTTATTTTAAAGTTTTAAAGGCCTTTGTTTGATCAATTCTCCACATGAAGTCCACACCTTTCTTAACCAACTCATTTAAAGAAGCGACTATTGTGCTAAAGTTTGGCACAAAGATCCTATAGAAGCTAGACAACCCATGAAAAGATCTAAGCTCACTCACATCTAAGGTGTAGGCCACTCCTTTATAGCCACCACTTTTTCTTGGTCCACATTGACTCCATGTTGATTGATTTTAAACCTTAGAAAGATCACATGATCCCCATCCCAAAAATGCATTTTTTCCATGTTAGCATACAAGGACTCCTTCCTTAGGGTCCCTAACACACTTATCAAATGATGCATGTGTTCTTCCCTTGATAAGCTATAAATGAGAATGTCATCAAAGTAGAGAACAACAGACTTGCTTAAGTACTCTCTAAGCACATGATGAATGAGTCTCATGAAGGTACTAGGTGAACTGGTCAAGCCAAAAGGCATGACTAACCACTCATACAATCCAAGCTTAGTCTTGAAAGATATTTTCCATTCATCACCTTCCTTAATTCTAATTTAGTTGTATCCACTCTTCAAGTATATTTAGGAAAATATGGGGGCACCATGTAACTCCTCAAGTAAATCATATAGTCTAGGAATGGGATGCCTCTATAAGTAATGAAATGGTTAGTTTAGCCAAGAGGGGGGTTGAATTGGCTTTATAAAACTTTTTTGAAAGCTTAAGAACCCTTTTCATTGAATCAGATTGACCATGAAATCAGAAAACAAAAGTTGCACTTTTAACTGACTAAAATAAAAAACAGCAAGTTAATTTGTTCATACACAATGAATCAACAAATTAAAATATGAAATCAATAAGCTAATATTCTAGGAAATTATGCTGAAATGCGAAATGCACGAAATTCACTCAAACAACATGCTTTTTCAACCAAGATATGTTCTAATCAATATATCCAGCTTGATTACACTACCAAGAACCGTAAAAACACATGCACACTTAACAAATATTGATTTGTTTAGTTTTCTTGAGATTTTAAAGATGAACAAGATAAGGGAAAGAAGACCACACACTTATTTTTATACTGGTTCACTCAATCACATAGCTACTTCTAGTTTACCATGACAACCTGAGCCTAGTTTTCTAGTATTATCAAAAGTTTTACAAAATCACATAAGATTACACTTTTGAATAAAGCAAACACAAAGATTTTTGAATCCCACAAAAATCTTATCCCCAACATTGTAAGAATCCCACTTATAGACCTGAAATCACACCAGGAACACTATAGAGGCACAAGAACAACAAAACCTGATGGAGGCTCTCCCTAGCCAATCAAGCACGTGTTCTTCAAGCTTCAACCAAGCCAAAATGCCTCTAAGATCAACCAAGATCTTCAATCTACAACTACAATTGTGTGATTCATAGATAGAGTTTTCCAAAATTGTATGACTATTTTTCACGCTAAAAAATCTCAATTTGTACCTCATATCTATTAAAACCACCTTATATAGCTTGGTCATAAGTGAATTCAACAGGTTGATTTGCTCGTACAATCTGTTGATTTCACTTGACTTAAGGGAAATCAGTCGATTGAATAACAATTCAACTGATTGAATACATTCATACCAAAATTATATGCAATAAGCCTTTTAACCTGTTAAAAACTTTTTTTAACAGATTGAAAAGGACACACCAAGACTAAAAGGACATCTAACCTATGTCATATAGTCTACAAAAATAATACAACATATAAACTTCACGGTATTCACGTCATTTCCAGATTCAACAAACCAGAAGTTTGATTATCAATGCATCTTCATAAATTATTCATCAACCTCATGTGATCTCACGCAATTACTTCATCTAATCCTTACACCAAGGTCACTTGTGCTAGCAACCTATACTTTTGGTGATGTTATTTATGGCCTTAAAATCTATGAACAGTCTCCATGTTCTATCCTTTTTGGGGACAAGAATCACAAGCATTGCACAAGTACTCATGTTATGTTGCACCACCCTTTTTCCAATAACTCTTCCACTTGTTTTTGAATCTCCTTAGCCTCCTCAAGAGTGGTCCTATATGATGGCCTATTATGCAAAGATGAGGCTCAAATAAAATCAATTTGGTGTTCTATACCTCTTACGGGTGGAAAGCCCTTTGAAGGTTCTTGAAAAATATCTAAGACTAATTACAAGTCTTGAGGACATCTAGAAGGGTGGTCTTGGAAAGATGGACATGACTCACTAGGACAAGCTCTAAACATTTGTTTTTAGGCAGGCATTACCTTTTTAACTTCTATGTAAGAGATCATGATGCCTTTCTTCTTGGCCTCCCTACTATCACTACTAAAAATTCTCATATTACATGAGAATTTTCTTGCAAATTTAAAAAAATTTGCAAGAAAAGACTTTTTCCTGCTATTTTTTCTAAGAATTTTAATTGGCAGGTAATTCCTTCCTGAGTAATTATTTCCTACAAAATTATAAAATTCGTAAGTATTTTCTACAAAATTTGTTGTGAAAAGTGTTTTATACAAAATATTTTGCAAAAGAATTGGCAACAATTTCCTGCAATTTTTTTTTCATAACAAAATTTATAAGTATTTCCTATAAAAAAAATTTCAAAACAAAATTGGTAGGAAATATGAGTTTTTTTAGCAGTGTATGCCTTTGCGCCACTTGCGCAACTTCATCATTCTTTTTCTTAATCATTTATACATGGTCCTCATGACTTTTTTTGGTGAGAGAGGTATGAGTGTGATTTTCTTTTCTTGGAATTAGAAAGTAAATTTATTGGCATGGCCATCAAGAAAAAAACGTTTTTATCAATTGTCAAGGCCTTCTACACAAAATATGGGTGGCTTCCATAGGCACCACATGACACAATACCTCATCCTTATAATTTCCAAATGGAGAAATTGAGAAGGAAATGCTTAGTCATTTTAATTTCTCCTTCCTCACTAAGCCAAGATAGTTTACAGGGCTTGGCATGAGGCGTGGGTTTCAAGCCAAGCTTGTCCACAACACTTATGCTAGCCACATTCACACAATTTCCACCACCAATAATAAGGGAACATAGTTTGTCATTGATAAGACATCTAGTATGAGAAATGTTTTCCTTTTGAGAAGATTCAAGCTATTTTGGAACTTGCCCTAGCATGCTCCTTACCACTAACAAGTCATCTTCACTTGGTTTAATCTCTTCCTCACTTGAAGATGATGAAGAAGAAGTGTGGGAAGAAGAACTTTTTAGGTAGGGGGAGAAAAATTCTCACTCTCTACTTCTCCTTTTTGGTTCAAAGTCATGGTTCTTTTGGTTGGACAAGTAGAAGCAATGTGTCCATACCCTAAGCATTTAAAACATTTTATGGAACTTGTCCTTGAACCTTGAGAAGAATTATAAGTGTCTTTTGAATTTCTTGCCAAATTAGATCGAGGAGGGTTTTAAGACCTTTGTAAGGTTGTTTTTCAAATTTCTTTTCCTTGCCTTTCCAACTATTAGAGTAGTAGTCATTGTGTGATCCACTCCTCTCAACCTCTCTTTTCTTTTGTAATTGAGTTTCAACTTTATGGCCAAGTGCAAAACCTTTTCAAGTGAGGAGTACTCTTACAATTGTACTACATCTTGTATGTCCCTTCTCAATCCACTCACAAACCTAGCTACCTTTTCTTCTTCACTTTCAAATTGGAGACCTACTTTGAGAAGTAGAGACTCCATAAATTTAGCATAGTCATTCACACACATGGACTATTTGAAGCCTTTGGAGCTTCAAAAAAAAGTCTCCCTCCTATAGTAGGAAGGAACAAATCTAGCGTGATAACGTTCTTAATGTCCATCTAAGAAGCCGCGGGTGGCTCTTGTTCATTAGTGTCCATATAAATTTGATTCCACCAAGTCATGGAATACTTTTCAAATTCTAAAACAACTAAATCTACTTGCTCTACTTGCTCTTGCTCACTAAGTAAATAACATTAAAAACTTGGTCTACTTTTTTCTCCCACTCCAAGTAGATGTTGGGGTCATTGTCTATATTGAACTTTGGGATCTTGAATAAAGGAGGTTGTCTCCTTGGTAAGGAATTACGCCTCCTATTTCCACCATGATTGCACCTTCTCCTTCCACCATTATCACCATATGAGTCCTTAGATGAGGTCCTTCTTCTCATCCACCTTTCATCCTCTCTAGCATCAAGCCTTTGGATGTGTTCATGAAGTATTAGCTCACTTTGCCTATTGTCTTCTCTCATTTGTTCAAAGGTCTCCCTTATTGACAACTCCATCTTTCTAATCAAATTCACCAAGTTCGAAGTTTGGTTGTCATGTTCTATCATTGCTTCTCCATGGGTAGTGGAGTAGTTCAAAGGTGCCTCTTCTTCTATCTCTTCCGAGATAACTTCATTCTAATTCATTTTCCCTACAAGCAAAGCTCAAATCGAGACAATAAAAAAGTATTAGTGGTTAGAATGGCAAAATATCGAGACCAAAAATCAACAAAATTGCAGCCCCAAGTATTTAGATCACACTCCTAAAGTAACAAGGCTAGGCTAGCACTCAAATCCACCAAAAGTAGTGAAAACAACTATAGATTTTCAAAACTTTTCAAGATGCAAGCTTAAAATGGACAAATATGTTTCAGCCAACCACTCAAGAATAGCAAGGAAAGAAAACTCAAAGACAAAACATAGATTACCAAAAGACAAGCAAGAAAAGCACAAAAGCAAGAAAGGTAAAACTTCTAAAGAAAGAAAATCATGTGACAAAACTTTCAAGTAAGACTAACACAAGTAAATATGATAAAAGGACTCAATGGAAAAATATTTGAACATGTATTTTCAAGACTCAAATCATGCATGCACTAAGGAAGATAAGAACCAAGTTAAAAGGAGGAACTAATTTGCTAATACCACCCAACACTCAAACATACAAGCTAGAAGAATAACACACCACAATTTTTCAAATTTTTGTTTACTAAGAACAAAGAATGCTCTTAGTTTTAGGTCAAATGGGCATGAAATTTTTTCTATTTTCAAATCTAGCTCAACAAAGATGGTGGGAAGGTGTTTTACGTGTCTTAGTCACTTAGTTCCTTGTTTTATGCCACAAATCAATTCCAAGGCACACATACAAAACAAGTCATGTAGATCATGCAAGATTCAAACATTTTGAGTAATAAGAACAAGAAAACTTCAAGTGAACATATGACAATAGACCAAAACTCAAAGATAAGCACATTTAAAGACTCTTTCGACATGTGAACAAATTTTTTATTGAATTGGTTGTTTAAAACTTTTTCGAAAGCATAAAACCCCTTTTGATTGAATCAAATAGACTATGAAATTCGAATGCAAAAGTTACAAAACAATACACTTTCAATTGGTCAAAAAATAAAACAACAAACTAATTTGTTCTTGAGCCTATGAAATAATTGATTAAAAATTCAAATCAATCGGCTAAAATCCTAGGAATTTATGCAGAATGAAGAATTGACAGATTTAACTCAAACAACAATCTTTTATACATAAGACTTGTACCAATCAATATTTCTAATAAGTATGCAACATCAGATTACATAAAAACGCATTAAAGCACAACAAAGAATGAATTAATTGGTTTTCTTGAGTTTTTGAAGTGGTTTAAAGTGAGTGAGATGAAGGGAAGATATTGGCACAATTGTTTTTATATTGGTTTACTCAATCACAGAGCTACATCCAGTTTACCATGACAACCTGAGCCTAGTTTCTACTATATTAAAAAGTTTTACAAATCACACACCAAGATTACACTTTTGAACAAAGAAACACAGGATTTTTGACTCACACAAAAATCTAGACTAACACCCTGCAAGAATCACACTCACAAACCTGAAATCACATCAGGTAAACAACCAGAGGCTCAAGAACTACAAAACTTGATGGTGGCCCACTCTAGCCAACCATACACAAGTTCTTCAAGCTAATCACAAGCCCAAATGTCTCCAAGATCAACCAAGATCTTCAATCTTCACCTTGCAGTTGTGTAACGTAGAGAGAGAGAGAGTTTTTCAGTGATGAATGACAAGTTTTCGCGCTCAAAAACTCAAAAATATTCCTCTGCTCTTGAAAGCACAACTTATATAGTTTGGTTTAAGTGAAATCAGTCAGTTGAATTTTCCATATAGTTTGTTCATCTCACTTGACTTAAGTGAAATCACTCGATTGAAAAACAATTCAACTTATTGAATACATTCATACCAGAAACTATATACAACAAGTCTTTTAACTAGTTAAAACCCATTTTAACAAATTTAAAAGGACACATTAAGACTAACAAGACATCTAACCTATGTCATATAGCCTACCAACATGTAATAACATGTAATCATTACATTTAACACATCAATTATAGATTTAATACAATTGAAACATGATCTTCAAGTGGATCTTCATAAATCTTCATCAACCACATATGATCTTCATGCATTTGGCTTTATCAAATCTTTGCTTCAAGCTTGCTTGTGCCAACAATTTTTTGGCATGGTAACAAGACAAGAAGCTCTCAGATTTGGTCTAAAATGGCAACAAAGATCATGTTCACAACTTCACAAGGTAACAAATATATAGAGAATGAGTTCTAGATACTTAAACCTCCAAGTAAAGTGGAAATGTTGGTGCACAGCATTTTGGAACCACCAAGGCCGAGAGGTCCACCAAACAAAAACATCAAAGGTTAACACATGAAAAACACCATACTGAAAATAACCTAAGCTCTAGATACCAAACGATGTAGGATATTTTTGGTTCATTTTAATCTTTGAAATACGGTGGAGTTCTTTAGGAAAACCTAGTGAAGATTATCAATGAACATTATGATAGAAAGCTGTCTACATGTGAATGTGTATTTTAAAAAGCTCAAGAGAAGGAAAAGAGCCAATTAAACAAGAAATCAAAACAAAAGAGTAATGGAAACCAAAAGGTTAAATTGAAATAAGGTAAAAGGAAGTAGAAAATGGAAGAAAAGAAGATGAAAATGGAGCAAAGAAGCACACCACTTAAGGGGGGAACCAAAAGACTAGCTAACCCTTGAAGATGAGTGGTGTTGTGCCACCACTTGAATTTGCTCAAGATAAGGCTTAGAGGTTTCACTCAAAAGGAGGAAGAGCTCACGGTTGAACAACAAAACAAAGGTGTTTAGACTGCAATTGGTCAACCCTTTTAGAAGACTATTAACACCCCTTATATAGAAGAGTTTAGGGGCCTCTAAGCAAAACCAAAATGTGTACAAGGGTACAACAACAATTAGAAAACCTTAGCTTCTATAAACAAGGTCAAGAATGAGACACATTTGGTGTGAAATCCCATGTTGATGTTTCCCCCCTTCTCCTTTCTTTGGACGGCCAAGGACATGTACCATGGTGCAGTACACCATTTTTTCATTTTAGGCAACACAGAACTTGCCAACACATTTAAAAATGTTGTGTAAGCATATAAAAGACAACACTTTTATAGGTAACCGACTCCCGGATCCAAAATCCGATTTTTCGCAAACTTGTCCTATCTTTATAGTTTTTCATAGTTTTCCAGAAATAACTATGGTCGTGACTCCAAATCTCTTTTTAAAACCGTTTTCTTTTTGGTTTGTCATCCCGTCGCGATTTCAATTACAACACTCTTTTTTGTTTCATTTGAAGAACTATTTACATTTTGCTAAAATAATTTTGATTATTTCTCAACAGTTTGACTAGTTTAATATCTGAAAAGGTTTTTTAGATCTTTAAGGTATTTTCATCTCATCGCATCCTTAATTATACAGTTATTTTCTTTGACATGATTTCATTTAAGGATCTATCAAATTGTTTTAAAAACACGCATTTGACATTTTTTAATATTTTTATTTGTTATTTATTTTTGTCATGTAGAATATTGTTTTGATATTTTTTATGTAATTATTTTTATTTTTTAACTCATCATAATTTTATAAGTATAATTTTATAACGGTAAGAGTATAAAAATAAATTTTATTTATTATAATGTAATAATTTAATATCATGAGTGGTTATATTAATTTTTTTAAGATATCAATATTTTTAATATGTTCTAAAGGTTTAAAAGAAGGACTACAGAAAATCTGAAGTGGTATAAAAAGATATAGATGATGTATTATTATTTTTTTATGAACCTAGGAACCAACTTTAAAGCTACGTGAATAATTTAATGCTATGATAAACTAAAAGCATGTCCTTAATTCACTTGTGACTGTTTGGTCATTCTCTTTTTCTTTTAACTAAAAAGGTTAGATGAAAATATGAGGATGTTGTCATCATGGCGACATTTTTCAACTTCCAAACCCAAAGGAACCTACACGCAACTCACTTTTCTTTTCTGCTTCAAAGTTTTCTCATATCAATTCATCAATTCACCTTCTTTTCAGGTGTTTCTTTTCTTAAAACCCCATGAAATATTCCATTTTACAAATAGTTGTGTTTTTCTCTGAAAATATTTATTTGTCAGTTTTTACAAATAATATATATGATTGTTAATAAAATCTCCACTATTTTCTGTACTTGGAATTCCAAAAAATGTAACTATTATTATTTGGGTATTGGCATGCATCAACAGAATGGTGCACATTGAGTTTTGAATGGAGGGGATTGCATGGTTGCCAGATCAGAGTTGAGAGACAGAATGGTATTCCCTTAGAAAGATGCCTCCCTAAGATATTCCAATTGCAGGGACAAAAACTTGAGTCAAGTACTTTTATAAAGGGCTCTAATAACATAAGCATAATGAGAACATTGGAACGGACCAAGTTTTTGACCCTCAAACAAAGCCTGTGAAATGGAACAATTTGCATTAAATAGTCTCCCACACCGAAGAAAATGGGGAAGAATAAGCACAGGGAAATTCCACGGTCAAATCATGGATTAAGGCTGTGATCAATTTTGCAGGAAAGTGACTCAACAGGGACACCAAGCATTTTCACATGCATGTTATATGCACATTTTTTGTTACTGTCCCAGTAATCTATGGGCAATTGGCTTAGGTATCTTTTGAGTTGAGACGTATCGTAATCTTTTTGGAAACAAATTTGAATGAGGGGTGCTTATCACAACTTCTACGTGGTTGACCTTTCTGACCAACCACTATCTACCAAATCATTCTAAGTGCTTTTATTCCACTCCAATATCATTTACCCATAATTCTTTTAAATATACTGTTGTACCCACATAATATTATTAGAATAAAACTGTTATATTGCATCCAATAGTTCTACTAACTTAAAAATTAAGATTTAAAATGATTTAAATATTTTTTTCTTTTTTCATTCTCAAGATATTTTTTAAAAATAAAATCGTGGCATAATCTAATTTTAAAGCGGATAATACATCGGTCGATGGGTTATTGAGTTTATAAACTTAAGTTGAAGATCTTTTATTTGTGTTTTTCGAAACGTTTTTTTTAATAAACATAAGTTTTCTGTTTTCTAAGTTGGTTGTGTAATATCTTCATTTTTAAAATGAAAAGTTCTTCAATTTTTTTTGTAAATATTTTTGTTATGATTTTTTAAAGTTGACTTTGTTTCAAAATTACTATTTTAAACAAACTTATCAAATATAAAATATTAGCTATATTTTAAGAACAAATAGTGTCTTATTGTTTATAAATTGGTAGTATGAATGTCAAGATTTTTTTTCTTAATCTAGTTTGTATATCATTAATATTTTACTAATCGGTCCTCTTATGTAGTTAATTTTATAGGTTTTTGTGTATTTATTTATACAGGTCTATTTATCTATCTATATCTATATATATATATATATATATATATATATATATATATATATATTTTTATATATATATATATATATATATATTACTAAGCCACAAATGTCATTTTCACTTTCTAGTTTACTTGTGTGATTTAAAAAGAAATAAATAAAGAATCATATTTGTACCTTTGAATACTTAATAGACATTGTATGCTTTTTGGTTCTTCTTCATCAATCATTGAAGGATACGAAAAGCATTCATTACTATTTGTAATATAAAAGTTCCGTAACGTTTAATAAAAAACACTTCTCTATTTCGAACTTCACTTGTTGTGGTGCATGTTTCGGTGTGCCACTGTTAAAGAGAAAATGAAGACAAAGAAGTACGTAGCACCATTAAAGGAAGACATTTAAAGAGAAAGAAAATAGCTCTATAAATTAGGTAAGGAATTGGAAGTAATTAATAAAACCAAAGCAAAAACCTTAAGCCCATTTGGCCAACAGAGACATACAACCAGAGCCTAAAAGAAGGGACATATTTGCCCCTAGTTGGAGCTTCAAATTTTTCTGCAATCTTGGGTTCATAAAATCTGCTGCTAAAAGATCAACCAGAGCCATATATATCAAAATCCCAGCAGAAGCAGAATTGAAGACCCCTTCAACAGTTAAAGCAGTTGAGCTATTCTCTTTATAAGCACTTGACACTCCCATTCCAATTGCTATACCAATTGGAGTTGTCAGGGAGAAAAAAGTTGCCATAATTGCTGTAGACTTTGACTCAAACTCTGCCTGTCACAATAAATTTAATTAGCATCGATTAAAAGTTAGGAGTATTTTTTTTCTTCTATAATTTAATGTTAAGATAAACTAAAAGCATGTCTTAAATTCACTTGTGACTGTTTGGTCCTTCTCTTTTTCTTTTAACTAAAAAGGTTAGATGAAAATATGAGGATGTTGTCATCATGACAACATTTTACAACTTCCAAACTCAAAATAACCCACACGCCACTCACTTTTCTCTCCTGCTTCAAAATTTTCTCATATCAGTTCATCAATTCAGCTTCTATTTTACAAAAAGTTTCATTTTTCTCTGAAAAATACTTATTTGTCTGTATTTTTGTGATTAATCTTGAGATAAAGCAGAGGAAGAAAAAAATGACAAGAGGGTCTTAATAATTTTGTAAGGAGCAGGTAAAATTTATGAAGTAAATTGCAATACCTGAGATATGCAACCACCAAGACCCATCCCCTCAAAAAATTGATGGAAAGATAAGGCCACCAGAAGAGGTTTTATGGTATCAATGCTCCCCGCAGTTCCCAATGATAATCCAATTATCACCGAATGGACCACAATTCCTATTTCCAACACCTGATACACAATCCAATAATGCAAACTGAGCAGTATTTTCAACAAAACAAACACTCAAAATCCAACATATACAAACAAAAGCAGGCTGCATATCAACAACTCTTGACATCTTTTATGTTCATGTTTGGTTTTCAGTTCAATCCTCTGGTGAATCGAGCTTGTTTCCAAACATAGTTTGAAAAGAAAGATAAGAGAGTTATCTCTGCAGAATATATAAAATGAAAACTCAATGAAGTTAAAAATTCTGCAAACTTTTATTTCAAACATGTACTAATTGATCTGAGAGTCCAGTTTCTCTATCAGAGAATCCAAATTCTTGATCTTACTTGTGATATGATGCGCTGCCTAATTACTTCAGACGTTTCTGAATCCTGAGAGGAGAGAGGTGCTCCATGAGCATGGCCATGTGTGGCATGAGTGTGAACATGTATGTGACCAGCATGTTCATCTGCAATCTCTTCATCAGCAGGAACCTGCTTGGAGGGGTTAAAATGTTGCCTGTGGTAGAAGCCTGTGGCAAATGAGTCCACCATTAAGGTCCCAATTGAGGACATCATGGCAACAAAGCCAGTGAAGGGAAACTTCCCCCATGGATTCTCCTTAAGGCAAGGTGAAGTCAAGCTTTCATATGCATCAGGAAGTATGTGGACAAACCCAGTTGCAAGAATCACCCCTGCAGCAAAGGCCTTAACCATGAAGAATATGTCATTCTTGGGATTAAGAGCAGGGATTCTTTTGCTCAGCAATGGAAGACTCACCCCAAGAGCCCCAGCAACAAGCACAGAAGCAATTGACCCAAGTTTGTAGTGAAGCACTGCACTTGAGTCACTCCTTTTAGTCTCATCTCTCTCACATGTGCAATCTCCTAATACCAGGGTTGGCAAGAGAAAACCACATGAAACTAAGAGCAAGTTTGAGATGGTGCTTGAAGATGCTTGAAAAGTTATCATTTGAAGGAGATTGGGATTGTAACGAGTGAAGGAAGAGAGAGGGTAGTGTAAGAACCAGTGGTGCAAGGTATACGAGTCTGTCTTTGAGATGTTTTAATGATTGTTATTTAAAAGAAGAAAAAGTGAAGTTTGTATATTGATATTATGATGGGATCTAGCATGTCTATAAAAGACAAGAAGGGAGAAAATAAAAGCCACTCTGAGAGGCTCTAAAACGTGAGCATCTTAAACAGCCAATGACACAATATGTCAAACATAAATCTGGTGAAAGTCTACTTTTTTTTTTTTTTCTCTTATTTTTGTGTTTACTTCGGTACTATTTGTGTATGAAGGAAGAGATAGTAACCGTGTTTATTTCAAAGAATTAAAAGGGAAGATAGATATGTGCTTCTACATTTTTCTCATAACTCTTATTTTTTGTTCCTTAATTTTACACATGCTTTTACTATATATACTTTTACAAATAGATGTTATGTTCTGATGTGTCACCATCATACTATAACAATTAACGATAATAATTAATAACATAAATTATATTAACAATAATATTAATAATATTAACGTTAAAAATAACATCGATAGTATTAATGTTAGTTATAAAAATAAAACTACTAAAAAATAATTAAATCATGATTGTTATTATTAATTAATCTTGTTAATATTTAATAATGATAGTTATTTACTTCTTAAGTAACTATTCTTTAAATTAAAACTACTTTTTTTTTTCTATTTGACCATATTTTTAAATTTAAAACAGTTTTATTACAAAGTAAATAAAAATTATTTATAATAAAATTACAAAAATTATATTAGTTTTATAATTATAATAAAAATAATAGTAATAATTTTATTACTTTTTTAATAAACAAGATGCGTACATGTGTTTTAAATGGAAATAATAATAATTATTATTATAAAAATATTAATAATGATAATAATAATAATACTAAAATTAATTATAATAATAATATTTTATTTTATATTAGTTTTAATCGTAAATGATTATTTCTATAAATTTAACCATTTTTTATTTTTATTTTTTTTCAAAATTTAACCACTATTTTAATTATAAACCTACAAAATAAATAAAAATACTTACATTAAAATTTCAAAATTATTTTAATTTTATAATTATAATAATAACAATAATAATAATTTTATTATTTTTGTTTTAATTTTATTCTTTTTAATATTTTTAATATTAAAATAATTATTTTATCAATTTTACAAGTAATTTTTTTTTAAATTAACACTTTTTTAAACTTAACTGCTTTTTTAGTTGTAAAACACCTAGAAATTAAATGAAAACTATATATAATAAAATTACAAAAAATTATTTTAATTTTATAATTATAATAATAATTTTATTACTTTTTATTATAATAATAAATTAAAAAAACATGCGCACAAAACATGTGTTTTTACTTATTAATAATAATTCAGTGTTATTTAGTTTATTAGGTCAAGAGCTATATTTAATTTTTGGAATAATTATTCGGTGAGTATAATTATTTGGAACCAAGAATTAAGCCCGTTGAATAAAAGTTAATGGCTAGGAAGTTGTAGTATTCAATTTCGACTCTGAGTTCCCTTGCTTCATTATGTTTTGGATATGATTGATTGTCTCATTTCTTTTATCTCTTAATGAAACACACATCCACACACTAAAAGATAATTTGTACTTATTCAACTACATTTTCATAAGATATGTAAAGGCTTCAAGTACTAATTAGTATTCAGATAAGATGCATAAATTCTACAAGTACTATATTTTTTACATACTTATTAATAACGTTTGTTCAAATTCATCTTTATATTAGGTATCAAAGTAACGACATGAGATTTGATAATAAAATTAAAAAATGAAAACAAAAACAATAGATAATAATATAATTTTACTAAAAGAAAAATTCACAACACTCTCCTCTCTAATTCCAAGGAGAAATTAGTAATATTTGTTTTAAAATAGGTAAAAAACTACCGAGAGAGTCTTTTAGTAATATTTTTTTTTTCTCTAAAGCATTAAAATATTAGAAAAGAAAAGGAAGTGATTTTGGTATACTTTACTAAAAAAATACTATGTTTCTCTTATAACAATAAAAATAAGCATTATGGTAAATTTATCAACTTTAGAGTTTTCTTCCCATACTCTCCCACTTAAAATTTTGATGAAATTAATCAAATATTCATACCATGCTTCGTTCATTATCACCTATATCGTCTATTTTTTTCAATAGCCCACAATATGATTGAATCTATACCTAAATTTGTTAATGTCAATTGGCTTTACAATAACACCTAATTTGTTTTAATTAGTGAAAGTCTTTTTTCATATTCTCACTTCCTTCCTATACTTCTCGAACAAAGTAGTAGTGTATATTGGTATGTGTTTTCTTGAAATGAAAGAAAAAAATTCCTCGCAATGTATAAGCACTTCGACTATCACAATATACAACAATCTTTTGCTGTTCATGTTTGAATTCCTTCATTAACCTTTGAATCTAAATAGTTTCTTTGCATGCTTTGTAGTAAATAAAGCTATAACATTTTTTGTGATCTAGATAACAAACTTATTTTTCCTACTAAAAGTATAAACAGATAGAAAATAATAAATCTCTTTTAATCAAAATCACTTATAAAAATTGAATCAATATAGTCTTTAAAACTAATTCTCATCCTCTAAAACATAATGCAATATTCAAGGTTCCTTTCACGTATCTAAAGATCCTTTTAAAACACTTTGATGCTCCCAACACGATTTTTCATGAATCTACTAATCACTCTCACTACTTGTGCCATGTTTGGTATTGTACAAATCATAGCATACATTAGGTTGACCATTGTTGATGCATACAGTATTCAAGACATTTTCATATTCCCTGTTTCATTGTTAGGACTCATACTTACAATTGATAGAAAATCAGGTCAAAATTTTGCTTACAATTTTGTATATTCAAGCATCAAAATTTTAGTCAGTAATTACTAATTATGTTGAGGATTCAAAATCTTTCTATCTTTTCTATCTTGGTGAATTCACATCCTTAAAATCTTGTTGGTCCCAAGTCCTTCATATCAAACTCCTTAGCCAAATGTGCCTTTAATTCCTTGATTCAAGCATTGTTAAGGCCTACCACCAATATGTCATCCATATACAATATCAAGATGATAAAACCACTCTCATCAAACCTATTGTAATAGGTATTACAGTTTGAACCTAATATTGTAACCAACGTTAATAATGAAGGAACTAAATTTCTTATTCCAAACCGTACAAATATTTGGTGAAGTTGCTAAGCATGTTTTCTTGTTCTTTAAAGTGTTATGGTTAGAGCATATGTCTTTCCTATTCAAGTTCTCCATACAAAAATATTTACATCTAATTGCTCAAGACATGAACCAAATGTAACAATTAATTGCTCAAGTTAATGCCTTTCTTTTAGCATATCTCTTTAGTACCAATCTAGCATAATATTGTTCCACTTGATTGTTGTCATCTCGTTTGATCTTATATACCCATTTGCAACCAATAATTTTCTAACCTTTCAGAAATTTGATAAGCTTCCATATCTTGTTTCTATTAAAGGCTCTCTTTGTTCATTTAGAAGACAACACACATAATGGCTTGCCATAACATATTGTGACTACCAAGATAGTTTAACCCTTTCTCATGTTGATTGTCAAAGTCTTGCATCACTAACCTCATTTGACTCTTCTTTATACTCACATTCTAATTAAAAAGAATCATCTAAAGGCTTCTTCTTTATTTGCATTGTATCAATATCCTTTGTAAGGATGTTATTTATCTGTTCATTTTGCAGTTAATTTTTCTTTTTCAAAAGTTACATCCTTGCTAACAAAAGCCTTAGGAGTAGTGGGATGCCACAAGCAATATCCCTTTCACATTGTCAACATAACCCAAGAATATACATGTTCTAAATTTGGAACTAACTTTTTTCTTTCTCAGTTGTACATCACAAACACAAGACAACCAAATACATGTAAGGAAGAATAATTTATTGGTTTCCATTCCACATCTCTAATGGTGTCTTCAACTATATGTTATTGATGGTGATCAACTTGTGATGTAATAGGAAGCCTTAACTACTTTTACAAAGAAAGACTTAACCACTCGTTCTTAATTCTTTTCTCAATTTCATGCTTTACTCGTGCTTTGAATTTCTTGAATACTAGAAATACATCTGACTTCCTTTTGATAGGGTACACCTATAATCTCCTAGCATAATAATCAAATAGCCATTCTAACAAACTTCTAGTTATGTTTCTTGCATATCACACAATGCTAACATAAAGGTAAAACAACCTCTTTGCCCATGTAAGAGATTACGGTCTGCAAGGATGTTTAGACCTTGCATTGACACATGATCTAGTCTATGATGTAGCACCATCACAACTTATTCTTAACTTCTTGTTGCAAATGTTACATTTGTTTCTTGTAATGTATCTTCTAAAAGTACTAACAAATTTGCCTTGACCTTTTCCGCTTTCATCACTACCATATTCCTTCTTACCACATTTAAGGATCTTATACCAAAGGTCATCTAATTTCTTAATAGAGAATTTTTTTTCTTCAAGTCCTTCACATTTTGTACTCCTTGAATTGTGTGTATAGTACCATACCACGTTTATTTTATTTTAACAGTACCAACATTAACAATCTCTAAGGTAGGATGATATCTCATGGACATGGATCCATCAAAGGTTGGTTCATAAGTGTGAAACTAATCTTGATTGGAGTGTTAGAGAACATATCAACATACCCTAAGTTTTTTTTTATCAAGTGCTAACAACAAAGGGTTAAAACAGGAATATGTCTTAGTGTTAAATCATGATTGCATCTAATAATGATAGATGTAATGATTCATCTAGCGACAATAAATTCAAAATACCTTGCGTACATATTTGCATTTGATAAACTTATGCTCAATGTAATCAATAAATGGTTGTTTTAAAATTCTACATAGTATTGCTTTTAACTTACAAATACTTTTACAATGTTAGCAGAGAATGTTCTTTCATTTGACCACCAAGAGCATCTCGTAAAAGGACATCAAAAATAGATGATATCTCGAATAATGTGCCAAAGTTGTCTCGCATCTATAACTTCATTGAAAGGAAATCTGACACCTATGAAATACAAATCCACCTAGTACGATACTCTCTTTTACTCTAGTTGAGACAAAAGTAGTAAGACCTTTTTGATAAGCTATGTTAAATATCAAAATGCTTCTTTAAATAAATTTATTCATTTAATGTTTCATGGAGAGAATTTAATACAACCCTCAACGTCTACAAGGATAATGTAACATTTAACATTAAGAACGAAGAACATATTCATGTCTAAATGACTAGAAAAAATTTGCAACACTTTTAGATAACATGTTATTGGACTGTCAACTAACTTTATAGAATGAGAGCTTGTTGAACTATATTAGCGAAAATATCTTGATAGTGAATCTGTTTACTTAAATTTGCAATTGACTATCTTAACTAAACACCAATCCTGTGAAAATTGCATAAACATTTAGATACACAATTTGACTCTTTCTTCTTGTGTATGCTACTGATTTTTTCACTTGGATTCATGCATTAAGTTACATTTTAATCCACTATCCACATATAATGTAATTTTTTTGCATCATTGGAGCTAATTACTATTTTCTCACTAGAGTCACATTCTATTAATCTACCACTTATTGTCAAAGTCATTTCTTGATTTGAACTTTCCACCTTTCTACCTTACTTTTTTCTTAAGTTATTCTTCAATAATAGTTCCAACAACATTCTCAATGTCTATCAATAATATTAATGATGAGTTGATCATATAAATAAGATAAACTTTGAAGTAGAGTTCATGCATATTCATTTTCAACTGTTAAATTGGCCATTGAAAGTTGGGCAAATAACATACTTATATTATTGATGTGGTCTATCACCAATGTAGACTCACTCAATACTAAAAAAACCACAATAGTGACTGAAAATTCACTCACTAAATGGGTAAAATCAATTACTAATGGAAATTGTGGTTGATTTAGTGACTAAAATAATTGGTCATTATTATGTTGGTCATTGATCCATAGTGACCGAAATCAGTGAAAAATCAATGACTGAAATCAGTGACCAAGTTTCTAACTGAATCTTTGGCTGAATTAGTGACCGAATATGTAATCAAAATTTGTGACCGAATTTTGTGACCAAATTTGTGACCGAAATTAGTGACCGGGTTTGTGATTGAAACTAGTGACCGATTTAGTGGTTGGTTTTAAAATCTCGATTTTGTGACTAAATTCATCACTAATGTGGTTTTTTTCAATATCAAATCTCTTTGTTTATAAATGTCATATAATAAATGTATATAATGACATGATATGTTCCACAATTACATCATTATACTACATTCACATATATGTTTTTCAAAATAATACAATCATCGAAAGTACTGCTAATGTTATTACATCACTGAGATTCAATGTGAAAAATACAAAATATATAGTAAACAAAAAGATAAACTCTAACTAAGGAGAATGAATTTTCCATTTATGATAATCATGCAACGGAATATTCGCGTTTGGAAAAAAAAGAGAGGTGGTGAATTGGTTTCTTAATAGAAATTGTGCTTTAAAATTTTCCTTAAAAATTATTGTTCAATTAAAACCTTTTCTCTTATTTTAATAACTTAAGTAAAATAAAAAGAGTAGGGAATAGAAAATTCATACACAAATATTGTATATTAGTTCAGATAAAAATACCTTATGTCCAGTTGTTAATCTTTCTAAAGAGGGATAAACTCAAATACTAAAATAAACCAAACTTACAATCACAAAAAGAAAGAGTTTAAGGTTTAGAGAGACACAAGAGATGAAAGACACCTTTCTTGAATCACACAAGGAATGAAACACCTCTTTTTAGTCACACGAAGGATGAACAACTTCTCCTAGCAACAATATCAACACTCAATCACACAAAAATCCACTTGGTGAAAGTTATCGTTCTAGCCACACTAGATTTTTCAAAGCCCATTTTCACAAACACAAAGAGTTTCTCTAGCAGTCACATCTCTAAACCTTTGAATGAAAAGTTACATTCAAATTAGGTCTCCGCAAAAATATATAGACTTCTTATTTGAAAATTAGGTAAAAAATCTAAAGAGTCAAGTCACAATTATCGTTGATAATCAATTATTTACTAATGATAATCGATTATCATATAAGCATATTTGAAAACATTTTCTCTTTTGATAATTAATTACCAACAATGATTAATCAATTATCACGAAGACTCTTCTGAATAACTTGATTTCAATTGGATAATCGATTATCATTAGTGAAACTCGATTATCACAAATTTTTTTAGAAAATATAAACTTTCCTGAGTGATATTTGTGCATGTTTCTTTATGACTCTTTAAGCTAAGTACTACAAATAACTTATTCACTAATATATGGCATATTACAAAGGCTTAGTCAAATACATAAATAGAATGCAAGTCTTCCAATATCTTTTTTCATCATTTTAAGTTCTTGGTCTTGCTTTTATCATTATCAAAATTTATTTTTGAAGAATGATCTCCATCATATTCTTCTTTGGCTAACACAATTCATATTTGAGTAGGTTGAAATTTTATCTTCTCCATCAAGAGTTGCAAAATTTTGTTATTTTGTTAAATTTCTCTCTCATTGTTGAATATTCTATCAAAAAAATTCATCCCTCTCAGTTTGAACTTCCAATAACTTATTTTTTTAACTAAATCTCATCCCTTATGCCTTGCACAAATGAAGATATAGAATCATGATAGGATTGTATCCTAATTGCTTTGGTTAACTCAGATCTAAGCCCATAAACCTTGCCTTTGTTATTTCTAGCAACTTTACACCAAAGTTGTAATTCATCAATTGAAGATACTCATGCAATAGATATTGATTGAGATGCTTCTTCCCATACACGAGTAAACTCTATCTATAAACATAAAAATAAAAATGGCAATGCATTGGCAAAAAAAAGAAGAAGAAGACACTAATGTTAGACAATATGACATGTGTTGATCTTTGATCCACCCAAGTTTTGTCCTTCTTTCGTTGGTGTGTATGACAAAACAAATCTAATCGAGTAGGAGATTTTCCATTCAACTTTTCCTAATACCAAGTAGACAAAAATACTAATTTAGAAATGAAAATATGTACCAAAAAAGAAAACATGTTTGTCAACTTACATTTTAATGGAATAAAGACTACTAAATCATAGATACAAGCAAAACTTATATTTACTTTTTAATTTTGATAATGCACCAAACCTTACAACAACAATGTAACCAAATTGGAACTAATGTCGTGTATCCTATCCAATATAATGTGTTTGGAAGTTTTACTAAAAACTTCAATTTCCAAGCCCTTAGTGGGCCTTCTTGAAAAAGTAATTTGATAATGAAACAAAGACTATAAGGAATTTGATTTATGATTGAGAGAAGAAGATCAATAACAACAATATCACCCAAGAAGATAAATATAATCCTAACCAGCAACCAAATCATAAACAACCTTGTTTGAAAGATTAAACAAAAAAAGTGTATCCATAAATTCAGTTGAAATTCACAATCCATAAATTGTTTGATGTATTTTTTATTAAGAAAAGTGATGAGATGAAGGAAAATGACGAAAAGATAACACATAAATGGGTAATGAACATAACAAAGAGTGAAAGTGAAATAAAAGGGAAGAAGAAATTTAAATAACCTAGTGGAGAAAGTTATTTCCCTAATAACACAACATAACAGAACAACCTCATCAAGTGGATATGTGAATCTTGACAGTGCCACTATGGACTTTTTTTAGGAGGTTGCAACGCTTTTGCCCATGCTTGTTGACAACGTCATCGTCATAGTTGGGTTGGAGTGTAGCAGTGGAAGGTTCAAATTAGGGTTCAAGGTTTGAGTTAAGGGGGAGTAAAATGTAGAAAGTAAAAAGTAAAATAAAAAAATTAAGATTAATTAAATAATATAGTCATTGATTTCATGACCAATTTTCTGTGACATAAAATTCAATTACTATTTTGGTCACTAAATCACAAAAATCATTTTTGGTCACTAATTTAGTCACTAATAATGACAACATTTTTCTATCACTAGTTTCGGTCACCATTCAACAGATTTCGAGTAGTGACTCATTTTATTTCTCTTCGTGAATATTGTAACATAATAAAATAGAAATAAGAAAATAAAATCACATTGATTATAAGTCCATTTTCCCAAAACACGAGAAAATTAAAAAACTTTAATATAACATAATTCATATGTTCATAATTACATTACACAAAATCCACCAAAATTCGACATAATAAATTTTACATCAAAAGTCTAAATATGAAAATTCTTTCAAAAGCCCAGGTAACCCCTGCACTCCACCTCTAAGCATATCTTGGCTCACCTGTCAAATCATCTGCTTCCGGATAATAAGTTATCCGATCATCGCCACGCACACACAGATAGGGTAAGCTATGCACAATATATGAATATATATATATATATATATATATATATATATATATATATATATATAAAATAAATATGTACTCCATTCCCAAAGAAATCGCATCACGTAAAATGTTTCTTTATTTTCAAAATAACCATTCCCTGATCTCATAGTCCTTCATGAGTCATATGCATGAACTAGGTCCTAGGACTCCACTGTGCTCCCACGAAACTAACCCATTTGTGGTCCAACCCTATGAGCCTATCTTGCTCATAGTCTTGCCCTACAGACTCCTCATCTGTAGTAACACATCCAAGCCTCGCTCGCTCGGACCATGGCACGCACGCAATCACCATACTATGGACTCCTTGCCCAATAGCAGCCGACAGGAACATCACAATTCCTTGCCCATCGTGCGCCCGATGCATGTAATCACCATACTAAGGACTCCTCGCCACTTAGTAGCCGACGAGAACTACATAGTTCCATGCCCATCATGCGTCCAACCATCAAGTACATCCCAGACCCCCTATTGGACCTAGTACTTCAAGCCCAAACACTAAAACACAAGCATATCCTTCATATACTTTAGACACTCACAATCAAACAGTTCTACATCACACCTAACATGAACTCGCAGTATCCTCGCTTAAGCTAGAGCTCTTCGCCCAGGCTAGCCCGTCAGCCTCGCTTAAGCTAACCCACCTCGCCTAGGCGAGCGTGAAATAGTGGTTTTACCCCTTTGCCTCGCTTAGGCGAGCTCATCTCGCCTGAGCGAGACCTTAAGTCGCTCAACACACAAAACACCTCGCCTAGATGAGGATTCAATCACAAAAACACCAAGTCTCATCGAGGCCTCGCTTAGGCGAGCCATTCTCGCCTAAACGAGTGTATCTGTTGCTCAACACTCCAAAACGTCTCGCCTGGGCGAGAAGTCGCGCTCAAAACATCCAAGTTTCCTTGCGACCTCGCTTAGGCCAGCCAATCTCGCCTAAGCGAGACTGTATTTCGCCCAAATCCAACCTTGGTCGCCTGAGCGAATTGCTCGAGTCTAAACACTAAATGGACTCCTACAACTCTCGCCTAAGCGAGAAGGAGTCGCTTGGGCGAAACTTGCAGAGTTTTGCCACTGCACATGCACTAAAGACACCCAAAACCAATCCAATTCGTAATACATTCATATTCTTTATCTCTAGTTCATCAATCAAGCCATAAAACACAGTGCAAACACAATTGGGTCCTCAAGACATAGTGATGAACCGTAAACCAAAATAAAAGTACCCAAAACCCTCATCAATTCTGGTTTCATACCAAAAGACTTTACACTCTACAGTCCATTCCCAAATTCTCAATTTCAGTGCACATTATATCAAAAACCACACCATATAGGATCCAATTGGATAACAAAGCACAGAAACACAAGCAATATCAAAACACACATAATTTCAGCACCCCTAATGTGTCTTATGGTTGGGTTAAAGGGCTTAAACGAATTTAGGCTTTATGGTATGTTTAATTCTCATTTAAGGATATTATTATAGGATGGTTTCTAACTCCTCTTGGGAGCCCCTTCTAGGTTTACTTTTGCCCTCTCATATTCCCTCCAAAACTACACTTAAAAAATAAATGTTTTAGGATACACTCCAATCAGTATAAGCTTACATTACCAATTCCATGCTCATACATATTATTAAAAATTAATAACAAAACAACAACATATAATTGGCATACATAGGACTCGAACCCAAGTCTTCTCACACAATCAAAGTACTCTCAACCATTTGAGCTAGTACTTTTCCACATCACATCAAAAAATAATTAATGCCATAAAGGCTCTTTCTACCCGCATTTATTAATTAATTATTTAATTAATTAATTTTCACGAGTCTTACAGATATTCTTATGTAAAGTGACTTAACTTTATAAAATTTAATGAGAGTGTCCCAAATATACTTCATAGTAGTCTTATCTAAATTGCTAGATAACATCACATTTGCCATATCTAAGTAATAAAATTTGTAATAACAATAGTCTACATATTTTGTCTTTTCTAAAAATTGTTTTCATTTTTCAGTTTCCACAAGAAACTATTCCCATTCGATTTCTCTATCTCATATTTTGCTAACTAACATGTCTTTAAAATAGACTTATGCACTTTTCACTATGTAATAGTATTTTCTACTAGAACAATGATGATAAACTGTGAACTAGTGCTCCAAGTAACACTACAAAAAAAATAAAATTATATTTAATGAGAGTTATTTTACGGAGGTTATAAAACCTCCCATAGATTAATATGATTTAGGATTGTTTGGTGTATTGTCTAAAATGATAATTATACTGTAGGTTTTAATTTCTTTTTTTTTTTTTAAAGGATTATAACCTACACTATTTTTTTATTTTTTATTTTTTTTTTTCAACTTAATTTTTCACTCTCTTCCAAAATTTTCCATGACGTAAAATAAAAAACACTCATCTAAAACTTCTCCAAAATCAAAACCCTAAAACTTTCCCCCAAATCAAAACCCTAAGCACCAATTCATCACTAATAAATCACTGATTCATCATTTGTCGCCTCAATCATTGACATTCTATTACTAATAGATACATATAAATACCAAATCTTTCATTCGTCAAAAGTTTTCTAGATATGTACTTTCACACAGTGGCAGAGCATTGTTGGAGCAAGCAGGGGCCACGAGTTAACGAAAATAAAATTAGGTATTTTTTATTTCTTTTATAGGGTATAACATTTAATGTTAATAAATAATAAAATATAAAATCAAATATAATAAAGAAAAAAATCATTAAGATAATTTTTATTTTTTATTTCCATTGCCTTTTTAGTTTTTCACATCTTGTATTTATCTCTCACCCTTATCTGATTTCTTTTTGTTACGTTATCACAAAAGAAAAAAAGTAATTTTCTCTTGTCTCACTTGGTAGTGAATTGATTATCATAATTTTTGTTAGTAATTATGTCTCTCAATTATTGATTATATTATGATAAATTATTTTTTAGTCTTAAACTTGTTTTTAAATAGGTATATTGATGAAAAAAATAGAATAAATTCATTTTTTAGAATTGATAAAACATAAGTCAAGATCAAAATATGACAATATGGTTTCTCATTGCATAAAAATGAAATGAAATGCGACTTTTGAATCGATATGTGCACATTAGGAAAATGGGAAATGAATATTTTGCAGATAAATATGATTATTTATATTGAAAAAAAATAGCTGAAAAATTTAGTTATGATTGAATTATTTTATAAGTTCAAGAATATGAAAAACGATAGACAATTCGTTAGATAGTATAATTTGTTTTATAGTTATAGGTATACTAAAGTATTATTCATTTTCAATTAATGAGTGACAATAATGTCAACTATGTAAATTTTAAGTATATTATTTTGCCTCTCCCAAAAATTTTGCTCAAGATCTGTCACTGCTATCACACTATCACATACTCTATATTCATTAGCAAGAATAATTTTTTCTAATGTGAAAGATCAAACTAGATGCAATCATAAAACATATTATGATTTTTCTGCAACACCACTGCAAAACTTGTAGTGAAATACAATCAAAATCCAAATTATAATGTCATTATGTTAGATATGCATAAGTCATGGGAAAAAAAATGCACAAAAGGTGTTTGGTGAAAACAACTCAAAGAGAGCTTGCTTACTGATTTATTAGAATCTTGATCAATATATAGAGTACAATATCTCATCATAGAGAGAAAAGAAAAAACCTAATAAAACAATAAAATAGAATATTTGATAATAATGAAAGAAAATCAATTATATGATATCTCTCGATATATAAATAAATGTGCAGTTGTGTTATTTTGTGTTGCTTTCATGTATTGTGTAGTAGTGCTATTTCCTTTATGTGTTGCAGGGCTATCACAGGACAAATTTTGGACATCATCAAAAAGGGGGAGATTGTTGGAAGGGGGAGCTACTTCAACTATATATGAAGATGGTTTTAATGATGTCTACTTGGTTAAATTAGCCTTGTTTTAGTTAGGTTATGCATTAGGCTATTAGTATGAAATTATCATATGTAAATCCAGCCTGTAATCAGGTTTTAATTAGGCTTGCATTAAGCTGTAATTAACCATCACACTCTTACTTGTGCAAACATGAATGATTAGTTGTTTAACTAACGGATTAACTGTGAGTACTGCACTAAAGTAGTGAAAACACACTCACGATAATCGATTAGGTAAACTCCTAATCCATTAATGTTAGTAGAGAACTTAGTATAAAAACTATTTCTGAAATCTGTTTCAGTTAGAGAGAAAATTTACAGATCACTGAAATTCATTCTGAGAAACAGCCCTCTGAGAGACACAGACTTCTTGAGCATTCTGGAAGATCATTCAAGTGAAGATTCAAGGAGATTGATGGTTGATTCTACCTTGATAGGTCTAGCTTGAATCTAGGAGCAAATTGACAAACCTGCACAACATAGTTGTATTCGTTTCTTGTTTCCTACATGATTGTTGTTAGTTTTATTCTTATACTTCGGGAATTTTGAGAACTTTTTCACCATTAAGCTCAAGGCTTTACTGTCAAAGTTTCCATCATTAGAGTCATCTGCAAAATCTGCTTTCTTCAGTTTTGCTGTAGATTTTATAGCACTCTTCAAAGCTATTGTGTGCCTCTTTTCTCCATCCTCTCCTGCCTTGAGTCTTCCAAGCTTTAGTTTGTGCTCTCTTAGCTTCCCAAAGAGTGTAGCTATGTTCATGGTAGTGAGATCTTTGGATTCTGAAATACCAGTGACTTTGGGTTGTCATGTCTTGTTTAAGCTCTTCAATATCTTGATATTGAGTTCTTCTTTGTCAAAAGTCTTGCCAAGGGCTAAGAGATGATTTACTATATGTGTAATCTCTTCTGTACATCACATATGCTTTCCCCAATTTTCATTCTGAACATTTCATACTCTTGAATGAGAGTATTCTTCCTTGCTCTTTTAACCTCATTTGTGCCCTCATGGGTGACTTCCAAGACATCCCACATCTCTTTGGCTGATTCACACACAAAGACCCTGTAAAATTCATCCAGTGTTAATGCAAAAGATATAATATTTTTGGCTCTAACCTCATAATGTGCCCTCTTATTCTCATCAGGGGTCCATTGTGAGAATTCTTTAGAAAAAGTCTCTCCATCCACTATTTTAATTGGTTTAAAAGGTCCATTCACCACAGCATCCCATACCCCTTTGTCTACTGATTCAAGAAAAATTTTCATTCTAATTTTTCATTCTAATTTTCCAGAATGGATAGTTTTCACCAGCAAACAAAGGGGGCCTGTTAAGGGATGCCCCTTCAGCAAAGGTTTGAGATGTATTAGACATATCGGGATCTTTCTAATCGATTAGCGTGCGATTAACCAACTCTGGTGCCAATTGTTAAAACAGATATGTATAATAGCTCAACCCAAAAAGGGATCTGAATTTATTAATGAGCCTTTCACTTGTTTAAGATGAATCTTGAAGGAGTCTTTAAGTCTTATAACTCAATTAATCAATTTCGCAGTTCTGTGTTAATGGACTATTTAAAGCAATCAAGAAAGATTGTAAGAGAAGAGAAAGAAGCAACACACAACAGTTTATACTGGTTCGATTCAAGATGAATCTACGTCCAGTCTTCTCCTAAGTAACCCACTTAGGAGGATTCCACTAACACAAATAGGATTCAAGAATTACAAGAATACCTATATAATTCTAGAACCTAAAAACCCAAAGAACTTGATCTACCAATCAAGAACTCCCCCTAGGAGCAATGCATCCACGCAATTGCACCTAGGCCTACACTTCACACAATGAAGCAACCGTAATCAGAGATACAATCAAAATAAAGAAGAAACGAATACACCTATGTTGTGCATATTTGTCAATTTGCTCCTAGATTCAAGCTAAACCCATCAAGGTAGAATCAACCATCAATCTCCTTGAATCTTCACTTGAATGATCTTCCAGAATGCTCAAGAAATCTGTGTCTCTCAGAGAGCTATTTCTCAGAATGAATTTCAATGATCTGTAAATTTTCTCTCTAACTGAAACAGATTTCAGAAAACAATTTTTATATTAAGTTCTCTGCTGACATTAATGGATTAGGAGTTTACCTAATCGATTATCGTGACTGTGTTTTCACTGCTTTAGTGTAGTACTCACAGTTAATCCATTAGTTAAATAGCTAACCATTCATGTTTGCACAAGCAAGAGTGTGATGGTTCATTTACAACTTAATGCAGGCCTAATTAAAACCTGATATCAGGCTTGATTTACATATGATAATTTCATACTAATAGCCTAATGCACAACCTATATAAAATAGGGCTAATTTAACCAAGTAGACATCATCAAAACCATCTTCATATATAGTTGACGTAGTTCCCCCTTCCAACAATAAAAGCAAAAGATATATAATATCTTTATCAAATTATTGGGTAATAAAATAATAAAATAAGAATTCAACTAAAAAAATATGAAGAAGTGTACAAAATAAATAATAAATGATAATGTAATTTATTAAAGGATAAAATTACAATACCATTTTCTCTAACTCAATAAAAAAAATATCAATCTTTCTTAAAAATAAGAAAAACAATTACAAAAACCTTAATAACTATTTTTTTATTTATTTTTCTCTCAAACATTAAAATAAAAAAATGATTTTAATATATCTTACCATAAAAACTCTCTAATTTTCTTCTTCCAATTTGAATTAATGATCAGTACATAAAACAGTCAAATAACAGAGTCAAATTCTCTCAACTAGAATATTTGTTTCTCCAAAAAGATACTGCAATCTGGATTGAGAATTTATGCACGCTGGAAATTACTAATTTGAATAGTTTGCAGTGGTTTTGGATGGCATGGCAAAACACTTTATGGTACCCAAGGGCATTTAGGTCATTCAAAATGAAGATAGAGATGGAGTCAGAAAAGCAAAAATGGGGTCATAGAATGGAATTACGTGCATCCATAGTGGGAAAAGATGTCTTACCTAAAAAATAATATATGAACTTTGTGTTGACAACATGTTGTCATGCAAACCTTTTACTACGTGTGATTTACCTAGCATTTGTTTCATTCTTTGTCTTAATTTGGCTATTATGTCGATATTATGTCTTTGCATTTCCAACACTCCAGCTTCTTGCCCATTACATAAAGCTTCTTCAACTAGTGATTTGATTATTCAGTTAAAGAAAAAACAAAGTTAATGTGGTCTTTTTGAATCCTAGCTATCGTGGCTCTTACTTTTTTCCATTTTCAACTATTGTTTCTTAGAATTACCATTATCTCTTTGGCAGTTTTATTAGTGGAAAACAACTGGGATTTCTTTTTGGGGGTTGTTTCATGTCAATTTTTTGTCCATTGTGGTGATATGAAAAAAGTGAGGATAAATATTTTTCTACTCATTAAAAGGGTGTGAAAAACTAGTTTTAGGCGTATTCTACTTCAAGAGAGTTATTTGCAAATAAATTAATGCTATTTTGTTTCACCATATTTATCCTTTTCTTATTTTATTTTTTTACATTTATTTTCACTTTATATATATAATTTTTTAATTTTAAACAACGTTAAGAATTCAAGTATAAGTTCGTAAATTTCACCTAAGGTAAAATTAAAAAACTTGAGTATTATATATAAAGTAAAATATTCAATAAATTTATTTTTTTTAAATTTTGGATTAAAAATTATATCATTTTCTTATAATAATTAGATTTAAATTTCATTAAAGTTATATTTTTCTGTTGAATCTCTTGAAAAATATGTAATTTATATTTTTAAAATAATAAATACTAACTACATACGATGATGTTGATTAAAATTAAAAAAGAAAAACTACATACAATGATACTTTTCTTAGGTATAAGATTTCTATAATTTCTATAAGTGAACAACTATAGAGTGAACAAAACTCAAATTTAGACATGGTACATTTGAATATTCACATAACACGAAATTTAAAACCTTATTGTGAATAAGATGCTCACTTATAACAATAAAAATATATTATTATTATTATTGTGTATTCTCTAAATTTTAGCATGGTTCCACGTTATAATTAGTTTTGAATTGCAAGAACAAACATCAAATGAATGAGAACTGAGTTGTCATTATTTATCATTCTTCTTGTTCTTTGAGAAAAAAAAAAAAAAAAGAGTGATCTTTTCCAATTTCTTCAAAGAATCTTCTCTGAAAAGGGGTTCAACAAGCATATTCCTAAGTAACACCACTACTATTGACTTAGTTGCACAATGAATCATGGTTTTTCATTATTTTCATTGATCTTAGAAAGGATTTGTACCAATATGTATTGAGCTAGCTTTTCAGCTCATCTTGCACCAGGAATGCTTGAAATCGAGAGATATGGTAACCCCAAACCTTCTAGAGCTTTTGGACTAGCAAATCTCTTTTTCATAAGTTGAGATTTATTTATGTATAAATAAAAAACAACATCAGAGGAAATATATATATGAAATAATTTTATAAATTAATTTATGTTTGTTGGGAAAATCTCCGATAATCATTTTATTATTCGCGAAACAAAATAAATATATAGACAACTCTCTTATGCCCTTTGACCCCATAACACCCACATTATTCAAAGCAATAATTTAACCCAAACCTCACAACGCTCTTATTACAATAGTATAAGAAATAAGAATAAGAAGAGACAAATACAAGCTTGAAGTTTCTTTGACTCAGGGCAAGGAATATCATGAAGTTATAACCCATTATATAGTCACTAACACCCACCCACTTGGTTATTCTAGTCGATATGAGACTTTTCAAAACATGTTATTTTCATTAGTCCAACATTTGGTATCAGGTGGGCAATTGTTAAAGGGGAGATTATTGTAGGTTGCACAATTGTCCCATGGCGAAGATCAGGTGGGCCAAGTCACAATCCAAGTGGGATTCCTAAACACTTTGCTTCGGTACCTTTGGAAGTTATGAACCCTACATGAATGAACATTTATGACCTCATGAGATAGCACATTCATGTTAGAAATTAAATCATGAGAAAATATTTTAATTATTAAAATAGCTTAATTATAGGAATATAGGGATTGTATATATTAATTATAGATACTCTTTATTATATATATATATATATATATATATATATATATATATATATATATATATATATATATATATGTTCTTCCTTTCAATAAAATACAACACAAAAATTCTTTTTATTTGTTTCCTTTACATGGTATCAGGAGTAGGAACGGTCCTCTACTCGATCATTCATTTTTTTTCCTATCCTTGTTTCCATGGCTAACAATGGAAAAGAATCAAATTCCATTAGTTTTTATTCTCTCCATCATTCTGACCATCCCGGAATGGTCCTTGTTTCAAAACTTCTAGATGGAGACAACTTTTCGACTTGGCATAGAGTCATGGTCATCTCTTTAAATGCAAAATCCAAATTGGGTTTTATTGATGGAACTCTCAAGGCACCCTCTACAAAAGACAAACTAGAAGGATATGCAGCATGAAAAAAATGCAATGACATGGTATTATCTTGGATCTTTAATTCTTTGACACTTGATATTGTAGATACTGTTATTTTCTATGACACTACTTATGAAGTTTGGGAAGATCTTCAAAATTGCTTCTCTCAAAGTCATGCACCACGAATTTTTCAGATTGAGAGAGACATTGCTTACTTGACTCATGATCAAATGACAGTTGTTACCTATTACACGAAGTTAAAGAAATTATGGGATGAGTTAGGCTCCTATAATAATGCAACCTACACTTGTGGAGTAGACAATAAAAGGCGTAAATTGATGTAGTTTCTTATGGGTTGAATGACTCTTATAGTGCTATTCATGCTCAACATTTCTTAATGAATTCATTGCCTGATGTTACACAAGCTTATTCTTCCATCATTCAAGAAGAAAAACAACGACATTTGGGCACCACACGTGACACAATAGAAGCATCAGCCATGGTTGTTCAAAAGAATGAACCAACAACCCTTGTTGTTCGCCACAAACTAGGTCCGCCTTCTCGTTTTAATTCATCTAATCGAAATTTGTTGCGTTGTTCTCATTGTGATAGAGATCATCATACAAAAGAAACACGCTGGAAGCTACATGGTTATCCTCCTAAACACCCCAGGCATGGAGTCACCTAGAATGCTTATTCTAAGCCCAATGAGAATAGTCAATTTTCAGCAAATAATGTCACAGCGACTTTAGTGATGCAACAGTTGCAATCCACAATGAACGGATTAACTAAAATATAATTTTAATAGATGTTGTCTATTATGCAGGGTAATGCATCATCTCTGTCAGCTAATCCTAAGGTCAACAATGTCAATGTTCCTTCAGGTTTGTCACCACCCAAACTTATAATTGATAGTGGGGCCACCGATCACATTATTCTTCACCAACCTTGCATGTCAACAGTAAATAAAACACTTCTTTACCACTAGTTATTATGCCAAATGGTAAGCATGCCCCTATTATCTCCATTAGAAGTTTATCTTTAAGTCAAATTGTTTCTTTAACAAAACTGCATGGGGTACCATCTTGCAATGTAGATTTGATGTCAGTAAGTCCGGTCACGAGATATTTAAATTGCTTAGTAACTTTTTTTCCTTCTGGGTGTATTTTACAGGATTTGATGACGAAAATGGCAATTGGTTTGGGTAAACAACAAGGTGGACTCTATTACTTGGTTGCAATGACATCAAATAAGTCACTCCCATTCCATCACTCACAACCCATGTCACCAAGTCACCTCCTTCTTTAAACACTTCTACTACCTTATGACATCGACGACTAGGACATCCATCTCCATCTAGATTAGATTTCATGGCTAAAACTTTGTTAAACTTCTCTTTAGAGTCAAATAAAATTTGTGATGTTTGTACTCTTGCAAAACAGACACGCTTGCCTTTTCCAAATAACTCAATTTCTTCCATTAAACCTTTTGAATTACTTCATTGTGATATTTGGAAACCATATAAAGTTCCTTCTCTTTCTGGTGCACAATATTTTTTAACTGTTGTGGATTATTTTTCTCGCTTCACTTGGATTTTTTTCATGCATCATAAAAGTGAAACCCAAAATCTCCTTACCAATTTCTTCTCTTTTGTCAAAACCCATTTTAATACCAATATAGCCAATATTTAGATTGACAATGGGAGGGAATTTTTTTCTATGCGGGATTTGTTTACACAACAAGGAACAACTTACCAACACATTTGCACTTACACACAAAAAAAAACGGAGTTGTCCAGTGTAAGCATAGACATATCCTTGAGTCAGCACGCGCTCTTCGTTTTCAAGCTCATCTTCCCTTACACTTTTGGGTAGAATGTGTTTCCACTACTATCCATATTATTAACAGGTTGCCTACGCCTCTTCTATCACGTCAGACACCTTTTGAGTGCCTATATGGTAAACTCCCTTCTTATTCACACATTCGAGTTTTTGGATGTCTTATTTATGCTACTAATGCCCATGTTTCTCATAAGTTTGCTCCTCGTGCTCAAAAATGTGTTTTTGTTTTTGTTATCCTCTTGGCCAAAAAGCTTACAAGTTATAATCTCGAAACTTACCAAATCTTCACTAGTTGTGATGTTGTCTTCCATGAGGATATGTTTCCATATGAATCCATTAACACTTCTTTCACCGCCGTAAACCCTATCATACCTAATGTTGTCCCAAATAATCCTTCATCTACGACTCTTCCATACACTCCACCACCACCTACAAAAAACACAATTGTGCCTCCCATTAATTCCCCACTTGTGGTTCCCTTGTGTTGTTTTCCAAATTCTCTACAACTATCCAAGTTGTTGGTTTTATTCAGTCAAAAGCATATTACTCACTATTTACATGTACAAAAGGGAAGTCATTTACAAGTTTGTTGATTTATGTCGATGATATTCTCATAACTGGTAATGACCCTATTGTAATATCTAGTCCTAAATAATTCCTACACAATCGTTTTCAGATAAAAGATTTGAATGATCTTAAGTTTTTCCTAGGTATTGAGGTCCCTCGTTCTAAAAAAGGTATTTTCATATCACAAAGAAAATACACTTTGGAAATTATCAAAGATGGTGGGTATGTTGGAGTTAAGCCCGTGGATTTTCCCATAAAACAAAATACAATGATTTTCGATGAAGGAGAATTATTAAAGGACCCGTTAGTATATAGCCAAGTTGTTGGTCGCTTAATTTATTTGACAATTACTCGTCCTGATATCACCTATGTGGTACACATACTAAGCAGATTCATGCATGCTCCATGCAAGCCTTGTATGAAAGTTGTAATGCACGTGCTACGATATTTAAAGAATAATCTAGGTCAAGGTCTGTTTTTTCCTTCACAAAATGATTTATCTTTGCACGCTTTCTGTGATTCAGATTGGGGAGGTTGCCTTGTATCCTGAAAATCAACTACAGGTTATTGTGTTTTTTAGGGATCCTCCCTCATTTCTTGGTGAACAAAGAGGCAGAAGGAAATCTCTCTATCCTCATCAGAAGTTGAATATAGTGCATTGACAGGTACTTTTGTGAGTTGACTTGGTTACGATAATTGTTGAAAGATTTATGGATATTACATCCTAAACTGGCATTGTTATATGGTGACAATAAAGCCGCCTTACACATTGCGGCTAACACAGTATTTCATGAAAGAACTAGACACACAGAGATGGATTGCCACTTCATTTGTGATAAGATTAAATATGGTTCAGTTACAACAAAATATATACCTTTTGCTGAACAACTTGTTGATGTGTTCACTAAACCACTAGAAAAAGAAGTTTTCTCTACCATGAAGCGTAAGTTGGGAGTTCTTGATATTCACTCTCCAACTTGAGGGGGAGTGTTAAAAATTAAATCATGAGAAAATATTTTAATTATTAAAATATATTAATTACAGGAACAATTTTGCATTATTATAGGAATATAGGGATTATATATATTAATTATAGATACTCTCTCTTGTATATATTTATATATGTATTCCTTTTATTTGTTTCCTTTACATTCACACTCTTAACAACCCCCTCCACGTAATTTTCTCAAGCTTGGTTCCGCCAATTATCAATAGCGATCTAAAAACTATAATTTTGAAAACATTATAATAGGTAAAAAAAAATAAAACTAAATGGGGTAATTTTTTTGATGCAAGAAAATTATACCTTTCATTCATAATATAATGTGTAAAGTGGGAACTAATGAGAAAAACCAAAAGTATAACTAACTAGTATATGAGCCACGGAACTCTTTTGTTTTTAAATAAAACATACCTCTATATTTGGTGAAGACAGAAATTATTTTGATAATACATCCAACCTCAAATAAATTTTCAATGGAATAACATGGAACTATCACCTACATACTTGTTACCAAGCTAATTACGTAATCATAATATAGTTTCTTTACGTGTGTCCCTACCAGTAGTGCTTTGTAGGGTGGGAAAAAAATCCAATTTTTTTGATTCAATATACTTTTGCTTTGATCAAATCCATTTAAGATCCATTTTATTACGAATCCAATTCATTTAAAATTCATTTTATTAGATTTGGATTTCAATCTAATATACATTTTATATATTTTATGGATTGGATATCTCATCTCTAAGTCCAGATTTTCAAATATGGATAATCCAAAAAAATCCAATCACCATTTTCAATCTAAATTTTTAGATAGGTTAGACTGCAGGTCGAAATGGACTAGTCCAAATTTAGTCGTATTCAGTGGAGTTGTACCTATACAAAATTTGGTCGTATTCGTGAAAATTCAGTCGAGTCTACCCCGATTGAAATTTGGCACATTCAGTCCTGGATTAAATTTGGTCATATTAGGTCGAGTTGACCTCGACCCAAATTTAACCACATTAGGTTGAGTCGGCCCCAAACCCAAATTGGTCATATTCAATTGAGCCGGCCCCGATGAAGATTTGGTCGAGTCGGTCCTGACCAATATTTGGAAGTATTTTGCCTAGTCGACCCTGGACGAAATTTGGTCGTTTCAACCAAATCGGTCACGACCAAATTTTGGCAATATTTGGTCAAGATGGCCTAACCTGAAATTTAGCTGAATTCAATCGAGTCGGTCCCAATTAAAATTTAGTTGAATTTGTCATAGCCCAAATTTTGGCTGTATGGTTGAGTCTGCCACAAAGAAAATTTGGCAATATTTAGCCGTGTTGGACTCAACCGAGATTTAGTTGAATTCATTTAAGTCAGCCCTGACCGAAATTTGGCGGATTTGGCCTCGATCCAAATTTGGCTATATTCGGTCGAGTTGGCCTAGATAAAATTTAGTCGTTTCAACGGAGCGACGATGACTGAAATTTGGCAGTATTCAGTTATGTTTGTTTTGACCGAAATACGGCCGAATTCAGTGGGGTTGGCCCCTACAGAAATTTAGTTGAGTCAGCCTTGCCCAAATTTAGTCGTATTCGAGTCAACCCTGGACGAAATTTGACCGTATTAGGCTAAGTTAGGTCTGACCGAACTTCAGTTGAATCCAATCAAGTCGATTCTGACTGAAATTTTACCGAGTCAGCCCTAGCTCAAAGTTGGTCAGATTTGTCCATGTCATCCCCGATCGAAATTCGGGCGTATGTAGTCAAATTTTACAAAGTCGGGCCTGACAAAAATTTGGACATATTCGGACGAGTCGCCCCCAACCGAAATTTGTTCGAATTTGGCTGAGTCGACCAAAACCAAAATTCGGCCAAATTTGACCAAGTCGGCCCTAACCAAAATTCGACCGAGTCGGCCACAACAAAAAGTCTGTTGAGTCGGTCCCATCCTGAAATTCAGTCGAGTTAGTCCCGACTAGAATTTTGGTAAATTCAATTGTGTCAGCTCTAAGGACACATGTTAGAGAAAATTCAATTTAAATTTGTTTTATAAAATAATGATTCTGGATTGTGAACTTGATCCAAATATTTGGATCTGGATTTGAAAAAACTCCAAACTAGTTCTACTGAAAAAATGGACTTGGATTGAAAATATGATCCAATTATTTGGATCTAAAATGGATATGGATTGGATCATTAAAATTCAATCCATGATCACCTTTAGTGTTCTATGAGAATGGTTCCTGTATGATCATGATAAACTCATTAAACCAGTTCATGTATTGAAAACGAAGTTCACATCACAATCACCTAACTCCCATATTCTCCAAGCAAGTGACGGAGACTTGGCTGGTTTGCTAACGAGGCTATTTAGGTAACATAGAGTTCCCCTTTACCACTTAAATTTTTTTCTCCCATTGGTTTGAACGGATAAGTTAAATGTAACTAAAAAACACATTACACAACTCCCCTTGGGTTCTTTTTGTGGATTTGCCATTATATAATAACATATGGAGTGATATATATATATATATATATATATATATATATATATATATATATATAAAAATTTGGGACAACATGCATAAATATCAACAAAAATTTTGGACACAACAGTTTCTTCACAAAGAAACAAAAGCAAGGAAGGAAGCTCATAGATGTTTGTGCTCGTCACATGTCTAACAAATAAAAATGTTTTTACCTATGGATTTATCGATAGTTTACTAACGGACCTACACAAATTTAATTACCAACGAATTTACGGATAAATTTAAGGGTGTATGTGTTACCAACGAATATATTTGTCAGTAGTAAATTTTGTAAATTATCGACGGGAAATTGTAAATTACCAATCAATAATTTTATTCAACACTGACTATAATGTGAGCCTCGAAGCAAGAACAATAATCAATCACGCTTAACATAATTTCTGAATTTTGACTTATTATACCAGTTCTCAATATATTATACTTCAATTCGCATTGTGTTACAATGGTTTATCATCTTATATCGTCAACTAAGCCTTTGAAATATGTATTTACAGTTTCACACATACATCCATTTACTTTTTATCTTATTTCTATAGTAGCTTTGTTCTCTATGGTTCTTACCTATGATTTTTGTGAATTTTGTGTTAGATAGTAGTTTTAATACATATCTTGATTGGTTTTAGAATTTAGAATTTATTCACCACCTCTGCATTGCATAATCCTCATTCATAGTTCATTGGAATGTTTTGTCAAACACCTATGCATATTTAAGGCTTCAGTTGAGCATTTTCACAAACACCTACTCATTTCTCATTCCTACACTATTTTACTATGTTCTAAAACTCAAAATACATTTTATATCATTCATTTCATGCATAATAAACATTCATATCTCATTTAGATCATTATAGGGTTGGCAACATACGCTTCAAGTTGTTCAAAGTGTAATCTCCCTTTCTCTTTAATGTCGAACAAGCCTCAATATGATGATCAATAGAGGCACAAATTCCAATAGGGTTGTAGTTTTTTGCTGAAACTACTAACTACCTCACCATGACAGCTAATTCATTAAAATTCCCATCTATCTTCTTATGATTAGAAGCATATGAAGCTTCCACTTCATGGACTCCCTTTAGTATAGTCATTGAAGTATCCCTGGTGGTAAATTGTTGATGGTTGGATGACATGTTCTTAATTAGTTTCCTTGCATTTGTTGGCGTTTTGTCCATCAATGTAACGACCCTCCTTGTGCATGATTGATGGAAGAAGGGGGTTCTATGGTACATTTAGTAGAAGCAAAATGCAACAAGGTGTGCTGGTGGTGGAAGAATGGAGTGGTGAAGATGAAACTCTAAGAAGGTTAGGTCAATCTTAGAGGAGGAACTTAGAGGAGGTTCCTAAGGGAAGGTTCTCACAAGGTGACTTTGAAGTGCAAGTTGTGGAGTGATCTCAACAACATTTCCTTACACATTCAATAGTGAATTTTACAAGGTGTGGATGCCTCCATTTATAGGAGAAGATAGCTCCACAACTAAGCTAAAAGTGTCACCTAGATCTAATGCATCGTGAATTCAAATTGGCGCCTTTCCTAACTCCTAGATCCACCAATTTCGAATCACTTGTCAAGTGGCATGTCACGCTTCCCTCATTTGTACCATGTGCTAAATGTGAAAAAGGAAAGGAGCATGCTAGCTAGCTCTCAACCTAGCTATTGAAATTGGGCTATAATGGATCTAATTTCAATAGTTAGGTGATTTATGATCCAACATCTTTCTACCTACTTTCTAGAGTTTTTACAATTTATTGAAAGCTTGGCCTAATCACTTAGCCCAATTTAAATCTATACTAATGGACTATTAGGAAGCCTATCAAATCTTAATGTCTTTCTTGGCCCATTAGAAAAGCATGTGAAGCCCATTAAGCCCATTGTGCTTTAGAAGTTCTACATTTTTTTGTATCATTTTAAGCAAGCCTTTAGTGATTGAGCCTATGGTTGGGCCCATTTCATCACAATGGCCCTCCACTCGTAACGTCTATCATTTTCTTGTCCATGAAATTTAGTCCCTCATAAAAATACTAAATGAGAAATTCCTTGTGTATTTTCTGATGAGGCATAAAGCACACAACTTTTTGAATCTCCCCTAGTACTCATGAAGACTTTCTCCTTCTAATTGCCTTATCCTACAAATTTCTTTGCGAATAACAGCGACTCCACATATTGGGATTTTTTTCTAGAAACAGAATTTCTAGAGTCCCTAGGTATTAATGGATCTTGGTGGAAAATAGTACATCCATTCTTTGGCAGCATCTTGCTATGAAAATGGGAAAGCTTTAAGTTTGATGTGTTCCTTCGTGGTAGTTGTCGGTCTCCTGGTTGAACAGAAAATATGGAATTCCTTTAAATAGTTGTGCAGGTCTTCTCTTGTTAGTCCATGGAATTTAGCTAAAAGGTAGGTTAACCCAAATTTTAGCTCGCATTCTTCATTTGGGTATTGGATTCATATTGTTGTTGTAGTTACATCGAGAACAACTAACTATCTTAAGGCCCTTTCTACCATTTTGTTTATTTCAATTTCAAGTTCAAGTGAAGGGTCAGATGGGATATTGATCACTTATTGTGTACTACTGAAAGTGTTAGAAGGTACAAATACTTCCTCGGTAGAACTATCAGATGATACAAAAGCTTGCACAATAGAACTATTGGGCGAAACTTTTTCTTTGTGTGTTTTTACGTTTCTAATGTAACGTTTCTTTGGTTCTCGATGTCGAGAATATATACTTAACTCAGATTGGCCCAAGTAATGCACTATACAGTCTACTAAATAAAACAACAAAAAAACCAAATATAATTTTAAGTTTGTGCAATTTGCTTTTCTATTTTGAAGGAGGTTTTCCAAAGAGAAATATTAATAAAAGTTTGTTGAGTAGATTCCCAAAAAATGGAGCTATAGTTACAATGCACAAGCTTATATACCTTGTCTTTCCATAGCCAAAGTGTTCCGTAACTAATTTTACAACTTTTCTCAAAAGAATTCCCAAAATAAAACTAGATAGATATAATATGATGAAATTAATAAATTTACCTAAAAGCAATGAAGAATTGTGTTACTAAATTGGCAAATGTATCAAATTATATAAGTAATAAAGTGGAAAGTCTAAGTATCATTTTCCAAGAGACTAATGTGGTTTAAGAAAAATTATGTTTATTTACTAATGACGGTTAAGAATTTTAATACAAAGATGGATATTGATGAATGAAATATAAGTATAAAACTAAGAAAGCAACAAAATTGATTTGATAAAATACATAGTAAAAACTTCACTGATAAAATATATTTCAATCAACAGGTACTCCCACATGTGCAATCAATAATCATGTGTTAAAACAAGAATAGAGCACGAGAGTGATGAAAAAAATATATATATTGAATTGTGAATTCACAAAGAGTTAAGAATACATTACACCCAACCCTTGTGAATTGGGGAGTTAGCTACTCCTAAACATTTTGAATACTAGAATAATGATGAAAATAAATGCCTCCAACCTCCATAATGCACTTCTACCTTCACGTATTTTAGGTCAAGTGTCATTCTCCTCAAAAAATTGTTCCTTTGACCTATGCTAGACACTTAATTTATACATTTTCTACAATTCACAACTCGCTAGGCGACTTTACTTGTTTGGCGAGTTATGCATAATTTGTTGGGCGAATGGTTCTTCATTGGGCGAATGACTCGAATTGGACTAGGTCTGCAACTTTGTACTTGATCTTGTACTAAAATATTCTGGATATATATCTTTTAATTTTCGGAAATTTCATATTTTTATGCATTTTTCAAATATTTTGATTTGTAATTGAAGTAATAAACTCGGTAGATAACTGATTTTGTTGATAATCTTCTTAAATATTTGAAATTTCCACTTATTTGCAAAATATAAACCAAATATTATCTTTCTCAAAATTATTAAATAAAACCTAAAATATCTAAAACGATAATAATAAAATAACAATAAAAGATAAAGTAAAATAAAAATAAAAACATGATAATGTTAATTATCAAACTAAAAATGTAAATTCTACCAGTGTTCCTTGGTAACGATGACAAATTTAAAAATGTTATATTGACATTTTCAAATTAATATTACTTTTCGAATGCAACTTCAGTTACCTTTGTGAATACCCAAGAATATTAGTTAGGATAAAATTAACATAAGTCATCTCCCAACGAACACATAATTGATTTAACTAAAAATAATTCTAATAAAACAAATAAAAGAAAAAAAATGGTGCAAATAAGAAGAAATAAAACAAACAACCTACCATGCACCAATTCAACGAAAATAAATTAATAAAATAACTAAACGATAAACTAATAAATGCCTACAATGATAATACCAATGACGGAAGGAGGTTTATAGGTGTTTTGGGGCTTAAAAGAAAAATAAGGAGAATTATTGTGAAATTAAATAAGAACAATTAAATATACAAATTTACAATGGATTAAAAATTTATTTTAATGATATGAAATTAAGTTGATTTTCTTGCCTTTTCAAATTAAGATTTTTCATATATTTCCAAACGTTTATTATTCAATTTAATTCAAAAATTGGAGAACTCAAATCAATTAAAGTGACAACTCAATTAATGTTTTTAGAACCTTACTCATTCAACTATATATGATTAAATTATTAATCTTTGCATATATCTTGTTATTAAGCAAATAGTATTAAAATCCAAATTAATTACGCTAGCGTTTAATTCCATATATAAATGAAAAGAATTTAATTAAGTTCTATTTTGTTCCACCGCATAGAAATTAAGTGTTTACTATTTACTCACATCAAAGATTACTTATTAAAAATTAATACGAGTTCTTATTAATTACTATGCACAAAATTGAATTTCATTATCATTCCAAGGTCATCTTAAAAGCAACAGATAAAAGTCAGATGAAACGAATAGAAAAAAGTATACTCTAATAAATAAATAAAACGAATAACTCATTACTTACTAAAAACCTCAAAATCCATTATTTAAATTACAAGAAAATAAATTTCAGAGGCTTAGCACTCCACAGAGATGTTAAAAAAAAAATGAAAATAATATAAAAATAGAAGAAAAGAGAGGATAAAGCATTGGAGGACAACGGTTGGACTAACTATATGAGAGTGGATGCTTTACATGTAGTGACGGAACTTGACCAAAAATTCTAGGGAGCAAATTATATTTGTTATATATAAATTATTTTTTTAATTAAAAAAAATTAATTTTTTTTAATTAAAAAAAATCAATTTCTTTACATTATTTTTTTTATTCAAAATAAGCACTCATGACAATAGAATCTAAACAATATAACAATGGATAATTTTCTAAACACATTTGATATGGACCTCATTTTAGATAAGTCCTTCGTACCTCATCAATTTAATTTGGTGAGTGTTGCCAAATTTGAAGACGCTTTCCTGGATCACGTTCTAAAGTATTTTCAAATTCATTATATGTAACTTTAGGAACCTTAGATAGTTGTTTTTCGTTTTCTTCAATATTTGGATTCTCATGAAATTTCTCAATTTTAGATGACGTAGATGCATTTTTTTCATCTTCATCACAAGCCTTCCTCTTGAAAAAAGAATCAATTCTTTTACTCTTTATCATAATTTTTCTAATATAAAATTTTCACCTCTCACCT